>RCNC010000028.1_pt1 | contig 66252 bp, 56 predicted proteins | sample 2041301 | NCBI WGS metagenome assembly RCNC01 (sample SAMN09708231, study PRJNA481090) | Marine sediment metagenome, whole genome shotgun sequencing project. | biome: marine sediment; feature: ocean; material: sediment; isolation source: Sewage treatment plant 13A marine sediment (STP13A) ...
GATCTGATTTCTCCGTGTCAGATGTAAGTACCTTAAAATATGACTCTACAAGGTCAGAAAGACTCCTTCCTTGACTCCTGGCATACAATTTTGCCTTTGCAGCAAGACTCTTATCTACGCTAAGTGTTAGTTTTGAATCCATTGTTACGTGTATTATTTTACACAAAGATACGTAATAAATATTTATTCTTACGTACGAATGCTAAAAAACATTACGTATGTTTGGAAGATGCGCAAGGACATTTGTAGCTAACTTGTTTATATAGGTACCTTTTTAGACTAAAAGTACCGAATATATACCAAATAGGTATGTATTGTGTACTAATTTCTTTTTGAGTGACCTTTATTTTTTCTGGCCTTAAGTGGCCTATAGGCTTTCAAACGGACTCTTAACATTCAATATACTCTTTGTACTTACGTGCGTATATATCTCCGTGGTCTTTGAACTTTTGTGACCTAAAATCTCCTGAATAATTCGTATATCGTAACCACTTTCATGCAAATGAGTAGCAAACGAATGGCGCAAAATATGTACTCCGCCAACCAGAGATATCCCGGCTCTCCTTTTGGCCCTGTTGAAAATTTTGCCCACACTTTCGGCGGAATATTTTCCACCATATTTCCCTTCAAATAGGTATTTTTGTGGTTTGTAAATACCATAATATTCCCTCAATAAATCGAGAATCTTCAAAGAAAGGCCAACTATCCTGTCCTTTTTACCCTTTGCGTTCCGAATATTTAACACCATCCTGTTCGAGTCTACATCGGCAATGAGCAAATTCAGTACTTCCGAGCGTCGCAGGCCGGCCGAGTAGATCAAACTTAAAATAGCTCTGTGTTTTAAATTGTACGCTTTGCTCAGCAACTTTTGGATATCTTCCTTTGACAAAACCCTCGGAAGAGGCCTGCTCTTTCTGGGCCTTTCAAGTTCGCCAATAGAAAGCTTTACATGGAAACGGTTTTCATAGAACTTTTTTAGTGCACTTATTAGCTGATTCTGGAAGGCAGCGGACCGTTTTTGCTCTATAATGTAGTAATAGTTAAACCTTTCAATATCATTTATTTGAATCTCGTTTGGATGCTTCTCGCTGTGAAAGTGAAAGAATTTACCTAATATTGAAATATAAGATTGGATAGTGGATGTCGAGTAGCGGTTTGTTTTCAGGTACCTTCTAAAATATTCCAAATCGGATAATACCTCAGATTTTAATTGACTCTCTGGTACAGCCTTTTTTTGGTTCATGAGTTCGTTAAAGATTCTCCGGTTTTGCTCACTTATTGGAAATACCCAGGCTCTTTGAACACCACTGTAATAGCATCCGGGTATTTTCTTTGCATGGTCGCGGGTAAAAACCCCACAGAAATTCTCAATTTTATATCTGTTTTGACTTATCTGAACCAGTTTGAACTGCATCTTACTATCTTCTTTTTTCATTTCTGAATGTTTTAATGAATGCTAATAACTTAGAATTCCACACTCAAAACTAAACACCTGTATTTAGATAGTCGGTTATTAATTATTTACAATCGTTTATAAGTGTTTGTAAACGAATAGGACATTGAATTTCAGCTTTATAGAGAAATACTATCCAGTACTTGCTTTATTACTAGCAGAATACTAACTTCGATCCCTTATAAACCACAATACCAGCCTAATGAATCTAAACAGACGAAATTTTATTAAAACAGGCACAGCTGCGGCGGCAGGTACCATGATTTTACCTCCCATTTTGCAGTCTTGCCAGAACACTCAAATCTCTGCTGACGTGAAAAATTATATGGACCATTTCGAGGTATCGGCCGAATTGATGCAAAAAGTCATCTCCGAAGCCATGTCTAAAGGAGGCAATTATGCCGACCTCTTCTTTGAACACAAAATAACAAACTCCCTTGGTTTAGAAGACGGGAAAGTAAACCGGGCCTACTCCAATGTCGATTATGGGGTAGGAATCAGGGTGCTGAAGGGCGACCAGACTGGCTTTGCCTATTCTGAAACTATCGAAACTGAAGCCATGTTAAATGCTGCTCGAATGGCGGCAAACATAGCGAATAGCCCACAGGAGTTTAAAACCGATGCACTCAATGAAAAACTGCCTTCTGATTATTATAAAATATCAAAAAAGTGGGAGGATGTATCCGTTAAAGACAAGGTACCTTTCGTACAAAAGGTCAACGATAAGGTATTTGAACTCGATGAAAAGGTGATCAAGGTAAATGCCTTCTTAACAGATGAATCCAGTTATGTGCTTTTCTACAATTCAGAGGGTCGATTGACTTACGATTATCGTCCACTGGTGAATTTTGGAGTAGTATGTATAATGCAGCGTGGCGATCAGGTTGAAAATAGCTATAGCGCACGTTCTTACAGAAAAGGTTTCGAATGGCTCTCTGATGAGCTGGTGGATATGCTGGCGCAGGATGTAATAGACAAAACCAATATCCTGTTCGATGCTACCAAACCCAAAGCCGGTGAGATGCCTGTGGTGCTAGGTGCCGGAGGTTCTGGCATTCTTCTGCATGAGGCCATTGGCCATACCTTTGAAGCCGATTTTAACCGGAAAGGGACCTCCATATTCAGTGATAAAATGGGAAAAAAAGTAGCCGAAAACTTCATAAACATTATTGACGATGGTACTCTCGAAAACAACCGTGGAGCTTTAAACATCGACGATGAAGGCAACGAGGTGCAGAAAACCTACCTGGTTAAAGATGGAGTGCTAAACAGCTATATTCACGACCGGATTAGTGCACAGCATTATGGCATTGACCCAACCGGAAATGGACGCCGACAGTCATTCAGACACATACCTATTCCAAGAATGCGGTCAACCTATATGGAGGCCGGCCCACATACTCGTGACGATATCTTTAGTGAAGTGGATTATGGTGTATTTGTGGATAATTTTAGCAATGGACAGGTGAAAATTGGTGCTGGCGACTTCACTTTCTTTGTAAAGTCAGGTTACCTGATTGAAAAAGGGAAGTTAACACAGCCCATAAAAGACATCAATATTATTGGAAACGGACCACAGGCCCTGGCCGATATTTCAATGGCAGCCGATGATTATCTTACCGATAATGGAACCTGGATGTGTGGAAAGGACGGACAATCCGTTCCGGTAACAATGGGATTACCTACCGTATTGGTGAAGAAATTAACTGTGGGTGGAACCAGTGCCTAATCTCCTGAAAGCTTAGAATTATTTAGAAAAATTTGAAAAAAAGAAATCATGACCAAAGAGGAAAAATATACATTAGCAAAATGGGCCGTTAAACAGGCCCTTGAAAATGGTGCTCAGGATGCCAAAGTAAGTATTTACGACAGCCAGAGCAGCAGCGTTGAAGTCAGGGAAGAGAAAATTGACAAACTGGAGCAATCAACAGAAAGTGGACTCACTATTTCATTGTATGTCGATAAGAAGTATTCTTCACATTCTACCAACAGGTTGAACAACAAGGAAGAATTGAGCAGGTTTATCAAAGAGGGTATTGCCGGAACAAAATTTCTTGCAGAAGACGAGTTTCGAACCTTGCCCAATCCTAAATTATACTACAAAGGAGAAGGGAAAGACCTGAAAACCTATGATGCTGACTTTTTATCGCTCGATCCACAGAAAAAAATTGACGCCGCCTTTGAAATTGAAAAGGAAGTACTAGGAAAAGATGAGCGCATAATATCCGTTACCACCAGTTATTACGATGGCATGAGTGGCAGTGTAATGGTTACCAGCAATGGATTTGAGGGCGATACGGCCAATACCTACTATGGCGTAAATGCTTCCGTTTCTGTAAAAGGGGGTGATGCCCGACCTGAATCCTACTGGGGAGAAAGTGCTATTTTCCATAATGACCTAAAAACTAATGGGATAGGCGAGATTGCACTTCAGCGGGCCTTGAATAAAATCGGGCAAACAAAAATTGAATCAGCCAGAATGCCCATGATTCTGGAAAACAGGCTGGCAAGCCAGAGTCTGCGCCCACTTATTTCTGCCTTAAACGGATCGGCCATTCAACAGAAAAACTCATTCCTGGTAGATAAATTGAAAGAGAAAATCGGTTCAGATCTCCTTACTATTACAGATGATCCTTTTATTATCTCGGGTCGAGGATCCCGCTTGTTCGATGGAGAGGGACTTGCTTTGAAGAAGAGAACTATTTTTGAAAAGGGAGTTTTGAAAAACTATTTTATCGATACATATTATGGAAAGAAGCTGGAAATGACTCCAAACTCAGGCAGTACCACCAACCTGTTAATTACTCCAGGAAAGAGAAGTATGGAAGAAATGGTAGCCACACTTGACCGGGGAATTCTTATTGCCGGGTTTAATGGTGGAAATACCAACGGATCTACCGGTGACTTTTCTTATGGTATTGATGGTTTCCTCGTCGAGAATGGGAAAATTGTGAAGCCTGTTTCTGAAATGAATATTACTGGAAATATGGTGGAACTTTGGGCCAAACTTGTGGAAGTAGGAAGCGATGTGTATGAAAATTCATCCTGGAGAATGCCCTCACTTATGTTTGAAGATGTAGATTTTAGCGGGATATAGAGAATACTGTTAGCATTAATAATTTTAGAATAGCTTAGAGACTATTAATTTACCGCGTTATTGGATTGAATTTCTTAACAGTTTAGAAGTCAGACTGAGCTTGTTGAAGTCTATAACCCGGTCCACATTAGACAAGCGTTCGACTGTGCTCACGCCGAAGTCTCAATGTGACCGTAATTATCAAATATTTGGATTTCAATCACCAATGCATTTAATAATCTTTCTGTTGAATTTATATTTTGTCACTTTCTTCTATTATTCATTCTGATTGGGTTTACACCCCAGAAGGGTGGAGGTAATTAAAGAAATCTCGCGGGTTTAGATTCAATGAGACAACACATCCCGATTCTTATATATTTTTTATATTTTTAGGCCCTCATTTGTAATGCGTACCTAAAACGTTGATATTAAGTTAGCAATTTGGTTTTTAAAGATTTAAAGAGGAATAGAGAATGATCAAAATTGAGGATAAGAACCTTGGTGTAGAAGATTTCTATAAAATTATTTTTAGGGATGTCCCGGTAAGTGTGTCTCCAAAACTAAAGGAGAAGGTGAAAGCTGCCTATAAATTTCTGATGGATTTTTCGGTGAATAAAACCATTTATGGAGTTAACACAGGCCTGGGGCCTATGGCACAATATGAGATTGACCGGGAAGAGCAAATAAAGCTACAGTACAACCTGATAAGGAGTCATGCTGCCGGCCTGGGTAAGCCATTGCCAGAAATGTGTGTTAAAGCAGCACTGGTGGCAAGGTTGAGGAGTCTGTCATTTGGCCGTTCAGCCATCCACATCGATGTGGTAAATCTGTTGGAATACTTCATTAATCATAATATTATTCCTTTTGTTCCGGAACATGGAGGCGTTGGAGCGAGCGGTGACCTGGTTCAGCTTTCTCATATTGCCCTAGCCCTGCTGGGCGAAGGGGATGTGTATTACAAAGGTGAACTTCAGCCAGCAAAAAAGGTTTTTAAGGAACTGGGACTGGAACCCTTGAAATGTCATCTACGTGAAGGCCTGGGTCTTATAAATGGCACATCAGTTATGACAGGCATTGGGGTGATAAATGTAATTCGCGCCAGAAACCTGGTAAACTGGTCAGTAATTGCTTCCTCCCTAATCAATGAAATTGTAAAATCTTTTGACGATCATATTTCCTTTGAGCTAAACTCAACCAAGCAGCATGCCGGACAGCAAATAATTGCAAAAGCAATGCGCGACTTTGTGGAGGGAAGCCGATTGATTAAGCGCAGGCAGGATAATTCTTATAAAATTAAGAATGGAAATAAGAATGTATTTGAGGAAAAAGTGCAGGAGTACTATTCATTGCGATGTGTACCCCAAATTCTGGGTCCTGTATATGAGACCATTGAAAATGCCGATAGAATCCTCACCGAGGAAGTAAACTCGGTAAATGACAATCCCATTGTTGATGCAGAAACCAAACAGGTGTATCACGGAGGTAATTTCCATGGTGATTATGTGTCCTTTGAAATGGATAAGCTAAAAATCGCGGTGACCAAGCTTTCTATACTGGCTGAAAGGCAAATTAACTTTCTCATGAATAGCAAGTTGAATGAGATATTGCCCCCATTTATTAACCTGGGTGTTTTGGGACTGAACCTGGGTTTGCAGGGCACTCAATTTACAGCAACTTCTACCGTGGCTGAGAATCAAACGCTATCAAATCCGGTATATATTCATAGCATCCCAAATAATGGGGACAACCAGGATGTTGTAAGCATGGGGACAAATGCCGCTTTAATGAGCCGGAAGGTTATTGACAATACTTTCCAGGTGCTGGCAGTAGAATTTCTATCATTGGCATATGCGGTGAAGTATTTGGGCTTTGAGGAACAACTGTCCTCTAATGCACGACACTATTTTAATGAAATTAAAAGAATCGTAACCATAACCGGGGAGGATACGGTTAAATATACCGATTTGAAAAATATTAAAGAATATTTGCAGAACAATCGGCCAAATGTTGTTGGAAAAGTATGATGAATGCACTTGTAACAGGAGGAAGTAGGGGTATCGGAAGATCAATTTCTTATAAACTTTCCGAACTGGGTTATCATGTTTTGATTAATTACAGATCAAATCAAGATGAGGCTTTAATAACGCTTGAATCTATCCAGGAAAACAATGGGAGCGGTGAAATCCTGAAATTTGATGTCGCCAATATTGAGAAGGTTGAGGAAGTGCTGGGTGAGTGGAGGAAAATGCATGAGGGAGAGTATATTGAAGTGCTGGTAAACAATGCTGGTTTTTCAAACGACATGTTAATGGTGTGGATGAAAAAGGAAGATTGGACCAATGTAATTGATATAAACCTGAATGGCTTCTTTTATGTAACAAAGTTTTTGCTTCAGGACATGATCATAAATAAATTCGGACGAATCATCAATATTGTCTCATTATCAGGCGTAAAAGGATTGGCTGGGCAAACAAACTATTCAGCCGCTAAAGCTGGAGTTATTGGGGCTACCAAAGCCCTGGCGCAGGAAGTAGCCAAGAAAAAAGTTACAGTTAATGCAGTAGCTCCTGGTTTTATTTCTACTGATATGACCAAAGACCTGGATGAAAAGGAATTGAAACGAATGATTCCAACCAACCGCTTTGGCAAAACCGATGAAGTTGCCGACCTGGTTCAATTCCTGGCCTCAAAAAAATCTTCCTATATTACTGGTGAAGTGATTAATATTAACGGAGGTCTTTATACATGAGTAACAGGGTTGTAATTACCGGAATGGGTGTATATTCTACCATTGGGTTGAATTGTAAGGAAGTTACTGACTCTTTATATAGTGGTAAATCCGGTATTGGTATTGATCCCGAAAGAGAATCCCTGGGTTTTAGGTCAAGTTTAACAGGTATTATTGAGAATGCGGTTTTAAAGGGAGCAATTCCCAGGCGGATGAGGGTAGGGATGGCTGAACAGGGGAAATATGCATATCTCGCTACCATTGAGGCCCTGGAGCAAGCAAGAATCGATTTAGATTACCTTGATAAAAATGAATTTGGCATTATCTATGGGAATGACAGCTCTGCTATCCCGGTGATAGAAGCAGCTGACATAATTCGGGAAAGAAAAGACACCATGCTGGTCGGATCAGGTTCAATTTTCCAGTCAATGAACTCAACCGTAAGCATGAACCTGTCCGTAATATTAAAATTACGCGGAATAAACTTTACCTTAAGTGGAGCATGCGCCAGCGGCTCACATGCCATCGGTATGGCATATTTTATGATACAACAGGGCTTACAGGACGGTATAGTGTGTGGGGGTGCGCAGGAAATAAATGCCCTTTCGATGGGCAGTTTTGATGGGATAAATGCATTTTCTGTGCGCATGGACAATCCAACAAAGGCATCCCGACCCTTTGACAGGGACCGCGATGGATTGGTACCCAGTGGCGGGGCAGCAACCGTAATATTGGAAAGCTATGATTCAGCAGTGAAAAGGGGAGCACCCATTCTTGGTGAAATTCTTGGATATGGCTTTTCCTCCAATGGAGACCATATTTCAGTACCCACTATCGATGGCCTGGTCCATTCCGTTGAACGGGCACTTAAAGATGCCGGCTTAGCACCAAAAGACATCGATTATATAAATGCACATGCCACCTCAACACCGGTGGGTGATAAAACCGAAGCCCAGTCAATCGATAATGTTTTTAGGGGGCTTAAAACTCCGATTAGCTCAACAAAATCCTTAACCGGACATGAAATGTGGATGGGAGGAGCCAGTGAAATAGTATATTCCATGTTGATGGCTCAAAATTCTTTTATTGCTCCAAACCTGAATTTTGAAAATCCCGATGAATATTCAGCGAGATTAAATATCATTTCTAAAACCACGGAAAAGAAGATCGATACTATCTTATCCAATGCTTTCGGATTTGGAGGCACAAATTCTACACTTATCGTCAGGAAACTAAATTAATCTTTACACCGCTTGGTGGATGTTTGCTTCCCTTTTATCAATTTTTAGGAATTAAACTATTGAATCTTTCCTATAACTTGAGAAATTTAATATTTTTGCACCCTGAGTTTCCAACTAGTTGATTTGTAATGAACAAAAATGAGATAATTTCAAAAGTCAATGACTTTTTAATTGAAGAATTTGAACTTGAAGAAGATCAGGTTACTCCAGATGCTTTGCTAAAAGACGATCTGGATATCGGAAGCCTTGATTTTGTCGATATAGCGGTAATTATTGATAAGGAATTTGGTGTGAAGATGCAAGCGGAAGAAATGATCAAAATTAAAACACTGGACCATCTGTATAGTTACATTTTAGAACGAATTTAAACAAATGCCATCTTGGAAGGGTAAGACCAGAGGGGGAACATCAGGATACAAAATTTTTATTTTTATTCTGCAGCACTTTGGAATTAAACCGGCCTACTTTCTACTAAAATTTGTTGTTCTCTACTTTTTTTTCTTCTCCCCGAAAGAGAGAAATGCAATCTATGACTACTTTCGAAACATTCATAAATACTCAGTTCTAAAAAGCCTTTCAAGCGTTTTAAAAAACTATTACAAGCTGGGTGAAATCCTACTGGATAAGATAGCTTTGTTAGCCGGATTCTCGAATACCTTTACATTTGATTTTCAAGGAGAAGAGTATCTTCGTGAAATAGTAGCTGAAGGGAGGGGAGGCTTGCTCATAAGCGCTCACATAGGAAACTGGGAAATTGCCGGACAACTGCTTGAACGGCTTGAAACCCGCGTTAATATTGTTATGCTGGAGGCCGAGCATGAAAGAATCAAGCATTTACTCGATGATGTTCTTGTTGAGAAAAACCTGAATATCATTCCCATCCTTGACGATTATTCCCATTTAATTAAAATTAGCGAAGCCCTTCAAAATAATGAATTGGTGGCTATACATGGCGATCGCTATATGCCCGGATCCAAGAAAATGGTGGCTGATTTTTTGGGCAAACCCGCATACTTTCCAACCGGACCTTTTTACCTGGCGAATAAATTTAATAAACCGGTGATTTTCGTTGCTGCCATGAAAGAAACCCAGACACATTACCACTTTTACGCCTCGAAACCCAAACGGTATCCTCGCTCAGGAAGTATGGAGGGACGAAACAAGCAGTTGAGAGGCATGATCGATGATTATGTAAAAGATTTGGAGGTAATCGTGAATAAATACCCTGTTCAGTGGTTTAATTATTATTATTTTTGGTCACTTGATTAATTGTGGCAGCTTTTCAAAGATTGTATTCCTATGCATAAAAATTATGGTGCTGATAATAAATCAGCCTTACAGGCTAAATTCGATGCACAAAAAATAGCTTTTGGACCCATTATGTTCCAGGCTGCGAAAGCCCTGAGAGATTTGGGGATCCTTAAATATGTGCGAAAATCCGGGAAATCAGGTACGGATATGGAGTCAATATCCAATGAACTGGATATCTCATTGTACGGTGTAAAAGTACTTTTGGAAGCAGGCTTAAGCATGGAACTGCTCGTTTTGAATGAGGATAGGTATATTCTGGCAAAAACCGGTTATTATATTATGAGCGATGAGCTTACAGGGGTGAATATGGACTTTGTACATGATGTTAACTACCTGGGAATGTTCCACCTGCAGGATGCTATTAAAAATGGTAAACCGGAAGGCCTGAAAGTGTTTGGCGAATGGGATACCGTATATGAAGCTCTGTCAGAATTACCGAAAAAAGTAAAGGAAAGCTGGTTTGCCTTTGACCATTTTTATTCTGACCATGCCTTCGGGGAATTACTATCCATTATATTTAATGATACCCCGGCAAAAATATTGGATATAGGAGGAAATACGGGTAGATTTTCGGTAAAATGTGCTGAATACAACGACACTGTTTCACTTACAATACTGGATCTTCCAGGCCAGACAAAAGTGGCAGAAGATGCCATTAAAGAGCTTGGATTTGAGAATAGGATCAATACCAAATCGCTTAATCTGCTTGATGGCTCAAAATCCTTCCCTAAAGGCTATGATAAAATCTGGATGAGCCAGTTTCTGGATTGTTTTTCGCAGCAGGATATTTTGTCTCTTCTTAAAAGAGCACATGAGGCCATGGACGAGAACGCATCCTTACTTATTCTTGAAACCTATTGGGATAAACAAAAATTTGAAGCCTCTACATACAGCTTACATGCCACCTCCCTGTACTTTACCTGCCTGGCCAACGGGAATAGCCAGATGTATCATTCAGAGGATATGCTGGGGCTTATCGAAGAGGCAGGCCTTTATGTCGATAGGAGTTATGAAGATATTGGTATAAGTCATACCCTGTTTGAATGCCGTAAAAAGACCTGATTTCAGAGAAATGCCTGAAAAAGCAAATATAACAGACCTGATCCCACAGAGAGCCCCCATTATTATGGTGGATGGCATTATCAGTTCCAATGATACTCAAACCATCACCTCATTTCGGATTGAGGAATCCAATATTTTCTGTTCAGGGGGTTATTTCCGGGAACCAGGACTTATTGAAAACATTGCACAATCGGCAGCAGCAGCAGCCGGATACGAACGCCAGAGTATGGGATTGAATTTATTGACGGGCTTTATAGGGGCAGTTAAGAACCTGGAAATAATTGAGCTTCCGGAAGTGGGAGAGGAAATTGAAACAAGCATAGATGTGATCCACAACATATTTAATGTTAAAATTGTGAATGGCACGGCAAGGAGGAAGAATGGAAAGATTTGTGCCAGCTGTGAAATGAAGATATTCCTGAATGAGGAGGAATCCAATGAGTAAAACGAATCCATAATGTATAAAGTTTCATGGAAAATTTTTGCAGCCCTACTGGCAGGATTGATTGCGATTAACCAGTTTTACCCGGTACCTGGAATGATTTATGCGATCCTTTCAATAGCCTATATTACCCTGGTGGTGATAGGGGTATTTAACATTCAAATGAACTTTTTCCTAAAGTCGTATTGTCGGGGATCCATAGAAAAAAAGGAAATTGCCCTTAGTTTTGACGATGGCCCGAACACACAATTTACTCCACAACTTCTTGATATTCTGTCAGAAAACAATATTATTGCTACTTTTTTCTGTATAGGAGAGAAAATCAATAAGCAGAACAGCCTCCTTAATATAATAGATGACCAGGGCCATTTTATTGGAAATCACAGCTTTTCTCATTCAGTTCTGTTTGATTTTAAACGTCCCTCACGTATGCTGAAGGAAATAAATGCCACAAATGAATCGATCTATAAGGCAATTGGAAAGAAACCGAGATTCTTCAGGCCTCCTTTTGGTATCACAAATTCATTTCTGGCAAGGGCTCTTGAAAAAACGAATATGATTTCTATCGGATGGAGCCTGAGATCATTGGATACTGTCAAGAAGCAAGAGAAGGTTTTGAAAAGAATAAAGAGAAAAATTCACCCGGGTGATATAATATTGCTGCATGACACAAGTGAAAAAACACTCAATGTGGTCCGAGAGCTCATAAGTTGGTTGAAAACAATCGATTACAAGATAGTTGGTTTAGATAAATTGTTAGCAGAAGAAGCATATGAAGCAGATTAATGGATACTTATTGATTCTGGTGGTGATTCTTTCCGGATTTTGCTTTCAGAGCGATGAGGATAATTTTGTTCCCATGGCTAATGTAAACGAATTCAAGGAAGCTCTTGAAAATTTCTCTGCTAATACGAAATCAATTCAGAGTGATTTTATGCAGGAAAAGCAGCTTTCAATCCTGGATGAAAAAATCTCAAGCAAAGGAAGTTTTAGCTTCCAAAGAGAGAATAGTGTTCGTTGGGAATACATTGAACCCATTCAATATGCGATCATCATTCACAATGAAAAATTCAGCATTAAAGACGGGGACAAAGTAACTAGCTATGATGTAAACTCGAACCTGTTGTTCAAACAAATTAACAATATCATTGTAAGCATAGTCAGTGGAAAGCTCCCATCCGACGAAGAATTTAATCTGAGCTATTTTGAAAATAAGGAATTGTACCAGGTGAAATTGATTCCTATATGGGAAGAGGTTGAAGATATGATCAAATCGATTCAGATTTATCAGACAAAAAAGGACCTGACAGTTGTAAAAGTAGTACTGACAGAATCCAATGGAGACTATACCATTTTGAACTTTCAGAACACCATATTGAATGCAGATATTCCCGGTGAGACCTTTCTTGAAAAATATCCTGGAAGTAAAAATTAAGGCTTGGGAATGAATAAATTTGGTTTAAACTAAAAGATTAGATAAAAGTATATAAGTGTAATATCATCAACCTGTTTTGAAAAGTACTTATTTAAATATGATATTCGAGATTGTAAATAGCTTCAACAGGATTCTGGTACTTGTTCTGGTATTTATTTTGGTACTTTCAGGATCGTGTGCGTCTACGAAAAGTGTGGAAAATGGCCAGGAGCCACAGGAGCATATAAAAACATTTGATCAGCGCTTTCAAAAGGCATTGTATAAAGCAAGTTTAATCTATAAAAAAAACAATTTAAGTGGCTTGATACTCATCAAGTGGTTTCCGGAGACAGCATCTTACCGCGTGGTTTTTATGTCAGAGGTGGGCTTCAATTATTTTGATTATGAGTTTTTTAAAACCGAAAAAAATAATTTCAAAGTTCATTACAGTGTCGAGATGTTAAAATATGGTGGATTTGTTAAAAAGGTCAGATCAGATTTCTCGTCTCTTTTAATGAGTTATCCTGATGATATAGAGAAAGAATCCAGCATCAACAAGGAACATGGAATCATTACTACAAGATATATGGGTATTGGAGTGAATAGCTATTATTACAGGCCGGTGGAAGAAACCTATATTTCAAGGATAGATATAAAAGGTTTATTTTATACAAAGGCAAGAATTGAGATTTCAGAATACAAAAACTCAGTACCTTCTAAAATTCTAGTGGGGCATACTCCAAAAAATATGAAGATAATTTTAACACAAATAGATAAATATTAAAAGATTGTTAGTTAGTGATATATATAGTGTAATTAAAGTTGAACTTGAGGCAAATAAAGTTGATGCTGAAATAGTTCTTACCCCCGGGCATGAAATCTATAAGGGCCATTTTCCCGGTCAACCCATATTGCCCGGTGTTTTACAGTTGCAACTCGTTCAGGAAATTTTATCGGAGGCCCTGAATAAAAAATTGCGTTTTAAAAGCTCCTTAAACATTAAGTTTCTCTCCATGATTGATCCAGGTCGGGTAAATATTCTTTCCGTGGAGGTTGAAATTATTTCTGAAACGGAAGAAGGGTGTAAGATCAGTGCCCTCATACATTCAGGAAATACTGTATTTTTACGTTTTAAGGGAGTTTATACCTTTGAGTAAGTACCGATTCTTAAATGGCTGAAATTTCTACCTATACAAAAATCCTGAAGGATTATAAATTTTGTGTTGTAGTACCAACATACAACAACAGGAACACCCTACAAGATGTTCTTCATAGATTATTGAATTATACGGATCAGATTATTGTAGTGAACGATGGTTCAACCGATGATACCAGCATAATTTTAGAACAGTTTAGCTCAATTCAGGTTATTTCGCTCGATAGAAACAGGGGAAAGGGCTTTGCACTTAAAACCGGGATTAAACAGGCCCTGGCATCAGGATTCAATTATGCTATAAGTATTGACTCTGATGGGCAACATTTTCCGGAAGACCTGCCATCTTTTTTGGATAATTTCTCAAATGATTCCAATACGATTTTAATAGGATCGAGGAATATGGCTCAGGATGGAGTCCCCAGGAAGAGTAGCTTTGGAAATCGATTCTCAAATTTTTGGTTCCATCTCGAAACTGGAATTTCCCTGCCTGATACCCAGTCTGGTTATCGCCTCTACCCAACCCGGATTTTCAAAGAAAAGAAGTTTTATACCAATAAATTTGAATTTGAAATTGAAGTCCTGGTTCGGTCGGCCTGGAATGGATACGATGTTAAACCTGAGCCTATTCGTGTCCAATATTTGCCGAAAGAAGAAAGAGTTTCTCATTTTAGGCCATTTACAGATTTCCTGCGTATTAGCCTGCTCAATACAGTTTTAGTTTTAATCACTTTTTTTTATATAAAACCGCGTAATCTAATACGATATCTTCGAAATACAGACTTCAAAAAAGTTTTAAAAGATCTTGTCCTGGATCATAATGAAACCAAATTTAAAGTATCTGCGGCCGTGGGATTTGGAGTTTTTATGGGACTAACACCTATCTGGGGATTTCAAATGTTGGTAGCGGTATTTTTGGCTCACATTTTTCGTTTGAATAAAACAATTGTTTTGATCGCTTCTAACATCAGCATTCCCCCTATGATCCCATTCATCCTTTTTCTTAGTTATCTTACAGGAGGGATGATTTTAAATATAAGTCTTCCACAAAGTCTGGAAACTTTTGTCCAGTTAAAAACAACTTTTCTGGCCGGAGACTTTTATGAATCCTTTCGTCAACTGGGCTACAGCATACTTCAATATGTGATTGGAAGCCTCGCTTTTGGTTTGGTTTGTGGAAGCATAGCCGGGCTAATAACTTATTTGGTGGTAGCATTGTTTGAATCAAGGAAAGAGAATTGAGAATGGGTAAGCTGCTGGTACATATTTATGAATTTGTTAGGAAGCATCGGGCTTTTTCCATCATTGCCCTGTTTCTGGTTCTCGCAGCCAGCATTTTTTTTATTTCCCGGATAGAACTGGTTGAAAACATATATAAAATTTTGCCGGAGAGTAAGAAAATCAACAATATGAACTTTGTATTAAGCAATTCGAAATTCATGGATAAGCTCATATTGCATATTCAATTTGATTCCACTGAGAAACAGCCTGATGCCGACCTTTTGGCCAGGTATTCCCATGATATGATTGATTCGCTTGAGAAAAGCTTTGTACCTGAATATATTAAGTCAATAAATTCAGGGATGGAAGAGTCAAAAATGTCAGAGATGTACGATATTATCTTTGAGAATCTTCCTTTATTTCTCTCCGAAGAAGATTATCCCAAAATGGATTCCCTGATACAAAGGCAAAACGTTTCGAAAACAATTGAGAATGCCTATAAGACACTGGTTTCTCCCATTGGATTGGGTGCAAAAAAATACCTGAAAAAAGATCCATTTAATTTGGCCTTCCTGGCACTGGATAAGTTCAGAAATTTCCAGACAAAGGATGGTTTTGAATTGTATTCTAATCTGGTCATAACGAAAGACCACAGGAGTGTGCTGGTTTTTATTGATCTTTCAAACCCAAACAGTATTTCACACAACCAGGAGTTCTTCAAGAGACTCGATGAAATAATTGCAAGCCTTGAAAGTGATCAGTATAATCACCTTGATGTGGAGTATTTCGGATCCGCTGTGGTGGCTGCCGGAAACTCCAGTAGAATTAAAAAGGATGTATTCCGGACAGTTACCGCTGCATTAATCATTTTAATTCTTTTTATCAGCCTGTTTTTTAGAAGGAAGAGAGCCTTTATTGTAATTACATTACCGGTTTTATTTGGCGCTCTTGTGGCCATTGGATTGATTTCTCTTTTCAAATCTGAGGTTTCGGTCATTTCACTGGGTATTGGGTCAATTATATTGGGTATTTCTGTTGATTATGCTCTACACTTGTATTCTCATTACCGAAAGAATTCATCGGTCGAAAGGGCCCTGAAAGATCTGACAACTCCTATTTTAATCAGCAGCCTTACTACGGTTGTGGCTTTCCTGTCCCTTTACTTTATCCCATCAAAGGCACTCAATGACCTGGGTCTGGTAGCGGCCTTAAGTGTTTTTTCTGCGGCTGTTTTCACATTGCTCGTTTTGCCTCATCTTATTAAGAGCAAAAATGCTGTCCCGGAAAAGGAATATTCAAATACCATATTGGACAAAATTGCACGCTATGATTTCTCAAAGAATAAGTGGTTGGTTCTGATCATTTTGTTCGTCTCGCTTGCATTTATTTTTACCTCCCGAGGAGTTCAGTTTGAATCTGATATGTCATCCAGCAATTATATGAGTCCGGAATTGAAGGCTACAGAAACCAGGCTAAACCAGATATCCGGAGTTTCAGAAAAAACGGTATATCTGGTATCCATTGGAGAGGACCTGGATGAGGTTCTTGTAAGAAATGAGAGTCATTTAATAAAGCTTGATCGTCTTGAAAAGGCCGGTATCATAAATAGCGATACGGATATAAGTAGAATTTTACCTTCGAAAGAAAAACAACAAAAACGGATCCGTCGATGGAATAAATTTTGGGAAACGAGATCCGGATCACTGCAGGAGGCAATGATAAAAGAAGGAAGTAAATCTCATTTCAGGGCCAATGCATTTTCTGAATTTTATGGATTAATTCATACGGAATACAGTCCGGTAAATTTCCAGGATATTCCAATTATTCAGGAGTTATTCCTTGATAATTTTTTCATCCAGACCGATACCCTGTCGGCGCTTGTAAATGTATTGGATGTCAATAAAAGTGAATCGCCGGCTGTGTATTCTGCCTTTGAATCCTCCGCGAACATTTGGATTTTCGACAGGCAAATGATAACAGAGGAGCTGGTTCGCATATTGAGTGATAACTTTAAGAACCTGGTACCCATTTTATTTTTGCTGGTATTTATCATTTTACTGATTTCCTTTGGCAGAATAGAGCTCAGCATTCTGGCCATCCTGCCAATTGCAACAAGCTGGTTATGGACTGTTGGGATTATGGGCTTGCTCGGTATAAAATTTAATATTTTCAATATTATTGTCTTAAGCTTTATCCTGGGCCTGGGGATAGATTACAGCATCTTTATAATCAAAGGCCTTACGGGTGATTATAAGTATGGGAGATCAGATCTAGATGCCTATAAAGTATCAATCCTACTATCAGTTATAACCACATTATTGGGTATTGGTGTATTGATTTTTGCCCAACACCCGGCCCTGAAATCTGTGGCGACCGTTTCTATCATTGGGATCCTATCTGTCTTCATTCTTACCTTCACCTTTCCACCTCTAATCTTTCGATGGATGGTTGAATATAAAAAGGGCTTTCGAAAATGGCCGATCACACTTTTTGACTTAACGGCTTCCCTCATCGCTTTATTCATATTTGTGGCCGGCTCAGGCCTGCTCACACTTTTAAGCATTGTTCTCAGGATCCTTCCATTGAATAAAGAGAAGGAAAAACTCCTATTCCATTATGTTTTGATGTACCTGGCCCGGGTAATATTGTACCAGAACCCATCTTCAAGGAAGGAAATCATCAACCAGGGGATGGAAGATTTTAAAAAGCCTTCTGTAATTATTGCAAACCATCAATCACCTATTGACCTGATGCTGATATTGCTACTTTATCCGAAAATATTAATCCTTACAAACGAAAAGCAATGGAATAAAAAGCTGTACGGTGCCTTTCTTAAATACGCCGACTTTATACCGGCTGATATGGAATGGGAATCCTTATTGGAAAAAGCCAGACAAAAAGTGGATGAAGGCTATTCCATAATGATATTCCCGGAGGGAACTCGTTCGGAAACAGGTAAAATTAAACGCTTCCACAAAGGAGCATTCTACCTGGCAAATGAACTTGGGCTTGAGCTACTCCCGGTGGTTATTCATGGAGTCAATCAGGTTCTAAGTAAGAATGAATTTTATTTAAAAAGAGGAACCATGACTACCCTGATTCTTCCCAGAATTGACTTAGCAGCAGGGGATTACGGAATGGATGTAAGGCAGCAAACAAAAAATGTTTTGAGCTATTTCAGAATTGAGTATGAGGCCTTACGGAAAAAGGTTGAAACACCGGCTTATTGCAAAAAACCGGTAATTGAGAATTATATTTACAAAGGGCCCATTTTGGAATGGTATCTGAAAGTGAAAGTAAAATTGGAGGATAATTATGATCTTTATAATGAGTTAATACCGGACAATTGTATAATTACTGATCTTGGCTGTGGCTATGGGTTTTTGCCATATCTGTTAAACAGAGTCTCTCCCAAAAGGCAGGTTCTGGCAATTGATTACGATGAGGACAAGATAGAAATAGCCCGGAATTGTGCCATTAAAAATGAAAATATTATTTTTATACATGAAGATATTAATGAATATAGTTTATCAACTTCCGATGTTTTTATTTTGAATGATGTGTTACATTATATGCCGGTTGATCAACAAATAGAAATTATCAATAGATGTATATTGAAACTGAATAGTTCAGGAATGATCCTTATCAGGGATGCGGATAGGGACCTTGTCAAAAAACACTGGGCAACCCGCTTAACGGAACTTTTTTCTACGGGTACCGGGTTTAACAAAACAACACATAAGCTTCATTTTGTCTCCAGGAAAGTGATAGAAGATATTGCATCCAATAATAAACTAAAACTTGAACTTATACCCTCTTCAAAATTGACATCCAACGTATTATATATTTTGAGAAAATAATCACATTGTTTTGAAAGAAAAATACGACATAGTAATAATTGGGAGTGGGCTGGGAGGTTTGCTGTGTGGACTTATGCTTAGTCGGGATGGATATAAAGTCTGTATTCTTGAGAAAAATGAACAGCCGGGTGGCTCTTTGCAAACGTTCCGAAGGAAGAATTGTGAATTCGAAACCGGGATGCACTACATCGGAAGTCTGGATGAGGGGCAGGTAATGAATCAGTTTTTTAAGTACTTTAATATTTTGGATGATTTGAAAGTAAAAAGGCTGGATGAAGATGGCTTTGATATCCTGAATATAGGTGGGAAAGAGTATAAATATGCCATGGGCTATGAGCCCTTTCAAAATCAGCTTAATGCTTATTTCCCTGCCGAGAAGGAGCCCATATCAAATTATATTCAAACTCTCAAAAAAGTATCTGATTCAGCGCCACTTTATAATCTCCGGGTACCTGACCTGTCAAATCTAAAAATCAATGAATATCTAAGTATCAATGCCTATGATTATATAAAATCTCTTACTTCCAACATCGATCTACAAAATGTACTGGCAGGGTTGAATTTTAATTATGCAGGTAGCTCAAAGAATACACCACTTTATGTTCATGCCCTAATCAACAATTACTTTATAAAAAGTGCATATCGATTTATTGGTGGGAGTGACCAGGTTTCAAAGCTCCTGGAAAAACAAATTTGGGCAAATGGTGGAACAATTATAACTGGTTTTGAGGCCAAGGAACTTGTCTTCAGGGATCAAAAGCTGGTTGCGGTAGAAGATACAAAAGGGGAAAGGATGTACGCCAATTCCTTCATTTCCAATATGCACCCATCACAAACCTTAGAAATGATTGAACCTGGGAAGGTAAGGCCCTCTTATGCTAGAAGGATTCATTCTTTGGAAAATACCATTTCTTCTTTTACACTGCATTTAAGCTTGAAAAAAGATACCTTTAAATACCGAAATGCGAATTACCTTTATTTCAAGAGAAACAATGTTTGGACCATCGATTCTTACGATGAGAAAACCTGGCCGGAGAATTACTTTTTTTTCTTCCCCGTCCAATCGGAAGACATGAAGTATGCAAATTGTGCAAGTGTATTAAGCTATATGAAATTTGATGAGCTAAAAAGATGGGAAAATACCACCGAGGGCAACAGAGGTGACGATTACAATGAGTGGAAAAAAGGAAAGGCTGAAAAACTTTTAGCCCTGGTTTACAAACAATTTCCTGAACTTAAAGGCAACATACAGGAGTATTATGCATCAACTCCTTTAACTTATCGTGACCATTTAGGTACTCCGGAAGGATCGATCTACGGGATTATGAGGAAAAGTACAAACCCCCTTGAATCTGTTATTTCTCCAAAAACCAATATCCCAAACCTGTATTTTACCGGACAAAACATAAATTTGCATGGGATGCTGGGTGTTACATTAAGCTCGGTACTTACAGCTGGAGAGTTCCTGGGAGTAGAAAACCTTGTTAAAAGCATTAGAAATGCATAAGTCTAAAATTAAATGGAGTGGCTTATCCGGGTTTATTAGGATACTTTTCCTGGGAATTCTGGTGATCATTTTGTCAGGGATTGTGTATTTCAATATAGTTGTTCCTATTTCCCCACCTGATGTTGGAAGACAGGAAATTACCGAGCTGGAGAGGGAAAATCCATCTGAGAATTATTACACCATTGGTAATAACTGGCTAAGAAAGAATAGCCTTGGCCTATGGGAAATGTATGTAGAAGGGAGCCCCTTTGAGATAGGTGTTATCTCAGGAAAATTATCAAAAGAATTAATCAGGATTCAGGAAAATGCCTTTGTGGAACAAATAAATGAACTTATCCCATCCAGGTTTTACCTGAGGTTTCTCAAACACTTAATAGGCTGGTTCAACAGGGATCTGGATAAGCATATACGGGAAGAATACCTGGAGGAGATTTATGGAATATCTCTTTCAGCATCCACGGAATTTGATTACATAAGTGATAACTACGAGCGGATGTTAAATTATCACGCAGCACACGATATTGGCCATGCTCTGAAGGATCTTGCTCTGGTGGGTTGTACCTCCTTTGCTGTAAATATGCACCAGCCTGATTCCAATATGTTCATTGGTCGGAATTTCGATTTTTATATCAACGACAAATTTGCGCAGAATAAAATTGTGGCCTTTATAAATCCTGACTCAGGCTATAAGTTTATGTATATCACCTGGGCCAGCATGATTGGGGTGGTCAGTGGTATGAATGAGCATGGTTTAACGGTCACCATAAACGCGGCAAAATCCGATATCCCCACTAAATCAGCAACTCCAATATCCATTCTTGCCCGGGAAATACTTCAATATGCCAGCACGGTGGATGAGGCAAAAGCTATTGCAGAAAAAAGAAAAACTTTCGTTTCTGAATCCATTTTGATAGGTTCTGCTTATGATCAATCAGCTACAATCATTGAAAAATCGCCTGAAAAAATGGGATTTTATTCCACTGAGGATAAATACCTGGTGTGTTCAAACCATTTTCAAAGTGAAGTGTTTGCAGCCGATGAGAACAACCTCATGAATATAGAGACCTCTCCGTCGAAATACAGGGAAGACAGATGCACGCAGCTGATCCTAAACTACGATAGCCCTGGATACTACGAGGTGGCTGGAATTTTGAGAGACCATAAGGGTATTGACGATAAAGATATTGGGATTGGGAATGAAAAAACAATGGCTCAAATGATCTCCCATCATAGTGTGATCTTTCAACCTGAAAAAGGATTGGCCTGGGTATCTACTCATCCCTATCAACTGGGATCTTACCTGGCCTATGATATAAACAAAGTATTTTCTGAAAATCAGGATTTTGAATCCGGGAATATCCTGAATCAACCTCCATTGACAATTCCGTATGACCCATTCTTAAATACGGGAGAGTTTAGAGCATACTTGCTGTACAAGGAATTACAAGCTTCTGTAACAAAGCAAACTGACATGAATGAGAGAATTCCGGACGAAAAGCAAGTTATTGATAAAATGATTCAATCTAATCCGGAATATTTCAAAGGATATATGGTGGCAGGGGATTATTATTTTTCCTTTAAGGAAATGGCTTTAGCCAAAATTTTCTATACTATTGCCTTAAGTAAGGAACTTGAGGATACTTCCGTAGAAAATATCATCAAAAACAAATTGAAGCAAATAGAGAAGTCAAACTTAAACTAGTGAAAAAGAAAAAGCTGATAATAATTGGTGCAGGATTGGCAGGGATGTCGGCAGGCTCTTATTTGCAGATGAATGGCTTTGATACAGAAATTTATGAAATGGGTACAAAGGCAGGGGGATTGTGTACCTCCTGGAGAAGAAATGATTATTTGATTGATGGTTGTATCCACTTCATGTCAGGAATCTCACCCAATGAAGTTACCTACCCTTTCTGGAATAACCTGATTGACATGAAGTCAATCGATTTTGTATTGTCTGATAGTCACGCTGTGGTTGAGGATGAGAATAAGAACAGAATATCTTTTTACAGTAATATTGATAAACTGGAAGTGGAGCTTCTGACAAAGGCCCCTGAGGACAAGAAATATATAAAGGAGTTTATTGGCCTTATAAGGAAGTTTATCAAAGTTCAACTTCCTGTTGAGAAGCCATTTGAAGTCATGAATCTAAAGGATAAGTTGAAGGCGGCCTATCAAATGATGCCTTATTTGTACAGCATTAATAAGTACCTCAAAATTAGCAATTATGAGTATGCTGCAAAGTTTAAAAATCCTTTACTTAAATATGCCCTCGAAACAGTTTTTGTAAACTATATGCCTTTGTTTTATTCGATTATGCCCCTCGTGTGGAGACATAAAAAAGATACCGGTTACCCTAAAGGTGGAGCGATTTATATCAGCAATCTGCTTCAGGAAAAATATGAAAAACTGGGAGGGGAAATCCACTTCAATACCAGTGTCGATAGAATTTTAACGGAGGAGGACAGAGTGAAAGGAATTAAATTGAATACCGGCCAGGAAATTCCTTGCGATATTGTAGTTTCTGCTTCAGATGGTCGTTCCACGATATTCGAGCTACTTCAAGGAAAACACAAGGACAAAAATATTGTGGAGAGGTATGATAGCGGAGTATTTGAGCCCATTGATAAGACCCTTTATGTAGCGATTGGAGTGAATAAGGATTTTTCAGGCGAACCACGGAAACTGTATTTCCCTTTAAAAACGCCTATTGTGGTTGATGCCCTGACTACTTTGGATCATCTGGAAGTTTCACATTATTGTGATGACCCTGCTTCAGCCCCGGAAGGAAAAACGGTAATAACATTGATGCCCGATGCAAAAGATTGGGAGTATTGGAATAGTTTACGGAAGACGGATCGGGAAAAGTACGAAAATGAAAAAACCCGTATAGCAAATGAAATCATAGAAGCTCTTGATGCTCAGTTTGGGGACATTAAAGCGAACCTGGAAATGATAGATGTATCAACACCTGCAACCTATATACGGTATACCAACAATTGGACGGGTGGACAGATTAGCTGGAAGGCTACCAGGGAAACCTTTGGAAAGCCAACCACCTGGAAAATTAAGGGTTTATCCGATTTTTATATGACCGGGCAATGGGCTGGTACTTCGGGAGGTTTAAATAATGTGGTTATGATGGGGAATCACCTGGCACAAATAATTTGCAAAGATGAGGGAAAAGCCTTCCAAACAAATTAGAACTTTAAGAATCAAAATAAATCAAAACATTCATGTTCATTCCGGAAATTGAAAAGAAATCTGTTGAGGAAATAAAAAAATTCCAGGAAGCCCAATTACCAGGTTTGTTGGAATATTTAGTTAAAAATTCGAAGTATTATCAAAGAATATTTTTGCAGAATAAAATAGATATTTCAAGTATAAAAACAATTGGAGATCTTTCTAAAATTCCGGTTACTACAAAAGACAATCTTCAGGAAGAAACAGATGACTTTTTATGTGTACCAAAAAAAGATATTGTTGATTTTGTGACCACTTCTGGTACACTGGGTGAACCGGTGACCTTTGCCATGACCGACAAGGACCTTGACCGCCTGGCATATAACGAATACATATCCTTTTCATGTGCCAATACTACTGAAAACGATATCTTTCAGCTAATGGTTACCCTTGACAAGCGATTCATGGCAGGCATGGCCTATTTTTTGGGGTTGCGTAAGTTGGGGGCCGGAATTATCAGGCTTGGGCCTGGAATGCAGGAGTTGCAATTTGAATCCATTATGAAGTTTTCACCTACCGGACTTATCACAGTCCCTTCTTTTATTCCCAAACTTATTGATTTTGCCCTGGGAAAAGGGATTGACCTGAACAGTACCAGCATTGAAAAAGCGGTATGTATCGGTGAACCCATCCGAAATACTGATTTTACACTGAATACCTTGGGAAGGAAAATACAGGAGAAGTGGGATATTAAGCTATACTCAACCTATGCGTCCACAGAAATGGGAACGGCCTTTACTGAGTGCGAGGCAGGCCTGGGAGGCCATCATCACCCTGAAATGATTATCGTCGAATTTCTGGATGATAACAACAGGCATGTTCAGGAGGATGAAGCCGGTGAGGTTACCATTTCCACCCTGGGGGTGGAGGGAATGCCTCTTCTACGGTTTAAAACAGGAGATATATGCTTCCATCACCCAGAGAAATGCTCTTGTGGGAGAAATACCATGAGACTTGGCCCGGTTATTGGAAGGAAACAACAGATGATTAAGCTGAAAGGAACCACATTGTATCCGCCGGCTATTTTTGATGTTCTCAATGAGATCGACTGGATTGAAAACTACATTATTGAGGTGAATACAGGAAAACTTGGTACCGATGAACTTACAATAAAGGTTGGGTGTCAGGAAGAATATAATACTTCTGAAAAAAGAATTAAAGATCATTTCAGGGCAAAGCTAAGAGTTGCCCCGGAAATTGAATTTTTCAAGCCTTCGGATATTTTAAGACAACAATTGCCTGAAAATACAAGAAAACCCATTAACTTTATAGACCAAAGAACCATCTAAAATTTTTTAGTCATGAAAAAATTATATTTTATAGTATTTATTGCTTTTGCATTCAGTTGGGGAGCCAATTCTCAGAGTGCAGAAGATATTACCAATGCGGAGACCCTTACTTTCTTTGGAATTGATTATACCTATTGCTATTTTATTCCCTCTGAGGCTTTTTATGATACGGATGACCTGGGGGCGAAAATAATTGCATGGAATAACCTGTTTAAGTCTGAACATGAAAAATACCTTGCAAAGAACTTCAGTAAGGAAATTGTCTTTACCGATGAAATCGTAAGGAAACTAAATGTGATAATTGATCCTGTCACCAGGGTTTCCGATGACGAGTCCTTATACAATCATATAAACAAAGAAGAGGTTAATACTATTGTAAGCAATTACCAAATACCAGAAGACCTTTCCGGAGTAGGATTTGTTCTAATAGCAGAATGCTATAGCAAAACCGAAGTTAAAGGAGCATATTATGTAGCTTTTTTTGATATACCCTCGAAAAAGATTTTAACTGTTGACCGCATGACCGGGAAGGCAAGAGGGTTCGGTTTGAGAAACTACTGGGCAAATTCCTATTTTGTTGTTCTTAAGGATGTAGGTGATAAAATTAAATAGGAGCTTGTTATTTGATGAGGTTATTACTCCTTTTATCTGGAATTCTACTTCTTTCAAATCCGGTATTTTCACAGGCTTCCAATATTGGTATTACCCTAAAAGGGATTACTGAATTAAAAGGGAATCTTAAAGTCGGTTTATTTGCAGATGAAGTCAATTTCAAGCAAAAGATTAATCCTGTAGATTCAATAATCATCAAGCTTACATCCCACACAGAATCAGTAAGTTTCTCTGGTATAAGCCAGGGGAAATATGCTATCGCAGCCTATCATGATGAAAATGAAGATGGGATTTTAAATACAAGACAACTGGGAATACCTGAAGAGGGTGTAGGATTTTCAAATATTAATGTATTTAGGAAAAAACCTGTCAAATTTAAGGAGGCAGTTTTCTTTTTAGAATCAGATACTACCATCGTAATATCCCTGTTTTATAATCCCAAAAAAACAAAATAAGGTAATCTAAGGTGTCATTTAGGGTAAATTTATGAAAACGGAAATGGTTCCGTTTCAAATTACTAATTTTTATCTCTAAATTAGCCGATTATTTTTCAAAAAAGAAGAATGAAAAAAGTATTGGTAGTCAGCTATTCTCAGTCAGGTCAACTGGAAGAAATTGTTCAGAATGTATTGGCAGATCTAAGGAAAGATGAGTCTATTTATATTCATCATGAAAGACTAAAGCCAATACCTGATTTCCATTTTCCCTGGAAGGATATTGGTTTTTGGGATGCCATGCCCGAATCAGTTCGAATGATACCCGCGGCACTGGAACCATACCAGTTTGATCCGGCAGATAAATTTGATTTGATTATCCTGGGTTATCCCATTTGGTTCCTGAGCCCTCCCATTCCCTTGAATACTTTTTTACAAAGCCCTGAAGCGGCAAGAGTAATGAAAAACACTCCGGTAATTACTATTATTGGATCAAGAAACATGTGGGTGGGTGCACAGGAAGACATTAAGAAACAAATTGCAGTGAACCAGGGAATCTTATGTGGAAATATTTCTTTACGCGACCGACACCATAATCTTCCCAGTGTGGTTACCATTATTTATTGGATGTTTACAGGCAAAAAGGACAGGTATCTTGGGATATTTCCCTACCCGGGCGTTTCAGACAAAGACATTGCTGAGGCTACCCGTTTTGGTCTTCCCATTCGGAATGCTTTAGCAAATTCTAAATTTGAAAACCTGCAGGACGAATTACTTGAAATGAAATCAGTTGAATTGCTACCGGATATTGTTTCCATGGAGCTAAAGGGGAAAAGGATTTTTAAGCTGTGGTCGGCATTTATACTTAAAAAAGGTGGACCTGGTTCAAAACAGAGAGTTGGCAGGCTAAAATTGTTTAAATGGTATTTGTTGTTTGTTATCTTTGTTGTTTCACCCCTGGCATCTTTAATATATTACCTGAGCTATCCATTTTTTGTTCGCAGGATTAAAAGAAATTTAAAGTACTACAAAGGAGTTGCACTCAGGTAAAGAATATATTTATTGAATAATGAATAAGGTTTATATTAATAAAATTGAAAAGTATTTGCCAAACGATCCTGTTCCAAATGATAGGATGGAGGATTATCTTGGGTTGATCAATGGAAACCATTCAAAATCAAAGAATATGATTTTGAGAAGTAACAAAATAAAAACCAGGTATTATGCCCTGGATGAGCAAGGAAACCCAACTCACAGCAATGCGGAATTAACGGCTATTGCTATTCGTAAGTTGTTTAATGATAATATAAAACTATCAGATATTGAATTGCTTACTGCAGGAACCTCATCTCCTGATACCATTCAGCCTTCACATGCCCTAATGGTATTAGGGGAATTGGGTTGCCATCCTATGGAAGCAGTTAGTCCAAATGGAACCTGCAATGCCGGTATACTTGCCCTGAAGTATGCATACATGGCTATTTTATCTGGCCAGTACAAGAATGCAGTCTATGCCTCTTCAGAGACTTTTTCATCATGGATGCATGCAAGGAATTTTAAGGATGAGGTCGATAAACGGAGTGAAATTGAGAACAATCCTTATATAGCTTTTGAGAAAGATTTTCTCCGATGGATGTTATCTGATGGCGCAGTGGCTGCATTGATTCAGGATAAACCAAACAAAGATGAAATTTCGTTAAGAATTGAATGGATAGATATTCGTTCTTATGCCAATGAATTGGAGCCCTGTATGTATGCCGGATGTGTTAAGGATAAGGATGGTAAAACGACAGGCTGGAGGAACTTTTCCAGCGAACAATTAGGAGCTTTATCTGTTCTATCTTTAAAGCAGGATGCGAAACTTCTTCAGGAGCATATCCTCCAGAAAGGCTCCGATTTTCTGAAGGATGTAGTTGAAAAACGGAATTTGAATCTGGATGATATTGATTATTTTCTGCCACATATTTCATCGATGTTTTTTAAGGATCTTATCTTGAATAACCTGGCTGAAAATGGAGTATATATCCCGGAAGAAAAATGGTTTATAAATCTACCAAAAGTAGGTAATGTGGGTGCTGCCTCTGCTTCCTTAATGGTCGAAGAACTTATGAATTCCGGGAAATTGAAAAAGAATGACAAAATCCTTTTAATGGTACCGGAAAGTGCCCGGTTTTCATACTCATATGTGCTATTAACGGCAGTGTGACAAGCATTTAATTTTTTACTTTTCTAATATGGGATGCTATTCCCAATAATAAAAAACTCTCATGAAAAGCAAAGAAGTTCCACAGGATGATGCAAACATGATGGAGGGAAAATGGAAGGATCCCATTTATACCGTTGATGAAAATGGCCATTACACCACCTCCTATAGCCTGGGTTGGGATGTTAAGAATGCTGTTATGCAGCAAGCCTGGGATAATATCAATGAAAAAATAGAACTCGCAAAAGAGAAAATTAAAATGGGAGAAGCCAGTCCATTGGTCTATTTTATAGAAAAAAACATAATGGATGTGAGTTTGGTCGCCAAGTATATGGGCTATTGGAAATGGAAGGTGAAAAGGCATTTGAAACCGAAATATTTCAACAAGCTTACGGAGAATGATTTAAAAAAATATGGGGATATATTTAATGTCACCATTGAAGAATTAACAGATGTTGATGCTATTTTACAGGAGGAGAAAGAAGGATGAAAAAAGAGTTGAATTTTGAACATAAACAATATGCTCATTGTGAAAATGGAGTTGTATCAAATTTATTAAATTTTTATGGTATTCAGCTAAGTGAGCCTATGGTTTTTGGAATTGGATCCGGACTTTTTTTCTCTCATATGCCGTTCCTGAAAGTCGATGGAATCCCGGTTACCTCCTTCAGACCCTTGCCAGGAATAATATTTAGTCGCATATCAAAACGGTTGGGTGTTAAATTTGAAAAACGAAGGTTTAGAAGCAATCCTGAGGCAGCCATGCAGGCTCTTAATAAAAATATCGGTAAGGATATTCCAACTGGAATGCTGGTGGGCGTTTACAATTTAAGTTATTTCCCTGTTTCCTACCGATTCCATTTTAATGCCCATAACATCGTGGTGTATGGTAGGAATGATCAGTCATATATGATCAGCGATCCCATCATGGAGAATTGCACTGAACTTACTTACAACGAATTAAAAAGAGTTCGTTATGCCAAAGGAGTTTTTGCACCAAAAGGGCATATGTACTGGGTTGAAAAGATTCCTGAAAATATCGACCTCAAAAAGGCGATACTTAAAGGAATCAATCATACCTGCAAGGATATGCTGACCATACCTGTTCCCATGTTTGGAGTAAAAGGAATTCGTTTCCTGGCAAAGCATGTTAGAAAGTACCCCCAAAAAATGACGCCCAAAAAGGCGGCTTTATTTGCAGGTCAGATCGTTCGTGCTCAGGAGGAAATTGGAACAGGAGGCGCCGGATTCAGGTATATCTATGCCGCATTTTTGCAGGAGGCCAGCAAAATATTAGAAAATGAATCCCTTGTGGAACTATCCAAAGAAATGACAGGTATAGGTAACCAGTGGCGCGAGTTTGCCGTGATAACAGGTCGAATCATAAAGAATCGTAACAAAGCGGATGAGAATTATGAACTTGCAGCTCAGAAATTATTGGAAATTGCCGATAAGGAGGAAATGTTTTTTGAAAAACTGAAAAACAGCGTAAAATAATGACCCCGTCCATACTTATAGAGATCATTGGCCTGACGAAGGTTTATAAAAATAGTACTGAACCTGCACTGAATGATCTGAATTTAACTATAAACAGAGGTGAAATATTTGGCCTGCTTGGGCCAAATGGGGCTGGTAAAACCACAACAATTTCTATTCTATGTTGCCAGATTAGTCCAACCCGTGGTAAAATTACGATTGATAACAACGATCTGGCTAAAAACCAGGAAAAGATAAAGGAAGTTATTGGTGTGGTTCCCCAGGATATTGCTATGTATCCAAGTTTAACAGCCTACGAAAATTTGCGATTTTTTGGGAACATGTACGGCTTAAAAGGGAAAAATCTAGAAGCCCGGATTGAAGAAATCATATCTGTTTTTGGATTGCAAAGTCACCTGCATCAAAAACTGAGTAACTTTTCTGGTGGAATGAAACGGAGGGTAAACCTTATGGCGGGTCTTCTGCATTCACCAAAAATTCTATTCCTCGATGAACCGACTGTAGGGATCGATGTTCAATCGAAGAGTGTTATTATTAAATACCTGGAGCAGCTTAATAGAAAAGGTGTCAGTATTGTATACACATCCCATCATATGGAAGAAGCTGAGCACTTTTGTACTCAGATTGCTATAATTGACCATGGAAAAATCATTACCCAGGGAAGACCAAAAGAACTGGTTGCAAAATATGAAGGCTGTAATACTCTGGAGGATATTTTCCTGCATCTTACAGGGCGAGGACTAAGAGACTGAATTTATGTGGCTAAAGTTTAGAGCAACATCCGTAAAAGAAATGCTATTGCTGCTGAGAGATAGGGCAGGATTGGCAATGCTATTCATTATGCCGATGGCTTTGATCTTAATTATGACCTTATTGCAGGATAGTACCTTTAAGAGGTTGGAAGAAAAGAAACTTTCTGTGCTGGTTCTTAATTATGATCCAGGATTGTTCGGAAAGAGCCTGGTTAAAGGGCTATGGGAAGCAGAAAACTTTGAGCTGACAGAGGAACTAATCTCAGGAGAAGGTCTTGATGTGGAAATTCTTAAAAAACGTGTTGCTGATGGAGATTATCAATTTGGTTTGGTCATTCATGAAAATGCTACTGAGATTTTAGAAAATAAAATTAAACTTAGAATACAACTTCAATTTCCTGACGAGGAAAACCTTTTTGACATTGATGAAACCATTGCAGCAGACTCACCAACAATTGATATCTACTTTGACCCGGCAATAAAGGATTCATTTAAACAGGCTATTTCAGGATCCTTACGGCAGTTAAGTTCTTTCATTGAGGCAGATATGTTGTTCGATATTTATGCGGAACTATTTGATGATCTCTTGGATATTCAATTAAAGCAAACTGAAGGTTTCAATGAAATGGTAGTATTCAATCAAAAGCATGCTACTGCAAAAGATCAGGAACGAATTATTATACCAAATTCTGTACAGCATAATGTGCCCGCCTGGACTGTATTTGCAATGTTCTTTATAGTTATTCCCCTGGGAGCCAATATTATAAAGGAACGTCAGTCTGGAGTCTCAGCTCGTCTAAAAACTATGCCCGGTTCAAACTTGCCAGTGATATTGGGTAAGGCCACAGTATACCTTGTAGTGGGGATCTTGCAAGCCTGCTTTATGCTTTTAATTGGTGTATTTGTATTACCCTTGTTTGATTTACCCTCACTTGACCTTGGGAATCATTACTTTGCATTATTTCTAATTACCATTTCTATCTCATTGGCAGCAACTGGGTTTGGAATTGTAATAGGTACCATCGCTAAAACCCATGAGCAATCCTCCATTTTTGGTTCTATCTCAGTGGTAATATTAGCTGCCATAGGTGGTATTTGGGTACCATTGTTTATGATGTCAGATGTAATGGTGGCTATAAGTAGATTATCACCACTCAACTGGGGACTGAACGGGTATTCTGATATATTCCTTAGAAATGCTGAAATCACTGATATTCTTGGTTATGTTATTGCCCTCCTGACTTTTTTTATGGCTTGTATTTTTGTTTCCTTCTTCTATAACAAGTTGAAAAGAACAAGCTAGCAATCAAGCGGATTCTTTTTGTTTTAACAGGAATCTTAATTTAGAAAAACAATGTTGTCTAAATTGGACAATTAATAGTATCATTTCCCTAATTTTGTAGAATTGAAATCAGATACAAGAGCATGAATATACATTTGAAAGATAGAACTGAAGTTAAGATCAGGTTTGGAGAGGTTGATTCAATGGGCATAGTATGGCATGGGAATTATGTGAAGTATATTGAGGAAGGGCGGGAATCTTTTGGAAGGAAGTATGGCATCTCCTATATGGATATATATAGCAACGACGTGATGACTCCCGTGGTGAACATGAATGTTGATTTTAAAAAACAGGTTCATTATGGTGACCAGTTAATCATCGAAACAGAATTTGTTGATCAGCCTGCTGCCAAAATTTTATTTCGCTATAAGATCTTCAGGAAATTAGATAATGAACTGGTCGCCACTGCTGAGACCACTCAGGTATTTATTGATTTGAACCGTGAAATTCTTCTTTACAATCCTGATTTCGTAATGGATTGGAAAAGAAAAGTGGGCCTAATGAAGTAGTTTTTATGGTTTATCTCGAAACAAACAACATTATTTCATCGCTGGGGTTTACAACAACAGAGAATTTTAATGCCCTAAAAGCTGGAGAAACGGGAATTTCTCTAATTGATAATCGGAAATATTACCCGGAACCTTTCCAAGCCTCAATGCTGGATACTGAACGATTGGAGGCCCATTTCTCAGATGCTGAGAATGCAAAATATACCAGGTTAGAGAAAATGATCATTTTGTCTATAAAATCGGCTCTTAAGCAGGCTAATGTAGATATTCGTTCTGAGAAAACGGGGGTAGTAATTTCCACTACAAAAGGTAATATTGATTTGTTGATGGACAATAATGCACAGCAATTTCATCCTGACCGGGTATTGCTTTGGAAACTTGGGCATGTCATTCAGGATTATTTTGGCAATCCCAATAAAGCTATTGTACTTTCCAATGCCTGTGTATCTGGGGTACTGGCTTTAAATAATGCTGCTATGTTTATCAAAAATGGCAAATATGAAAATGTGGTGGTAACAGGTGCGGATATTGTATCGCGATTTGTACTGAGTGGCTTCATGTCATTCATGTCGCTAAGCCCAGAACCCTGCAAACCATTTGATAAAAATAGAGATGGTTTATCACTGGGAGAAGCAGCCAGCACTATTGTTGTGAAAAAGCAAAAATCATCTGAAAGCTGCATTTCTCATGTAGGTGGAGCATCAGCCAATGATGCCAATCATATATCCGGCCCATCAAAGACAGGTGAGGGATCATTTATAGCTATAAAAAAGGCGATGAATGAAGCCGGTATAGGGGCGGATTCTATTCAGCATATATCTGCTCATGGAACAGCCACGCCATACAATGACGAAATGGAAAGTATTGCTATAGAAAGAGGTGGATTAAATGAGGTTCCTGTAAGTAGCTTTAAGGGAAGTTTTGGCCATACATTAGGGGCAGCAGGCTTGGTTGAAACATCTATTCTTATGGAAGAGATGCGAAAGAATATTTTGGTGAAAACAACCGGATTTAGTGAGCTTGGTGTATCTAGAAAAATTAATGTGGTGAAGGAAACACATCCACATGAAATAAATACAGCCCTTAAGATGGCATCTGGTTTTGGAGGAAGTAATGCCGCATTAATTTTGCAAAAAGTATAGTGAAGCAGCTTAGAATAAAAACATATTGTCATATAAAGAACAAGCAGGTTTACCTGAATGGCAAGCTGGTTTTTCACTTTGAAGAGCCATCTTCACTAGGTGATTTTATGAAGAAGGTGTACAAGCATTTTAAATTAAAGTACACCCGGTTTTACAAAATGGATGACATAAGCAAGCTTGGTTTTGTCGCCTCTGATTTGATATTAAAGAACCTTGATGGTTCAAATTTTAAAAGTGAGGATGTTGGACTGGTATTAAGTAACTCCAACTCTACTTTAGTGACGGATTCTCATTTTCAGGACTCAATTAATAATTATTCAGATTTTTATCCAAGTCCTTCTGTATTTGTATATACACTTCCCAATATTATGATGGGAGAGATTTCTATACGGCATGGCTTCAAAGGGGAGAATGCTTTTTATATATTTGAAAGATTTCAGCCTGAATTCATTGCAGATTATATCAATCAGTTATTTTTGTCCCAGAAATTGAAAGCCTGCATTGGTGGGTGGGTCAACCAATCAAAGGATAGCTATGAGGCTTTTATATACTGGGTGGACAATATGGAAGGAGATTCAGCTATCAAGCATACACCCTCTGAAATTGAAAATATTTACAATTTAACATAGTTTACATGGAAGAATTGATTGCAAAACTAAAAGTTCAGATAATCGAACAGCTTAACCTGGAAGATATGGAACCGGATGAAATCGATGAGGATGAACCCTTATTTGGTGATGGACTGGGCTTAGATTCTATAGATGCACTGGAATTAATTGTACTTTTAGAAAAGGAATATGGAATTAGGATTGAAAACCCCAAGGACGGACAAAAAATATTTTATTCTGTCAGAAGTCTTGCAAAATTTATTTCCGATTATCAAAAATAACATAATCACATTTTAATGTCATCTGCTGTTGTTGTAACCGGCATAGGAATTATTTCATCAATTGGTAAAAATGTCGGGGACACTACTCGATCGTTGCTAGCTGGTGAAAGCGGGATAGCACCAATCTCAATCCTCAGCACCAGACATAAAGATGACTTTGTACTGGGAGAAATTAAACTAACTCTTGAAGAGTTGGCAACCATGGCTGACGTCAACCCCGATGCGCCCTGGACCAGAACTGCTTTATTGGGCCTTATTGCCGCCAAAGAAGCAATGAATGATGCCGGAGTAAGCGATAAGGACACTTTGCACACTGGAATTGTATCTGCCTCTACTGTAGGAGGTATGGATCGTAGCGAACTATTTTATAAAGACTTCCTGAATGAGGCCAAACATAGTAAGTTCATTGATACGCATCCTGCCGGCGATCATGCTGAAAAAATAGCCAACGAACTCGGGATTAGAGATTATATGGCAACCATTAGCACCGCCTGTTCTTCCTCGCTTAACAGCATAATGGTAGGAAATCGGCTTATTCATAATGGAATCCTGGACCGGGTGTTGGTAGGTGGGACAGACGCACTTTCAGTATTTACCTTGAATGGATTTAATACCCTGATGATATTGGATAAGGATCTTTGTCGGCCTTTTGATGAAAGCCGGAGCGGTCTGAACCTGGGTGAAGGAGCGGCCTTTCTTGTTCTTGAGAGATTGGATGAAGCAATAAAAGGGAAGAAGAAAATTTATGCAAGGGTCTCCGGTTACGCAAATGCGAACGATGCCCATCATCAGACAGCCTCTTCAGGAGATGGTACCGGCCCATATCTGGCCATGAAAAATGCTATTGCTAAAGCAAAACTTGAACCTTCCGATATAGACTACATAAATGTTCATGGTACCGGGACCGAGAACAATGATCTTACAGAGGGAATTGCATTAAAACGATTGTTTAAGGATTCTATCCCACCTTTCAGTTCTACCAAAGCATATACAGGTCATACGCTGGGGGCGGCAGGTGCCATTGAATCGGTTTTTTCTATCCTGGCCCTGGAAAATCAGGTGCTACTACCAAATTTAAACTTCATAAATAGGATACCCGAAATTGACATTGAACCGGTAAAAGAAATTAAGAGCGTAAATATTAAGCATGTTTTAACAAACTCATTTGGTTTTGGTGGGAATGATTCCTCTCTTATTTTTTCAGCAGTAAAATAGAAAAGAAGAAAATCTGACATAGAATTGAAAGCATATATAAATGGCATAGGAGCAGTTACACCTCAGGATACTTTGTCCGGGGACCATTTTCTTGAGCATGTTGAGCCGCAAGAAGATGCTTTTCTGCAGATAATTAAACCAAATTATAAGGAATATATCAATCCTAAGATACTTCGGAGAATGAGCAAGATTATCCGAATGAGTATTGTATCCTCCCAAATTGCAATGGCCGATGCCGGGGTTGAAGTACCAGATGCTACCATTACTGCTACGGGAATGGGTCCCCAGGCAGATACGGAGAAGTTTCTGGGTTCTATTCTTGACAATCATGAATCTCTATTGATCCCTACAGCTTTTATTCAGTCAACACATAATACTATGGGTGCTCAAATTGCCTTATTGGCTGGAAACCATAACTACAATCTCACCTATGCTCAAAAGTCTATGTCTTTTGAAAATGCTTTACTGGATGCCTTAATGCTTATTCAGGAAGGTGATGCAAGAAATGTGCTTTTGGGAGGGATTGATGAAATAACTGAAGAAAGTTGGGAAATAGCTACTAAAACTGGTAAATACAAAGTTTCGCCCACCCATAATTTAAAAATGATTGGAGATGAGAAACCGGGAGCATTGGCAGGGGAGGGGGCAACATTTTTTGTGCTTGAAAATGAGAAAAAAGAATCCACTTATGCTTCGATTGCAGGTATAAAGTCATTTTTTAATCAGCCAGTTGATTTCAATATTTCAACGGCCATCAATGATTTTCTCATGGAAAATAAGCTGAGTGTTGATGAAATAGATCTGGTATTGTTGGGCTACAATGGGGATAGTATTCAGGATCAAATCTACTTGAGCCTGGAGGAAAATCTATTTTCAAAGAACCCAATTGGAACATTTAAAAATATTTGTGGTGAATATGATACTGCTGTTTCATTTGCTGTCTGGTTGGCTGCAAGAATTATAAAGGAAGGAATTGTACCAGAAGCAATTTATAGAAAAGGACCTGTCAAATCAGAGATCAAAAATATTCTTATCTACAATCAATCCCAAAGCACACATCATAGTCTACTATTGTTAAAGAAAGTCTAGGCTCCCTAAAATTCATCAAGTCAGTATATTAGCTTCTCTTTTTTGATTTATTCCTTTAAAAACCTTAACTTGGACTTCGAAAGGCCAAATGCCTAAGTAGGTTTCATATAGTCTACCATGAGTCACTCAGAAGAGGAAATCAATAAATATAGAGAAACATTCAGGAAGCGTAAATCAATACGCATAGGGATATTTCTAACAGCTTTGTTCCTGATGATATCTATAACGCTTCTGGCCTTTCCGTCATGGGAGCTTTTTGGAATGCCGAAGCTAACCTGGGCGCCTTTTTTCTATATCATCATGTTTGCTCTCATTATTAGTAGTTCAGTATTTTGGAGATGTCCTGCCTGTAATGGGAGATTGGGAGATGTTTTTAACACCAGGTATTGTTCAAAATGCGGAGTTAAGTTCTCTGATGAAAAATAGGATTTCTGTCAACTCGACCAGTATTTCACCTGATTGATTCCGATAAGTTCCTCTAAAAAATAGTTAATTTTGAAATAAATTGAATTAGATAGTCAATTTAAATCCCACCCAAATTATGAAAAGATTTCAAAGTATTTATGTCTTGGTTTTAATTGTTCTTTCTATTTCTTCCTGTATTCCAGGTAATGATGGGAAAAATGATAATATTTCTGTCCATAATTTCAAGTTCCAGGAATTTACCATTTTAGAGATTTCAGAAGGTTATAAGAATAAAGATTTTACCGTTCAGGAAGTCGTGCAAAGCTACCTTGAGAGGATTGAGGCTATTGATAAGAATGGACCGGGACTTCATTCTGTCCTACAGGTAAATCCAGATGCCATAGAAATAGCAAAGAAATTGGATCAGGATTTGGAAGAAGGAATATCAAGAGGACCACTTCATGGCATACCCGTTCTTTTAAAAGACAATATTGACACCCATGATGAAATGGAGACTACGGCTGGGTCAAGGGCATTGACGGGTTCACATCCTTTACAAGACAGCTGGGTAGCAATGAAACTACGAGAGGCTGGAGCAGTAATATTGGGAAAGACCAACCTAAGTGAATGGGCTAATTTTCGAGGGGAACTGTCATCAAGTGGATGGAGTGGGGTAGGTGGTCAAACAAGAAATCCTTACATAATTGACCGGAATCCTTGTGGTTCTAGTTCCGGATCAGGAGTTGCGGTTTCATCGAATTTGTGTATGGTGGCAATTGGCACCGAAACCAATGGATCTATAGTTTGCCCTTCTACAGTAAATGGTATAGTTGGAATCAAGCCAACAGTTGGACTTATAAGCAGATCCGGTATTATTCCTATATCTTTTACTCAGGATACACCTGGACCGATGGCTCGTACGGTAACAGATGCCGCCATTTGTCTCGGAGCCATGGTTGGGATCGATACACCAGACAGTAAAACCAGTTTTAGTGAGGGTAATTTTTATTCAGATTACACTCAATTCCTGGATAAGGATGGTTTAAAAGGCAAGAGAATTGGTTTGTATGGAAGATCTTTAGGAAATCATTATAAAGTTGATGAGGCTGTAGATCAGGCGGTTGAATACTTAAAGAGCCAGGGAGTTGAAATAGTGGAAATTGAAAATATTTTTACATCCAATGTGAATAGTTTATCTTTTGAGGTTATGCTGTATGAATACAAAGATGGGTTGAATAAATATTTTACTTCACTTGGAGAGGATGCTCCCATCAAGAATTTGAGAGAATTGATCGCCTTTAATATAAATGACTCTATTGAACTTGATTTTTACAATCAGGAGTACCTGGAAATGGCCCTTGGGAAAGGAGGTTTAGAATCTGAGGAATATAAAGATGCGTTGGCCAAGATGATGAAAGGAAGCCAGGAGGAGGGTATGGATCGTGTGATGGATACGTATAAATTAGATGCCATAATTGCGCCAACCGGTGGGCCAGCCTGGAAAACAGACCATATTAATGGGGATGCTTTTCAAGTGGGAAGTTCTTCACCAGCAGCCATATCGGGTTATCCAAATATAACTGTCCCTATGGGATTCATAGATGAATTGCCTGTTGGTCTTTCATTTTTTGGCAGGGCATGGAGTGAGCCGATATTAATTGAGATAGCTTATGCCTTTGAGCAGGGGACAATGCACCGCAGAGCTCCTAAATTCCTTGAACCCTAAGTCTAGATTAAGATTAGGGTACCAAAAAAATATCGGGTCTCAAGTAAATGAAACTAGATTTCTCCATTTCTCTTGAAATGGCATTGGTTGTACTTGATATACAGCCTTTACCTATATTTGTTATTTTTAAAAATAATGAATTTCCAGCTCTACCAATCATTTTATTTGCAATAGAATAAAAAAAGCACCTCAAATATTGAGGTGCTTTTCAAACGTTTAAGAAATATTATTTCAATCCTTTATTGGTTCTGTCTTCGTAGGCTGGTGCGGGTGTAAATTTCGGGGGATTTTCTTTTAGCATCTTTTCCACCTCCTGTATGGCTCTTTCTAATTGTGGGTCTATTCCACGCGATAATAATGCGGGGTCATCCCAAACTTCTATATCGGGTTCAATTCCATGCCCCTCAGCAAACCATTTCCCCGAGGTCCAATACAATCGTGCATCAGGTACAGTAATATAACCTCCATCAATCAGCATGTGACCAGTAGCAGGGCCAACAAGAATACCTAAGGTTCTTTCACCAATAATGGGTCCTGTTTTTAGCTCCTGGAATGCCCATGGAAAAGCATCTCCACCAGAGCCACTCCATCCGTTAATGAGCATTGCTTTTGGACCAGTGTTGCTTCTTGTGGGGTATTTGTGGTCCTTTGAATTTCTCCAGTGCAGGTAATATATGGTTGGCCTTTCCAGCAATTCCATAAATCGATCGGCCAATTGGCCTCCCGCGTTAAAACGCTCATCAATCACAAAGCCTTTTTTGTCTATTTGAGCATAATATTGTCTGTATAGTTCTGTTTGACCCTGGCCACCGGTATTTGGCATATAAATATATCCAATGTCACCATTTGAGAGCTTTTCAACAGTTTTCCTGTTGCTTTCAATCCATTCCAAATGCCTTAGTCTGCCTTCCTGTGATGCATTTAAGGTTTTTATTACAACTTCTTTTGAACCTTCGTTGCTGGGACTTTGGTTTACAGTTAATACAACTGTTTTTCCCGACAGCCCTTCAAAAGAAGCATAGGGATCTTTCCCTCCATCTAATTCAATCCCATTAACTGCCAGAACATAATCACCAACATTCACTTTAATTCCTGCCTGATCAAGTGGCGATCGGACTTCACTGTCCCATGGTGCAGGTTTCACAATTCTTTTAATTTTATATTTTCCATTATCAAGGGCCCAATCAATACCCAGAAATCCGGTTGATCGGGGTACGATGTTTTCCACATCCCCACCTCCGGCGTATGTATGCCCGGCACTTAGTTCAGAGATTAACTCCTGAATAATATTGCTGACATCCCATCTTGTTATTGCATTTTCAAGCAATGAGCCATATTGCTTTCGCATGGCCGGCCAATCAACCTGTTGCATATTCGGATCGTAAAATAAATCGCGGTACCGCCTCCAGGTATCGTTAAATATTTGATTCCATTCTTCTTTAGGGTTCAAGGTCATTTCCAGCTCAGCTGTTTTTAGAGGTTTTTCTAATTTTTGGTCTGGGGCAACTTTTACAATGCTATAACTCCCCTTTTCGCTGATAATTAGGTTTTCTCCTGAGGCTGACAATTTGTAGGAGTTTGCACTTCCAATTATGGTTTTCTCTTCTCGTTCTTTCAAGTCAAAGAACATGACCGGTGACAATCTTTCTGAAGAGCCAGTGTTGGGTCTTTTATGATAAATAACTTTGCCATTACTTGCTGACAGGTTGGAATAATTCCCGGCACCAGGAGGAAGTACCACCATTCTGGATTCAAAATTTTCCGTTTCAAATTTTATAAGATCTTCTTTTTTTTCTTCCTCCCCCTCTTTCTTATCTTTTTTCTTTTTCTCCTTTTTTGGTTCTTCCCCGTTCGTTTCCTCTTCTTTTTTAATTTCTACCTTATCATTCCTTGCCTCGAGTGGAGAAGGGACATCCGGTGTAAGGCTTACTGCAGCAACCTGTGTGCTGTTTGCATAGATCCAGGTTCCATCCAGACTACTATAGTTAGGTGAAAGGTACCGATCCGTTAATAAATACATGTATTTACCTTCAGGATCAAAAACGGGGCTGTAGTCGTTGTAAAACCCAGCCGTAAGTTGTACTACCTGATTATTATCAGTGCTATATGCAAAAAGTGCTGAATACATATTGTCAAGGATTTTTGAATAAGCAATCCATTTACTATCCTTTGACCAGCTTAGTGAAAATGACATTAAGGCGGAATGGCTTCTACGATTTGTTTTATCTATAATTTTAATCTCTTTAGTAGCAACATCTAATATCTGAATTTCTTGCTTTTCATTTATAAATGCCAGTTTTTTACTATCGGGGGACCAGAATAATAGGTATCCAAATCCGGATTTAAAGGAGCTAAGCTGTTGAGCTGATTCCGTGGATGAGGGAGAGTTTATATAAATTTCATTTTCCCCGCTTTTGTCACTCCAGTAGGCAATCTTTGATCCATCGGGTGACCACACAGGGTTTCTGTCAAAAGCACCGCTTGACTGGGTAATATCAAGAATGTATCCATGCTCACCTGGGACATTAAATAAATCTCCACGAGCTTCAAAGATGGCTCTCTTTCCGTCAGGAGAAACATCATAGCTACTGATCATTTTACCAACCTTAACGGTATGTGGTAAAAGGTTAGCAACATCTGCTACAACATTTACTTTTACTTCCTTATAAGAATGGTCATTTGGGTTAAATAGGTAGAGTTTACCATCCGCTTCAAAAACGCCATCCTCAGGACCAAGTGAAAAGTAGTTGATGTCAAAATTATCAAAAAATGTTAGCTGCTTAGAATTCCCGGAAGTTAAATCATATACCCAGATGTTGCGTCGTATTTTTGGACCAACATCTGAAATATAGAATATTTTATCGCCAAACCAAGCAGGCTTCCCATCTGTAGCAGGGTTTTTGGTAATATTCACAGCACTAGAATCTTTCAGGTCGTAAATAAGAACATCGGAGGCTTTTCCCCCACGGTACCTTTTGAAGGGATAGTTCTCTGTTATACGAGTGACATATGCCAATTTTGAGCCATCGGGAGAAAAAGAACCAAGTTCACCATAGGGCATGGGTAGTTTTACCGGAAGGCCTCCTGCTTTATCGACTAAATAGAACTGGTTGAAACTTCGTCTTCCACTTTCCCGCATGGAAGCAAAAAGTATCTGGTTTCCATCAGGATACCACTCCACCATTCTGTCTGGAAGAGAATTGTAAGTCACTCGGGTAGGGATACCTCCATTTACTGGAATAGTAAAAACATCTACATTTCCATTGTATGCGGCATTATACCCAATGGTTTTACCATCAGGAGAAAATTTTGGTTGAGATTCTTCACCAGGAGAAGAAGTAATTCGATTGGCGGTCCCGCCATTTTTTGCAACAATCCAGATATCACCTCCATACACAAAAGTGATTTTACTTTCAGATACGTCAGGAAACCTAAATAGCCTCGCATCTATTTGTGCAAAAGTTAGCAGCATTGGGGCCAAGACGAGAATTGAAAAAATTGAAAAACGTTTCATATAATCACATTTTAATTAGACATTTAGGGCATGTGAAGCAAATTAATAAAAAGTCGATTTACACAGATGACGAAAAAATTTTAAAAAAATAAATCTCAATTTGAGTCAGATTTAATTCTCAGAGAATTAAGGAATCTATCCCTGGTTTTTTTTGAATTCTGACTAATTGGATTTAATGTTTTAATAGATACAATAATGATATTAAAATCCTCCACTATATAATTCCCGTACATAGTATACAAAGAATCATTTTCTTCAAATTCAAAACTAAAATTACTTAATAGTGTTTCACCTATTACTTCTTCTGAATAGCTTAATCTTTTCCCTCTCAAAGTACTAATATATCCCAGAACATTGGTTTCCATAGATTCTTTTTTCTCATTGAAACTAAAGGATTGAAGACTATAAAAAGGATAACTAAAAATTGAAAGTTTATCTTCCCCGGCTTTAGCTTCATATGATGTTCCCGCAGTTTCCTTGTAGTTCTCAATGATGGTATGAGCTTTGGGGAAATCTATTGAAATAGTTGGTGTTATTGAGATCTTCTCGGTGTCATTTGTACAATTTAGTAGAAAGCAAGTAAGAGCAAAAATGGAATAGGTAAAAAGATTTCTCATTTCTTATTTTTAAGTTCAATTTTTTCTTCCCTATCACTGTTCAGAGTAAAAGAGGCCTTCTTAAATCCAGGCGCTTTTATAAAAATCTTAGCCTCCCTTGAAAAGCCAAATCCTTCCGTTGGATACCCGATAAGGCTACGGTTGCATTTATTATCCTCATTCACATCATGATAGGTTGATATTGCATACTCCCCGGCTGGAATGTCTTCAAGAAGGATTGTTTCTTCATTTGATGTAACTTTCACCTTCTTTTTATAGAATTCACTGCCTTTTTTAAGCCAGTCTTTATGGTTATTAAAAATGCCAATAACCAACTCGCCTTTTACTTCTTTTATTCCTGAAACTTTTAGTGTTATAGTATATGTCTGTGCATATATAAAACCTGATAGGCTCAAAAATAGAAGGGATAAAATAATAATTCGCATCAATTAGAAGAATTTACAAGGTTCTAATATACAACTAACAATTTGATAATTTAAATTGGCAGTCTCAATATTTCTGATTTTTCCTTATGAGTTTTATATTTTAGTTTAATTTTGATCTAAAATCTGAAAAATGGGCCATATTAAGAATTATCAGCAGGAACCACCGAAAGATGGCTTGTTGGAATTTAGTGTTTTCGGTAAACCGGTTTCTTTTCAATCCTCCCGGTCACATAAGGAAAGAATTACACGGAAAATTCAAAAGATTGTTGCTCCTATCCAATATGTTTTATCTGGAGATGTCGAGTTCGAGATTCAATGGATAGTACCTGAAAAGTACAGGTATGAATCAGATAGTTCACCGGATGTTGATAATATTATTAAGCCTACTCTTGATGCTTTAGTTGGTCCACAGGGGATAATGATCGATGATTGCCAGGTTAAAAGTGTAAAATGTTATTGGGAAGATTGGGAAAGGCCACAGCAACAAGTAAATATTAAGATTATATTCGATAACGATCATTGGCTCAGGATGGAAGGTCTGAAGTTTATTCATGTTGAAGGCGGATTGTGCTTCCCTTTTCCGGTAGGAATACCAGAGGACTCTGTGGGGGCTTATGTCCAACTTGTGAAAACGGCCGTAAAAGCAAAGTCCAAATTGGAATTAAACCTGGAGGATTACTATCGAGTTCGTCTTATTCTTCCTTTACAAAGATTTTATCATAGATCCAGATTAAGGAAATTTGAGGTGGTGGACATAGCCGACTTCTAGAACTTATACAATCAGTATTAATCCCAGACAAAACGCCATTCTCCATGGGCCTGTCTTTTCCAAACAGTATGGAATATGCCTTCTGAATTTAATGGCTCACCATTTTCACACAAGGCTGAGAAAATAAATTTACCATAGGTGTATCCTAAATCTCCAGAGACAGCCACATCAACAAAATCGGGTGTCCATTCCAGTTGAACATTTTCCAAGGACTGGCCTTAAAACCAGGTGCTCATAGCCTCTTTGCCTTGAATAATCTTATTATCTCTGCTTTCCATTTCTCAATATTGGGAAATTCATCTTTCTGATTACAGGAATGAATTACCAGGCAAGCTAAAATTGGCAAATATCCTATTTTGCGCATTTTTTGATTTTTAAATTAGAAAACCTAAAACAAGAGAAATAGAATTATTTTTTATAAGGCTATTGTTGACTATAATTTTTTACTAATTTTATTGTATGGTCCAATAATTCTTTGTTTCCATACTGGCCATGCCCTGGAATTACGATATCAATATCCTTAAATTCTTTTTTAAGTTTTTGTATAGTGGGAACCCATTCAGAGATTTCGGCATCTGCAGTATTTCCCAGCCCCTTTGATGCCATACTTTTTATGAGGCATCCCCCGAAAAGTACTTCTTGAGATGGAAAATACACCACAATATTATCAATGGTATGGCCACCTCCAAAATATTGGGCTATTACTTTTTCTCCCTCAAAATGAAAGTTAAACTTATTGGAAAATTCAACTTTTGGGATGGGCAGATCGTATTCCCTGCATTTTTGACTGGTAATATCAAGAGAAATAGACTCAATTCCTTTGTCATGCAAATATTCAAGTCCGCCAAGGCAATCATCATGGTAGTGCCCTATAATTATTCTAATAACTTCAACATTCATAGACGATTGTAGGTATTCAATAATATCTTCTGTCATCTCAATAGTCATAGGGGTATCAATCATAAGGGCTTTCCCATTTTTAATTACAAGCATTCCGTTGGAGGGGAACCGGCCAAATTGCTCAGAATTATAATAGCTGGTATGAATAAAAAACGAATCCTTTATTTGAGTCAATACTATATTATCATTGACTTGAATTCTGCTAAGACTATTTTCCTGTGCCTGAAGCAAAGTTGAAGATAGGAGCAATGTAAGTATTGACAATAGTTTTTTCATATAATTTAATATTGGAATAATTTATTTATATGATTCAAGTATTTCACATACATAGATGTAAGTTTTTCAATCTTATACATATCAATCTCAAGGTAATCTATCTTGAGCTATAATCCAAAATAATACCATCGCCAATCCAAATTGCCAGGGCTTCCCGGTTATCTGGAATGACAAACCTTCTTTGATCATTTCCATTTCGTATGTTGCCAAGTTCAATGAAGACAGTTGGGGGATGGGTATTTCTGATAACATAAAGACTGCTTCGGGCACTTACATTTCCACTATATTTTCTATTGGGTTGATATTTTGCATATTTCTCTTTAAAAGTTTTTTGAATAGAGTTTGCTAATGCTTTGCCAGATTTGCTTTTTTCGTGGTGATAAAAAAACACATCCAGGTTTTCTCCCTGGGTTCGGCTATCGACATGAATTGTAATTAAGCGCTGGTAGGCTCCTTTATTTTTGGCATACAGGTTATTAACGACCTTGGTACGTTGCCGTAAACGGGCATTTTGATTTCTTGGAATTGATTTCTCACGATATACTGTTTCATCATGATCTGACTTTAAAATGGGTTCGTCTCTTATTCCATCATTATTATCTCTTACTATCAAATAAACCAGAGCATCGTGTTGAATTAATTTCCGAGCTAGTCGAATGCTTACATCATAGGCATATTCATCTTCACTTAAGGTATATTTTCCATATTTTCCCAGGGCCCCGGGATCCGGGCCACCATGTCCTGCCAATATATAATATATAGCTCCTTTTAGCGTATGATCAATGATTTCGACCTTAGAATATTCCTTTCCGAAGATGGAGTATTCACGAAATACTTTATTTGTACCATCTGGGTTCTTTAACTCAACTGCTTTTTTTTCAGGTAGTAAGTATTTGCGTCCCTCGTATAAACTAAAATCTTTACCAATATTTTTTTCGTTTAGCTCAACAAACTTATCAAAATAGCTCTCTGAATTCATTCCATTTCTGCTTAATATGGTATAGATTCCATCTCCCTTTTTGGCCACCACTTGAATAGGGGTTGACTGGGCAAAGGCATATCCAGTATTGATTAATAGAAGAAGGAAAAAAAGTTTTTTTAAATTAGGCGGAAACATTTTTCTTATAATTATAACAATGAAGAGGGAGCTCCCAATAAAACTCATCAAGCAGGTAAATACAGCATTAATTGAGATTTTTCGTACAAGCCTCAAATATTATAAAAAAATAGCAGATCCCTCAAATTATTTATTAACAAACAGAGATGGAAAATGCAGCTATTTTAATTAGGAATTGTGCTATTCAGAAATTATTATGTTTCTGCGTAAATTTATTGCAGTTCTCTTGGTAGAGGAATCAGGATTTGTTAAATTTATTTCAAAATATTATTAATATAAAAACGTTACCGGTATTGAGTTTTAATATTCTCCAGTATGTATAAACTTATAATGAAATATGTCTGAATGAAGGAGTTCTCTTATTTACTTCCCAGGCGTTTCAAGTACCTGGGATTTGTTTTTATCGGATTCGGAATGCTCTTTGGATTTGTGAGGTTTTATATTGGATACAAGCCTGAAATATTAAACAGGAAAGTTTTTGCCTTTTTCTCCTCATATCTAGATGATAAATTCTTTGAGATGATTGGGAATCAACTTCTGGAAGAAATAGCCGGAATACTTATTTTATCAGGGCTATTTATGATTGCATTTTCAAAGGAGAAGATGGAAAGTAAAACCATCGACTCATATCGCCTAAAGGCCTTTTTTGTGACGGCTTATGTTTATATCATTTTCCTGATTCTTGCAGTGATCTTTACATTTGGAATGGGATTTATGTATATGGCAATTTTGGGTATGGGATTATGGTTACTTATCTATATAGTATCATTTAATGTGATACAATATCAGGCCAAGGATTAATATTTAATAGATATGCAAATTTCTCTTTCAATGATTGACAGTATTGATTGGTTATCAGTCAGGATCTATGAAAATAGCCTGTTGATTATTAACTATTGGACAATTGTTCATTTCTGGTATGGCCTGGTAATGTTTCTTTTAATTTCATGCAGTGGAACCCTTAAGAAATGGATTTGGTTTTTATTGAGTATGATCCTTTTTGAGCTGCTGGTTTCACAGCTTTTATTGAACAAAGCCTTTTTTAATTCATCGATAGGGTATACTAGTCAACTTTTTGATTTTATAGTGGGTATTGCGGGAGGTATTCTGGCCTATAATATTTTAGTTGGAAAAGCTGTCAGGAAAAAACAAACCTACTTGCCAGATTGGGTTTTGACTTTTTTTTCATCATTTAGTTTTGCTTTTTTATGGGTAGGAAGCTATCAGTACCAATATAATGCAAGTTTTGATATTTCCGAGTTGAATACCAAAGGATTAAATGTCTGGGCATTTCTTTTATGGCTGGTTGGGGGATTTATTTTTCTCGAAGTTTATAAATTTATTAAGAATCAGCTTGATCATCCTGTATTGAAATTGGTTTTTAGCTATCTGTTTTACTTCGCATCTTTGCTGGTTGTTGAGGTTATTGGATTTCATTTGTTGGGAATCGTGGAGAGCAATCCAAAACCAAAAGACCCATTAATTTTTGGTTTAATACACGGAAACCTGGCTCTGCATTTGTACTATACACTGTTCCCGCTTATGATTATCCTACTTTATGAGATCACCAGGTTTCTGCAGAAGAAGGCACATATTGAGAAACCCGCATGGCTTACGGATAGTTTTTATAATAGATTTAGAGGGGAAGAAATTCTTAAGAAAGCCTCATCTGAAATGAATAAGTAGAAGTGAGTTACCATCTTGCTTTGTATCCTCTGGTATCAAGGTGAACATTCCATGTGTGGCTATTTGTTTTTTTGTATTTGCCTAATCCACCAAGCATGAATTTATACTTTGGGTCTTTGTCAAAAGTATCAACGATTTTATATATGACATCTGCATCCAGCATACTAGCCTTTTTATCCCTGTTTAAATCATCAATAACTCCATCATTGTTAGTATCTACGTATACATCTGTAGCATCCCCATAGATATGTCGACTATATTTACCATTCCCAATAGTTCTGTTATAATACGGGGTCCTATAAGCACTCATTAAAAACAATGTATATGTTTCAATACCGGCATCGTTGAGTTTTGCCAGGAGAAGTTCAAGTTTTAATAGTATTTGTGGCCTCATCAGAATATATTTTGGCCAATGATCGGGTTGTTGTTTGCAAATAAATTGTTTTATCTGATAGTGTGATGAAACAAATACATCTTGATTTTCCCTGGTTACTTCAATAAAACCCACTGGTTTCGTATATTCGGGGAGACCTCTGAATGCTCTTTCAGGATAATTCCCAATTCGGTAGCCATTTAAATATTCACCCTTTTGATCTGAAGCAGGTATCATTACAAAGACATTAAGAGTGAAACTATAGGTTTTTTCAGTATTGAATATTTCTAACTGATATAGTCCAGACCTTTCAGGTGAAATAAACCTCCAGTTTAAGCTATCATCATATATCAACTCCCCTGCAGAGTAATGCCCTGTGAAAGAGTCGTCAGAATTGTTAAGTGTGATGAATATAGTGTCACCTGGAAGAACAAAATTGCTAAATCTGTCAAAACTGACTTCTAAATTATCAATGGTAATTGAATAGTTTTTAAGGTCAGAACTTAATGCAATTGGTGAAAATTGCGAAAGGCAAAAAACAATAAAAAGTATTCTATATTTAGACAATAAGTAAGTCATATATTGATAATTCCGATTTAACATTTCTTATCTAGTGAAGTTATTACTGAACAATTTTATAACCCCATGGCCTATTTAATTCAGTTAATACGGCCTTATCGCGATTATAAACATCTTTAAAAAAGAAAATACGACCATCCTCGTCAGATGTTGCAGTCAGGTAAAGTATGAGAATGTCAATGGTTTTCGGTAAATTAATATTAGTGGTTTTTCCTGAGTCAAGAATTTCATTTATTTTACTCATATTCCATACATCCGGATCATCCATAAGACTCATTAATAATTCCCATTTTTTCTGTAATCGAATACATCCATGACTGAAGGCTCGTTCTTCACGATTAAACAGGCTGCGATTAGGTGTATCATGTACATATACGCTATAGGAATTCGGAAATATGAATTTTACTTCACCAAGAGCATTGTTTGGTCCGGGCTCCTGCCTGATGGTAAACGGGAAATTGCTGGTTGAGTATTTGCTAAAATCAATTTTAGCAGGATCCAACTTTATCCCGCTTCTATCCATAATGATCATGTTTCGAGCAGGCAGGTAACCAGGATCTTTCTTCAACTTTGGCAGGGTTTCTTTAGTTGCAATAGAGTAAGGTAAGGTCCAGGTTGGGTTAATAACCAAGTATTTCATTTGGGCTTTAAAAATTGGCGATTCATGGAAAGTTTTCCCTACAATAACAGGTGAGTCATAAACTACTTTTCCATTGGTATACCTGATTAGGTTATATCGGGCTATGTTTACCAATAAAAAATCAGGCTCTAATTTATGCATAACCCAACGTGCACGCTCTAGATTAATCCTAATTTGATCTATCCTCTTTTCTACAGAAATGTTCATTTCAGCAGCCGTATTCTTACCTAGCACCCCATCCTGATTGAGATTATGTCTAAATTGGAACTGCTTAACACCTTCTTCCAATGCTTCATCAAATGATTTATTGTCAGAACTTCCATTCAAGGCATTCAGATCTCCTGTAATCATTAACCTTTTACGAATTACAGGTATTCTATCACTGACCATGCCTTTTTTTAATGTTTCTCCGGTAGGTATAACAGGCCAACCATCATTTTCAGCAATTAAACGATATTCTTTTAAACCTTTTATTAAATTTATATACATAATATGCTGAGGTCCAAAAGACGTAAAAAGATCTTGTATCTTTTTCGATTCCAAAGCTTCTTCAAATAGTCTTACGGGATTTTCTGGCATTGGATTTTCTGGAACATTCCATGTTTTCCGTAAATCCGATTGCATCGTTTTACCAAAATTCAGATGGTTTACATATAATGATACTGCATCGCTCATCAATAAATCCAGGTCAGCAAAGATATCAGGTGTAGCCGTTCCATTTTTAATCTTGCTAATTAGATCAGTAATTCTTTCAAGATGATAATCCTCTGGAAGAAGGCCTACGTCATATGAATCCAAAATGCTGTTTAATAAATCTGCACTGTTTGTCTCATCGGTCCACGCAGGATCAAATCCTCTGTCAACATAATATTGAATTATAGTGGTATTATTGAATAAATAAATATCACCAATAGCAAGGTTGCCATCCTGAATCCCATTTTCTATGCGTTCTTGTATCTCTGTCCTTATCTCAGCGATATTTTGAGCCGAAGAACTGGGATGGAAGACTTGAAGAAATAGTATAGCAAACAACAGGTAAAATAAAGCTGATTTTCTCATAGGATTTAAATTTTGAATCTCAAAGAAAGTAATTTTATTTTTTAAAAAGGCATAATCAATTAATGGTGTTGTTGATACTAGCTGATCAGTTAAAAAAAATAGCCCCTAATTGGGGCTATTTCAATATCCTCATTATAATATCTAATATTTCTAAATATTGAAGCTCAATTTCTAATTTCCAGCTAGTTTGAAGTAAGGAGGCATAATTTTATTGCTTATCCTTCCTTCTTCTTTCAATTCATTAATATACCTTGACCCACTGGTGGTTGACAGGTTAAGGTTCTTAATAATTTCTCCAAATGTACAATGATCTCGCTCTTCAATAAAATCAATAATTGCTTGCTTCACCGGGTCGCGGCTCAGAAGACCAATTCTTTTTAATAAGTTAAGCATAATAGTTACTTTACTGTTTTCCTTTCCTAAGTGTTTCCACAAATACCAAACCAAATTTCCCTTTTTTTGGCCTGTAAATAATATCAGTTAGTTCGCTTGTATATTATTAGACGAAAAAAAGAGTAAAAAGGTTGCTGTCAGGAACTTAAAAAAATATGTTATTCAGCAGCTTTTCTATGAAAGAGATCAATTATTGGGGTGAACGGCAGGCTTTTACAGACAAATGATTATTCAAGTCGATTAAAGCTTTTTTTCGATTAGAGAAAATCAATAAAATGGGGGGAGAACCTAAATTGTTGCACTGGTTTTGATGATCTCAAATTTTGATGGAACAATAGATTTGAAAATGCTGCCGAGCTCTTGCATATCGTCATCACCATCCTCAAAATACCATGAAATATTTACTTTGTCTTTTGAATCTGGGTTGGAACCTAAAATTTTTAGGATGTTATAAAGCCATTTTGTAGATGCGGTATTTATGTATTCAAAATTCAGTTTGATGTTAATATTCCCTGGCCGTTTTTCATTGTATTCTTCAACCCATTTTAATACAGGCTGATAAAACTGGCCAGGATTAGAAGGAACGGATCTTCCAGTAAGGCTAATCTCACCCTCCTTCAGAATAACCTTAGGTGTTAACTTAGTCTCCGAAACAAAAACATCTTTCATAGTACCATCGAACTATTTGTTGATAAAGTTAAGTAACAATTGGGATTATCCAAAAATCCGATGGGATTTATTAAACTGATGAACCTGGAATATTGCGGGAAAGATCTTCCATTTATTTTGAATCCTTTATTCTAAAATAAATGGTCCATCGCATTTTGTGATCGGTTGCTAAACCATTGCTATATGCGGGCCTCCAATCAGGTGAGTCTGAGATTAGCCTGAGAGCTTCTAGATTAAATTCCGACTCTGCTCCTTCAATAATTTGTACATTTTTAATATTACCAGTTTGGCTTATAGTAAATTCAACAATTACCTCGGCTTCTTTTCCTTCAGAAAGATCTTCTTGAGGATACTTCAAATTGGTTGAGATGTAATCATCAAAGCCTTTATACTTAATGCTTTCAAATAGAGGTGGTACCGAAGCTTCAGCCCCATCAATTACCATCATATCCTCACTTTTTACTTCCGGCCTTGAATTTGCAGAGCGAGCACCCTTTAGCAATGCTTTGTTTTGTTTTTTTGAAGAGGCAAGTGCTGGACTCGCAGTTTCATGATCTTCGATTTTCATATTCCTTGTTTCAGTAGACTTTAAATCTAAGTTGTCGATCAGGAGTCCTGTATCCGCTACAATTCCTGCCACCTTTGGCAACTTCGCGTTTGCACTACTAACTTGAAATTCTTCATCTACATCAGAAATTGTCAGGGGATCATTGTTTTGAAGATCATCCTCCAATAGTAGGATGTCTGCTGGCTTATCGGGGATGCTATTTGCCTGTGCATCAGATGAAATACTTCTTTTTACCTTGTATTCTGATGGATTAGTTTCCTCTCGAATAGTTTTTGTGATGCTTTCTTCGGCTATTAGTTCATTATCTTGTTTTAGTAAATAAGTGTATATACTAAATACTCCGGCAAGCAATAAAATACTGGCTGCGGCAGCTAATAATCCAATTTTTTCAAATGATTTTGATTTTCTTTTAGTACTTGAAATTTTATTCTGAACAGTAGAATTTACTTCCTCCTTCAAAGAGTTTAAATAAGTATCTTGCTCCATGCTTTGTGGCATCAGACTTAATCCATCAAGCGCTTCATGGCAAAAAGAACATGTTTCAATGTGGGCAGCAATAGCTATCCGGATTTCATCTGAAAATCCACCCTGCTGATAATTCTGCATGGCTTCCCATTTCAGGCAACCTGAGGGCAAAAAGATATTTTCCTTATTTATTATAGCCATCTTCAGTATAATAATTCGTAGCAAAAGGACTTTCTATTTTATCCCTTTTACTGGTTTTCAAAATAATATTTTTCAGATTCCTTTTTCCATTTTGAATATAACTTTTTACTTGCTTAATATCAAGCCTCATATTATCAGCAATATCCTGGTATGACATATCCTGTAAATAAAAAAGTCGAATACATAACTCCTGTTCCCTTTTCAATTGACCCATTGCCTTTTCCATATTGTCGAGTTGTTTTTCTCTCTCTATATAAAGATGCAAACCAGTATTAGTTTCCACAATTTTGTCAAATTCATATTTCTTAGCGATCTCCTCTTCAAATAACAACCTGGTTTTTTTTCGCTGTTTCATTAAGCAAGTGTTTTTGCTGATTGTATGCAGCCAGGGAGGGAATTGCTCTATTTTGTATTTTGGAAGGATCTCGAATAGTTTTTCAAAAATTTCCATACTGGTATCCCTGGCTTTTTCTTTATCCTGAAGATATTTCAAACACACCCCAAATACCAGGTGAATGTACCTTTCAAATAATACTCCTATAATCTCTGGATCTTCTTTTTCTCTAAAATTAGCAATTAGCTTTTCATCGGATAACTTAGTTAAGCTTTCCTTTTTCTTATTTGACCGATGTGCAGCTTTAAGGAACAATTTATTTATATTATTGAATATGAGTAAATTGCGATTCAGTATTCAAACTATATGTTATAGTAATCGCAAAGATCATTCCAAAAAACAAAAATTCATTTATGGATTTTGTGTTATGAATGCATCCTTTGGTTGAATCAAAACTTAAATATCATGAAAACAAATAAAAAATTAAAAAGCGCAAAGTTGAGTACTCTAACTATAGTATTCATCTTATTCATGGGAAATACACTCCTGTTTGGACAGGGAAAAACCAAATCGGAAGCATTTTACCCGGAGGACAAAACAAGCTCTCCATATTTCTTTGTAAATAGCGATACTCCTGAAATTGACAGACTTCCACTGAAGCAAACAAATGCGGATGTGAATGTAGTCGGAGTTATTGCTGATGTAGTTATTACCCAGGTGTATGAAAATGAAGGAAACAAAGCCCTGGAAGCCATTTATGTTTTTCCTGCATCAACACGGGCAGCAGTTTATGCAATGAAAATGAAAATTGGTGAAAGGGAAATTGTAGCCATTGTCCAGGAAAAGGATAAGGCGCGAAGAAATTATGAACAAGCAAAAGCTAATGGACAAACTGCTTCCCTTCTAGAGCAGGAGAGACCAAATGTATTTACTATGAATGTGGCCAACATACTGCCTGGTGATATCATTGAGGTGGAATTGAAGTACACTGAAATGTTGATCCCGGTAGAAGGTATTTATGAGTTTGTGTTTCCAACAGTTGTCGGGCCCAGGTATAACTCCCGGGGTGAAAACCATAAATCCGAAAATTGGATAGCGAATCCATATTTAAAGGAAGGAAATGATCCAAACTTCGCCTTTGACATTCATGTAAATATTGCTACTGGCATCCCATTGCAGTCTTTACAATGTCCTTCACATGATGTTGAAATATCATACAAGGGTAGGAAAAATGCAGATGTTTCACTTAAGAATTCTTCTGTGTTTCAGGGGAATAAGGATTTTATTCTGGACTATAGACTGGCTGGTAGGCAAATTGAAACAGGCTTGCTGCTCTATGAGGGTGAAGAGGAGAATTTCTTCCTGGCTATGATCCAACCTCCAGAAAGAATTACTGAAGAGACCATAACTCCCAGGGAATATATATTTATAGTTGATGTTTCGGGTTCTATGCATGGATTTCCCCTTAATGTTTCTAAAGAATTAATGAGAAACCTAATCGGAGATCTTAAGCCAAAAGAACGATTTAACATATTATTGTTTGCTGGTGGTTCAAACCTTTTCTCAGAAAAATCTGTTGCAGCTAATGAAGAGAATATCTCCAGAGCGATTGCATTTATTGATAAGCAATCAGGAGGTGGAGGAACAGAATTACTTCCTGCTCTGAAAAGAGCTATGTCTTTGCCCATTCCTGATAATTTTTCAAGAAGTTTTGTAATTGCTACTGATGGTTATGTAAGTGTTGAAAGAGAAACCTTTGAGTATATGAATAAAAACCTGGGGAAAGCCAACTTTTTTACTTTTGGTATAGGATCTTCGGTCAACCGTTACCTAATTGAAGGCATGGCCCATGTAGGCAAAGCAGAATCTTTTGTTGTGACAGAGGAGAAAGAAGCCAGCGCAGTTGCAAATAAATTTCGGAAATACGTATCAAAACCTGTACTTACAAGTATTAAGTTAAGGTTTGAAGGTTTTGATGCCTATGATGTTGAACCTTTAAGTGTTCCAGATGTATTGGCTGAAAGGCCGGTTATTATATATGGAAAATGGACAGGTAAAGCGAAGGGTAGAATCTTGCTTACTGGTTTTGGAGGCAATAAAGAGTTCATCAGTCTTTTGAATGTAGAAAATGCTAAATCGGATAAGAATAATTCTGCTTTGAAATATCTATGGGCGGGCGAGAAAATTAGAATGCTGGATGATTTTGCTCAGGTAAGTGGTTCTGATCAAGAACTAAAGGAAGAAATCACCAGCCTGGGGTTAAAGTACAAGCTCTTAACCCGGTTTACCTCTTTTTTGGCCTTGGATTCAGAAATGAGAAATAGTGATGGCAGCCTCACAAAAGTGAACCAGCCGCTTCCTTTACCAGAAGGAGTGAGCAACTATGCAGTAGGAGGAACTATGAAACATTCAGCTGTCAGAATTAGGGGAACTTCTGCGACAATTAGCCAGGCACCTAAATTTGCCAAAAATTATACATTGGATGATACGGAGGAGGACAGAGTGGATGTGCAGGAAACTATAGAACATGCAAGCCCACCGGAATACAAGGATGGAATTGAAAAATTGAAAAAGTTTATCCAGGACAATTTGAAATACCCCGAATCCATGAAAACAAATAGTTTATCAGGGGTAGTCTATGTTAGCATTATTGTAGATATAGATGGATCAATTGTGCAGATGAGTATCTTACGAGGATTGCACCCAGAGGCTGATAAGGAGGCATTGAGAGTACTTAAAATGACCAATAAAAAGTGGAAACCAGGTGAGCGCAATGGCACTAAGGTAGCCGCTGAGATTATTATACCGGTAAAATTCTCCCTTAATTAGTTGGAGAAGCGTTTAATAGAGGCCTCGTATTTTTACGGGGCCTTTTTATATCTCTAAATATTGTTTTATTAAACCTTGGAGAACAGGTTTGGTTCTTCATCCTGGAACAAACTGGGATGATCCTCATCAAATTTCTTAAGGATAGTAGTGATAATGGTCTCTCGCATAAACTTTGACCGGTTGGAAATTTTATATTTCTCACAGAATGCATCCAGGGCATTCAACTCCCTCCGGTTTAACATGATAGTTTGCCGGTTATTTCGGATCAGTCGTTTTTCTATTTTCTTACGTCTTATCAACAGTAGTCAATATTTCAGAATAAGCTGTAAGGTCGCAAAGATAAAAAAATACAGTAAATTAAGTTTGCGGAATTTCAGTATTATTCAAAATCTATTCGATTCCCTGATTCATTGTCATCGGGTTTTTCAAAACGATAATATATTTATATTCAAAAGTATTTTAAGCCAGAGTATATAATCTTGTAATTAATAAAACGTATGTTTAGTTTTGAGATCTTGTAATTTGTGTGAATAGTTCTGGAGTAAGAACTGGTTGAAATTTGAATGGGTAAACAGATAGACAATAAATGGCTAGAAAAGATTCCGGCGATAATCTCGCTTGTGCTGATTATTGTTGCCGGGGTGCTCGGTATTCGGAGAGAAGCACATGAGGTAAACAACTTCCTGAATGAGATCCTTCCGAAGGAGTACCGTTCAGAATCCATTGACGGGGAGCGATTTGCACTGTATATGAGAGATAGCCAAACTCCGGATTTATATCTAATTAATCAATCTACTCCCGGCTACGGAGGAAAGATGCTTGTATCTGTTCTGGTGGATACAGCCGGAATCATTCAGGACCTGATCGTGGCTAAACACAGAGAGACTCCCTCTTTCCTGGAGAAGACAGAGAAAAAAAACCTAAGAAGGTCCATCATTGGTAAATCATATGCTGACCCATTCGAAGATGGAACTGATGTTGATGTTGTGAGCGGTGCCACCTATACCTCAGAGGCAATTATCCGATGTGTACAGGAGGGATCCAATAAAATTGCCCGGGACCAGCTTCATCTAAAAGTTCCTGTATTAGACCCCCCCAGTCTAAAGATCGGGGTGCCTGAAATTTCACTTATCGTACTCTATGTATTGGCTTTTTTTGGGATATACCGGGAGACCAAATATAAGAAAGCCATACGTTGGATCACAATGTTATGCGGAATGTTCATCCTGGGATTCTGGTTCTCTGTGCCATTAACTCTCTCTAAGATAAATTCCTTTCTGCTGGGCTATTTTCCCGATTGGCATACTCAATTATACTGGTACCTATTAATTGGGGGCTTTGTGCTTTCTATTGTAGTTACCAGAAAGAATATCTACTGTTCATGGATCTGCCCTTTGGGGGGATTGCAGGAGTGTTTTGGAGTGGTGGGAGCGGCCAAACCTCGATTTTCCAGAAGATTCAACAGGATTATGAAGTGGGTGCAGCGAGGCGTGGCTTTGCTTGCTGTTCTACTTGCTCTCTATTTCCGTAACCCGGTGAAATTGAATTATGAGATATTTGGGGTGGCATTAAGCCTGACCGGAGCTACATACCTGTTTGCAATGACCGGATTGTTTATGATGGCCTCCATCTTTATCAAAAGACCCTGGTGCAATTATCTTTGCCCTATAATACCCGTCTCAGATTTCATTCTTCTTTTTACCAGAAGGAAGACCTTAAGGCAGAGTCAATATTAAAAACTACAAAATATACTTTTATTACTCAAATTCTTTTGGCACCCCGCAAATCATCATAAAGGGTTTGCTTCCTTTATTACGGTATTGATGCTTCTCATTGGGATTGACCAGCGCAAAATCTCGGGCTTTTAGAGGCTTTTCTTCCCCTGCTTCATTAACAAGTGCACCTTCACCCTCGATAATGTAGTTCATATGTTCGTAGTTATGCTGGTGGTAGGGTGTGTAGCCTCCTGGTTCAACAGTAAAAACTCGGTATGAATACATCGGTGCCCCATCATCTTTTGATAAGGGAACTTGTTTCCAGGCTTTATGAGCACCTTCCATATCTACTTTATTCTTTGCTACTTTATTTAGTGATATAGTTTTCATAATGTTTTTTTAAATTAGAATGCAAATTTAACAATTTCTGCCTTTCATATAGAAAATGAGGCTTATCCAAAAATGTTAGGTGATAAAGAAATTATCTTGTAGAGGATGCTTTTAGAATGAACTTTGTTTCAATTACACGGGTTATTGAAGCATAATCTTCTTGTTTTTCAATACGATCGATTAGAAGAGTAGCTGCTTGTTTGCCTATTTCATAACCATGCTGTTCAACGGAACTTAGTGTTGGGTCAGTCAGATCAGATATCTGGCCATTTGTAAATCCCACCACTGCAATGTCATCGGGGACTTTAAGCCCCATTACTTTAATAATTCTTATTGCCTCAGCAGCTGTTAGATCGTTTACCGCAAAAATACCATCAGGCCGGGGATCTCTCGCCAACAAATCTGGCAAGCTTTTCTTAGCTTCATCAATGGTATCACATTTAATTATTAATTCAGGATCTACCTGAATATTAGAGGTTTCAAGAGCCCTAAGATATCCTGCTTTTCTTTGTTGTGAAATAATCAGGTGTCCAGGAGCAGTCAGATGAGCAATATTTCTGCATCCGATCGAAATTAAATGTGCTACTGCTTCAAAAGCACCTTTTTCATCATCCACGATTACTCTATCCGTATCAATACTTTCACATATTCGATCAAAAAAAACCAGAGGAACACCAGATTCTCTGATCTTCCTAAAATGATCAAAGTTTTGCGTGTTTTTAGTAAGTGAGACCAGGATCCCATCCGAACGATTTGATAATAGAGCATCTACATTTTTTAGCTCTCTGTCAAAGGATTCATTTGATTCACATATCATTACATTATACCCTGAACTATAGGCATAATCCTCAATTCCATGCAAAACTGTTGAAAAAAAGTAATGGACAATCTCAGGAACAATAACACCAATAATCTTACTTTTTCGGCTTTTAAGGCTAAGAGCGATAGGATCGGGTGAATAATTTAATTTTTTTGCCAAATCATTAATCGCTTTTTTGGTTTCAGTACTTATATCGGGATGGTCCTTAAGTGCTCTCGAAACAGTAGAGGGTGAAACTCCAAGCTCCCTTGCAATATCTTTTATGGTAACCTGTCCTTTGTGCATAAAATGTATTATTCATTTTATAACTATCAAATAATTATATAAACGCTTAAAAATACATAAAATTAAACACAAATAATAAGAATCATAAAAGCCTGATCATTATACCAATAGATTTAAGTGTCTAACAATATTTATTTAGAATAAATATAATTTACAGTCAAAATTTTATGAAATCTTGATTTCAAACGTTTGCGGAGACGATTGCGTTAAATTATTCAGGACTAGGTTTTTAAATGCATAAAACTAATTGAAAATTTAAATAACTTTGTAAAATAATTGTTAAGATATATTTAGAATTATATTAAGACAATAACTACAAATTATACCTAACTCATTGTTTGAAACTAAAACATTCAATTTATGAAAAAGCTTTTTAAACACAGATTGATTCTATTGGTCTGTGGAATATTCCTAACAGGAATCTTGAATGCACAACAGGTGACTGTTTCCGGCAAGGTTACTGATGCCAACGATGGTAGCTCATTACCAGGAGTAAACATTTTTGAGAAGGGCACCACCAACGGTACAGTAACTGATATTGAAGGAACCTATTCACTTTCTGTAAAGACAGGGGCTGTAATCCAAATCTCCTTTGTTGGGTATCTCACCCAGGAGGTGGAAGTTGGAAATCAGTCGACTATCAATTTTACCCTGGAGTTTGATGCTATTAATCTTAAAGAGGTAGTAACTATTGGATATGGTACCACCCGGAAAGAGGATGCTACTGGATCTGTGATAGCGGTAAGTGCTGATGAATTTAATCAGGGTGCCATTACCTCTCCCCAGGATTTGGTAATCGGTAAAATAGCGGGTGTGCAAATTACTGATCAGGGTGGAGCACCAGGTACAGGGTCAACTATTCGGATTCGTGGAGGATCCTCTCTAATGGCAAGCAATGATCCACTTTTTGTTATCGATGGTGTACCCATTGACAATGATGGAATTGCTGGAATGAGGAATCCCCTTAACACGATTCATCCAAGTGATATCGAAACATTTACTGTTTTAAAAGATGCTTCTGCAACAGCAATCTATGGTTCAAGAGCGTCCAATGGTGTAATCATGATTACAACTAAAAGAGGGAAAAGGAATCGTCCTCTGCGAATGACATATGATGGTAAATTCTCATTAGGATTCAAAACAAGTGTTCCTGATGTATTGAATGCGGATGAATATCGGACACTAATTCAGGAAAGATATGTAAGCAATCCAAATGCTACAGATCTTCTAGGTACTGAAAATACCAACTGGCAAGATGTTATCTATCAGCCAGCTTTTGGGATGGATCATAACTTAAGTTTTACCGGTGGTATAAAAGTACTTCCATATCGTGCTTCCATTGGATATACAGATCAGAGTGGTATTTTAAAAACGACCAATTTAAAAAGGACTACTCTGGCCATAAGTCTTAATCCAACATTTTTGGATGATCACCTGAGATTAGATGTTAATTTGAAGGGAATGTATATTAAGAATAGGTTTGCCGATTGGGGAGCTGTAGGAGGTGCTGTTGCCTTCGACCCATCACAGCCTGTATATGATGAAAGCAGTCCTTATGGAGGATATTTCACCTGGACACAACCCAATGGAGACCCGATTACCATAGCAACCACAAATCCATTGGCCTCATTAGAAATGACTGATAATACATCGAATGTCTACAGGAGCCTTGGTAATGCAAAACTGGAATACAGGCTTCATCCACTTCCTGAATTAAAAGCTGTTCTGAATTTGGGTTACGATGTTTCTGAGAGTAAGGGACAAAGATATGTTCCAGAAAATGCTTCATGGGCTTACGATGCACTGAATGGTGGAGGCGAGAGTTCGAATTATACGCAAAATAAGAGTAATGAACTACTAGATTTCTACTTAAACTACAATAAAGAAGTTGGTTCAATTTCCAGTAGGATTGATGTCACAGCCGGTTACTCATGGCAGCATTTTTGGAGAAAAGGAACGAATTATTCAACTAATGTGTCAGAATCAGTAATCAATTCCGATACCGACTATGAAACTGAAAACTTTCTTGTATCATTTTTTGGAAGATTGAACTATTCCTATAAAAGCAAATATTTGTTGACTTTTTCTTTACGCTATGATGGATCATCCAGGTTTGCTGAACAGAATAGATGGGGACTTTTCCCCTCATTGGCCCTGGCATGGAATATTACTGATGAAGCTTTTATGGAAGGTGCACAATCTATTTCGAACTTGAAACTTAGATTAGGTTATGGAATTACCGGACAGCAGAATATTACAAACAATGACTATCCCTATCTGGCAAGCTATACTTATAGTGAAAACAATGCCCAGTACATGTTTGGAAATAATTATATTACCACACTCAGGCCTGAGGGATATGATGCTAACCTTAAGTGGGAGGAAACAACTACATATAATATAGGCCTTGATTATGGCTTCCTTAGTAACAGGATAACTGGAGATCTTGATTTATACATGAGAAAAACCAAGGATCTGATTAACACCATTCCTGTTCCTGCTGGTACAAACCTGACAAACCAGATCTTAACAAATGTTGGTGATCTGGAGAACTCTGGGTTTGAGTTTTCAATCAATGGCAAGGCTTTCTCAACCCCGGATTTTGTATGGGAGATTGGGTTTAATCTAACCTATAACCAGAATAAAATTACCAAGTTAACCGCCGTTGATGATCCAAATTACAAAGGAATATTCGTTGGAGGAATCTCAGGTGGTGTAGGAAATACGATTCAAATCCACAGCGTTGGCTACCCTGCTTATTCATTTTATGTATATGAGCAGGTGTATAATGAAAATGGAGAACCAATTGAAGGCTTGTATGTGGACAAAGATGAGAACGGTGAGATTAACGAAGATGATAAGTACAGGTATAAAAATCCAGCACCAGTTATATTTATGGGCCTCTCCTCAATGTGGCGATATAAGAATTGGGACATAAGTTTTGCCGGAAGATTTAATATTGGTAATTATGTTTACAATAATATGTTTTCAAATAATGGTTCCTATAGCAATTTATACAATTCTGCAGGCTACTTGAGCAATGTAAATTCAAATGCATTAGAGACGAACTTCAATAATCCGAAGTACTTTACAGATTATTATATGGAGAATGCATCCTTTTTCAGGATGGATAATATTACTGTAGGATATCATTTTGATAATATAGCAGACAGCTCAGTAGGTCTACGCTTGTATGGGACGGTTCAAAATGCCTTTGTATTAACAAAGTATAGAGGTTTAGATCCTGAAGTAAGTGGAGGAATTGACAATAATTTATATCCACGTCCAAGAACATTTGTTGTTGGTGTAAGTCTTGATTTTTAATGATAAAAATATTTGAAACTATGAATACAAAATATCTTAAAATTAGTTTAGGGCTTGTAATTGTCTTATTGATGGCGTTTACATCCTGTGTTAAAGATCTTAACACGGTGCCTCTTGATGATGATGTTGTTACATCAGCAACGGTATATGACGATCCTGATTCCTACAAACAAGTTTTAGCAAAACTATATGCTGGGCTTGCAGTTAGCGGGCAGGAAGGCCCTGCCGGATTGCCTGATATCAGCGGAATTGATGAAGGTTTCTCAACCTACCTCAGACAGTATTGGAAAGCACAGGAATTAACCACTGATGAAGCTGTTATTGCCTGGAATGATGGTAACCTTAGAGATTATCACGAACAGGACTGGTCAGCATCCAATGAATTTATTACAGCAATGTATAATAGGATATATTATCAGATTTCACTTTGTAATGAATTTATCAGGGAAACGACAGATGAAAAACTTGATGGCAGGGGTGTTTCTGGATCATTAAGAACTGAAATTGAGCAATTCCGGGCTGAGGCCAGATTTCTTAGGGCATTTAGCTACTGGCATGCAATGGATATGTTTGGAAATGTACCTTTCGTTACAGAAGAACAATCAGTCGGTGCATTTTTGCCCGAACAAGCAAACAGAGAGCAAGTTTTTAATTACATTGAATCTGAATTACTGGATATTGAAACGCAACTGGTTCCACCAACTCAAAACGAGTATGGAAGAGTGGATCAAGCTGCTGCCTGGATGCTTTTGAGTAAAATATATTTAAATGCAGTAGTGTATACTAACTTACCCAGGTATACCGAGGCAGTAACATACTCTGATAAAGTTATTTCTTCAAGCTATACTTTGGATCCGGTCTATCAAAACCTCTTTTTGGCTGATAATCATACTGCGCAAGGGATAATTTTCCCGGTTCTTTTTGATGGAATTCATACTCTAACCTGGGGTGGAATGACATTTGTTGTGCATGCTGCAGTAGGTGGAAGTATGTCACCTGCTGATTTTGGCATCGACGGAGGTTGGGGTGGAACCCGAACAACTAAAAACCTGGTTGGAATGTTTTTCAACCTGGATAATTTGAAAAGTTTCTCCTTTGTAAATAACAAAAGTTACCTGCAATATCCGGTTCTTTATGTTCCAGGTGACCATCAGGGATGGGACCCAACTGATACAACTTCAATACTTGCTTCTGTAAATAGTGATACCAATTATGAAGGTTATATTAATGTACCAGGAGCCAATAGTGGGTTTAAGCTTACCGATGTTCCAGATTGGAACAGCGGAACAGTATATGGTGATGCGGATGCAGGAGGGACTAGTGGTACCCTGACATCAACTGATGGCGGAAATAACATTCTGGTTGTAGATCCTGGATATTACAAGTTAAATGTGGATATGACAGCCAATACATATACCTTACTCAAAACAGACTGGGGAATTATTGGTGATGCAACGCCTGGTGGATGGGATACGGATGAAAATATGAGCTATGATGAGACAGAAGGTGTTTGGTCTTTAATTGCTGAACTCGGAACCGGTGCTTTGAAATTTAGAGCAAATGCCGGTTGGGATCTTAATTATGGAGATACTGGACTGGATGGTATACTGGAACCAGGGGGTGATGATATTTCTATTTCAGAACCTGGAAAATATCTCATAAAGTTGAAACTTGGAGCACCCGATTATACCTATTCCATGGAGAAATTTAGCTCAGATGATCGAGGGATGTTTTATACAGATGGTCAGAGTCTTGAAATTGCAGACATTTTTGAATTTACTGAAGGATATGCAATATCAAAGTTCAAAAACCTGAGCTCCACTGGAGAGGTTGGATCAGATCTGACTTTCCCAGATACTGATTATCCCGTTTTCCGCCTGGCTGATGCCTATCTCATATATGCTGAAGCAACCCTGAGAGGAGGAACCGGAGGTGATGCTGCCATAGCTCTTTCCTTAATAAATAGCTTGCGTGAAAGGGCATATGGAGATACAGGAGGGAATATTATTGTCGATGACCTTACATTAGATTTTATCCTTGATGAAAGAGCAAGGGAGTTATATTGGGAAGGTCATAGAAGGACCGACCTGATTAGATATGGAAAATTTAGTAATACAGATTATTTATGGCCGTGGAAAGGTGGTATCGAAGAAGGAATATCGGTAGATAGCAAATATGATCTCTTACCTATTCCAACCTCTGATATTGGGGCAAATCCAAATCTGAAGCAAAATCCAGGTTATTAAAACAAGAATAAATTATACTGATATGAAAAGAATAAGTATTTTATTGATAATAGCGGGAATGTTTGCCTTAATTTCCTGTGAAAAGGATCAGGTATTGACAAAAATAAGTGGTTTAGTACCCTCTTCGATTTCCAGCCCTTCTAGCGGTAGTACTTATGTTCTTACCGAACTGGAAGAGAATAATGTAATGGAAACCTTTACCTGGTCTTCGGCAGATTTTGGATACCAGTCTGCCAATACCTATATCGTTCAAATTGATAAGGCTGGCAACAATTTTGCCACTGCCATCAATGCAGCAGAAACATACTCGACGGAGGTATCTGTAACGGTCGGTGATATGAACAATTTCTTACTTTCTGCAGGAGTTCTTCCAGATGTGGAAGCAGCATATGATGTTCGGGTGATTGCAACGGTGCATCCAGATGTGGATACACTTTTTTCCTCAAGCATTGATATGAATATTACTCCATTTGAGAAACTAATTATTTATCCGACTATATATGTTCCTGGTAATTATCAGCCAGCCAGCGGATATGAGGGTGAATGGTCACCGGAAAATGCTCCCGCATTATCCTCTGTAAAGAGCAATGATAAATACGAGGGCTATGTATATATGGCGAATGGGAATAATGAATTTAAGTTTACCGACGAACCGAATTGGGACCTGAACTGGGGCGATACTGGAGCTGATGGTTCGCTGGAACAGAATGGAGACAACCTAATTGCTGCTGACGCCGGATATTATAAAATGAATGTAGACCTGGGGGCTATGACTTACACAATCCTGAACACAGATTGGGGATTAATTGGCTCTGCTACGCCAGATGATTGGAATTCTGATCAGAATATGATTTTTGATCCGGCAACAAAAACCTGGAGTATTACCCTTGACCTGATAGTAGGGGAGATTAAATTCCGTGCAAACGATGGCTGGGATCTTGACTATGGAGATACAGGCGGAGATGGCAAACTTGACCAGGGTGGTGATAACATGCAAATTACGACTGAAGGAAACTACACCATAACAATGGACCTTACACGTGCCATATATTTATATACGGTGGTTAAGAATAATTAGGTTAGAATAGAGAATAAAAAAGCTGTTTCATTTTGAAGCAGCTTTTTTTTACTAAATTGCTTATGTCTTTTATTAGACTATTTATCAAATTATCATCTCTGATATAAGATTGTTCTAATCATATTAAGTTATTGAATATGAGGATATACATTATTCTTTTAATCA
>RCNC010000030.1_pt1 | contig 65662 bp, 57 predicted proteins | sample 2041301 | NCBI WGS metagenome assembly RCNC01 (sample SAMN09708231, study PRJNA481090) | Marine sediment metagenome, whole genome shotgun sequencing project. | biome: marine sediment; feature: ocean; material: sediment; isolation source: Sewage treatment plant 13A marine sediment (STP13A) ...
CAATAGAAAACGATCTTTTGGCGGTAAACAAAGAGGCAAGAAACTTCCAGGATGTCTACCGCAAAGTACAGGCCGTTAAACTTGACGTTTTATCCAGGGAATCGGAAGCTTCAGAAGAATGGGGCGAGGACTGGAAGGAAGAGTAAAAAGCACCCATGTTTCGCTTCCGGCTGCGCAGGGCAAGGAAAGGGACAGAGGCAGAAGGCTGAAAAAATAAAGACAACCAAAAAATGAACATCGAACATCAAACGTCCAACATCGAATGTTGAATGGAAAGGAGTTTGGTGGTTAATAATTCACAATTCTAATTGTCAATTGTGAATAGAATTTAACTGTGAACCGTGAACCCGGAGCAAAGCAATAAGGCAGAGGCGCACGGGTTCCTTGCGAAAATATGATTCGTCCAGGATTGAACCGGGGAAACGGATACTGGTTACAGGTTACTGGCCATTTTTAACTGGTTTTTGGTTATGGCAAAATTAGATGAGAGCTCTATGAGCTCGTGGTGTTTTTCTATAAATGGTACATAAACCAGCAAATAGCTTTTGTCAGAGAGCTTGGGCAGAAGCTTTTTTCTCGGTTTCATAAAACCGGCCAGGTTTATTTTCAAGGTTTCTATAGCCTCTGAAAATGGCAATGTTACAGGATAAAGCTCAGAGACAGGAAGTTTGTATATAAGTTTTCCTTGAGGCTGGGAAAGAGTCATCTTTTGCGCAAGGGGCAGGAAAGTCTGAGGTCGAACCTTGAACGCAGGAGACCAGAAGCTGAATTTAATATCACTGAATTCCGGCTGAACGACTTTGGGCAGGTTTGCAAATCTAACCATGTCCGCGTAAGATCTAAGGTCTATTTCAGACACATCCGCCCTTATACGCCAGAAAGGAAGATAGATAATATTTTTTTCTTTTTCCGGAATATGTGCAAATAGAAGTTTCTCAAATTTCTTTCCATCAGGTCGCCATAGCGAGTCACAGTTTTTGCAAATGAGTACCAGAGAGTCTCTCCGTCCCTCCAGATCCCAGCCGCATTCAGGGCACAGGGTAGGAAGGAACCCAATTTGCCAATCAGGACGTCCACCTGAAAAATTCGATTCATCAAAATCATCGGGCAATGATGAGGTGACCGGTTCATTTAATACGGCATCATATACCCTGTTGTTTACGTAAAAGGGAGAATATATCAGGCTGAGGCTTTCACCTATATGTGCCTGGTGAAATACAGGTTTTGGCAGAGATCCTTTAAATCGCTCCTCAAATATATTCATTACTTTTTCAAATGGCTGATCAGGCTCAAGGAACCTGCCTTCAGTATCAGGCGTGACGAACTTCAGTTTAAGAGCCTGGCTGCGAAATCCAACGGAAATAGGAAAGAAATGGGAATTGACCGCCTGGTGGCTGACATCTATAAATTTTTGCCTGACACCGTCTGAACCACAGGAGAAGAGCATCCCTTTAAAACGCCAGTAGGGAAAATATAAAAGCTTTTTATTCTCCGGGGCTTTGCTGGGCAGCGTGTAGCGAAAATAATCTTTTGTTATAAGATAAGATTTAACCCGGCAGTATTCGCAGAAAAAAAGGCGGTCCGTTTCATCAAGAACAGCCGGTGCCCCGCACTGCGGGCATTGATAGTCTATGAGAAAATTAGAGCTTTTCACCGCACTCGTCGCAGTAAATCGATTCAGCCAGGTTTTCTGTACCGCATTTTGAACAGGCCTTTGATTCAGGCTTTTTTTCTGTATGATTACCGCAACGTGAACAGAACTTTGCGTTAGGAGCGAGATTTTTTCCGCAATTTGTACATTGAGCGAAAACAAGCTGCTGGTGTCCGCATGAAGGACAAAACTTTGAATTGGTCGGTATAGGGTTTTTGCATTCAGGGCATGTAAATACTTCACCGCTGCCTGTTTGCTGATCAGAAGGTTTGGCCGATGCAAAGTACTGAGCAAACATGGCAGGCATCATAAGCCCCATACCCATACCCATTCCGGTTCCTGATCCGCCTTCGGCTTCCGAGGCTTTTTCCATGGCCATGGCTGCTTTCATCTGCATAAGTTTGTTCATATCCTTAAAGACGCCCATACGGCTACGGTCGTCAATGGCCTGCTGTACTTCGGGCGGTGGTGTAATGGAGTTCATATAAATATGTGTCAGACCGAGGCCGAAATGACTGAAATCCTTCTGCAATCGTTTGGCAAGCCCTTCAGACAATTCATCATATTTATCAGGAAGGGTAAGGATTGAGTCAATGGTTTCTCCCATGAAATCATTGAATCTGGATACAATGACACGATTTAAGTATTCTTCAATTTCTTCGGTTGTGTACATCCCCTGTGTACCGACAAGCCGGTTAATAAACAGCACCGGTTGGACAACCTGAAGGTTAAACACACCAAAGGCTCTCAGCCTAATCAACCCGAGCTCGGAATCCTTGAATGCAACAGGATCTCTTGTGCCCCATTTAAGGTTTGTAAATACTTTCATATTCACAAAATAAACTTCAGCCCTTAAGGGGCTGGTCATACCCCAGGGAATGCTGATAATTTTGGTCAATATGGGAATGTTGGCGGTTTTCAGTGTGTGTCTGCCAGGTCCAAAAGCTTCCACTGCTTTTCCTTTGTAGAAAAAGATTGCGGCCTGGCTGTCTCTTACCGTCAACTGGGCGCCGTATTTAATTTCACCGGAGCCTTTTTCAGGTATGCGGTGAACAAGCTCCTTGCCTGTATCGTCAAACCATTCTATATTTTCTAAAAATATTAAGTTGTCTGTTCCCATAGCAGTATTCTCCTGATTAGCCATCGGTGATAATTTTTATGAAACCGTATCAATCGGACTATTTCGATTTCATCATCGTTGGGTCTTTTGCCTTGGTGCCTTATCTCTTTATCTTTTTCAAAAAATACCATGAAATCAAGTAAATAGTCAAGGATAAACGATTATCTTCGCAATTGATATTTTCTTATGGCCTTATTGTGATCTTTCAGGTTTGTTGTAAATTTGTGGGTTGTATCCCTTTTTGAAACAAAAAAGATAAAATTGGTATCAGCAGGGTAGAGGACAGCTTCTATCGCTTTGGCTCCTGGACAGGCAATAGGCCCTACGGGAAGTCCTTTTATTTTGTATGTATTATAAGGCGACCACGTTGTCAGGTGTTTTCTTGTAAGGTTGCCGTTAAAATTCTTTATGCCGTAAATTACTGTAGGATCGGCTTCAAGGCGCATCCCTTTTTTCAAACGATTATGGAAAACAGAAGATATTATTGGCCTTTCAAATGGTGCTCCTGTCTCTTTTTCAATAATAGAGGCAAGTGTTACAACCTGATGGATCGAAAAGCCTAGTTCTTCGGTCCGCTTTTTCCATTTAGTGGTAAATACCGACCGGAACCGGTCAAGCATTGTGGATATAATTTTTTCGGGTGTAGTAACTTTTGGGAAATAGTAGGTTTCAGGGAAAAGATAACCTTCGAAAGTTTTTGCATCTATACCTTTTTCATGTACAAACGAGGTATCTGTTGCAACAGCATAGAAATCGGTCCGGGATGCAAACCCTGCCCTGGCGACAATATCGGCAATCTGTTGCAGGTTATAACCTTCAACAACTGTTATTTTGTGAAGATTAACTTTTCCCTTGACGAGGGATTCAAGAATTATTGATGGAGGCATAGCAGGGGAAAGAAGATATTCTCCTGCCTGTATGCTTTTATCAAGTCCTTTAAGTGTCGCATATAACTTGAACTTTAATCTATTCTTGATAATACCTTTTGTGAACAATTGTTCAATAGTTGTATTAAATCCCTGGCCCGGCTGGATAATCACAACCTTTTTTCCAGGGGTAGTATCCGCCGGCTTTTTTGCATATTGTGAAAGATCCAAAAAAAAGCATATTAAAGAGGAAAAAGCCAGAAACAGTACCACCGAAATAATGGTTCGTAATTTTTTCAATCTTGAATGTGCTCCATATCAGTTATTGGAAATGATGAGGACTTGCCTGTTATCTCGATAAACCATATTTCAAATCATAGCTGTTTGTCAAAGGTCTATTGCAGGTTTCTGGTTTTTTTAAAAATATCTATTGCCCAAACACAGAGAAGCCGTATAAGAATACAATTCAAAATGAACTTTTCACAAAAAATTAAAAAACATGGAGATATTCTCAGAATGAACTTTCAAAATAAACCTGTTGAAAAATACAACGGTTTTGAACAGGGGCCGATAAGACCACCAAGCGAGGCAAACAGCCTGCTTATTCGTTTAACAAGAAACTGCCCATGGAATCGTTGTACATTTTGTCCGGTTTACAAGGGAACGAAATTTTCTATTCGTCCTGTAGAGCATGTTAAAAAAGATATTGATTCGGTTTGCAACCATGTTGAAAAACTTCAAAAATTGTCTGATGAATCCGGTCACATAAGTCGAAAAGATATCCGGCAGGCTGCAGAAAAAGCCGAAACTGATCAATTACATGTCTTTAACGCTGCATTCAGCTGGATTGCAGGAGGTATGAAATCAGTATTTATCCAGGATGCAAACAGTCTCATTATAAAGCCGGCCGATCTTATAGAAATATTAAAACACTTGAAAAAACGTTTTAGTCAGGTGGAACGTATAACTTCCTATGCAAGATCACATACCGTTGCCAGGATAAAAGACGAGGATTTAGAGGCTATAAAGGAAGCCGGATTGAACAGAATACATATAGGTCTTGAATCAGGTTCCGACCAGGTTCTTAAAATGGTAAAAAAGGGTGTTACTAAAGAGACTCACATAAAAGCCGGTCTTAAGGTGAAAAGAGCAGGGATTGAGCTTTCGGAATATATTATGCCGGGTCTTGGAGGAAGAAAATATTCCGAGATTCATGCCCTGGAAACTGCCGATGCATTAAACCGGATTAATCCTGATTTTATTCGCCTAAGAACACTGGCTATTCCAAACGGTACAGGCCTGTATGAAGATTACCTGAAAGGTGATTTTGAAAAATGCAATGATGTCATGATGGCCAAAGAGATTCTCCTTTTTCTGGAAATGCTTGCCGGTATAAACAGTGTTATCAAGAGCGATCACATATTGAACCTGTTTGAGGAAGTGGAAGGCGTGCTCCCCGATGACAGAGAATATATGACAGGAGTTATTCAAAGCTTCCTGTCCATGGATTCAAACCACCAGGCTTTATACCAGGTGGGAAGGCGACTGGGCATATTTTCGCGCCTGAGTGATATGGACAGCTCGCACAGATTTGCGAGGGCGGAAAAGATATGCCGCGAACTCAATATTACATCCGAAAACGTAAATGAGATAATTGATGAGATGATGAAAAGGTTTATATAAAGAGGCGGTTCCAAAATGTACAATTTCGAAGTCCGCACTTATCTGCCAAATATCTGCGTCAGGCTCAAACTTTAATCCTCGAAATACTCCATGCATTGCTACCTGCCTAGTACGTCTGGCAGATCGTACTGGGGTGGTTAAAAATATCGCCTTCCTTGAACATGGAAAAACTGTTTTATTTCTGGACGGGCACTATATAAAATGATAAATAAAAAATCATAGATTCCGGCATCAAAGTTGCTACGTATTAGGACTGCAACAAAAACCCGTTAACTTTAAAAAGGAGGTAATTATGAATCGATTTAAAGGAGTATCAACCTGGTTATTGGTAATTTTAGCGGCAGCTGGACTGGCTTTGGCCGGTTGTGCTGGTGCAAAGCCCAAGCCTGGAGAGGTCTTTTCTTGCGTGAAAGAGAGTAAGCTTGACAAAACTATAGCTCCTGAAGCGCAGCTTGAAGAATTCTCATGCGTTTTCAAAAAGTGGAAAGGGAGTGAGGTGCTGCACTTTAACGTAGCTATAAAAAACGTGAGCAAAGAGGACCAGCGGTTCAAAGTGAACATCTTTTTGGATAACGACAAGGCAGTGGGGGGCTTACTTCCAAGAAAGACCAAAAAGGGTCTGATAAAACCAGGGCAGACTGCCAAATTTGTTTATCCTGTAAAAGGCATGGCCAAAAAACCCAAGGCAATAACGCTAATTGTAAAAACAATGGGAAAGTAGAATTCGTCAAACGAAAATAATGGAGGTTATCAATATGAAACGAGCAAGCATTATTCTGTCTTTATGTATAGTACTGGCCCTGGCAGGGCCGGTGGCTGCTAAAACAACATTTGTCAGTATCGGTACGGGCGGAACCGGAGGTATCTACTATCCCTACGGAGGTGGTGTGGCTGAGGTCTGGTCCAAGTATGTGAAGGGTGTAAAGGCAGTAGCCGAGGTTACCGGCGCCAGTGTTGAGAATGTCAAGCTTGCCCATAAAGGCGAAACCGTAATTGGTGAGGTCATGGGTGATGTAGCTGTGGCAGGTTATAATGGATTGTCCAAGTTTAAGGGTAAAAAATACAACATTCTTTCCATGGCCATTATGTATCCAAACCTGCTGCAGATTGTAGCACTTAAAAAGAACGGTATCACAAACATCGAGCAGGTAAAGGGCCAAAATATCAGCACAGGAAGTCCCGGCAGCGGTACAAACTTTATGGCTGAAGCTGTATTCAAAGCTCTGGATATTCCACTGAAATCTTATAAAGACAGCCGGCTTTCCTTTACAGAGAGCTCAAATGCACTAAGAGACGGAACCATAAAAGTGGGAACATGGTCTGTTGGACCGGGTACCAGTTCCATCCTGGATCTTTCTACTACCCATGATATAAATATTATACCATTCACCAAGGAACAAACTGAAAAAATACTGGCCTCAAATAAGACATACTCGTCAATAAATTTGGCTGGCGGCATTTACCGGGGAGTTGACAAAGCCGTATCTACAATCGGTGTGTGGAACGTTATGATCTGTCAGAAATCTCTTGACACGGATCTGGTTTACAAACTGGTTAAAGCGCTATATGAGCATAACGACTACATGCGCAAGATTCACCCGTCGGCTGCTTACACAACACCTGAAAATGCAGTAAAGTACTCACCGATTCCCCTTCATCCAGGTACAATTAAATATCTGAAGGAAAAGGGCATCGCAGTACCTGATAGATTGATTCCATAGAGGTGTTGCGTTGACCGGGTCGGGTAAGATTATAATTTTAGCTTTAGTCGGTCTGGTCTTTTCATTAATTCTGACCGCCTGGCTTGAGCCGGGCGGTCTGGAACTTCAAATTACATCTGTAAAGGGGTGCAAACCATTATTGGTTCTGCCCCTTAAGCCGGGTGAACGCTTCACCATCCATTATTATCACTCAGTTGAAAATGCTCCAATATGGGAAGATCACAGCCTGGATGAAAAAGGTCGCATATATATTGAAGAAGAGCGATATCTAAAATTCGGTGCAGGGATGGGTCGTATGCCTGGCGTGGGACGGATGGTAAAGCGGGGACCCTATGAAGTTATTGAAAATATGCATATGCCTACAGGTAATTTTATATTAAGAGTGGGAAGCCCTGGTGTGGATCATACAATAATATGGAGAGGTATAAAGAAAAACCTTTCCGCTATGGTTCCCCATAAAGCTGTGAAGTTTTCTGCAAAGCCTGTGAGCATGATATACAAGCTCTGGCGATATATAATCCCTCATCCTGCTACACCGGTCCTTAGGAGTGAATAATGTCTGAAAAAGATGCATCGGAAAACCAGGAAATTCAAACTCAAAAAGATTCGGCATACAGTGTACAACCCGCTGATAGAAACCAGGCCTTAGTGAATATAATAGCTATGGTAGTGATGATCCTGGCTGTCAGCTTAAGTCTGTACCAGCTATACACTGCCGGTGTCGCCGCCTTAACTGCTCTGGTTCAGCGTTCAATCCATCTGGGGGCAATTCTTAGTTTGACTTTTTTGCTTAAACCTCCTTTCAAGGGGGCTCGGAAGGATAAATTAACTTTTTGGCTCTTTTTCGACTGGGCGCTGGTTATTGTGTCAGTTTATTGCACTTTCTATATCTGCTACAATCTAACAGCCATATTTGAGCGCCAGGGAGACTGGCTGACAAGTGACCTGGTGGTTAGCGTAATCGGTACAGTTCTGGTACTGGAGGCTTGCAGAAGGGTGATCGGTTTTATTATGACAGGCATATGTGTAACCGGCATATTATACGCAATGTACGGACCTTATATGCCTGAGTTGATAATACACAAGGGTTACAGCATAGAGCGCATTGCCACTACCTTATGGCTTACTACCGAGGGAATCTTCGGAATTCCTATTGGAGTGGCCGCTACTTTTGTCTTTGTTTTTGTACTCTTTGGTGCAATTTTAGAGACCACCGGCGGCGGAGCCTTCTTTATTGATCTTGCCTATTCACTTACGGGTCGTTTTTCAGGCGGTCCTGCAAAGACCTCAGTTGTCGCTTCGGGATTTATGGGCTCGGTTTCGGGATCGGCTGTGGGTAATGTAGTAGCTACCGGTTCCTTTACTATTCCCATGATGAAAAAAGTCGGCTACAGACCACATGTCGCAGGGGCTATAGAGGCCGCCGCTTCAACAGGCGGTCAGCTTATGCCACCTATCATGGGGGCAGGGGCATTCTTAATGGCCGAATTCACCAACACAAGCTACCTTATAATCATCAAGGTGGCGTTGGTACCTGCTATCATGTACTACATAACGGTGATATTATTCGTACACTACGAAGCTCAAAAGTTCGGTTTGAAAGGACAACCAAAAGAGAGTCTGCCACGAATCATGAACGTAATCAAAAAGGGGCTGCACTTTATAATTCCTGTTTTGATATTGATTTATGTGCTGGTGTCAAACTATTCGCCCATGATGGCCGGATTTGTTGCCGTGATGAGCACACTGGTTACAAGCCTGATTGCAAACACTATACGATGGGCGGTTGATACTACTCGTCTGTCCAAGGAGGATTCCCAGCGAATCAGCCTTGGAAGATTTGGCCTAAATGAGTTTAAGCTACTTATCAGGGCTCTTGAAAACGGAGCAAAAAATGCAATCATGGTGTCTGTGGCATGCGCAGCAGCAGGTATAATCGTAGGAATGGTCACACTAACCGGCATGGGACTAAAGTTCTCAAGTTTAGTTTTGGATCTTAGCTATGGGATAAAAGTCCTTGCCATCCTTTTGATTGGTGCAGCCTCGTTGGTGCTTGGTATGGGGCTTCCGGTTACTGCAAGCTATATAGTTCTTGCAACACTGGCAGGTCCAGCCCTTATGGATATGGGAGTTCCCATAATGGTAGCTCATATGATCGTATTCTGGTATTCACAGGATGCCAATGTAACTCCTCCGGTGAGTCTGGCAAGTTTTGCAGGCGCGGGAATAGCAGGCGCAAATCCCATGAGAACAGCATTTACTTCGTGGAAGCTTGCCAAGGGACTTTATATCATTCCTATAATTATGGCTTACAGGCCGCTTCTCGGCATGGGTAAAAATTATGAGTTAATGCACTGGGAAGTTGGATTTACTATGATTATTACTACATTAGGATTGATAGCCTTTGCTTCCGGACTGGAACGATATTTTCTGCGTAAAGCAACCTGGCTGGAAACTATTCTTTTATGGCTGGCTGCCGCCGGACTATTCTGGCCGGAATATTGGGCTGATGTTGCCGGCCTTATTGCATTTGTGGGCGCCGTAGCGCTGCAGAAATACTATGTACCCCAAAAAACACCAACGATTGCTGCCGAGGCATAAGGGGTAAAGCTCATAGATGATAGCTGATAGTTCATAGCTCATAGTAAAATGAATAAATCCTTCAAGCTATGAGCTATCAGCTATGAGCTGTGAGCTAATAAATTACGGAGTAATTTATTTTCCTTGACATCTCTAAATAAAGCCAATACATGACCGAATTGTTTAAATAATATATTCGGAATGTTTGTTGTACTTTTCTTATAAATATAGCATGTTACGAAAATATAATATTTGACTTATCGAGGAATTTCCTATGGCAAAACCAAAGTTAAAAAAACATATTATAAACAGGGAATGGTGCAAAGGATGCGGTATTTGTGTAGAATTTTGCCCCAAGAAAGTTCTTGAACTCGATGAAGAGGAAAAGGTGTTTGCAGCCAGGCCAAAGGACTGCATATGCTGCAAGCTGTGTGAATTAAGGTGTCCGGATCTTGCTATTGAGATTGAAACATTGTAGGGCACAATAATATATTTTACGAAAGAATAGCATAACAGGAATATTCTTATGAGCAAAAATGTGAAATTTCTTCAGGGTAACGAAGTGTGTGTGGAAGCTGCTTTGTATTCAGGCCTCGATTTTTTTGCAGGTTATCCTATTACCCCTTCCACTGAAATTGCTGAGCATATGGCGGTCAGGTTGCCACAGATAGGCGGCAAATTTTTACAGATGGAAGATGAAATAGCGTCAATGTGCGCAATTATCGGAGCATCGCTTACCGGCCATAAAGTCATGACAGCAACCAGCGGGCCCGGTTTTTCACTTATGCAGGAGGCACTTGGATATGCTATTATGACGGAAATTCCCTGCGTAATCGTCAATGTACAGCGCGGAGGACCTTCAACAGGCCTTCCAACAAATGTGAGCCAGGGGGATATTTACCAGGCCAGATGGGGCGCTCACGGTGACCATGCCATTATCGCAATGACGGCTTCAAATCATCAGGATGTATTTGAAACTACCATTGCTGCATTCAATCTAGCGGAGACTTACAGAACACCCGTCATTCTGCTTTTTGATGAAGTGGTGGGTCATATGCGGGAAAAGCTTGTTATCCCGGAAAAAGGAGGAATACCACTGGTTGAAAGACTCAGAACATCAGTAAAAAAGGGTGTGGACTACCACCCGTATCTGCCAAGGGAGGATGGCCGTCTTCCCATGTCGGATTTTGGAGGTGTTCACCGGTATAATGTGACAGGTTTATACCATGATATGTGGGGATTTCCATCAAATAATCCGGAAGTGGTTCAAGGGCTTCACAGGCACCTGGTGGACAAGATTATTAACCATGTAAATCAAATTGCCAGATACAAGGAGTATTACCTGGAAGATGCGGAAACCATATTGATTTCATACGGATCATCTGCCAGATCAGCACTTCATGTTGTTGAAAACCGGAGAACACGGGGAGAGCGGCTTGGCCTTTTGGAACTAAATACCCTGTGGCCCTTTCCATATCAGATTGTCAGGGAAAAATGCGCCAATGCAAAGCAGATAATTGTTGTTGAAATGAATATCGGTCAGATTCTAAGAGCTGTAAAAAGAGCTGTGGAAAAACCTGAAAGGGTGTTTTTAGCTAATAGAATTGACGGAGTTTTTATCAATCCGGATGATATCAGGAATATAATACGGTTCATTCAAGGGAAGGGAGCGTAGCAGATGGCAGTAAAAGATTATATAAGAGAAAGATTCTTTCCTCACATGTGGTGTCCCGGATGCGGGCACGGAATTGTGTTAAACAGTATGCTGCGTGCCATTGAAAAGCTGGGAATGAATAAAAATGATATTGTAATGGTATCAGGTATTGGGTGTTCATCCAGGATTTCCGGGTATGTTGATTTTCACACGTTGCATACAATCCACGGACGTGCTTTGGCCTTTGCAACAGGTGTTAAAATGAGTCGTCCTGAACTGAATATACTTGTACCCATGGGAGACGGCGATGCCCTGGCCATAGGCGGAAACCATTTTATACATGCTGCCCGGCGCAATATTGATATTACCGCAATTGTCATGAATAATCGTATTTACGGCATGACCGGCGGGCAGTATTCTCCCCTGTCAGGATATGGAATCATAGCTACAACAGCGCCGTATATGAATATAGACCATGATTTTGACGTAGTTGAACTGGCAAAGTCTGCAGGCGCTACCTTTGTTGCGCGGACTACCACCTATCATGTCCAGCAGATTGTGGATATTATTGAAAAAGCCATTTTACATAAGGGATTTTCGGTGGTTGAGATTATGTCCCAGTGTCCGACTTATTTCGGGAGAAAGAATAAAGAAGGAAGTGCAGTTGATATGCTCGAACGCTATAAAAAAACTACAACACCCATAGGATCCAAGGCTAAAAAAGAAAATCCGGATCTTATTGAACGCGGGATCTTTGTGCAAAAAGAGATGCCGGAATATTGCAGCGAATATGACAAGATAATTGAAATGGCGATGAAAGGGCATTAGTTATGGAAAAGTGCAGAATGGTATTTTCAGGTTCAGGCGGGCAAGGGGTAATAACCGCCGCAATAATACTTGCCGAGGCTGCCGTGCTTTATGAAAAATTGATTGCCGTTCAATCCCAATCTTACGGACCTGAGGCAAGGGGTGGGGCGACTCGTAGTGACATAATCATTTCCGACTCAAAAATAAATTACCCTAAAGTTATCCAGCCCAATGTTCTGGTTTGCCTTACACAGGAAGCTTATAATAAATTTTACCCCATAGTACGACCAGGCGGACTTTTAATTACAGACACCCGTTATGTAAAGACACAAAGAAAAGCGGATGCCGTGCAAAAAGAACTTCCCATGTATCAGACTGTTATGGAAAAAATAGGCAAACCGATTGTGTTTAATATATGCATGCTGGGCGTTGTGATAAGTATGACGCAGCTGCTTAAACCGGAATCGATTATGAAAGTTCTTAAAACTAGAATCCCTCCCGGTTTTCTCGAAATGAACAGTCAGTCTCTTGATATTGGAATGGCGATGGGGGATGGGTTTAGTAAATAGGGCTTTTTACGAGTTCATCAATTTTAAGCAGCTTTAGAATATTTTTTCCACATAACTTTTCGAGATCTTTTTCAGTTATTCCCATGTTTTTTATTTGATCAAGCTGGCTGCCGGGCATACCGAATGGATAATCACTGCCGAAGATAATCCTGTCAGGCCCGTACCGGTCAAGAAAACTTGAAATTTCATACTTACCTGCAAGTGCAGTATCCCCGTAAATGTTGTCATCATCCCATATTCCGGCATTTAACAGGCGATCAAAGCCACCGTTTAATAATCCGAGATGGGGTATTATGACAGGTGTCCTACCTTCAACCTGTTCTATAAACTTTAAGGTTTGCCTGAAAGTTTCTTCAAGTACGATTGGTAGATTCCTGGAACATATTGCATCTATCATTTCAGTACATTTTGGATCGGTGTAATTATAAGGAGGTTCTCCTTCATGATGATGCCATTTGATGCCGAAAAATTCTTTTTCCAGGTCCTCAACAATAAAATCGTTCCATACGAAATAATACGGGTAAATTTGATTTTTATCCCGGCCGATTTCAAGCAGGTAATCGTGAGCATCAAACCGGCATTTTTCCCATGTTTCATTATCGTCAAAGTGGGATGAGTAGCGATAATAAATATCCTCCACAGGTGCATACAGACATGCTCCATCTATTCCAGCTGAATTAAGCAATGGCTCGATATCTTCAAAAGGCTGTGATACATTCTGAATGCCGCAATGTATGTGACTGTCAATTATATGCATAGTATTATTTCTGAATGGAGATTAACTATACTGATAATCATCTTAAAAGGTTTAAGTACCAGTGGATAAGCCTGGAGCCGTAAAATATATATAAAACAGCACCGAAGGCAAGAAACGGTCCAAAGGGAATAGCAAGCTTCATGTTTTTTTTAGTCAGTAGCATAATGATTATTCCTGATATAGTACCAACTGCGGATGAAACAAAAATAGTAAAGAGTACGCCTTTCCAGCCGATAAGAGCTCCGATCATTGCCAGAAGTTTGATATCGCCCCCTCCCATGCCATCTTTTTTTGTAATAAGATTATAGAGCCATGCAATGAGAAGAAGACTTCCGCCGCCTGCCAGAATCCCGATAAGAGAATCGATGTACGTTATTGCAGGAAGAGCAAATGAGGCTGCAAAGAATACAGGTATGCCTGGAATAGATATAACATCCGGTATTATCCTGTGATCTATATCGATAAGTGTAATTACAATCATAGATGAAATAAAGGCGAAATAAATAAGTCCTTCAAGGGTAAAGCCAAATTTCAGAAATACGAAAAGAGCAAAAGCTCCGGTTATAATTTCGATCAGGGGATAACGAAAAGATATGACAGCATCGCAGTGTCTGCACTTGCCTTTAAGTAATAAATAACTTAAAATCGGGATGTTATCGTAAGATCTAATCATATTTTCACATTCAGGACACATGGAACGCGGGTGGACAATCGATTTAGAAGCAGGCAGCCTGTATATGCATACATTTAAAAAACTTCCGATGCATATGCCGAATATAAATGCTATAATTTCTAAAAGATAACTATACATATTTAGTTGAGGGTCCATAGTTCTCTCTAACTTTGTAGATTAAAAAAGAAATATAATATCAGCCAAACCGTCATTACCGTGCAGGCGGGAATTCAGAAAAATCCTTGTCCTCGACCTGATCGGGGAAAAGGGATTCTGAAATTTTCGGTAAAAACAATAGATAGGTTTTATAAAAAAATCAAGATAGATATTGTAATAGGACGATTCTGTATTATTATATAAGCGCTCTATACCTTTTTTGACTTACTGATGTTGAAGTCGCTGAAGGGTAAAAAAATATATAAAAACCGGAGATATAATGGCTGAAACTGATAAAGATGATCTAATAAGTTTAATTGGTGAGGATGAAAAACAAGAGGATCTCCCCAAGATACTTCCCCTTATGCCTGTGCGTGATATCGTGATTTTTACTGATATGCTTCTACCACTTTTTGTAGGAAGGGAGAAATCGGTTCGTGCTGTAGAAGAGGCGATTGCAAATAGCGGGTTTTTGTTTCTGGCAACTCAAAAGGATCCTGGAATTGAAAACCCAAAGGCAGATGAAATATTTTCTGTTGGCACTATAGGCCGAATATTACGTGTGTTAAAACTTCCTGATGGCAGAGTAAAAACGCTTGTACAGGGCATTGCCAGAGCGAAGATTATAAAATATGTCAGGAAGAGATCCTTATATCGTGTTCAGGTTGAAATTGTTAAAGAAAAACCTGCCGGGAAAATCAACATCGAACTTGAAGCGTTGATGAGGAATGTGCGTGAAAATTCCATAAAAATTCTGACACTTCGGGGAGAGATGACCGGTGAAGTCGGAACTATCCTGGAAGATATTAAAGACCCTGGAAAACTTGCCGATCTTGTAGCATCGAATTTGAGATTAAAAATTGATGAGTCACAGATTTTGCTCGAGATACTTGATTCCGTGAAGAGACTGAAAAAAGTAAACGATTTTCTATCACGGGAAGTAGATCTGTCTGCAATGCAGGCCAAGATTCAGTCTAATGTCAAAGATGAGATTTCAAAAAATCAAAGAGATTACTTTTTAAGAGAACAGGTAAGGGCTATTAACAAGGAGCTTGGAGAGCAGGATGAAAGAACCGAGGAGATAGCTGATTATAAAAAGAAAATAAAAAGAGCAAAGATGTCAAAGGATGCTGAAAAGGAAGCGACAAAACAGCTGAAGCGAATGGAGCAAATGCATCCTGAGTCTGCAGAGTCTTCTGTGATAAGAACATATCTCGACTGGCTGGTTGAGATGCCATGGAATAAAAGCACTAAAGATATAATAGATATTAAAAATGCAAAAAAAGTACTGGATAGAGATCATTATGCACTAAACAAAGTAAAAGAACGTATTCTTGAATATCTTAGCGTTCGTAAACTCAATCCCAAAATGAAAGGGCCTATTCTTTGTTTTGTAGGCCCTCCAGGTGTCGGGAAAACATCATTGGGTCAGGCAATTGCAAAGGCTTTAAAGCGAAAGTTCATCCGAATCTCCCTTGGCGGTATTCGTGATGAAGCTGAAATAAGGGGACACCGCCGCACATATATCGGTGCGTTGCCCGGGCGAATATTGCAGGGGTTGAAACAGTGCGGAACAAATAACCCTATTTTTATGATGGATGAAATAGACAAGCTTGGGTCTGATTTCCGCGGAGATCCTTCTTCGGCTCTTTTGGAAGCTCTTGATCCGGAGCAGAATTTTGAATTCAGCGATCATTATCTAAACCTTCCCTTTGACCTTTCAAAGGTAATGTTTATTCTTACTGCGAATTTAACAGATACCATACCCTCAGCACTTCTTGACAGAATGGAAGTTATTTCTCTTTCCGGGTATTCAGAGGATGAAAAAAAAGTCATTGCCGAAATGCACCTTATCCCGCGTCAAATCAAAGAAAACGGCTTAAAGAGAAAAACAGTGTTTATCAGCGAAGGTGCTTTGAAACAGATAATAACAGAATACACAGCAGAAGCCGGTGTCAGAAATCTGGAACGTAAGATTGGTTCGCTATGTCGAAAAACAGCGCGGAAAATTGCCGAAGGGGAAAAAGGCCCTTTTAAGATAACAAGGAATAATCTGCATAAGTATCTGGGTGTTCCAAAATATATGCCGGAGTTAGATAAAGAAGGCAGCCAGGTCGGTTTGTCAACCGGTTTGGCATGGACCCAGGTCGGTGGTGAAGTGATGTATATAGAGGCATCTTTGGTGGGCGGTAAAGGAGAATTGATAATCACCGGCCAACTTGGAGATGTCATGCAGGAGTCCGCACGTGCTGCACTGAGTTATGCCAAGGCAAACATTAGTTCTCTTGGGATCAAAAAGAATGTTTTTGAAAACATGGATATGCATATTCACGTTCCGGCAGGAGCAATACCCAAAGACGGGCCCTCAGCAGGTATTGCAATGGCGACAGCCCTGATTTCCACTTTGACCGATAAACCTGTGAACAGTGATGTTGCAATGACAGGAGAAATTACATTAAGGGGAAGAGTACTTCCAATTGGCGGTTTGAAAGAAAAGGCACTTGGAGCTTTGAGGGCGGGGATTCATACCATAATAATACCTGAAAAAAATAAAAAGGATTTAGCTGAGATTCCCATGAGCGTAAAGAGAAAAATAAAGTTTATAACTGTGGGAAAAATGGATGAAGTACTTTCGATTTCGATAAGAGGGCGAACAAACAAAAAAACCAAAAGAAATGATAGCCGTTCAAGGCTTGAAACTTGAAATTGGAAATTAGAAATCAGGAAGAGATGACCCAGGCGCAACTGTGAACCGACAAATTTGAACGGTTAAAGGCGTGAAGACTAAATTTCCAATTTCTATTTTCTAATATAAACGTTCCGTGAACGTTTACTAAACTAACTTATGAAGATACTTGCCGTTGATACAGCTACAAAAAGTTGCAGTGTTGCAATAGTTGATAAAGAATCACTGCTTGCTGAAATGACGGTGGTCAATGAGCAGACCCATTCAAAACATTTGCTTGAGATGATACGCTTAGTTGTCAAGCATTCAGGTCTTAACCTTTCTGATTTGAACGGATTTGCAGTAACACGTGGACCAGGGAGTTTCACAGGACTGAGAATCGGCATTAGTTCTATAAAGGGGTTAGCAGCAGCCCAGGGAAAGCCAATTACAGGTATTTCAAGCCTGGACGCGCTGGCAAGACAGGTGTCATTTTCTCCATATCTTATTTGCTCTCTTATAGACGCACGCAGAGATGAGGTGTACTCATCAAGGTATAGATACAAAGACGGACAATTAAAAAAAGAAGGCGAAGAGCAGGACGTTTCCCCTGAAGATGCGCTTGATGAAATCAATGAGCCGTGTATATTTGTTGGAAGCGGATCTGTTCTATATCGAAAGGCGATTAAGGATAAGCTGGGTGAATACGCATATTTCGCTCAGGCGTATGAAAACACAATACGTGCTTCTACGGTAGCACGTTTGAGTATGGATAGATTTGAAAATGATGATACTGATGATGCGGAGACATTTGTGCCAAATTATATAAGAAAATCGGATGCCCAGCTTAAATTGCAGGGAAATAACTTTTAAACTCTTTCTGCTAAACTGATTTTATTTATCTTAAAAAGCTGATTCTTTGGTCAAGGTCCGAGTTGGCTATACCCGATCAACCCGAATGGTCATGTTATTTTTGAACATCGAACATCGAACGTTGAAAATCGAACATCGAATGATGAAATCACTTCGCTCCACCAAGCTATAAATTGGCAGAATACCTTATTCAAAATTAGACGTTGGACGTTAGATGTTGAATATTCATTTATTTGCTTTAATCCGATTGGTTTTTGCAAAATACGTTTCCTTTGTGAAAGATACCGGTTATTATTGACAATAAGATTTATTATTGATACAAAACTTATTTAAAATACAACCTGATGAATTCGGATTTACCAAATTCATTATAATACAGGACTAATTATAAAAAGATGAATAAATATTCCTGGCCTGATCCGGCGAGTCAGAGCGCATTCCCCATAGCAAGACCCGGATATTCCTTTATAGGTGCAGCGGCCTTTACAACCTTTGTTTTTGCACTTTTAGGCCTTATTATTCCGGCTTTGTTGTGTCTGGCGGTCACTTTTTTTATAATATATTTTTTTAGAGATCCTGATCGCTCTGTTCCTAATGGCGCTGGACTTGTTGTGTCTCCTGCAGATGGTAAAGTTGTAGCTGCGGACACAGTTGAAAACAGTACATATTACGAAGGGACATGTTTAAAGATAAGTGTCTTCATGTCGTTGTTTAATGTTCATGTAAACCGTATGCCATGTAAGGGAAAAGTTAAGAAAATCATTTATAATCCAGGGAAATTTTTTAGTGCGAATCTGGACAAGGCATCAAAAGAAAATGAACAAAATGCAGTCTATCTTAAGACGGAAGATGGAAAAGAAATATGTACTGTTCAGATTGCCGGCTTGATTGCACGGCGAATAATATGTAAGACGCAAGAAGGTGATGCAGTGGACCGTGGACAACGTTTCGGTATGATATGTTTCGGTTCACGACTTGATGTTTACCTTCCGAAAGATTCAAAGCTTAATGTGGCTGTGGGAGACATTGTAAAAGCAGGTACAACTGTACTGGGAGAATTGACATGAAAGGAATAAAAAGATTTGAGAAAGAAAAATTACGCCGTGGAATTTACATTCTGCCGAATATATTCACTTCTCTTAATATTTTCTGTGGCTTTTATGCTGTCATTGTCTCTATAAATGGAAAATTTGTTGCGGCAGCAGTAGCGATTATAATTGCCGGAATATTCGATATGCTGGATGGAAAAATTGCACGCGCTACCAACACTACCAGCAAATTTGGCATTGAATACGATTCGTTGGCCGATCTTATATCCTTTGGCCTTGCGCCAGGGTTGATGATGTACTTGTGGGCGCTCAAACCGTTGGGGAGAATAGGCTGGCTGGCAGCTTTTTTGTTTATGGTGTGCGGCGCACTTCGTCTTGCCAGATTCAACACACAGGTAGGAAGGATAAGCAGCAGTCATTTTGTGGGGCTTCCGATTCCTGCGGGTGCCGGGATGAATGCAGTCATTGTTCTTGTTTTCCACAAGTTAGGCTTGCAGGTTGAATACAATCATGTTTTAATACTTGTGGTATTATATGCTCTTGCATTTTTAATGGTAAGCAACATAAAATATAACAGTTTTAAAAAACCCGAACTGTTTAAAAAGATGAATTTCAATGTATTGGTTACTGCAATTTTAATACTGATCTTTATTGCTGCGCAGCCGTCCATAGCATTATTTATTTTAGGACTCACCTATGTGCTTTCCGGGCCTATCAATATGATATGGCGACATCTAAAACCAAAGCAGAAAAAAGCCGAAACCACCGAAATAGACGAGCACAGCACAACCTCTCCATAGAAATAATGGTAAGCGTTCACAGGTACCGCATCTGCACGCGATCAAGGCAACCAGCATAGCAGAAGACTATAGCTGGTCACGCTGATCACGCACATTTGCAGCAACTGTAAACGCTTACAGAGCGAAGATTGCTAGGCAACGCAACTGTACGCGATCAGGGCAATCAGCATAGCAGACCATAGATGATCGCCTCGATTACGAAAATCTGCAATACCTGTAAACGCTTACAGGACGCAGATTGTGCACAACCCTAAGAAGGGGTATAAAGAAAGCAAACACGAAAATACGAAAACACGAAATATATTTTTTCGTATTTTCGTATTTTCGTGTTTTCGTGATAAAGAAGGATTTAATGTTATTATGGTAAAAACTTATGAATTAGCTGTTATTCCCGGTGATGGTACGGGTCCCGAGGTAGTAAGGGAAGGCATTAAAGTCCTGGAAACAGTTGCAGTAAAATGTGGTTTTAAGCTAAATTATAATTATTATAATTTGGGTGGTGACCATTATAAGGAAAATGGTGAAATTCTACCAGATGATGTTCTTGAGTCACTGGCATCGCATAACGCAATATATCTGGGGGCAATTGGTCATCCTGATGTAAAGCCGGGAATTCTTGAAAAAGGGATTTTGCTGAAAATTAGATTTTATCTTGATCAGTATATAAATCTAAGACCCGTTAAGCTCTATGAAGGAGTTTATACACCGCTAAAGAATAAAGGCCCGGAAGAAATAGACTTTGTTGTTGTCCGTGAAAATACCGAAGGACTCTATGCAGGTGCGGGTGGATGTTTAAAGCGAGGAACTGATGATGAAGTCGCGATACAGGAATCAATCAACACGCGCAAAGGAGTGGAGCGGTGCATCAGATATGCCTTTGAATACTGCAGAAAACGAAACAAGGCAAAAAAGCTTACTCTTTGTGGGAAAACTAATGTGCTGACATATGCGTTTGATTTATGGGAAAGAGTATTTAATGAAGTTGCAAAAGAGTATCCGGATATTAAGGCAGATTATGCCCATGTTGATGCAATATGCATGTGGATGGTAAAAAATCCTGAATGGTTTGATGTTATTGTAACCGACAATATGTTCGGTGACATTATAACCGATCTGGCTGCAATGATACAGGGGGGGATGGGTATTGCGGCCGGTGCAAATATTAATCCTGATGGTATATCAATGTTTGAGCCTATAGGCGGATCGGCTCCAAAGTATACCGGTAAAAATGTGATTAATCCCATTGCTGCAATCTCGGCAGGCCAGATTATGCTTGAGACAATTAATGAGCCCAAAGCTGCTTCGATGATAGAAGACGGCGTAGTAAAAGTATTGCGTGACGACCTGAAAAGTGTATCAGCAGGCAAGATGGGATATACTACACAGGAAGTTGGCGACCTTGTAGCAGAGTATATCGATAAGAATTATTAAAAGAGCCAATTCCAAAAAGTCCCAATATGTCCAATCTCTGCGTCAGGCTCAAATTTTAACCCTCGAAATACTCAATGTATTCCTGTGGTTAAAATATTTGCCCACCTTGACCTTGAACAGATAAGTGCAGACTTCGGGCTGAAACGTTTTGAAACTGGCTCAAAGGATGATGAATAGGGATGTCGGAAAAGAAATTAAACATAGCAGTGGCAGGAGCAACGGGTGCGGTAGGAAACCAGATGCTTACGTGCCTTGAGGAAAGAAACTTTCCTGTAAAATCAATTAAATTATTAGCTTCACGGAGATCGGTCAGTCGCAAGCTACGTTTCAGGGGAGATTTATTAGCTGTTCAAGAATTAACGGAAGAATCTTTTAAAGGGATGGATATAGCGCTTTTTTCTGCTGGTGGAACTGCAAGCAAAAAATATGCCCCACTTGCGGCAAAGGATGGATGTGTAGTAGTTGATAACTCAAGTACATGGCGAATGGACCCCAAAGTCCCACTGGTTGTTCCGGAAGTAAACCCTCATGCAATCGCCGGTTATACAAAAAAGGGGATTATCGCAAACCCTAACTGTTCAACCATACAAATGGTTTTGCCGTTAAATCCCATACATAAAAAATACGAAATAAAAAGGATAGTGGTTTCAACATATCAGGCTGTATCCGGAACAGGGAAGAAAGCAATAGATGAGCTTTTCGAACAGACCAGAGCGATGATCAATTTTCTCGATTACGAGAAGAAGGTTTATCCCCATAGAATTGCATTTAATTGCATCCCTCATATAGACGTTTTTTTGGATAATGGTTATACAAAAGAAGAAATAAAAATGGTTAACGAAACCAGAAAAATATTAGAAGATGATAATATCGGTATCACAGCGACAACCGTTCGTGTACCGGTTTATTTTGGACATTCTGAGTCGGTTAATATTGAAACGAAAAAGAAAATATCAGCTAACGAAGTGAAATGTCTGCTTGAAAATGAATCTGGAATAAAAGTATTGGATAACCCTAAGAAAAATATTTATCCGCTTGCTATTGACGCTGCCGGACAGGATCTTACTTTAGTTGGGCGAATCAGAGATGATGAATCCGTCAAAAACGGTATTAATATCTGGATTGTGGCGGACAACATACGTAAGGGTGCAGCAACAAATGCAGTCCAGATAGCTGAAATATTGGCAAAGGATTATTTGTAGGGAGTATAAAAGTTGGATCGAATACCTATTACAAAACAAGGCTATGAAGTTCTTAAAAGGGAACTGAATAATTTAAAAAAAGTTGAAAGGCCTCAAAATATAAAAGCGATTGAAGAAGCTCGCGCTCACGGGGATCTTTCAGAAAATGCGGAATTTGATGCCGCAAAAGATCGGCAGGGTTTTATTGAAGGCCGAATTGGTGAATTGACATTTAAACTGGCAAATGCGGACATAATTAACACTGACGAACTTCCCAGGGACATGGCTGTATTTGGCTCAAAGGTAGTTATTGAAAATATAGATACAGGTGAAAATATTGAGTATCAGCTTGTAGGACCTGAAGAGTCTGATATTGAGAAAGGCCGAATATCTGTTTCATCACCACTGGGAAAAGAAATTATAAGAAAAAGACCGGGAGATGAGTTTGCCCTCCAGGTTCCAGGGGGCAGAAGAAATTATGAATTGGTAGAGATATTATAATCGTAGATTATGGAGGATATAAAGTGGCACGCATTACTGTGGAAGATTGCTTAAGAAAAGTACCAAATCGTTTTACACTGGTGAACATGGTTTCAAAACGTGTAAGGCAGATACGTGAGGGATCCGAGTACCTGGTTAGCTCTCCCAAGAATGAAGATATTGTTGTTTCTCTGCGGGAAATTGCTGCAGGGAAGGTTATTATTAAACCGGAAGCAGAGCCGGAAATAGAACCCGAAATAGAGCCGGAAGCAGAAAAAGATGAATTAGCTGCTGAAATCTGATTTTGTCGTTTGACAGTAATACATACAAAGCACTGAACAGATTTTCAGGTAAGGCTCTGCACCATTACGATATGATTTCTGATGGGGATCGAATTGTTGTCGGGCTTTCAGGTGGAAAGGACAGCCTCACCATGATGTGGATATTAAAGGAAAGGCTGGCCCGTATTCCTGTTAATTATGATCTGTTTGCTGTTTATATCGATCCTGGGTTTAAGGGGGGATTTGGCCGGACCCTGGAAAAATATTGTGAAGAATCAGGATATAAGCTAAGGGCTGAATATACGGATTTTGGAATTGTCGGACACAGTGAGAAAAACAGGGAAAACCCGTGTTTTCTTTGTTCCAGGCTGCGCAGAAAGCGCCTTTTCGAAATTGCAGACGAGCTTGGATGCAATAAGCTGGCGCTGGGACATACCAAAGATGATATAATTGAGACCCTGTTTTTAAATATCTGCTATGCAGGTGAGATAAGTACAATGATTCCTTCCCAGACATTTTTTAAGGGAAGATTTACGGTAATAAGGCCACTGGCGTTTGTTGACGAGGATTTAATAAAAAGATTTGCAAAAGAACATAACTTTCCTGATTTTATTAATCAATGCCCCAGCGTCGGAACTTCTAAACGTCATGAGATAAAGACACTTTTAAACCAGCTGTACAGTAATAACAGAAAAATTAAAGGTAATATCTTCAGGGCTATGAGTAATGTTAAAAACGACTACTTATTAAAATAAAGATGAAAGACATTCAAAATCAGCGCGACTATCGCAATATACCAATTGATAAGGTTGGGATAAAAAACCTGCGATATCCCATAACCGTTCTTGACCGGAAAAACGGATATCAGCATACAGTTGCATCTATAAATATGTATGTTGATTTGCCTCATAAAAACAAGGGAACACATATGAGCCGGTTTGTTGAAATTCTTCATCTGTTTCGACCGGAAATTTCTTTAAAAAAGATTTCAGATGTTCTGGATGAAATGAAAAAACACTTGAATGCAGCATCTGCTCACATTGAAGTAACTTTCCCCTATTTTATTAAAAAGAATGCACCTGTAAGTAAATCTCCAGGCCTGATGGACTATAGCTGCAAAATTGCAGGGTCGAGCGGCCCGGATGGTAAACTTGATCTTATTTCGGAAGTTGCGGTACCGATTTCTTCAGTATGTCCATGTTCAAAAGAAATAAGTGCATTTGGTGCACATAATCAACGCGGAGAGGTAAAGGTAAGCACACGATTTGAAAAATTTATTTGGATGGAAGACATGATTGAGCTGGTGGAAGAGTCTGCTTCGTGCGATGTCTATTCTGTACTAAAACGTGTTGATGAGAAATGCGTTACTGAAAAAGGTTTTTCAAACCCAAAATTCGTTGAGGATATTGTTCGAGATGTTTCCAAAAAGCTGTATGCGGACGACAATATCACCTGGTTTTCCGTTAGTGCGGAAAATTTTGAGTCCATCCACAACCACAGCGCGTTTGCACATATTATAAGCAAGAAAGATAATCATTAGAAGTTGTCCTTGCAATTTACGCTATAATTAAGTTTTTTCATAATCCTTCTTGTAGATTTTCCGGGTGTATTTATAAACACCACAAATCGATAGAATTGCCCCTTTGTGTTTTCAATATAACCCGCTCTTGTGTTTATCCCTCTCAGAGTACCTGTTTTATAAAATTCTTTGTTTTCATGGCGCATCAGGCCATGGTAAGGCTCGAACGCTTTGAGAATCTTTTCCATGTCTTTTGCGGAAGTCCTGTTTTTCCTGGATATCCCCGAACCTTCAATAATCTGAGTATGTTCCAGATAAAGGATATTTTTTGCATAAGATAATGCTGCCAAAACACCTTTATCAAGGGTTCCGGGCGGGCCATAAGCTTTTGCTCCTGCAGCGATGAGCAGTTGATTGGTCGTGTAATTATTTGAAAACTCAAGAAGTCGCGATATGATTTCTTCCAGAGAGAATTTTGAGAAATATCTGAAGATTAAACGGTCTTTGTTTTTATGAACTCTACCTGTCTTTACAATGCCGGTAGTTTGTATCCCTTCGTTATTTAAGAAATAGTTAATAAGGTGTCCGGCATAAAATGTACACTCATTATTATTGTGTGAAAAGACAATCCTCCCATGGGGCAGTCCGAGTTTTTTTATTCTTTCCAGAGCAAAAGGCAGAAGAGGAGTTTGAGGTTCGGCACTGACATAGATGCCATTTGTCTGTTTGAAGTTTACAGTATTAAAATTAACACAAAGGGCGCCGTTTGGGGCATCATACGGTTGGGTTGATGACGAGACTCCGGGAATCGTTAGGGGTTGTGCAAAATATGAATAATCTAAAACAATGTCGCTGACTTTTTTAATCTTCGTAGCAACGTTCTTTGATATTTCCTGTAGAACTTCTGAGATAAGCAGAGGATCGCCGTAACCCTTTATTTTGAGGTTTATTTCATTATCCAGGTAGAATTCAGTCGCAAATTTATAATCGGGTCCGAGATAATGCAAAGCTACCAGAGCTGTAAAAATTTTAAGCGTGGAAGCCGGAATTAGCATTTTTTCGGAATTTTTTGAAAAGAGGATTTTGCCGTCAGGAGAAGTAACAAGCAGAGCGTCATGCTTTCCGATCAGATTTTCAAAATCGTCTCGTGTTTTTGCATTAAGGCCTGTTACCTCCCAGGGAACTGCAATCAAGAGACACATGAAAAAAGTGAATATAAAGAATTTCAGCGAATTGGTTGATTTCATAATGACAGCTTTTATTGACTTTCAACAATAATCGTAACAGGTCCGTCGTTGACTAATGATACAGCCATAATAGCGCGGAACTGACCTGTTTTTACCCTAACTCCTTTTAGTTTTACCTGACTAACAAAATATTCATAAAGCTCTTTGGCCTTATCAGAACCGGCGGCATTGGTGAATGAAGGGCGTCTTCCCTTGCGACAGTCACCCAGCAAAGTAAATTGGGATACAACCAGCATCTGGCCGCCTGTTTCGAGCAGGGAGCGGTTCATTTTGGCATTTTCATCTTCAAAAATTCTTAAATTAGGAATTTTATCGGCAAGATAGTCGGAATCTTTTATTTCGTCTTCTCTGCTAACCCCAAGAAGAACGAGTAAGCCGCTGCCGATTTTACCGATGATTTTATCATTTACAGTAACAGAACTTTTTTTTACTCGTTGTATGACTGCACGCACGATAATGTCTCGAAATGTTTTTTAATGGTAAGAAGAAATTGTTCTGACCCTATATGTACAAAGAATGCAAAGTCAAGATAATTTGCTTGATCAACCAGGATGTATTTATCTTGAAAAATATTTAATTTTATATTATAAAGGTTTAATATCATTCAAACCTTACATTTATCTTTAACCTAAGGGTTCACTTAAAAATAAGTTTACATTTTATTGAGTGAGCCTTAAATTGAGCGATTTAGGCTCTAACACCTCTAACCAGTGAGGGGACAAAAAATGAATTTATATAAATGGCTTGGGGAAGATTCCCTGAAGAATAGAAATCTTTATTATAAGCTCAATATAATATTCGGACTCTTTTTTCTTTTTCCTGTTTTTGGTTTTATTTACTTTGCATACAAGTATGACATACTTACCGATAAGTTTGTACCGATATTTTTTATGGTTGTTCTGGTTTTTTCATTTTTCGGGTTTGTTATACTTAAAAGTTTATTTGATAAGATTAAAAATATTTCTGAAAAGATGGCGGATAGCGTTATTGACGGGGTTTCAGAGGACCAGCTTAAAACAGGTGCCGACGAGCTGCAAAATATTATACACTCATTTACTGCTATTAAAAATCAATTTGCCACTACCTTCAAACAGCTTGAAAAAAAAGGTTCAGAGATATCAATACTAAAAGAGCTTGCAGAACTGTGCTACGTTACTTTTGATCCGGAAGAAATTCTTTATGTTGCATTAGAGCGCTCATTAATGTTGACAAACTCCGATATTGGTTCTGTATTGACCCTCGAAAAAAGTGAACCAAAGGAATTTGTAGTAAAAGCGAGTGTCGGTCTGGGAGAATATGTGAAGCTGGGTGACAGAATTAAATTTGAAACAAGTATTGCAAAGTACGCTGTTATAAACAAATCGCCACTTATCGTCAAGGACGTTGAAAAGGACAGGCGGTTTGGAAGAGTTAACCTGGAACATTACGGAACAAAATCATTTGTCTGCATGCCGATTAAAACCAGCAAGGCCATAATAGGGGTACTTACACTTTCGCGAAAAGATGACCATAAAGAGTACTCTCAAGACGACATTGAAGTTCTGACTCCTCTTTTGAGCAACGCTGCTTTCACATATGAAAACATTCGTCTTTTAAAAGAGAACGAGCAGGGATCACTCCAGCTAAAATCTATTGAAAAGATTTTCAAGGTTATTAATTCAAGTTTCAGGGACAGTGAACTTGTTCAGGCAATATTAAACGAAATCCACACCGTTGTATCTTTTGATATTGCAGTTGTAATGACACAGGATGAAAACATGCCCGGGTATCTGACAGTCTCTGATTTAATGGCAACCGGCCCAACGAGTATTTCAAAAGGTGATTATTACTCCCCAAAAGGAAGTGTAATTGAAAAGGTTCTGAAACAAGAAAGTACCATAATTGTGGACGATAAAAATTTTTCCGAAGAAGAACCTGAAATAGATAGCATAGGCAATGTTTCAAATAAACTTGAAAAGGAATTATTTACGGAAAGTATCGGTGGTTCCTGTCTTATAACACCTTTAAAAACGGATAGTGTAGTAACAGGTATACTGGCCCTCTATGCAAAAAAACCGGATATTTTTTATAATGTTCAAAATGTCGTTGAGTGGGTTGCTAATGGGCTTTCGATTGCAATTGAACGCAGCAGGCTAACGGCATCAGTCTTAAAGAGGAATCAGGAACTCGACTCAATTAAACAGATCGGAAGAGCTCTTGCGTCATCGACTTTTGATATCAGCAAGGTTTTAAAATATACAATGGATATGATTAGGGTAATCATGAACGTGGAAGCCGGTTCATTGCTTTTCCTTGATAATGAAGAGCTTGAGCTCGCAGTTGCATTTAATGTTAAAGTTAAAATCAGGAAAAAATTCAGACTTAAAATTGGACAGGGAATTGCCGGTCACGTTGCCGCCAGTGGTGAATCGATCATTGTGAATGATACAAAGGAATCACCGCACTTCTTTGCCGGTGTTGATAAACATACGGGGTTTAAGACAAAAACTGTGTTGTGTGTGCCAATGATTTCTCAGGGTAAAGTTCTGGGAGTGATTCAAGTACTTAATAAAAAGAAGGGTGGATTCAGCTTAAGTGATGAAGATCTTTTGCAATCGATTGCAGCTTCGGTAAGTATTGCAATAGAAAATGCCCGTTTGTATAAAGAAAAAGTTTCCATGGCCGATCATGAGCGAAGTATAAGGCGAATGTTTCAGAAATTTGTGCCCAAAGAGGTTCTGGAAACAATAATCGACGGTGAAGAGACCGGAAAGGGCCTTGTTGAAGAATTTAAGAAGCTTACTTTACTAAATCTTGATATAAGGGGATTTACAGAACTTGCTATGGAAATGGGTCCACAAAAGACGGTATTTTTGTTAAACAGTTTTTTTTCAGTTATGGGAAATATCGTGTTTAAGTATAGCGGCATAGTTGATAAATATCTGGGTGATGGATTTCTTGCTATTTTTGGCGCTCCTGTTTCAAGTATAAAGGATGCAGATAATGCGCTGATGGCAGCACTTGAGATGAAAGATTCAATCAAAGAGGTGAACAATAACTTTGAAAAGGAACTGGGAACATCGGTCAACATCGGAATAAGTATTCATACCGGTGAAGTAGTAGTAGGTAATATCGGTTTTGAAAAGAAGATGGATTACACTGTAATTGGTGACGCAGTCAATACTGTATTCAGAATGCAAGAGTTTACAAAATCTTATCCGAACGGTATTATCATAGGCGACAATACGAGAAAAGATGCGGGTGCCAGATTGAAAGTCCGTAAAATTAATAAATCGCTTGGAGAGTTAAAACTATATGAGCTTCTTGATATCAAAGATGTTTCAGAAGAATAAGACGAAACGATAAAAGCATAAATGGCGATAGACATGGAAGATACAAAACAGACGAATCTTAAAGGGCAGTTTCTTATGGCAATGCCTGGTTTGTCTGATCCAAATTTTTCTCAGACGGTTACATGTATTTGCGAACATAATTCAGATGGTGCGGTAGGAATCGTTATAAACAGGGTCCACCCCTCATTGTCCGGAAAAGATATTTTTAAAGAGCTCAAAATAGAACATAAAAAAAAGGCAGAATTAATACCTGTACATTTTGGAGGCCCTGTTCATACAGGAGAAATCTTCGTGCTTCATAGTACACCTTTTGACTGGGCATCTTGTTTTATGATTACGCCTTCCCTTGCAATGAGCAACACAAAGGACATTATCATATCATTAGCTGCAGACAAAGGACCTGAATCATTTATTATAGCGTTAGGGTGTGCTGGTTGGGGGCCGAACCAGCTCGAGTCGGAAATAAGGCAAAATGCCTGGCTGACATTTCCTGCTTTTAATGAGGTGATTTTTAATGTTTCAGTCGAAACACGCTGGGCGGAAGCAGTTAAAAGAATGGGGATTGATCCGAACCTGCTTTCTGATAAGGCAGGTAATGCATGAGACGTTTATTTTATCTTTGTTTTTGGCTTTGGTTTCTTTTTTTTAAGGCAAACCTTATCCTTTCTTACAAACGCACATAGTTTGGGATTGTAATATTCTTTGCAATTTAATGGGTTATATAGTGGACATTCAGGATGTTTTTCCGACATAAATTTATCTTTCCTTTCAACTTCGTTCAATCAAGAAAATTGTACTTCAAGGCCTGCTGCCCCGCTTTTAGTCAATTAGGATTTTCATATCATAAAAGATTAAAATTTACAAGCTATTATGTTCTATTAAATAAATTTTAAAAAATTTTCGAAAAAGAAAGGTAACATGCAACGGTGAACTCTGAATCTGTGAAGGCTTACAAAAAAGAATATACAAGAATCAGAAAAGACCTTTTCCGGATTAATTCTGATATTTCGACTTTAATTTCAACTGCAAAAGCAACTCAGGATTCAGCGGATAACATCATTGTTGACTGGGAAAAGTCGTGCAAGAGCCTGCGCAAAGGATTAGGGGAAGATATTATTCGAATTGCTGTTGTTGGTCCCATAAAATCAGGCAAAAGTACGTTCTTGAATGCACTGTTTAATGGTGATTATTTAAAACGTGGCGCCGGAGTGGTTACATCCATTGTTACAAGGATACAAGCCGGAAAACACTCGGAGGCAAAACTTTATTTTAAATCATGGGGTGAGGTTAACGCTGAAATAGAGAAATCTCTGGAAATGTTTCCTTCTTTGAAATTGCAATCAAAAGATGGAAAATTTAACATAAGGCAAAAAAAAGATCGCATGAGCATTCAAAAGGCCATTAGCGAATTAAACACCGAACAAATAATTACAAATGGTCGACGCAATGCAAACATTGTTCTGATATCTTTTTATCTTAAAGGTTATGACAGAGTTAAGGATGAACTTTCATCAAATAATAAAACAAGAGAATATAAAGGTAATCTGTTCCAAAAGCACAAGGATTTTGTAGGCGATGAAGTGCTGGCAGTTTACTTGAAAGATGTACTCCTTAAAATTAATTCAAACGCCATAGGTGTTAATATCGAGATTGCAGACTGCCAGGGAAGCGATTCTTCAAACCCTCTTCATATTGCCATGATTCAGGATTACTTATTTTCAACGCATTTAATTATATATGTTGTAAGCAGCAGAACAGGATTACGTCAGGCTGATATCAGGTTTTTATCAATGATAAAAAGCATGAGGATCATGGATAACTTTTTATTTGTATTAAACTGTGATTTCAGTGAACATGAATCAGTTGAAAATATGAAAAATCTTGCTGAGAAAGTAAAAGAAGAAATTTCCGCAATTAAACCTGTTCAAGAGATATATTCTTTTTCAGCACTTTATAATCTGTTTAAAACGATTAATAAAAACTTGCCTCAAAAAGACAAAATGAGATTTGCACAGTGGCAAAACGAAACCGGATTTGTTGATTTTTCAGACAAGGAAACCGAGCGATTTAAATATTCTTTTGAACGTATGCTCGGGCAAAAACGTTATTCTCTGCTTTTGAAAAATTATATTGAACATCATGATCTAATTTTATCAGATATTATGAGATGGGCCGGAATTACTGCGGGTTTTCTTGAAAGGGATGCATCTGAGACTACTGAGATTATTAAAAGAATAAATAGGCATCAGGAAGGAATGGACAAGATAAAGTCCATGGTAAATAATACGATTTCGGGCGCAGTGCCAAAGATTAAAAATGAAATTAAAAGAGATGTAAATCGGTTTTTTGATACACGGTCATCAGATGTCCTGGGTGATCTCATCGGGTTTATCAGAAACTATAAAGTGTCTTACAGGAAATATGAAGAAAATCTGAAAAGTTCCGGTTTTTTGAACACCCTTTACCTGGTATTTGAGGAATTTAAGCAAGCTCTCGATACATCAGTTGTTGAAAACCTGACACCCGAAGTGATTGGGTTCGCCCGGGAAATGGAAAAAAAGATATACGACGATTTTAAATCCGTTTTCCGAGGATATGAGGCCGTTATTGAAGAAGCTCTTGCAGAATATGACAGCGTGCTGAATATGTTGCAGCTAACAAAAAGTATTAAGAAAGAGCAAAGGCAGATAAAAATGCCGAATATGGATTCAATTAAAGAGGCAAGCAGGCTCAAAATACCGCCTGTAATCACTTTCATTCGTTATTCAGCAAAGATTAAAACCGAAGCAGTAATGAAGCTTGGGTTTTTATCAGTTATCAGAATATTTAAAAAAATAATAAAAATACCGATTTCAGACAATAATTCAGATGAACTTAAAGCATTAAAGAGCGGAATACGACGGATGAAACGCGAAACGGAAAAGTCCGTTATTTTCCATTTAAATGATTACAAAGAGAATGTGAAGTTTAAATATCTTATTAAACTTGTTGACGTCGTATCAGGTGTTTTAGATCAGGAGCTTCTTCGCGGGTTTAACAACTATGCAGATAATCTTTCCAGGCTAAATGAAGGGATAAACACTAAGAAGGTTGACAAAAAAAAGACACATCAAATTCTTGCCGAAATCATGAAGAACATACCCAAAATAAATGATAAAATAACGAGGATGAAAGGAGAAATTGAATTAACAAAGTAAAAGAAGTATTGTCATTGCGTTGCCGTTCACGGCTTGAAACTTGAAATTAGAAAGTAGAAATTCGGGAAATTTGAAGAAACCAAACCATGGTTGCGAAGATTTATCTAAAGAATAGTATTATCTGATCATTGCAGTTTCTCAAGACTTTCTCTTGCAAAATCAATTGAAGGGTCAAGCCCAAGGGCCATTAAGTAGTATTCAATTGCTTTCTCAATGTTACCCATATCACGATAATTTGACGCAATATTGGCATAGTCGATTGCAGAGCCAGGGTCAAGTTTGAGAACTTTTTTAAAACTGTCAATAGCTTTTTGGTGTTTTTTTAATTTGAAGTAGCAAAATCCCATCAGGTTATAAATATCTGTCCTTTCTTTATCATGACTCTCACCTTCTTGAAGCGCAAGGAGCGCTTTTTGATATTCCCCCATATCTTTAAAGCATATTCCCATGTAGGAATAAATACTTGCAATATCCTGTTTAGCAGGGTTTTGGCTGATAGAAGCTGTAAAATAATCGAGAGCTGTTATCGGTTTATCGACAGATAGAAAGCATTGGCCAAGGTAAAAGTTTATATAATATTTTTCAGGAAGTAATTCTTTAATTTTAATTAGCTTATTGATGGCATATTCCGGGTCGCTGTTTTCCGTTAGGAGTTTGGATGCAAACATTCCAACGTCTGCGCCATGAGCACGTTCTCTGAAATGTGCACCTGGAATGATTATATAAAAAACCGGTATCTTAAGCAATGGATGCATTGTATTTACGACAATAACATCCATGCCTTTATCAGCCAGCGAAGAAATGCAACTTTGAACTTCAAGTTTAATATTATCATCAGAAAGATCCGGCAGGCTGGTAATATCAACTAATTTTTCAGGATTCATAATAAAACCGGCATCTTCAATGTTATTAAATTTTGGAAGGCCGCTGGCTTCATAACAGGAGCCTGTATTAAAATCACCGGCAAGCTGGGCAACTTCTGTAAGTGCACGACTTAGAGCTTTTTGAGGATTCGGAGTTGTACCTGCTGTCCAGACAATTTCACTTTTATCAGGAAAAGTTGACGGATCATAGGCCAGAATACCAATAGAAGGTATGCCCATATCAAGGGTGAAATCGGTAATGTGTAATTTAATTCCGGCATTTTGGTATTTTTCTAACATCTCCACGACAAGGGGATCTGTTGATGAATTAGGATTGATTTCAGGAAGATTTATTCTGTTCTGACTGATTATGGATGATGTATGTCTTTCAACGATTTCACAAATACCCTGACAAATGGCCTCTTCCGCGCAGTTTCCAGCGCAGGAGCCGTTGAATTCATTAATATTGAAAAACCAGTCAAAAGGAATAAGGACTTCCGTGTTTCGTGTTAGATTAGTAGCCCATGTCCATTTTAAAGGAATATCTTCAAATACCTTTTGCGTCAAATTTGGATCTTTATTTTCATCATGAACAGACTGGGCTATCATTTGAAAATCAATGGCTTTGTCTTTAATATTACGATACTTTTCTATAATAAAGTTGTCCGGATTTTTTTTAAAACTAAAAAGACTAAATCTTTCAACAAGTTCCATTACAGCACTTGCTTCAGCCTGCTGGGGTGTAGCTCCTTTTCCCATCTGTTTTTTACCGCCTGTAACATTTTTAGCATCCTGGCCGCAGTAACTGATGAATACCGGGATATTGAGTCTGCCGTTATCAATTCTTACTGTATCTTTTAGAATGTCCAGATCAATTTTATTTAATTTATCTTTAAATAGTTTGACAGTCTCTTCAGGTGGCAGAATTTTGTCCTGATCAAGTGTAAAGCGTTTAAAGGCATCATTTAATATAACTTTGTGGTTCATATTTATCTTCCATGTTCCAAAGGTAAGATGGGACTTTTTAAGACACCATCAAGATTTAAATTGACTGGTTATCTACAATTTGTTAATTATGCTTGTATGTGGGGATGTAGCTCAGTTGGGAGAGCGCAGCGTTCGCAATGCTGAGGCCAGGGGTTCGATTCCCCTCATCTCCACTTACCGATGCTTATTTCCAATTTCTTTCTTCGTGAACACTAAGGGGAATTAAGAGGGCGACCTGGACGGGCGGTTAATAGTAAAATTAAATATCAGTCATTATCATCAATGATAATTGCTCCTCCGGAATCTCTTTTTACTTTAGTTATCCCCGGATATTTTTTTTCAATCTTTTTAATAGAATAAGATTGCTGTTCAACGATTTTTGCCAAACGTTTGTTTTCTTTTTTTAGATCTTTTTGTTGCAATGCCTGTCTAATTGTTACTGATAGATCGACAAGATTACATGGCTTGGTAAAAAACCGATAGATTTCTCCTTCATTAATGGCATGCATTGCTGATTCAAGACTTGCATGTCCGGTAAGAATTATACGGATTGTATCAGGATAAACTTTTCGCACAACAGCGAGAAACTGGGTTCCCGTCATTCCAGGCATTACTTCATCTGAAATAACTACGTCAATCGGTTCTTGTGACAGAATTTTAAGAGCCTCTTTTGCGGAATCGGCGCAATGAACAGTATAAGATTCACGGGAAAGGGTATTTCCCAACATATCACGAATAATCTTATGATCGTCAACAACCAAAATGTTGTATTCCATGGCGTGGTTCCTTACTATAAGAATAAATAATTATCGAATATAATATAAATTCTGTCAACTATATTTCGTGTTTTCTACTTTCCCATTGACTAAGAAATGGTATGCGCAGGCAAATAAAATAAAAAAATATTTTAAACATTGTAAAGCTTTGAAAAGACGCATTCAAATAATCAGGCACTCAAACGTCTGGGTGATTGATCACCTGAATGCTTATTTTGGAATATTTATCAAAGATCTCTAATGGAATAGAAAAAGATGGCTTGACTTACTATGGAAAATTGTTGTACGAGCTGAATATTAAAATATAAGGTAGATTTATTATTTCAATAAGTTATAAAGGTTTTAATGCTATGGAACGAATATCTTCAGTAAAAAGAAACACAAGAGAAACCAAAATAAGTATTGAATTGAATATTGACGGAAAGGGAAAGCAAGATATATCTACAGGGATTGGCTTTTTTGATCATATGCTGACGCTTTTTGCACTACATGGTTTCTTTGATTTATCAATAGATGCAAAGGGAGACCTTGAAGTTGATTTTCACCACACCGTAGAGGATATAGGGCTGGTATTAGGTGATGCTTTTAACAAGGCCCTTGGTGAAAGAAAGGGAATAATAAGATATGGGCATGCGGTTATACCAATGGATGATGCACTGACTGCCGTAACCGTTGATATGTCAAAGCGTCCTTTTCTGGTTTATAATGTTACGGGGACTTCGGGTTCAGGTGTTCATTTTGATATATCACTTGCAAAAGAATTTTTCAGGGCATTTACAGTTAATGGTGGCATGAACCTGCATATTAACGTGCTTTATGGTGATAATGAACATCATATCATTGAATCAATATTTAAAGCAACAGCAAGGGCTTTGGACCAAGCGGTTTCAACAGATAAAAGGATTGCTGATGTTCAATCCACCAAGGGAAAATTGTAATACATATTTTAACCCGACAACGCAACTTGCCAGCTTTATTTAGCAGCAGCTTCTTTTTGTGTTATTCGGTATTGCTGCGGGTTACGGGTTGCGCGGTTCGGGTTGCGGGATACGAATTATAAAAAAGGATTATTTCCGATTAACGACTCGCAACTCGTAACTCGTAACCTGGAACACCAACGTTGTAGGTAAACAAACAAGTTAAAAAGACGCATTATGTTTAACGATAAATTTTGTTGTAGGGTTAATATAGCAGTCATTTTAGCGGTTATAATTTTATCAGGCTGCATGTCAAAAGAAACTGCTCCTGAATCAGATTATAATTTATCGGGAACAGAAAAGATCCTTGTGTTGCCTTTTAGAGATATGACTATGATATATGGCCAGGATGCAAGTGTCAGATGTCCGGTGTGTGGCAGGGTTTTTATAACCGGCAGGGTGCCTGTAGATGCCGCAGAGAGACTTACCAACAGCCTGGTTTCCAACTTAAAAAGCAGAAAAAAATATAAAATAGTCACTTCCAGCCTGGTTAGCGAAGAACAAACATTTTCTGAACGCAAACTTATTGTTAAAAAAGGGCGTGAATATAAAGTTGATGCGGTTATAGCAGGATATATTTACCGGTACAAGGAGCGGGTTGGAAATCGATATTCTGTTAAATCACCGGCCTCTGTTGCATTTGGGATTCATCTTATAAGTACAAAAGGTGGTCGCATTATCTGGTCGGGTCATTTTGATGAAACACAACGTTCTTTAAGTGAAAACCTTTTTAAATTAAAGAAATTTATTAAAAGAAAGGCGAGCTGGATTACCGCTGATGAGATGGCTACAAACGGTTTTGAAGATATCCTTAGCACATTTCCAAACAAATGATTATCATACCGGCAGTAGATATTAAAAATGGCAGATGTGTGCGCCTTCTTCAGGGACGAAAGGATGAAGAAACCATTTTTTCCAATGATCCTGTAAAGATGGCAATAAAATGGGATGGTGAGGGAGCCGAATTAATTCATGTAATTGATCTTGATGGCGCCTTTGAAAAAAGTCCTCAAAATTTAAATTCCATCAAAAAAATAATTGAAAAAGTAAAAGCTGGTGTACAAGTGGGTGGTGGGATCAGGGACAATAAGACAATAAGAATGTTTATTGATCTTGGTGCAAAAAGAGTTATCATCGGTACGGAAGCAATTAAAAATCCAAAACTTGTGAAAGATGCCTGTAAAGAATTTCCAGGTCGGATTGTTGTCGGAATAGACGCACGAAATGGAATGGTGGCAATAGAAGGGTGGACTGAAACCACAAACATTAAGGCTGTTGATCTGGCAAAACAATTTGAAGATTGTGGTGTTGCGGCAATAAATTTTACTGATATTCACAGAGACGGAATGCAGACCGGCCCAAACATAAAAGAAACAATGATTATTGCAGAGAATGTTTCTATACCGGTGGTCGCATCTGGTGGTGTATCAACCATTGAGGATATTAAAAAGCTAATTCAACTTAAAAAATTCGGTGTGACCGGTATCATTACAGGAAGAGCATTATACAGCGGAAATCTGAATTTAAAAGAAGCGATAGAGTTGACAAATAATATCAAATAATACTGATAAGCTTAGAGCATAACATTATAGAATTATTTCAATAAATATTCTTGACAGAAGCTGGAATAGTAATTAGATTTCAGGTTTACCAAAGACTGTTTATAGTATACTTCATTCCATTTAAGTTCCTTCCGATATTGTCGGTCTCCTGAGTTTAAAAGATATGGAGGTTGCTCTTTTTGGCAATTTATATTTCTGAAGATAAAATTACTGAAATAAAAAATACAGTTGATATAGTTGATATAATATCAGATGTCGTTACTTTAAAGAAAACTGGAAAGAATTATATTGGGCTTTGCCCTTTCCATTCGGAAAAAACTCCGTCCTTTACAGTAAGCCCGGAAAAAAAGATATTTCATTGTTTTGGGTGTCAGGCTGGAGGAAATGTTTTTACTTTCATTATGAAAAATGAAGGAATATCGTTTCCTGAAGCTGTTAGAATGATAGCAGCGAAGTGCGGTATTCATATACCTGCTCAAAAATTATCACAAGGTCAGAAAAGAAAAATAAGCCAAAGGGAAGAACTGCTTGATGTTAACAGGCAGGCAATGGACTATTTCTGCAATATATTATCTAACAGTGCTACAGGAAAAAATCCAAAAGAATACCTGAAAAAACGGAAGATTAATCAAGATATTATTAAAAGTTTTGCCCTTGGATACGCACCGGAAGGTTGGGATAATCTTACCAGTTATTTTTATAAAAAAAAGATATCTCCGGCATTGCTTGAAAAGAGCGGTTTGATTATTCCAAGAAAAAAAGGCAGCGGTTTTTATGATCGTTTCAGAGCCCGTATAATTTTTCCGATATTTAACATAAGCTCGCAGGTAATTGGTTTTGGCGGGCGTGTAATGGACGATTCCGATCCAAAAAATGCAAAATATTTGAATTCTCCTGAGACACCTGTTTATAATAAGAGTAGTTCACTATATGGTCTTAACAGGGCAAAAGATAAGTTAAGGGAGTCCAAAACAGTTTTCATTGTTGAAGGTTATTTCGACTTATTGGCACTTCATCAGCATAACATTATAAACTCTGTTGCAACTCTCGGAACATCACTGACGGCCGATCATGTACTAATTCTTCGAGGATATATTGGAAAAACGGGTAAAGTTATTCTTGTATATGATTCGGATGATGCTGGTTTAAAAGCTGCGTATCGGAGTATTGAAAAATTTGACAAGGGATATGTGGATGCAAAAATTATGGTATTGCCCGACGGATATGATCCGGATTCATATCTGTTTAAATTCGGTCAAAAATCTTTTATGGATGAATGCTCAAGGGCAAAGAGTATTATGGCTTTTCTGATTGATTATGCCGAAAAGAAACACGGGAACTCCATTGAAGGTAAAATTCAAATCATTTCAGATATGAAAAAGCCTTTGTCGGCCATTAATGACAGCGTGGCAAGATCTTTATACGTTAAGGAGCTCGCAGAAAAGCTGGGCATTGATGAATCTGCGGTTTTGGAAAAAGTAAGAGAGGTATGCACAGTTTCTTCAGACCAATTTCACAAAAAAGATGTTATGGGTGTGTCTCAAGGAAGGGAGCTTAATAAAAAAGAGAGCCGGATAGAACGACAGATAATTGCTATGATGCTTCAATATCCTGAAATATTACCTGAATTAAATAAACGAAATATACTTGAATATTTTGAAAATGATACCTTGAAATCAATTGGTAAAAACATATTAGTCTATACGGATAAAAACGGCAGCAATAGTCCAGGCGTTGATGTTGGGAATAAAATTGTAAATGACATAAATGTGTCAGAGATTATGAATTTGATCGATGATAAAGGCAAAAGAAGGATTGTTGCTGCTCTGGCCTTAGAAGAAGAATCATGGCAGTTTGAAGGCTGCATTAAATTGATAACACAATTTATCGAGATCAGACGGAACAGTCGTAATAAAAGCTTTATTGAAAAGCAGATAAGAGAAGCTGAGAAGAAAAATGATCAAGAACTGTTGCTAAAGCTTTTAAGTGAGAAACAGAACATGGCTGTTCTACGGCAGAAGGAAAAAATAGCATTACAGAACCGGGGTATTCGGGAGGCATAAGATTGATGGCAAGAAAAAAAGCTACAATAAAGAAAAAAAATCAAAAGATCCCAAAAAGTGCTGAAGCAAAAAGAAGCGCTTCAAAAACAAAAAGTTTAAAAAATATCGGAAAGAAGAAACCAATAAATAAGACCAAAGAGAAAAAATTAAAAAATTTCCCCCAAAAAGAGTTAAAGAAGCTGGTTACAAAGGCAAAGAAGCAAGGATATTTAACTTATGAAGAAATTAATGAAGTTATGAATGGTTACATGCTTTCTACGGAACAAATTGATGAAGCATTTATTGCATTAGGTAAATATAATATTAAAATTATTGATGAAAAAAAGCATCTAAAATCAATTGCGGCCAAAAAAGCTAAAGTAAAGGAAGTTAAGACTGTGTCGGTGTTTGGCACAGTAACAGATCCCGTAAAAATGTATTTGCGTGAAATGGGTCTCGTTACGCTTCTGACTCGAGAGGGTGAGGTTGTTATAGCCAAAAAGATAGAAGTAGGTGAACAGGAGGTTTTAAGATCACTTATTGATACTACAATATGTATAGAAAGCATAATAAACCTTGGAGGGCATATTGAACAGGGTGCACTTCGGTCAAAGTATGTACTAAGGGATGTTGATGAGGGTGATACTTATATTGATGATGTGATGCAGACTGAGAGGTTTTTAACTACAATAAGTTGTATTAAAAAGATAGATGAGGAAAATCTTAATCTTCGCGAAAAACTTTTTTTGCATAGAATCAGCCCTGATGAACAACGCAGGATAAGAAGGTCAATTAACAGAAGGAATAACAAAATATTCGAATACCTTAAAGCCTGGCGTTTGGAAGGAGGGGTGATAGATAAAATTGAGCAGCTTGTTAGAGAGCAGATAGAATGGTTTGATTTTATGAACCAGAAGATTTCAAAATGTTCTGAAATGCTAAGCTCGCCTGTTAAAGTGCTGCGTGAAAATATGTCGACCAAGACGAAATTTATAAAGTGGGCCTGTAATAAATGTGATTTAAAAAGAGATGAGAGTACTGCACTTTACGAAGAGATAAAAAAAAGCCAGGAACATATTATTAAACAGGAAAGGTTGATTAAAGCTAAAAGCAGAATATTGAAAAGGATAATAACATGTGTTGAAGAAGGACGTCATAAAGCAAAATTGGCAAAAAGAGAATTAACAAAGGCAAATTTGCGCCTTGTGGTTAGTATCGCAAAAAAATATACTAACAGAGGCCTCCAGTTTCTGGATTTGATTCAGGAAGGAAATATTGGCCTGATGAAAGCAGTCGATAAATTTGAGTACAGGCGCGGCTATAAATTTAGTACTTATGCTACATGGTGGATACGGCAGGCTATTACACGGGCGATTGCCGACCAGGCAAGGACAATACGAATTCCAGTTCATATGATTGAAACGATTAATAAACTCATTAGAACATCAAGATACCTGGTGCAGGAGCAGGGAAGAGAGCCGACGCCTGAAGAAATAGCTGAAAAAATGGAGATCCCTCTTGAAAAGGTTCGAAAGGTTTTAAAGATTGCCAGAGAACCCATCTCTCTTGAGACGCCTATTGGTGAGGAAGAAGACAGCCACCTTGGTGATTTTATAGAAGACAAAAAAATTACACTTCCATCGGATGCTGCTGTAAACCTGAACCTTGCTGAACAAACTAGAAAGGTGCTTGCCACCTTGACTCCGCGTGAGGAAAAAGTTTTGCGAATGCGTTTCGGTATAGGAGAAAAGGCGGACCACACACTTGAAGAGGTAGGGCAGGATTTTGCGGTAACAAGGGAACGAATCAGGCAGATTGAAGCAAAAGCATTAAGAAAACTAAGGCACCCGACCAGAAGCAGGAAACTGAAAAATTTCCTTGAAACCTGATGCTTGACAAAATTCAATTTTAAAGTTATTTAATAAACTCTTTAGATGAGGGCCCATAGCTCAGCTGGCAGAGCCACCGGCTCATAACCGGTAGGTCCCTGGTTCGATCCCAGGTGGGCCCATTCTTGAATATTTGCATAACATAGAAGCCTAAATTTAGTTTGACGTAACGTTTTATTGTTATAAAAAGCCGCATTCAGATAATCCGATTTCAGGACGTGTCGAACTCAGGCATAAGTAAGCGTAAAGAAAGAACAGGTGCAATCCTTTTATAAAAAGTTTGCTAAACGAACATATTTTTTACCTTACACATAAAATGTGCTTGTTTGTTGTTCTTTCTTAGCGCTTACTAACACCTTCAAACAGCGACCCGCCTTAAAATCGGATCACCTGAATGCTCATTTTCGCATATTTTTTAATAGACTAAATTAATACAGTTTGACATAAAAATGAATAATCATACTGTAAGAATATATTATATAGGAATGGGAAATGACTAAAATTTTCCATGAAAACACTCAGAGACAAAGGCGTGGTTGGTAATAATAAATCACGCTTTTTTTGTTTTTTAAAAGAGATTTTTTAGACATGTCTGCAACAGTAGCCGATATAGTAAAGGCAATGGAAACAATTGCTCCAAGCAATCTGGCTGAAGACTGGGATAATGTCGGATTGCAAGTGGGCCAGAAGAACTGGCCGGTAAAAAAAGTCTGGGTTTCACTTGATCCTGCTTTAGATGTTGTTTCAAATGCATGTCAAAATGATGCAGATATATTAATTACACATCATCCGCTGATATTTAAGCCTTTGCGTTCAATCGATTTCGGCACGCCAACGGGATCAATTATCCGTATGGCTGCTCGGCATAAGATGGCAATTTTTACGTCACATACTAATTTGGACATAGTAACCGAAGGATTAAACGATGTACTTGCTGAAGCTATAGGACTTAAAAGACTAGAAGTGCTCGGCAAACCTGTAGAAGATGAAAAAATCAAGCTTGTAATATATGTGCCTGAGGACTATGAGAAAAAAATATTAGATGCAATTTTTCAGACAAAGGCGGGAAATATAGGTGAATATTCAGCCTGTACATTCAGAAATAGAGGAGAAAGTACATTCAGGCCAGGATCAATGACGACTCCTTTTATCGGAAGAACCGGTGAAATAACCGATGCAAATGAAATCAGAATCGAAACTGTTGTACAAAAAGATGATCTTACAGACGTAATTGAATATGTAAGATCCCATCATCCTTATGAAACCATGGCATATGATGTATATCCGCTATTAACAAAAAAAAACCGTAATGGAATAGGGCGGGTCGGAGAGCTCGACGAAAAGATCGAATTAAAATCCCTGGCTCTAAAGATAAAAGAAAAACTAAGATTAAAATATATAAAAATATCCGGTAACCATGAATTGACTGTTAAAAGAGCAGCAGTATGCACGGGAAGCGGTTCAGGTATGATGAAATATTTTTTGTCATCAGGGGCTCAGGTATATATAAGCGGTGATTTGGGGTATCATGATGCAAGAGATGCACAGGCGGCTAACCTGGGTATTATCGATATCGGACACTTTGCATCAGAACATTTAATTGTTGATGTTATTGCAAAACGCCTTGAAAGGATACTGTCGGAAGCAGAAATGAATATTGAAGTTAAACCATACAGTCTTGAGGAAGATCCATTTGTGATCGTATAAAAAATAAGATAAAATGTAACAGTTCAGCGGTCTTGTCTTGGTGACTTAGTTGCTGGACCGTTACGATAAAATATATTGGAATTATTTAAATGCTGAAAATTACAAAGAAGCAAATAGATATTTTAGTAGAACTTCAGGAAATTGAGATAAAGACCGAAGTAAAAAAATCGGAATTAAGCAAGGTGGCTGGTAAACTTGATAAGCTTGATAACGAGCTAAAGGCTTTTGAAAGTGAAATAGATGAAGAAGAAAAGGTAATAAATGACTTTCAACAAAAGTATCGTTCAAGTGAAACAGATGCGCAGGTTAATAGTGCTAAAGCAGAGAAAAGCCAGGAGAAACTTAAATTTGTTAAGACAAACAAGGAATACCAATCTTCATTAAAAGAAATAGACGAAATAAAGGCAATTAATTCTAAAATTGAAGATGAAATGCTGCAATATCTTGAGAAGATAGAAACATCCGAAAGAAATATTTTGAAAAAGAAAGAGAGCAATTCTATTTTGGCTGAAAAGCTGAAAAAGGAGAAAGATATTATTATTCAGGAATCTGAGCAGGGAAGAAAAGAGGTTGCTCAGCTCGATGAAGAATGGATAAATATTTCCCAAAAAATTGATCCCAAATTGCTGGAAAAATTATCGGTAGTAAAGGAGATGGTAAGTGGTAGGGCGATAGCCGCTGTTAAAAACGCTGTATGCCTGGGATGCAACATGCAAATCCCTCCCCAGGCATATAATGAACTTCAGCGTACCGATAGATTAGAGTTTTGCCCACACTGTCAAAGGATTATATACTGGGAAAAATCATAAACCGGCCGGAGCAGCACAGACGATCGCTGGGTCATTTATAAGATTCAGAGGAAAGTCCGAACACCACAGGGCAGGGTGCTCCATAACGTGGAGTCGTGGTAACGCGAAGGAAAGTGCAACAGAAAGTATACCGCCCCGCAGTTATGCGGAGTAAGGGTGAAAAGGTGCGGTAAGAGCGCACCAGTTTCCCGGGTGACCGGGAAAGCTTTGTAAACCCCACCCGGTGCAAGACCAAATAGGGGAGTGCTTTAGGACGGCCCGTCCAAACTTCCGGGTAGGTCGCAGGAGATTCCGGGTAACCGGCGTCCAAAGATGAATGATCGTTACCCGGTTTGGGATAACCCGGACCGGGCACAGAATTCGGCTTACGGGCTGCTTCGGCCGATTATTTAAAAATGAAAAATAACAATAAGCTATGTAGTATTTCTTTTGTGGAAAAAGTAAGAATTTTTACTCACGATTATCTGAAATATTGCATATTCCTTTCCGATGAAGGTTCACAGCCTCATGTATCGAATAAAAAGCTGTATTCTTCACTGATAGCAACCTCTCAGCTTCTTGAGGATTTTCTGGATTTTCATGGTGCCAAGAACAATAAAGACTGGTATTTTTTCAGAGAGCTTTCCGCTGCTGTCAGACACTTAAGTCTTGGATGCTATTCCCAGAAACATATTTTAAACCGGCTGTTATTTTACGAATTGGCGGATTGGGAGAAATTTAAAACAGAAGGGGAGGCTACATTTGACTTTTTAGTTAAGTCCTTAATTAAAATTGCACCGGTTATAATCGAAGAAGCAAAACGGCTAAATATTCCCATTCCCCTGGAGACATTCAGTGATGTTGATTTTCCTGGAGTTATTACAGGTGAGATGCTTGATTACGATATCGATGATGAGGATAAGGATCAGCAGAAAAAAAGCATTGTTAAAATTGCAAGTGAATTTATAGACATCGCAGGAAAGTTTGAGCAGCTTGGATTTTATGAACCTTATGATTTAAAAGAGATATTCACGATTGTTCCTGACAAAATAAATGAAGTAGAGGTAAGGCGATTTGAAATGCTGGTGCACAATCTCCAGTCTTCTTTTGATACATATGTGATACATGGTGGATACAGGTTTGGTAACAGGAAGCTTAAAGAGCTTCGGGGATACTTTTCAGCGGTTTTTCATCTTTTGCAGATAGTAGGCAGGATGCTTCATTTTTATGAAAGACACTTATATGAGGCGGGGTATAAAAATATCTATAAAAAAGTTCAGGATAGACTTTCTTTACTGATTGATCCAAAAACACTTCTTGACCGCACCATAAACTATGGGCTCTATTATGCATGCAATTTTCTTACAACCGGAAACAAGCTGGCTATTGAGATTTTAAATGAGAATATTGAACGCGGAAAAATTAAAGTCGGCATTCCTGTAAAGCTCGGATTTCACAGCAGGCCGAGTCTTTTGGTGGCAAAGGTTGTACAACACTATGGAGGTGAGGTCCAATTGTGTGTTAAGGAGGATAGATTTGATGCAAGTAGCGTGCTTGATATTCAATGGGCAGGAGGAAAAATTCAAAAAGAAAATATTTCTAAAGTTGTTTTTAAAGGAGATGTGCGTGCTTTAAAAGATATCGAAATTCTTGCTGGTGTTAATTACGGTGAAGATACTATGGGAAAAGGAGTGCCACTTCCCAAAGAACTGAAGTATTTGAAGTAAAAGATTGGAATATTATGGTTTCAGCGGTAATTGTTGCAGCAGGAAAAGGTATCAGAATGAACGATACTGTGCGAAAGCAATACCTACCACTTGCCGGGCGTCCTGTTTTATCTCATACGCTGGCTGTATTTGATGGGTGTAATTTAATAAGCAAAATATTTCTTGTAGTTCCCCAAAAGGACTTTGATTATTGCAGAAACAATATTCTTCCAACGCTTAAAAAAGATATTAATCTTGTTGCCGGTGGGAAAGCGCGTCAAGACTCTGTTTATAATGGCCTGATAGCAGTTGGTAAAAATAATGGGATAGTCATTATTCATGACGGCGTACGTCCATTTGCGAATAAAGAGATGCTGGAATCATGTGTAAAAGGAGCAAAAAAGTATGGTGCATGTATAATCGGAGTTCCTGCACAGGATACTCTAAAGAAGATAAGCAGTTTAGGGAATATTGAAAAAACGATAGAAAGAAATAATATTTGGCTTGCTCAGACACCTCAGGCTTTTAAATATAATATAATAAAAAAGGCCCATGAATATGCAAGGATGAAAGGGTATGCAGGAACGGACGATGCAACTTTAGTTGAAAAAACAGGGCATTTTGTAAAAATTATAAAAGGCAGCAAAACCAATATTAAAATTACAACCAGAGAAGATTTAAGACTCGCGGAGGTAATGCTTCAGGCGGGGTTAGAATAATTAAGGGAAACATAGCATATCAACGTCTGAATCCATCCAAGCCGGAAAGGTTTTTCTATAATCTTTAAGTGTATTAAAGGATAAGGCCGTTGTATAAGTGCATTCTTCATCATGCTTTTGAAAAATGATTTTTCCAAGAGGATCGATTACAGAAGAATCACCGCTATAGAAAAGACCGTTTCCATCCACGCCAACTCGATTCACACCTATAACATAGCATTGGTTTTCGATAGCCCTTGCCTGCAGCAAAGATTTCCAATGCATAGAGCGTTTTTCAGGCCAGTTTGCAATAAATACGGCAATATCATACTGGTTTTTAATGTTTCTTGTCCAGGCAGGAAATCGCAAATCATAGCAGATAAATGGTCTTATTTTCCAACCGTTTAATTCAACAGTAATATTTCCGACACCTGCACTATATATTTTCTCTTCACCTGCAAAGCGAAAAAGATGCTTTTTATCGTAGGTAAACAGGCGTCCGTCCGGCTTGGCCCAAAGCAACCTGTTGAAATACATGTCGTTACTTTTAAAAATGATACTTCCTACAATATCGGCGTTTATTTGGCTTGATATTTTCTGAAGCCACTTGATCGAAGACCCATTTATGTCTTGTGCAAGGTTTGCAGCATTCATGCTGAAACCGGTTGTAAACATTTCCGGCAAAATAATGAGATCGGTCTTTTCGCTGATGTCGTTAATTTTATCATCAAATAAAGCAAGATTGTCGTTAATATTTTCCCAGACAGGGGCTGACTGAATTAATGTTATTTTTAAATCTCGCATAAAATTTCGGCAGCCTTTTCTAAAGTTTCCTCCTTTTTTGCAAAACAAAACCGCAAAACATTAAAGTCATCCCCCTGATGATAAAAAGAAGAAGGGGGAATAGAAGCTACTTTAGATTTAACAGTAAGATATTTTGAAAAAACCATATCACTTTCTTTAGAGATGAGTGAATAATCAAGCATCTGAAAATACGTCCCTTTACAGGGCAGGGCTTTAAATCGTGATTTATTTATAAGAGATAAAAATTTATCTCTCTTTTTTTGATAGAATGCGGAAAGATTCAGATACACATCTTTGTTTTGCATAAATTCTGCAAATGCATATTGAATGGGTGTATTTGATGCAAATGTTAGAAACTGGTGAATTTTCTGAAATTCTCCGGAAAGCGGTTCAGGTGCCAAGCAATATCCGATTTTCCATCCGGTGGAATGATAGGTTTTTCCAAATGAACTTATTACAAAGCTCCTTTCCGCAAGCTCTGGATATCTAAGCATACTTTGATGAACCAGACCATCAAAAATAATATGTTCATAAACCTCATCACTGACAATAAAAAGGTTTGTGTTATTAATAATATCTTTTAACGCAGATATATCTTCTGCCGACAATACCGTTCCAGTCGGGTTGTGCGGCGAATTCAAAATTAAAAGCTTTGTTTTCTTAGAAATGGCATTTGCAACTTCATCCCAGTCTATGCGGTAGTCTGGAAATATTAGCTTAAGGTAAACAGGAATCCCGCCGCTTAATTTAATTGCAGGAGCATACGAGTCATATACAGGTTCAAAGAGAATTACTTCATCACCTTTTTGAACAACAGCGGTAATAGCGGCAAATAATGCTTCAGTGGCGCCTGAAGTCACAGTGATTTCAGTTTCAGGATTATAGTCGGCATTATAAAGTGCATGAGTTTTCTCAGCGATTCTTTCGCGAAGATTCAAGACACCCTGCATAGGTGCATACTGGTTGTTACCGGAGCGCATATACTTATTTACGAAGTCTATGAGTCTTGTATCAACATCGAAATCAGGAAATCCCTGGGAGAGATTAATAGCGCCATGATCATTTGATAGCTTTGTCATTTGTGAAAAAATGGTTACGCCCACATCAGGGAGTTTTGATTTTATTTTCATGATTTTCAGTCCTTAAAAAATATAGTACAGCTGATTAACAGACACTAACTACAATAACAAATGAAATTTTCAAGATTCAGGTGATAATTCCAACTTCATTAAGAAAGGTTTCAATATCTTTCCAGAAAATAACATAATCAGGTGGGCAGTCGTTGTGGGAGCAATCATATGCGATCATTTTTCCTTTTAAACATTTTTCATATAAAGCTTTTCCATGTGAGAAGGGAATAATATCATCGTTTTTACCATGAATGATGAGAACATGACCTGTGTATGCGCTGACAACGGACAGGTTATCAAAAGGATCACGCACAAGAAAACCCGGGGCAAGAAATCTTGATGCAAATGATCTGACAGATGTAAATGCAGATTGAAGTATAAGTGCTGCAGAGGGTTTGTTTGAGGCAAGCTCACAGACAGCACCGCCCCCTAGGGAACGTCCAAAAAGAATGATTCGGTTTGGATCGACATCTTTTCTTGAAACAAGATAATCGTATCCTGCATTAAATGCGTGTGAAATGCTTTTTTGCGAAGGGGAGCCTTCAGAACGACCGTATCCGGGATATTCAATAAGAAGCACTCCTATACCGATACGGGTAAACTCTTTGAGTTCTTCAGGGCAAAAGTCGATCAACTCAGCATTTCCATGCCCAAAAATTACTGCCGGTGCCGGTTTCGCCGGTGCTCGTTTTGAAGAATTGGTATTTAATGGTGGCATAAACCATGTCTCAATCTTTCCTGAATGGGTGGTCAGCCATATTTTATCAAGCTCAGGAATGATCTTTTCGGCTCCGGAAGGATACGGGATTTGGCTGCGGGGGAAAATGATCTGACGCTGCATAACAAAAAGGAAGCAGCAATAAGCAAAATAAAAAAGAAAAGCCCATGTAGCGATTTTTATAAAAGGATGCAAGACGGCTCCTGAAAAGACGCATTATGAGTAAAGAATCCACGCCTATCGAAGATCCCGTCAAGCGGGTAAGGACGTGGTTTTTAAATTCTACAAAAACTGTTAAAATGGCTTTATTAATGAATCAGACATTTTCGCCAAAGTACGGCAATTGTGCTCTTCTGACCCCTTCAGCCTTCAGCCTAAACAGCTTCAGCCTGACTATGTGAGTAGTTCCCCGGAATTTCCAAATTCACGGAAATATATTTCCTCTTGCTCATCCAGTATTTCACGAATAATTTTCATATTGGTCATTGGATTCATAACAACAGACCGAAGCACAACCTTTTCTTCATTAGCTGTTCTTTTGAGCGTAGTTCGGGAAACAAAGCTTTTGCCCGCTTCTCTTTGAAGGCGTTGCATTGTAATGTTGATATGATTTAATTTATGATTCAGCTCCTTTTTCTTTTTTGAATCAGCATTATTTAATTCTTTTTTTATTTTATTCGGGAAAATTCTGTAAGTGAGAATATTAAGCTGCGGCTCAGATGTTAGTTCAAAAAGGGGTCTTTTATTAATTTCTTCAGCAAAAGCCCTGGAAGTTTCGATTCCGTGGTCAATAAGAAGGGCATAACCCATGGTTCCCATGATCTCAAGAGAACTGCCGAGTATAAGGGACATGGCGGATCTGGAACCGACAATAGAACGGATTCCGAGATCGACTGAGCCATGACGGTTTACGTAAGACGCATAGTAGGCAATATTATCCATGATTGACGGATTCTTGAAATAGACCATACCACATCCCATTGGCATGTAAAACTGCTTGTGTCCGTCAATGGTAACAGAATCCGCAAGATGAATTCCTGAAAGCAACGTTCTGTATTTTTCAGAAAGAAGAGTGGGCCCTCCCCAGGCAGCATCAACATGAAAATGAATATTGTGTTTATCACATATTTCAGCAATTTCAATAAGAGGGTCAACCGTTCCTGTTTCAGTGGTACCGGCTATTCCGACTACTGCAAGTATTTTTGTTTTACAGGAATCGGCCTTTATAGATTTGATGGTTTCCTTCAGTTTTTTTATGTCCATTCTGTTATTACGGTCAACGTCTATGGAAAGGAAATATTTGTTGCCTATACCTAAAACCCCCCCGGATTTTCTAAGAGAATAATGGCCGAGTTGTGATACCAGGACTACGCAACGATCAATTCCAAAGGCATTATAAGCTGCAGCCATTCCTTCTTTTTCCACACCATCAAAAGCTTCTGTCGGTTGGAAAAAAGCATTTCTGGCAACCCATAGTGCGGTCAGGTTTGCAAGAGTGCCATCTTCAACGAAAGTACCAAGAGTGCTCTCCGGGTTCTGAATGTGAAAGTCGTAAAAAGAATCATTGTTATTGTAAATTAATCTGTGAATTTTTGCCAGAACCTGGCGTTCAAAGACTGAAGTAACCTTGGATGTTTCAAGTTTTACAAGGTTTTGATTAAGTGCTGTAACAATGGTTTGAAGGTGGACCATAAAAAAAGGTATTGCGGAAGTCATATGGCCGATAAAATATGGTGAAGCAACGTTTACAGCATGGGGGGCGATATCATCTATGATTTTTTTAATTACATCTGCAAGTTTTTTAGCAGGATTTTCACTGATACAGCTGTCTTTGAACCTGTTGGAGAGTTCCAGCAGGCTTGCTTCTTCGGTGATTCCTACATGCTGTTTCAAAAAGTCATCAAGACCAAAAAGAATCTGCTCCATATATTTTAAAAGGGTTGACCTGGAAGATTCACTTTCAGGCTGCAGAAAAATGCGCTGAATGGCCTGCCAGTTTGCAATTAGTTCAGTACTTTTAATCTTGGAACAGACGGAAGTGTCAGGAAAGGTATCTGATTTTAAAGATTTGGAATTTTTCATTTTTATTTTAAATAGGGCCTTTTCTTTCTTTTTTTCATTAAAATAATTAATACAAGACCGGCGGCAAATCCGCCTATATGGGCAAACCAGGCTATCCCGCCGCCTGTTTTAGAGCCATATTCAATATAGGCGCTTAAAATCTGCATTATTATCCAAAGACCAATCATTATGATCGCAGGAATACTTATTATATATATGAATATGAATAATATGAGGAGAGTTTTTACACGTGCCTTTGGGAAAAGGAATAAATATGCTCCGAGGACACCTGCAATTGCACCGCTGGCGCCTACTGTTGGGACTTTTGAAGATATATTTATAAAAAAATGAACCCCGGTTGCCGCAATTCCACAGGCAAGATAGAAAAAGAGGTATTTTGCATGACCGAGAAGATCCTCAACATTATCGCCGAATATCCATAAATATAGCATGTTGCTCAATAAATGAATCCAGCCTCCGTGAATAAACATCGCTGTAAAAATTGTCAGAGGCACGGGCACAAGATTTTCAGGACCGATATCTTTGAAATGAGTAAGTTCAAAGGGTATAAAACCAAGCTTAAGGAAAAATTGATTCGTTTCTCCATGTACAAAATAGTTCAAATAGATAAAGATACAAATATTGGCTATAATAAGTAAAATATTTACAACAGGAATTGTGCTGGACGGATTTTCATCTCTTAAAGGAATCATTTATTACTCAAATAGAATTCATAAAAATTAAAACTCAAGTTTCGCACCCCTGTTTTGCAATAAGTGATTCCCTGATGGCGCGTAAGATATAAGATCAGATGTGAATCGAGACGGTTATATTGTTTTCTGTAAGGTGATATGTGGGTCACCTTCTCCACTCTTTCGCAGTGTCCTGATATTTGGGATAGACATACAACTTTATATAATTTAGCAACGCATGCACTTTATCCCAAATATCAGGACACGCTGCCAAATGATTATATTCATATCACATAGAAGAAAATGATATAGCCGTCTCGATTCACTCCTTCGATACGAATCAACACTTCAGGAATTAAGGCTTCGCTGTAGATAAGGGGTGCGAAACTTGAATAACTTAGTACTGAAGCGACAATACATCAACTAAAAAAATTGAAAAACGATGCTAAAACTATATGCTCTGCAAATGTCATTTTGCGCAAGGCCTAAGTCCTTAACTTCTATATTTGACTTGATTTAATATTCAGGTTAATAAAATAACATGAAAAAAGGTGATCCTCATAAAGTTGCGTCTATAGATTTTGACCTAAGGCAGCTTGAGATTTTTTGCAAAGTTCTTGAACTGGAGAGCTTTTCAAAAGCCGCCAATGCTGTTTTCCTTGCGCAGGCCTCTGTAAGCGAAAGGATAGCCACCCTTGAAGGTATGGTTGGCACCAGGCTGTTTGACCGTATGGGAAGGCAGGTAGTTCCGACTGCAGCAGGCAAACTCCTTTATAAACATGCGTGTTTGCTGCTTGAAATGAAAAAGGCAGCATGCAATGAAATGCAGGATTTTCTCGGTGAAAAAAAAGGGGAGATTTATATCGGCGGCAGTACTATTCCGGGGGAATATATATTGCCCAAAGTAATTGGCAGATTTCACAAAAAATATCCTCTTATAACGGTTAAGTTGGCTATTGCCGATACTAATGAAATAGAAAACCGTGTGTTTAAAGGAAAACTTGAACTGGGCGTAATCGGCTCGAAAAGTTTCCATGCAGGCTTCTTGAACCGCGAACTATGGGAAGATGAACTGGTGCTGGCTGTCTCTGCAGGGCATAAATGGGCAGGTAGAAAAGAAATAGCGTTTAAAAAATTATCCGAAGAACCTTTTATTTTTCGGGAAACCGGGTCCGGTACGTTGAAAATAATTAAAGAGTATTTTAAAATGTCCGGATCAGACAATTTAGATTCTCTTAATGTGGTGGCACGTTTTGGTTCTTCCACAGCAGTCAAGGAGGGAATAAAGTCGGGTCTCGGTGTGTCGATTCTATCTTCAAGAGCCCTTGAAACGGAGCTTAAAGCAGGGGTGCTCAAAGCCTTGAAGGTTAAAGGCCTTTTCATGTCGCGAAAATTTTATCTGATCAGGGATAAAAGGAGAAACGTATCACCGTTATGCCAGGCTATGCTTGATTTTTTGATAGCTACTTCCAGTGAAGTATCTTAAATAGACAACTCTCTTTCCCTGCCCACAGAAATATGTAAATTCGCAAAGGAAATTTGATGGTAGATCCATTTGTTATAAGAAGCAAATTCTTCATCTGAATGGGCGAGAGCTTCAAAAACCGAATATCCCCGTTCTTTGAGATCCACAAGCAGACGCAGCCCCCGCATTACAAGATCATCACTGTGAAAGAAGATATTGAAGTTTGTAAATATTCCCCTTATTTCATAATGAAGGGACATTATTCCATCAAGAATAATTACCCTGCACGGTGAAATTGGTTTAAAATCGCCGTGTTCGCCGGTTTTGTGATCATAAAGTGGCAGCTTTATTTCTTCGCCATTATATATAAGTTCCTTCATGGTTTTAATTAATAAGGGTATATCGGTGGATTGAGGATTATATCCGCTTAATTTCCTATCCTGTCTTGTTTTACGATCAAGCATAAAACCGTCAAGAGGTATATGCCCGGTTTTGACCCCGTTGTCGTTAAGAAAGCCTGTCAGATTTTTACAAAAAGTGGTTTTACCTAATGCGGCAGCTCCTGAAACCGCAAACACAAAATCGATTTGAGGAGAATACTTTTTTCTTCTTTTTATTGTTACGTCCGCATTTTTGTTTATGCACTCGTAAAGAATATGTCTGTTAATTTCTGAGTTGTTAGCCATGGTAGTTTGTCGCTAATTAGTATTTAGGTTGAAGCAAATCACTCGAACCCTTGACCCCTTGGATCCTGGAATCCTCTTCTCCAACTAATTTGGAGAAGAAGCATTTATTTTAACCAACCTGGCTTTGCCGGGTGTAAGGTTTATTTTCTTTCCTAGTATATTCAATGAAACCTTATTATTTCCTTTTACCTCTGCCGTAACCTTTACTCTCTTTTTTGTTAATTCAAAATGATACCATTTCTTTTTATGGCATATCCTAAAGGCAAGATTGCTCCAGTGGTCAGGTATGTGTGGATTTATTTTGAGGATTTCGCAACTTGTGTCTATACCTGCAAAATATTTCATAACAACGTCAAGTGTGCCCGCCATTACGCCGCAATGTATTCCTTCGATCGTGGTGCCGCCCTGGGTATCAAGTATATCGCTTCTCAATGCCTCCATGAACCATTCCCATGGCGTATCTGATGCGTGAGTATAACTTGAAATCACGGCGTGTACTACTTTACTGAGAGTTGAGCCGTGGCTTGTTCTTTTTTCGTAGTAATTGTAATTGGCTTTTAAAAGTTCAACAGCATCATCTACGCGGTATCCCAGCTGCCTTAAGATATGGGCTATTTCATCAGGTGAAAGCACATAAAACATCATGAGAGTATCGGCCTGTTTTGATACTTTATAAAAATCAGGGGAATCTCCTTCGGCTTTCAGGATTCGATCCAGCCTATGAATGTTGTCATATTTTTCACGATAGCCGTTCCAGTCAAATTCTTTCAAATCCATATAACCTTCGAACTGGCTGATTATATTTTTGTTTGATAAGACAACATTCATCTTTTTTGTTATATCTTTCCACTTTTCTATCTCGCTTTTTTTAAAACCTGTTTTTTTTGCCAGCCTTTTAAAAGTCTTTTGTCCAAGTCCTTCTACAAGTTCAATGGCTTTTCCAAGGAGCCATGCCGTCATAACATTCGTATATGCATTGTCCTTTATTCCAACCTCTTTAGAACCGGGAAGTTTTTCATGAAATTCATCAGGCCCCATTACTCCTGAAATGTGATATTTGTTCGAGGAATATTTTGCTATACTTGCCCAGAAACGGGCAATTTCAATCATCATTTCTGCGCCGAAATCTTTGAGGAATTTATTGTCATTTGTTTCAAACACGTATCGCCATACATTGTAAAACACAGCAATAGAAACATGCCTTTGCCTCCTGCTCAAGTCAGGCCCCCACGAATCATTTTGAGGATTGTAATGAACTTCCTGCGTTTCCTCCGAGCCGTCATCTGCTGTCTGCCATGGAAACATGGCGCCTTTATATCCGTTTTGCTTTGCATACTTCTTTGCTGCGTCAAGGCGTTTGTACCTGTACATTAAAAGCGTCCGCGAGATATCAGGGAAGTGAAGATTATAAAAAGGCAGTATGTAAAGCTCATCCCAAAAGACATGTCCTCTGTATGCTTCACCGTGTAGTCCTCTTGCAGTTATTCCTGCATCAATATCTTTATTGTGTAACGATGCGGCCACAAGCATGTGGTAAGTGTGCAGGCGGACAGCCTTTTGAGAAAACCGGTCACCGGTGATTTTGATGTCGGCTTTATCCCAGAGCTTCTTCCAGGACCTTTTATGCGGGCCGTATATATCTTTAAAGGATTTAATATTTGATAAAATTTCCATGGACGACTTTTTTGGATTTGAGATATTTTTATCAAGAGATGTGTATATGCTGACGAGCTTTTCAACAGTATATGTATTGTTTTCTTTTGCGTTTATTTTTAAATCTTCTGCAATACATGCTTTTTCCTTCAAGACACTTTTATCGGCACCCGCCTTTTTATTGTTTTCATACAGGTTTGTCTTTGCACTCATAACAATCTGGTATTTTGAACGATTGGTTTGCACCTGCAGGAAAATAAGGCCCTTTGCCTTTTTCGAAGATACCCCTGAAAGATGTTTTGAATGCAGGTCGCGATAGCGGGCGACTCCGTCATTTATTATATTTCCGTCAAGGGAAGATCGTAGGCAAATTGTATCCGAATAGTTGACAGGTGTGATGTTATACTGCATGGCGCAAAGGTGGGGATTTGCCATGCTTGCAAGCCTTTTACTTTTAATCTTTGTAATTCTTCCGAGCCCGTCCTTGAATACTATGGATCTTTGCATCACACCTTCTCTCATGTTAAGAGTGTGGGTATAGCTTAAAACCTCCATTTTCAGCGGGCTGATAAAGTTTCCGGTTCCTATAGCAAATTCAATTAATAGCCAGTTCGGGCAATTTACAAAGTCGTTGTTATATATATTTCTGCCTTGAATCTTTGTGGGAGGTTTGTTGTATATTCCGGCAATATATGTTCCCGGGTAATGAGTTTCTGAAGCTTTTTCTCCTTCAAAGCATCCCCTTGTACCCAGATATCCGTTTCCAACCGTTGTAAGAGTCTCCCTTAACTTTTCTTCTTTGGGATCAAAACCGTCATAAGTAAGGTTCCAGCCATCTTCTTTAATCCCCGACGTAAACCAGTTATTTATATCTTTGATGCTTATTTCGCTAAGGTCATGCACGACTATGTCTGCACCGTTTAGTTTAAGTGCTTCACCTGTATCGTTTCTTGCTATTCCGAGTGTCAGGCCAAAATTTCCGTTTCTGCCTGCCTGGACTCCGGAGACTGCGTCTTCAACAACCATGCATTCTCCAGGCAACAGGCCGAGGTTTTCTGAAGATACTACAAAGATATCAGGATCGGGTTTTCCTTTAAGTCCGAGCTTTTGTGATACAACGCCGTCAACGCGTGTTTCAAAAAGGTTTTCTAATCCCGCAAGCTTTAAGATCAACTTGCAGTTTTTGCTGGAAGATGCAACGCCAACTTTGATTCCCTTTTTCTTTAAGGCTTTGACGAATTTTATTGATGTCTCAAATACATCCGGGCCTTCCTTTTTCAAGACCTTTTGAAAATCGAGATTTTTTTTATTACCCATACCGCAAACAGTTTCTTTGTCAGGAGGATCGCTGTATTCACCAAATGGAAATTCAATGCCCCTTGATTCTAAAAAACATTTTACACCCTCCATTCTCGGCATTCCATCTACGTACTGCAGATAATCGTTTTCCGGATCAAAAGGTACAAAAGGTTTATTCTCCCTCTTGGCTATTTTTTTTAAAAAAACATTAAACATACTTTCCCAGGCAAGTGAATGCACGCGAGCTGTTCCAGTTATAACTCCGTCAAGATCGAAAATTGCGCCTTTGAATTTAGTTGAAGCCATTTTTACTCCTTTTTTTGTATTATTTCGACAACAATCCCAGGATTGTGACAAGTATGTCGGGCTGCGTTACGATAAAGGAATTCGGACATATATCTTTTACTTTTGCAGAGAGTTCGCTGTTTTTCGTAACAAAGACAGCCCATGTGTCTGACGTTTTTTCCATTGCCGCTTCTATCAGAGGAACATCGGAAGATGTGTCACCGCAAACAAGATGAGGCCCTCTTGTCATATTGAGTTTTAATGCATCATCAAGAAAATTTACTGCATCTGCCTTGTTAAAGTCTTTAGCTCCTGACAAAGAGTCTTCAATTGTAAGTATTATTTCAATATCAAGACCCGTATCCTCAATTTTAAAATTTTCCCCGCCGGGATCTGTTTTCCTTACAATATGCCTGATTTTTTCTAAGAATTCTTCTGATTCCTGTTCAGGGATGGACTTTCTGATATCCTGGCGGGCAATGGTCGTTTGTCCGAATTTAAACTGAAGGCCTGACCCGATCATGGAAAACTCTTCAAATGCAGGCTTTTTAACAAGATCGGAAAGACTTATGTTCAGGTTGTCTAAGAGCCGCTGCTTATTTTCTTCAATGGGATATGTCTTTCGTTTTCCGTTAAGGTCAATATACTCCCTTCCCTTTGAAGCGGCATAAATAAAAGTTTTATCGGGATTGACGCTCACATCAACAAGCCCCGGATTTTTAAGCGGAGCAGAAGTAATAATTATGGGATTCGATGCTTTTTCTTTGGCAAAACGGGTAAGAAAAACAGAATTATAAACAGCTTGAACAGAAGATCTGTATCTGCCGCAATAATTATTTATGGTTCCGTCCCGATCGGTTATGAAACAGTTAAACTTTAAACCCTGCAATTTATCTATTCCATCGTTTACCTGTTTCATAAACCCTTCATGAAGATTTTCAAGATATTCGATAAAGTGTTCTTCAGTATTTTCAAGAAAGAAAATATCTTTTTGAAGTTCCGATATCTCATAAAGAAGCCTTGCGCTTATTTTCTTTGAGTCGCCTATATAAAGAATCCTTAATCCATCTTCAGAAGGGATGTCTTCAAGTGAAAAAAGAGCGTTTTTCAGAGATGCGATAAACTCATGCTCAATCGGCTGATCTTTAAACAGGTTTTCAACCGTTTTATATCGAACATCACGGGTCATAGCCATCAGGTTATAAAACTGTCTTAGTGTGCGAATTTCCTGTTTTTCAATAAGAGTTGGATTCATTTTAAATTCCTTTTTTACGTTCCCTTTCTTCCATCACGCAATAGATTCCTTTACCGGTTCTGGCCGGGACAAAGCACCTGCTGTCGGAATGACAGGCGGCCTTTGACCGATCGCCGGATTTCCAGCGGTTGATCAGATCAGGTTCCCGGATAAAGGGTCTGCTCATGGAAATGTAATCGGCGATACCGGAATCGACGATACGCTCGGCAACTTCAAAGGACCGGAGGCCGCCGACAAGAATAATCGGAATGTCGATATGTTCTTTAAATAAAACAGCAGCATCTTCGAAATAGGCTTCATCCGTTTTTTTGCGAATACCGGTCCTGATAGGGTTCAACTTGCCGGACAGCCCTGTTCCACCGGAAAGTTCAATTGCATCCAACTGGTTTTGCGCAAGCAGTTTTCCTGCCTTTAACGATTCTTCTAGTTCAAGACCATCCTCTATAAAATCCCTGGTATTCATTTTGATCAGCACCGGATAATCTTTTCCAACATACGATCGGACAGCATCTATTATTTCAAGATGGATGATAGTCCTATTTTCAATATTTCCGCCGTAACGATCAGACCGCCTGTTGAAAAAAGGGGAGAGAAACTGGCTTAAAAGATATCCGTGGGCGACATGGAGCTGGACACCGTCGAAACCGGCCTTTTGAGCACGTTGAGCAGCCAGGCCGAATGATTCCACTACATTCTCAATGTCTGAAACGGTCATCTCCTGGACAGTATGCTGCGTAATACCGCTGATCGCAGAAGGTGCCAACGGCGGATGACCGGTGAGCGATGGATCGGCAAACAGGCCGGAATGGGCGAGCTGGGCGATAATCCTGCCGCCTCTTTGATGAACCGCATCGGTCATTTCACGCAGACCGGGAATAAGGCTATCCTCATAAATGCCCAGCTGCCACTCACCTGCTTGGCCCTGTTTTTTCACGTAAGCATGGCCGGTGATAATCAAGCCGACCCCACCTTCGGACAGGCGTGCAATAGTCTCAACCAGCTTGGGTGTGCATGAGCCATCTTCTGCAGCCATGCCCTCCCATGTGGCCGAGCGAACAAACCGATTTTTAAGTGTCATGCCGTTTATTTCGGTGGATTCAAAGAGTTTTGACAAAAGAACCTCCAATATTTTTAAACGATACTGAAAATATTAATTATACCTCCAATACTATTAAAAATTCAAGCAGTTTATATGGTGAATTCAGGTATAAACTTCTTTCAATAAAGGCAAAAGACCTGGAATCTGCTAAAAGTATTGGCGAACTATGCTTTTGAACCCATCTTTTCCACAATTTCAAAAGCATTATCGATATATTCGGTAGTATTTATTATTATATTTTGCTAAGAACACCTCAGTTATTAGTAATTTTCGATTATCGAGACTAAACTCGATGGCTATAATCCACATTTATCTTAAAAATAATTACATAGAGGATCTTTGCATGAGTTTACAGTCTGTTCCAACGCGTGGAAGAACCCTTGATTATGCAGCAAGCGTTTATGATATTTTTGAACCAATGTGTTTATTGGGCAAGCAAAGCAAAATCAACAATCAGCTTATAGAACTTCTTGAAATAAATGGTTCGCATAAAATCCTGGATATTGGGTGTGGAACCGGATTCGTTACAAAAAAAATTGCTGAAAAGCTGAATGCCGAGACCGGCGGACTTGCTATTGGAATAGATGCGGCCGGCATGATGATTGAAGGCGCCAGAAAAAAGCGAGGGAGTAAAACCTGTCATTTTGAAGTAGCTGCCGCTGAAAATCTTCTATTTGGAAACGAATCATTTGACTCTGTAATCTCAACCCTGTTCTTTCATCATATTCAACTTGACCTGAAAAAAAAGGCCCTTTCGGAAGCTTTTCGTGTGTTAAAGCCAGGAGGGCTGTTAGTTATCTCAGATATGCATACTCCCACAACATTCATAGGTGCACTTATCTCCCATGCCTCCCGATGGATTTTGTTCCAACCTCAGATCGGAGAAAATATCAGGGGAGTTTTACCTGACTTGATAGAAAAGGCCGGTTTTGATAAGCCAAAACTTATCACAACATATTTTGGATATATTTCAGTTTTTATAAGCCAAAAACCTGGATTGTAAACGTATGGATATTATTCAACAGATAAAAAATATTACAGATAAGAATGAAATACATAATACTTTCATACAGTTAAACGAAGAATTGCATGAAGCATTGTTTATATATTGGGATATTGCAACTCAAATTTTAAATAAAAGTGGAATTAATGTTCTCGCTACTACGCCTGAGTATTTTTCTATTGAAAGAAATTTCTTTTCTGTTCTTTTCCTTTACTCATATTTCAGGTCGGGTATTTCCAAATCCAGAAGGGTTTTATATGCAGCTGTAAATCAGTGCTTACGTGGAATGGTTACCGGATGTGACAACATTCTCGACAATGAATATAAAAAAACGCTTGAAACCGACCTTCCGGAAAAGGCAACTCGTTTTCGTTCAGTATTAGATATAATGGTTTCCGACCGGGTTCTCTTTGCAATCCTTCAAAAAGGATATCTTGCTGATGAGCTGAATTTGGACCAGGTGCAGGCCGCAAGTTTTGAATCCTTACGAACCCTGGCAAAAAGTGGTGCACAGGAGGCCTCTGAGGAATGTGGCGTCGGAGAAATATTGAGCCCTGAAAATATACTCAGTGAAATTCATCATTACAAAACAGGAATTCTATTCCAGTCCCCATGGGCTTTACCTGATGTAATTGAAAATCATAATTTGAAAGATACATCCGGAATAAAGAATGCGTTGTTTCAAATCGGTATGGGCTGCCAGATATTGGATGATATGGTCGATCTGGAAATGGATATTCGGATGAATCGCCATAATTATGTAGCTTCGCTAATCCGCCATGGAACTAACCTAAAGGAAAGCACAATTCTTGACGCAATACTTGCTGCCGATAGCAGAATAGAAAAAAAACAGGATCTTCTTTTTGACTTTCCTAATGCCAGGGGAACTGCAGCAGCAGCAGCACTTAAATTTCTTAAAAACGGAACAGAGAGTCTTTTTGATGAAAACCATCATTTTATGGCAGATATATCAATTTCGTTTATTGTCAAAAGAATAGGTGCTGACCGTTTTATGTTTGATGTTCAAGAATAAGGATTTAATGTTTATGTATTTCTGGATTAAAACCGCAAGTCTTTTTCTTGTTCGTTCACGGAGTTCAACAGTCGTGTTAACACTGATGGTGTTAAGCGCAGTATCAACTCTTATTTTCCTCTCATCACTTGCAATCGGCATTAATGATGCCATGATTAGAAACTCGGTTGGCCTTTTTTCCGGGCATATTTCAGGTTTTGACATTCCAGGCCATATGACTAAAAAACAACTGTTTACCAAAGGTGTATCCGGTGTGTTAAAACGTGTTCATATTTCCGGGTTTCTTCATTCCGGGGATAGGATTGAGATGGTAAGGCTAATTGCTGTTGCCCCTGCTGAAGAAAAAAAGTTCACCGCAATATGGAAAAAAGTCTTTAAGGGAAGATACCTTGAACCTGGTAAAAAAGAAATATTTCTGAGCCAGCCAATTGCTGAACGATTAAACATTGAACCGGGAGATACTATCGGTTTCAAGTCCGGTACTGATTCGATCCCGCTAAAACTGACGGTGGCGGGCATATATAAAACCGGTATTGACCAGTTTGATCGAGGGGTTTCTTTTTGCACCATGAGTGCAATACCGGTCAAATCTATACCATGGAATGCCGCAATATTTTTAGATAACGGAGTGGATAAAGAGTTGATCGTTGGCAAATATCGCAATGCAAAGTTAAATAATATTTCCTTTAAGACATGGTCGGATCTGATGCCTGATCTGCAACAGTTGATTGAGCTTAATTATATTTCCATGAGCATTGTCATTGTCCTTGTATTCATAGTGGTATCTTCCGGAATTGCGGGTGCTTTTTTAATTTTTATATTAAAAAATATAAGGGAATATGGGATTATGAAAGCCATGGGAATCACCCCCATGGAAACCGCCTCGCTTATTTTTTCAGAGGTAATTCTGATCAATCTGGTTGCATCGTCCATAGGAATAATTGTAGGCGCTGCGGCAGTATTTTTATTTGAAAATATCGGAATCAACCTGAGTGCCTATACATCACACAATCAATATTTTATCGTGTCAGGAATGATATTTCCCAGGTTGACTGTATTTTCATTATGTTTGCCGCCTGCTTCAGCTCTTTTATTCAGTATACCGGCTGCAGTATGGCCGACCGCTTTAGTAATTAAAAGAAATGCGGCTGATATTTTAAGGAGTATATAATTGTGATACAAACGCATAATATATCAAAAAGCTATCGGTCAGGAAGAGGTAACGTACAGGCCCTGTCTGATGTATCTATTTCTGTTCCGCGTGGTGCAACACTTGCGGTTCTCGGAAAATCCGGATCAGGAAAAACCACATTGCTTAACTGCATAGGCGGTCTTGAACGGCCTGAAAGCGGTAGTGTCAATTGCTTCGGAGTTGATATTCACACTCTTTCCATAAAGGAACTTTCTTACTTTCAACGCAGAAATATGGGTTTTGTATTTCAATTCGGCAACCTTCTCTCTTACCTTAATGTGTTTGAAAATATATCATTTCCTCTGGTTCTTAATAATATGGAGAAAGAAAAACGTGTAGCAGAATTGCTTGAAAAAATAGGTTTGCCGGAAGTTATCTCAGCCATGCCTTACGAGCTTTCCGGCGGTGAAACCCAGAGAATCGCTTTTGCGAGGGCAATTGCTCATTCACCCAAAATGCTCCTTGCAGATGAGCCTACAGCAAATCTTGATACTGAAACAGGAGAAAATTTGGTAAAATATATGTTTAGCATGTGCAAAGAAGAGGGATGCGCAATAATAATATCAACCCACGATCAGAACCTAATCAAACTTTCGGACAGTACTTTAACTATTTTAGACGGTAAAGTGATAGGTGAGTAAAATGCGAAAAGGCTTTAGAACAATTCTTTTATTAATGGTGGTATTATCTGTTTTTGGATGTTACGGTTATCGTGCTTACATAGGTTTACATGGCAAATCTATCAGGTTATATCCTGATATACATGAAGCAGTGACTGAGGATAGGAAATGCCTTGAATGTCATCACCCTGACAATCCTGAAGGACCTCCTACTCCACACCCTAACTTTAAAGGCTGCATTAACTGCCATAATGATGAAATTGAGTCAGATAAAAATTGATGGCGTCGTAAAAAGTCCCATCTACTGCGTTGCAGCGGTTTTCCAGATACTCGGCATACTACATATATTGCCTCGTCCCTGAAAAACCACTGCGCCTTTTTATCCCGCTGATTTTTAGCGGGGGTATATGGAACTTTCTACGACGATATCGGTGATACTTCTTACGAGTTTATCAAAGTTAAAACAGCAGTATAACACCAGCTTATTCAACTACCGCCTGAGGCTAATTGTGCAATTTGTTAAAGTACCCGGATTAAAGGGAAAAATATTTGTTCCTGAAAAACAGCATGATAGCCTTAAGAAGCATCCATGCAAAGACTGCTTTTATTGCCAGTCGTGCAGTGACGACAGGTGCAGAGTGTGTCTTGGACCCACAAAAAATAAATGCTGGAAATCTTTTGAAAAATAAAGACCTTCTTTTTTTTGCTGCTTGAGTAAGGAAAATAAATGGAAATTAAAACGCTTCTGCTAATTACTCCGCCGGTTTTGATAGCACTAACTTTTCACGAGTATGCGCATGCTTATGTTGCCAATATGTATGGAGATGATACTGCAAAGCAAAGCGGCCGTTTAACCCTGAATCCATTAAAGCATTTAGACCCATTAGGTACGATCATGATTTTCCTTGTACATTTCGGGTGGGCTAAGCCTGTACCGGTAAATCCTAATCGGTTGAAAAATCCTAAAAAAGATATGCTCTGGATTAGCGCAGCAGGCCCTCTTGCGAATATGGTCTTAGCGCTTATCAGTGGTATTTTACTGAGACTTCTTTTTACAATGGCCCACGCGCCTGATCAACATTCTGTTATGGGTTTGCTTATATTTATGGTGTTTATGAGCTTGCAAATTAATCTGGCTTTGGCCATTTTCAACATCCTTCCAATTGCTCCTCTGGATGGCTCAAAAATATTATCCGGGCTTTTACCAGACAACTACAGAGAGATAATATATTTTCTGGAGCGCTATGGTCCTTTTATCCTCATCGGATTAATAATATTCGGGAGAGTTACAGGGGTATCCATTCTGGGTGGAGCAATCTGGCCATTTGTGAAATTTTTCAGCAAAATCTTTGCCGGAGTATAAGAGCCAGAGATCACTCAGTTTAACGCCTATCAATTGACCCATGTTTTCCCACCTGCTCTAAACCGCTGCAATACCACTTAACGACATAGGATGAAATATGACGGTCTCGTAAAAAGCTTCAATATGCTGCTATGCGACACTGTAACCAAAAATAACTTGTCAAAAACCGTTTCGTTACACTGTAACCGGAAATATCTTATTAATCGTATCAAAATGTTATGAATGAGTTATTTGAAAGTATCACCGATGGCTAAGTAGAAAGTTTCATATACAAGGCGCAGTGATTTTTCAGGAACGAGGCAATACATGTAGTATGCCGAGTTTTTGAAAAATCGCTGCAACGCAGTAGATGGGACTTTTTACGACGCCATCAAATATGACATTTTTTACATAATATATAGTTCATTTATTACATAGTGTGCCGAAGCAATAAAAAATAGAACGGCCATAACTAATAGAAAAATAAGGAAATAAAATAGATTAGATAATTTGGCATGGTTGTTGAAAGGATGATTATTGAATCAGTTCGTGATTTGAGAATTTAAAAAAATGAGGCAAATAAAATGGAGAAAATAAGCAGCTATTTAGGAAAAGATACAGTTCTTGAAGGAAACCTTATATTTAAAGGGACATTTAACCTGGACTGTAAGTTTAAGGGGGACATTTCTGCTCCGGGAACCCTTGTTGTTGGTGAAAATGGAAAGATAGATTCAAATATTCATGTTACTTGTATTATCTGCAAAGGAGAGATTCTCGGGAATATTATTGCCGAAGAAAGGGTGGAAATTCTTTCGTCGGGAAGAGTTTATGGAGATATTTGGGCACCTATTGTGGTTGTAAAAAAGGGGGCTATTTTTGAAGGAAATTGCCTGACTAATGAAGTTAGAGTGATCAATACACAAAAACCAGATCCTGCCGTTTCAAAAACATCTGAAGTTGTTCAATTATACGATTCAACCCGACAGGAATCAAAGGTCGATCAGCTCTCTGAAGCCTGCTGAAAAATCTGTACGAAGT
>RCNC010000051.1_pt1 | contig 65297 bp, 43 predicted proteins | sample 2041301 | NCBI WGS metagenome assembly RCNC01 (sample SAMN09708231, study PRJNA481090) | Marine sediment metagenome, whole genome shotgun sequencing project. | biome: marine sediment; feature: ocean; material: sediment; isolation source: Sewage treatment plant 13A marine sediment (STP13A) ...
TATTATTCTTTATAATCAAGTAATAAAAACCCTATATATGAAAAAGTTACTTGTAATAGCTTTATTTTCTGTCAGTTTACTATTGATTAATTCTTGTAACTTCCGAACCGAGACTCTCAAACCCAAAGTTTCGGGTTTAACAGGTGAGGTTATTCTGGTGATGACCCAAGCTAACTGGGATTCCGGCATTGGTGATGAATGCAAAAAGATTCTTACGACTGATATGGTTGGTTTGCCCCAGCCGGAACCAGAATTTGACCTTATCCATGTTACTCCAAATAACTTTGATAAGATCTTTACCTCTCACCGAAATATCGTTAATATCAAAGTAAATTCAAATTACTCTGATCCCAAAATTGTGATATTGAACGATCAATGGTCATTTCCACAGCTTATTATTAATATTACAGCGGCTACCGATTCAACCTGTATAAATCTTCTTCGGGATAATGCAGATCAGATTTCAGAAAGGATTAACCAGGCTGAAAGAGAGAGGGTATTAATAAATTATAGAAGATATCAGGAAGCAGGTATCTACAATGAATTGACAAAAAAACACCACGTCTCACTTACTATTCCTAAAGGTTATAACCTGGATTTAGATTCTACAAATTTCATATGGCTTTCTAATGAAACACCATTAACAAGCCAGGGCATTTTCATTTACTTTTACCCCTATACTGATGAGGCCAACTTTTTGCCAGAAGAACTGGTATCAAAAAGAAACCAATTCCTTAAAAGTTTTGTAGAAGGACCTTCAAATAATACCTGGATGACGACAGAAGATTTGTTTGCCCCTGATTTTTCAGAATTTGAAGAGGATGGACAATACTATGCAAAATTACGTGGTTTGTGGAAGCTTGAAAACGGCTTTATGGGCGGCCCATTTGTTAGCCTGTCAACAGTGGATGAAAAAAGGAATAGAATTATTACTGTTGATGGATATGTGTATGCACCGAGCGAGGAAAAAAGGGAACTCCTCAGGCAGGTAGAAAGTATCTTATACTCCCTTCAAATTCTGGATTAATGTCTAGTGAGTAATTGTTTGTTGATTATCCAGCATCTATGATTTGAGCTGGAAGATCAAGGTATTCGTATTTTTGATTTCTTAATTGTGGTTCAAAACCGGCTTCCCGAATAGCTCTCATTATTCCTTCAGCATCAAAGGTATAATCTGCTCCAGCAGAAGACACCACATTTTCTTCTATCATAATTGAACCAAAATCATTGGCACCGGAATGCAGACAGATTTGGGCTGTATCTTTTCCAACTGTTAACCATGAAGCCTGAATATTTGGAATATTCGGAAGCAATATCCTGCTTATCGCTATCATTCGGATATACTCTTCGGGGGTAACAGAATTGTGAACATCCATTTCTTGTTGAAGTTTTGTTCCAAGATCTTGAAACGGCCATGGGATGAAGGCAATGAAACCGTAACTATTCGCAGGCTTTTCATCCTGCACCTGCCTGATCCTCAAAAGGTGATCTATTCTTTCTTCCCTGGTTTCCAAATGACCAAACATCATTGTTGCTGAGGTGGGCAAATTCATTCTATGTGCCTCACGCATCACATCAAGCCACTCGTCGGTAGTAGCTTTAACTGGAGAAACTAAATTTCTTACCCTATCACAAAGTATTTCAGCTCCGGCTCCAGGCAAGCTATCAAGGCCTGAATTCACCAATCGCTGTAGAACCTCAGTGTACCTCATTTTCTCAAGTCGAGCCAGATGTACAATTTCAGGTGGCCCAAGAGCATGAAGTTTAATTTCAGGAAAATTGTGTTTTAAGTCTGCAAACAATTTCTCATAAAAGTCTAAACGAAGTCTTGGATGCAGTCCTCCTTGCAGAAGGAGCTGTTGCCCGCCATGCTCATATAACTCCTCAATTTTTTCTTTATATTCTTCTAAAGTAGTAACATATGCCTCATCCGAGTTGGGTTTACGATAGAAATTGCAAAATTTGCATTGTGAATTACATACATTAGTGATATTTACATTTCGATCGATTAGCCAGGTTACTTTCCCTCCAGGATTTTGTTTTTTCCTTAAGCTATTGCCAATAACCATAAGCTCCTGTGTAGGTGCCTTTTCATAAAGGTCAAGTCCCTCTTCTTTGGAAAGAAATTCAAGTTCTAAGGCTTTTTCATATAGAGATGTCAGCTTCATACAAATATTTTAACAGGGCGGTAAAAATAATACTATAAATTCAAAGATTATCCGAAACCCAAATTTTATTACCTTTGCACAATATATTCCAAAAACAAATATGAAACTCCTATATACCAGCAAACACACAGATAATCAGTCGATTATATACTTAGTTAAAAAGGGGGTAAACCTCAGCGATTTCCCTTTAACTGCAAAAGAAAAAGATTTTGTAAAAAAACAGATCCATGCAAAGAAAAAGCTGATTCAGCTAAACCTTTTGCAGCGTTGGATATTTATCCAGGTGGTTGATGATAGCATTAAAGGTGATCACTTGCTGGAGTGGTTACGCATAAAGGCTTATAAATTGCAGAAGGCCATCAACTCTGAAGGATTAAAAAGTGTTACAATAATAGATAAGACCGATAATAAGCAGTGGGTTTTATCTTTAGTTGAAGGCCTGGCCTTAAGCAATTATCAGTTTTTAAAATATTTTAAAAAGAAAAAAGAAAAGAAAAATTCATTTGATACCATCCGAATTATTAGCAAAGCAGTTAAAAAGGAGGATATTGGTGAATTACAGAATATTATTGAAGGTGTTTATTGCGCAAGAGATCTAATAAATGAACCCCTTTCAACATTAACTGCCGTGCAACTCTCAAAAGAAATTCAGGAACTTGGAAGTAAATCTGGATTTAAAGTTGAGGTATTTAACAAAAGGAAAATTGAATCTTTGAAGATGGGAGGGCTACTGGCAGTCAATAGGGGAAGCATTGATCCTCCTACATTTTCAATATTAGAATGGAAACCAAAGAATGCTGTTAATAAAAAACCTTTGGTTCTTGTTGGCAAAGGGATTGTTTATGATACAGGAGGATTAAGCCTGAAGCCAACAAAAGAAAGTATGGATTATATGAAGTCGGATATGAGTGGTGCAGCTGCCGTTGTTGGGGCTCTTTCCGCAGTTGCAAAATCAGCTTTACCGGTTCATGTAATTGGGCTTATTCCTGCTACCGATAACCGTCCAGATGGAAATGCCTATGTGCCTGGAGATATAGTAATTATGGGCAATGGCTTATCAGTTGAAGTATTAAATACTGATGCAGAGGGCAGAATGATTCTTGCCGAAGCTCTTAATTATGCAAAAAACTACAACCCGGGCTTGGTAATGGATTTAGCAACACTAACCGGTTCTGCAGCTATTGCTGTTGGAGTATATGGAATTGTTGGTATGGGTAATGCTGATGAAAAAGTTTTTAGTTCGTTAAAGGAAAGTGGTGAAAAAGTTAGTGAACGGATTGTTGAATTCCCGTTTTGGAAAGAATACAATAAACTTCTCAAATCTGATGTGGCTGATTTAAAAAATATTGGAGGAAGAGATGCTGGTGCCATTACTGCCGGTAAATTTCTTGAATATTTTACTGATTATCCTTTTATCCACCTTGATATTGCAGGACCTGCATTTGTCAAAAAAGAATATAATTATCATGGAATAGGTGGTACAGGTTATGGAGTCAGACTTCTTTTTGATTTCATTAAAAATTATCCCCAGATATAAGATTTTAAAGCAAATTTAATTCACTTGAAATATGATTACAGAAAAAATTAAAGCAGGAATAACACAGGGGGATATAAATGGCATTGGTTATGAGGTAATCATTAAGTCATTGCAGGATAATAGAATTAATGATTTCTGCTCAACCATAGTTTATGGCTCTCCAAAAGTTGCAGCTTATCACCGCAAGGCCCTGAACATTGATAACTTCAGCTTCAATAACATCAAAAAACCAGAGGATGCGAATTCAAAACGTCCAAATATCATCAATTGTCTTGATGATAATGTTAGGGTTGAATTAAGCAAATCAACCAGTTTGGCAGGTGAAGCTTCGCTAATTAGCCTTCAGATGGCTGTGCAAGATCTTAAAGAAGGAAAAATTGATTTCCTGATAACAGCACCTATTAATAAAGAAAATATTCAATCTTCAGATTTTAAGTTTTCGGGGCATACAGAATATCTTGAGGCAGAATTCCCCTCAAATTTGGGCTCGCTTATGATGATGGTTAGTGGCAACTTTAGAGTAGGTATGGTAACAGGACATGTGCCTCTGTCAGAGGTCCCAGGATTGATTACAGAAGAAAATATTTTAAATAAGTTGAGAATTATGAATGAGTCCCTTAAAGTTGATTTCGGGATTCAAAAACCCAGTATTGCGGTACTTGGACTAAACCCCCATGCTGGAGATGAAGGCCTCCTGGGAAAGGAAGAAATCGAAGTGATTGAACCCACTATAAAAAAAGCCCGGGAAGAAGGAATTATGGCACTTGGAACGTTCCCTGCTGATGGGTTTTTTGGTTCAATGCATCAAAAGAAGTTTGATGGTGTATTAGCCATGTATCACGACCAGGGACTGGCTCCGTTTAAAACTCTGGTTTTTAACTCTGGCGTAAACTTTACCGCAGGTTTACCAATTGTCCGTACATCACCTGTACATGGCACAGGCTATGATATTGCCGGAAAAGGAATGGCTTCTCCAGAGTCCTTCAGAAATGCACTTTACCTGGGACTGGATATTTTAAAACAGAGAAGGCAATACAAGGTTTTAACAAAAGATCCTTTAAAAACACATCACGGAAACAATCATTAGGGATCTCAAGAAATGAAAATCTGGTTATTATGACTAAACCTCAGAGAGATACTTTAAAGAAAAAACTGTTAAATGGTCAGAATATATATGGAACTTGCATTACATCAAATGCTCCTTTGTGGCCAAAAGTAGTCGCCAATTCTAAGCTTGATTTTGTTTTCCTTGACACAGAACATATTCCTTTAAACAGGTCGCAACTGGCAGGCATGTGTCAAAGTTACCAGGCACTTGGCTTATCTCCGATTGTTCGAATACCATCCCCTGACCCCTATCGTGCCAGCCAGGCTATAGATGATGGGGCCATTGGAGTTATTGCTCCTTACCTGGAGCATCCAAACCAGATTAAAAGCCTTGTAGGAGCAATTAAATATCGCCCATTGAAAGGGAATAAACTTGAGTCCATTCTCCAAGGGAAAACTAAACCTTCTCAGGAACTGAATACCTATCTTGATGAGTATAATTTTGGAAATCTATGTATTGCGAACATTGAAAGCCTGCCAGCGGTTGATAGACTGGATGAAATATTGAATATTGAAGGTCTTGATGGGGTATTTATTGGTCCGCATGACCTATCAATCAATATGGGAATTCCTGAACAATATGATCACCCCGATTTTATAGCTACGGTTAAAATAATTATTGAAAAAGCCAGAAAATATACCCTGGGTGTAGGAATCCACTTTTCACAGGATCCTCAACGACAAATTAATTGGATGAAAGAAGGTGTTAATATAATCATCCACAGTTCAGACATGGCGCTTTTTGGTCATCAACTTCAGCATGATATAGAGAAAATCAAGTCATCGGTAAATGATATCCAAAAACCCGCTTCAACAGATAATTCTTTTCATATTTAACAATAGACCATAATAATTAAACCGATGAAATATTTCATATTAGTGTTCTTAATTTTTATCAATTTTTCTTTCATCCCAGAAGAAAAGGAAAAACAGTTTTATCAGGACCTTGCCATCATTCATGGAACTGAAAGTGGATTGCCTAAAGGAGTTGTTGATATGATTAAGCTTGACAATGAAAAGCCTGTAGTACTAATTCAGGAAAAATCTTATGCATGGAATGGGGATCAATGGGTGCTTTCCAAAAATGAAAAAGCAAGTAAAATACCTACCATTAAACACCTGCCTGAAACATCGGGAAAAGTTCTGTCTTCAGCAAGCTACCAGGGGAAAATGGTGGTTGGCTGTAAAAACGGCTTGTATATCCAGACTCATGGAAAGGCATGGGAGCAAATCTTGCCTTCGGATGATATTTATAGTTGGGCTCCAAAAGAGGTTGCGGCCCTTGTTGTGGATGCAAAGGGCCGATTATGGTTCGGTGCCCGCGAAGGAGTAGGCTGTAAAACCAACAATCAGTGGAAATTATTTACCGGGAGCGAGGAATTGCCTTATACCAGTTTCACCTGTGCATCTGCAGGACCCAATGGGGAAGTTTGGTTTGGAACCGAAAGAGGAGCGATTCGTGCAGTTGATGAATATTTCTATTATCGCTTTAGTAGAAGATGGCTTCCGGATGATTTTGTAAATGATATAGTGGTAGACAAAGATGGGACAGCCTGGATAGCGACCAATAAAGGCATTAGCCAAATCATTCCAACCCTGATGACCTTTGAGAAGAAAGCCGAATTTTTTACCAATCAGGTGGAAGAGCGGCATAATCGGATGGGCTTTATTTGCCAGAGTCATTTGAAAGAACAATACAACATTGAAACTTCTGAGTTGGCAATATCTGATAACGATGGTTTATATACCGCAATGTATGGGTCAGCCCAAGCTTTTAAATATGCGCTCACAGGCGATTCTCAAGCCAGAGAACTTGCAGTGAGAAGTTTTTATGATTGTAAGTGGCTGGTGGATATTACACACGAACCCGGCTTCCCGGCAAGAGTGATTATTCCTATTGATTGGCCCGAACCGGTCAACGAACAATATGGACGTGAGTATAACAAACGAAATCAGGAAGGCGATCCTTTCTGGAAAGATATCTATCCCAGGTTTCCGGAAAGCGAGGATGGTAAATACCTTTGGAAATGTGATACAAGCTCAGATGAACTAGCCGGACATTATTTTTATTATGCCATATTCAATGACCTGGTTGCTGAAACACCTGAAGAGAAACAAGCCGTAAAGCAGGTGGTAGCTGATATAACAGATCATTTGATCAGACATGATTTTTGCCTCATCGATCATGATGGCAAGCCTACACGTTGGGCGAACTTTCAGCCGGAGTTCTTTAATTCTGTCTGGGGATGGGAACAACGTGGAATAAATTCTATGATGATGCTATCTTTTCTGAATGTAGCAAGCCATGTAACTGGTGATCCAAAATATGATGAGGTTGCAGCCATGCTGCGTGAGAAATATGATTATCATATAAATGCGATGCATGCAAAAGAATTTTTCCCTCCAGAAAATGCCGTTCCCTGGGATAATAATTTATCCTTGATGAGCTTATATGGCTTACTCAATTATGAAAAAAATCCAGAATTGTTGATCATGTACCGGAACGCACTCGAAAATGCATGGCTTCATATCAGCAAGCAAAAAAATGCCTTTTGGGATGCTTTGTATGGAGCAATGGCTAATTCATTTACACAAAAGGTGGAAGATGGCTATTTCAACACCAATGAGTTATTTACTGAAAACCCACTTTTTGCAGCAGCAGCCATTGAACGATACAGCATAAGTAGCCTGGACACCAGGTATATGATTGAAACACTGGAACGAATCCCTCTAGATTTGATTGGTTACAAAATGGATAACACTCATCGGCTGGATGTTGTAATAGACCCAACTCCTGGGCAGAAACCTACCATGGGCTGGAGGACAGATGGCTATGCTTTGCCCGTTGATGAGCGTGGACATGTTCGCCTTGACCGAGATGGATTTGCTATACTCTACTCCGAAGGAAACGGATATTCAGAACACGAAGGCACTTTTTATTTGCTTCCCTATTATTTAGCTCTGTATCATAATTTGATTGAAAAATAAGTTAAAAAATCTATCCCTTTTTCAACCTGGATAAAAAACCGTGAAAGTGCCATGAAGTTTTTCTTGTCTCCCTTTATTGTCCTTCTAGGATTATCTGTATTTTTTCAAGCTAAAGCTCAAACAGGTAGTATCAATGAGCCTGTGCGATATATTGGTGGAGTTACGATTGATCCAAATGTACATGAAGGCCGCTTGAAATATGCAATAGGAACCGAAAGCAGGCAAACAGTCAGGGTTAACCGAACCCATCCTGAATTAGCCGCTGGTTTTGGCTGGACATACAGCCATGCATCTAACCTGGCCTACTGGAAAGGTAATTTTTATCAGCAGTACCTTAGTAATCCAGTAGATGAGCACATTCCTCCCGGGCATACCCTTATGACAACTTCTCCGGATGGCAGGGTTTGGAGTAAACCAAGCGTTATTTTCCCACATTATAAGCCTCCAGAAGGGGTAAAAATTCCTGAAGGTTCAACCGGGTATATGATGCATCAGAGAATGGGCTTTTATGTTTCGCCTGAAGGTCGACTTCTGACTGTGGCCTTTTACGGCCATTCGGAAGATCCATTTATGGAAGGTGGAATTGGCCGGGTGGTAAGGGAAGTATATGAAGATGGTAGTTTGGGCCCCATTTATTTTATACGATATAGCAGTCATACGAATTGGAATGAGAGTAATACCAGTTTTCCATTTTATACTCAATCCAGAGATCATGGTTTTGTGAAAGCTTGCAAGGATCTGTTGAACGATAGGCTCAAAACCATGCAGTGGTGGGATGAAGACAAAGGCCTGGATGACTTTTATAGCATTCAGGAAGCAGGCTCTGCCCTATCTTACTATCACAGAAAAGATGGCAATATTGTTGCCCTATGGAAAAGGTCAATATGTGCAATTTCTGAAGATGGAGGAATGAGCTTCTCAAAGCCTGTTAAATCTCCAACATTGATCATGGCTGGTGGTAAGAACTGGGGTCAGGAAACCAAAGACGGCCGGTATGCCATGGTTTATAATCCCATTGAAATAGATGAATACCGGTATCCTCTCATTGTAATTTCAAGCGATGATGGTATTATTTTTGACGATATGCTGCTCGTACAGGGGGAAGTCCCTCCGAGGAGATTTTTTGGAAGATGGAAAGATTTTGGACCCTGCTATGTCAGAGGGATTGTTGAAGGAAATGGGGATCCTCCGGGAGAAGATATGTGGCTCACTTACAGTATGAATAAAGAAGATATCTGGGTAAGCAGAGTTCCTTTACCCATATCGTATACCGTGGATATTGATGTGGATGACGATTTTGAAATAATGGAGCCCGGAAAGGCTATTCAAGATTGGAATACCTATAATCCAAAATGGGCACCGGTTGAACTTGTTAAGATTGAGGGTAATACATGTATCCAATTTAAGGATAGTGATCCCTATGATTATGCAAGAGCTATCCGAATATTTGAAGAGAGTGAAAATGCTGAAATCAGTTTTAAAGTTAATGTTGAGCAACTGACTAAACATCCATTCGAAATAGATATTACAGATAAATATGGGAACAGGCCAATTCGCATAAACTTTAGTGAAAAAGGGGAAATTGGGACCAATGATGGGAGTAATTTTAAAGTTATATCCACATTTCACAAAAATAATTGGGTTGAAATTAAGGTCCAGATAGATGCCTCTCCATATGGAAAATATTCGATCTGGATTGATGGTGAGAAGCAAGCTTCTGACCTAAAGTTAGCTGAGGCTGTAAAGTCAGTGGAAAGGGTTTCCTTTAGAACAGGACCGTTCAGAAACCTGCCCAACCGCAAAACTCCAAATGAAGAGCCTGGACCACCGCTCATAGGGGCAGATGATCCAGAGGAAGAAGCGATCTTCTATTTAGATGATTTCAAGGCAACAAAAGTCAAATAAAATCTGAGCTCTGAGTATTTTTTTTCTTAAGCTATCAGCACATAAGTACAGAGCATTGAGGAAATTAAGTGTTTTCCCAACTCGCTGTTGTAAAACATATAAGGAATGTATCTATTATGACGAAAGTCTTAATTGATCGCTATAATAATTTTTAATTTTGAAGAAATTAAATAAACCTATTACAATGTCAAAAATTCAAAAGAAGGTTGCACTTGATTATCATTCTTCAGGACGACCTGGGAAAATTGAAGTTATTCCAACAAAACCTTATCAATCACAATACGACCTCTCCCTTGCTTATACACCGGGAGTGGCAGTTCCATGCCTGGAGATAGAAAAAAATCCGGAAGATGCGTATAAATATACTGCCAAAGGAAACCTCGTTGCAGTAATTTCTAATGGAACTGCAGTATTAGGCTTGGGTGATATCGGTCCATTGGGAGGAAAGCCTGTTATGGAAGGTAAAGGTTTGCTTTTTAAAGTTTTTGCCGATATCGATGTCTTTGATATTGAAGTTGATGAGAAAGATCCCGAGAAAATCATCCAGATAGTGAAAGCTATCGCACCAACTTTCGGAGGAATTAACCTTGAAGATATCAAGGCTCCTGAATGTTTCGAAATTGAAGATCGACTTAAAGAGGAACTAGATATTCCTGTATTTCACGATGATCAGCACGGTACTGCAATTATTTCTGGAGCCGGACTGATGAATGCACTTGAGTTAAATGGGAAAAAAATTGGAGATTTAAAGATGGTAGTGAGTGGCGCCGGTGCTGCTGCCGTTTCCTGTACTCGTCTGTATATATTCATGGGTATTAAACCTGAAAACGTAGTAATGGTTGATAGCAAGGGTGTTATCAACAGTAAACGTACCGATTTAAATGAGTCTAAAAAAGAATTTATCACTACTCGTGATCTGAATACCCTTGCCGATGCAATGAAGGATGCTGATATCTGTTTGGGCCTATCAGTAGGTGGTATGATTTCAAAAGAAATGCTGGCCACTATGGCCCCAAACCCCATTGTTTTTGCGATGGCCAATCCTGATCCTGAGATAACCTATGAAGATGCTATGGCAACCCGGGATGATGTAATCTTTGCCACAGGGAGGTCAGATTATCCGAATCAAATCAACAATGTACTCGGTTTCCCATTTATATTTAGAGGTGCATTAGATGTAAGGGCTACGAAAATTAACGAGGAAATGAAAATTGCAGCCGTAAAAGCCCTCGCTGATCTTGCTAAGGAGCCAGTTCCTGATTATGTAAACAGAGCCTATAATGTTCAAAATCTGGTATTTGGTAAGGAATACATCATTCCTAAACCCATGGACCAACGATTAATAGTAAATGTTGCTTCTGCTGTTGCAAAAGCAGCAATGGACTCCGGAGTAGCACGCAATCCAATTACAGATTGGGATGCCTATGCTGAAGAATTGAACAAACGTCTTGGTTATGATATTAAAATACTGAAAACCATAAGGTTAAAGGCAACTAAAGATCCCAAAAAAGTAGTATTTTCTGAAGGGGAAAACCTCACTATTTTGAAGGCAGCACAGGATATCATTCATCAGGGAATAGCCATGCCAATTCTCCTTGGTAGAAAGAGTAAAATAAAAAAGACGATTGAAAAAAATGGACTTGAGTTAGAGACTGCAATTATTCTTGATCCTTCCAGTAAAAAAGTAACAGATAGAAGACAGGAATACGCTAAGATATTCTACGAACAAAGAAAAAGAAGAGGAATTGGGCATAACTCCTCAAAAGAAAAAATGAAACACCGAGATTACTTTGGAGTAATGATGGTGGAACAGGGAGATGCTGATGCTTATATCTCAGGTATGACACGGAAATATACAGAAGCCATTCGTCCTGTCCTTGATATTGTTGGCCCTACAGAACAAAAGCATATTGTTGGTATGTACATGGTTATAACCAAGCGTGGACCTCTCTTCTTTGCTGATGTTACAATGAATGTAAATCCAGATGTCCAGGACTTTGTGGATACAACCCTGTTGGCATCAGAGCAGGTCAAAAGATTTGGAATAGAACCCAGAATCGCAATGGTTTCCTACTCAAATTTTGGATCAGCTGATCAGGAAAGTCCAAAGACTGTCCGAGCTGCAGTTAAAAGGCTTCATGCTGAGTATCCAGACTTAATTGTTGATGGTGAAATGCAAGCAAACTTTGCTTTAAACACTAAGTTGAGAGATAAAGTATTTTCATTTTCAAAATTATACAAAAAGGAAGTAAACACCTTGATATTCCCGGACCTTAATTCTGGAAACATTGCATATAAAATAATGCAACAAATTGGTGGTGCTGAAGTGATAGGCCCAATTCTTCTGGGTGTGAATAAACCAATTCATATTATTCAGAGGGAAAGTACTGTACGAGAGATTGTTGATATGACAGCCATTGCAGTTATTGATGCTCAGTACTACGCTGAGAAAGAATAAGCTTTAATTTCATTTTAATAATTGAAGGGGGTTTAACAGCCCCCTTTTTTATACTTATAACTTTAAATCGAGGCCATTGATACTAAGTGTCAGTAAACCAATAATTTCACAACATTCAACCAGTGTGTGTTTTCGAAACTTTAATCCTCACTTTCCGTACACTGAAGAGGCAGATAATAGTTAGTTCCTAAAAGTCCTGCAAATATTGAATTTGTAAATATTCCAAAGGTTATTCTAAATATTCGGCCTAACTATTACCTCCTTGTACTTTTTTGGCTATTTTAGTTGTTCATTTTATTGTAAACCCTATGTTTGAGTATCTTAATGGTAAGATCACAAGTCTTACACCTACCAATGCTGTATTAGATATTGGAAATATTGGCTACCTGATCAATATTTCCTTGAATACCTACTCTCAACTTAATGAGACCTCTGAAGCTAAATTATTCATCCATGAGATAGTCCGTGAAGATGCTCATCTTTTGTATGGATTCTCTAGTGTTGAAGAAAGAGGAATTTTCCAGCTACTTTTATCCGTTTCAGGAATTGGTGCAAATACTGCCAGGATGATTCTTTCGGCACTTACTCCGGAAGAGGTTAAAGTTGCAATTACTACAGGCAATGTACCTGTTCTAAAAAACATAAAAGGGATAGGTGCAAAAACCGCCCAGAGGGTAATTGTAGATTTAAGGGATAAAGTGGGCAAAACATCTGAAACGAGTGAAATATTTGATGTTTCAAGCAATAGGATCAAAGAAGAATCGTTATCTGCTTTAGCTACCTTGGGGTTTTCAAAATCATCTGTCACAAAAATTGTTGATCAAATAATCTCAAAGAACCCTAAAATTTCAGTTGAAGAATTACTCCGGGAAGCATTAAATAGATTATAGACCCTATATCCTGAACACTATTGAAGAGTACATCTAAATATTCTGTGTTCGGCCCTGCCTTTATCCTGATCTGGCTTATAGTCGGCTGTTTACCAGGCTTTTCGAAGCCCTCAAACAGTCATTTTTACAAACTCGATTTAGATTATTTATTTCAGGACTCTACTGCCCTGGATACTACACCAGATCTAAGATATCCATTCGGTGACGATTCAGGCAATCCCTTTATTCCAGGGTACAAATCAGGATTATATTTGGCTTCTCCTTCCAATATTAAAAAATCTGTTATCTACGATGCCTCTAGCAACCAGTACACTATTTACGAGAAAATTGGAGATCTGAATTACAGGCCACCGGTCACCATGTCACTGGAGGAATACCAGAAATGGAAATTCGACCAGGAAATGAGAGAGTACTGGAGACAAAAAGCTACTGGTAATGTGAAAGATTTTAGAACTTCCCTAATTCCTGAATTCAGGGTTGGAGGGGAAGGTTTTGACAAAGTCTTTGGAAGCAATGCGATAAACATTGTTCCTCAGGGATCAGCTGAACTGATTTTTGGTGTAAATATCTCAAGAATTGACAATCCAACACTTTCTGAACGCTTAAGAAAGGTAACGACTTTCGATTTTCAGGAAAAAATCCAAATGAATGTTACGGGTACCATTGGTGACAAGGTAAGGCTGGGTGTCAATTATAATACGGAGGCAACATTTGATTTCGAGAATCAAACCAAATTGGAATATGCCGGTAAAGAAGATGAGATCATTAAAAAAATTGAGGCAGGAAACGTGACATTTCCTTTACCAGGAACATTAATCACAGGTAGTCAAAGCCTTTTTGGACTAAAAACCGAATTCCAGTTTGGAAAATTATCAATTGCAACCATATTCTCTCAGCAAAAAGGAGAAACCTCTGTTATTGAAGTAAAAGGTGGTGCTCAGATAGACGAATTTGATGTTGAAGCGATAGATTATGAAGGAAACAAACACTTCTTCTTGTCGCACTACTTTAGAGACAACTACGACGAGGCTCTAAAAAACCTTCCAATAATAAATACTGGTATCAACATTGAAAAAATCGAAATCTGGGTAACCAATAAATCGAATAGGTTTGAAGAATCAAGAAATATTGCTGGATTTATGGACCTTGCTGAATCAAGTGCAAATATCTACAATTCCGTTCCTGAGTTTCAGCAAACCCAGTCTGGTGTAATTCCTGATAACCTATTAAACGGGCAATATGAATCTTTATCAACCACCTATTCAGGGATTAGGGATATAAACAACATTACTTCAACATTGGCCCCCCTGGAACCAGGATTTGTAATCGGGCAGGATTATGAAAAAATTGAAACCGCAAGGAAACTTACCGAAAGGGAGTTTACTATAAACCGGAAGTTGGGTTATATTTCTTTGAATACTTCACTTAATGCTGATGAGGTGCTGGGAGTAGCCTACGAATATACACTCAATGGGCAGGTTTATAGGGTTGGAGAATTAACAACTGACGGCATGCCCGCTCCAAATACTCTGATTCTAAAATTACTAAAAGGAACCAATCTCACTCCAAAGTTCCCCACCTGGGATCTGATGATGAAAAATATTTATTCAATTGGCGCCTACCAGGTAAATCAAAAAGACTTTCAACTGCATGTTTTATACCAGGATGATAAATCAGGAAATGCTGTAAACTATATTTCTGATGGAGCAATAGCAAATAAAATATTACTGGAAGTATTGAACCTTGATAACCTTGATTCACAGCTGGAGCCCAACCCTGATGGAAGGTTTGACTTTATGCCAGGCATTACAATTTATCCCGAAAATGGTCGTATTATCTTTCCTGTCCTGGAACCATTTGGGTCTTATCTCCGTGAAAAAATTGGCAATGATGCGATTGCATCAAGATATATTTTCCAGGAACTTTACGACTCAACAAAAACGAAAGCACAGCAGATCTCAGAAAAAAATAAATTCCTTCTTTCGGGTAGTTTTTCCTCTTCCTCAAGTTCTGATATTGCTTTAAATGCCTTGAATGTTCCTAAAGGATCCGTAAAAGTTGTGGCAGGTGGAATTCAACTAACTGAAAATGTCGACTACACAGTTGACTACAATCTGGGTAGAGTAAAAATTATAAATCCGGGACTTCTTGAATCCCAAACTCCCATCCAGGTTTCACTTGAGAGCAACCAGTTGTTTGCAATACAGACAAAAACACTTTTGGGTACGCATCTCAACTATAAAATTAGTGACAATTTCAATATTGGAGGTACCTTACTAAACTTAAATGAGAGGCCCCTAACCCAGAAAGTTAATATTGGGGAAGAACCCATGTCGAACATTATGTGGGGACTTAATACTTCCTACCAGACAGAATCACAATTATTAACAAATATTGTTGACTGGTTGCCCTTTATTGAAACCAAAGCTCCTTCAAGTATACGATTTACCGGAGAATTTGCCCAGCTTATACCTGGGGCCTCAAAGGCCATTGGTAAATCAGGAACCTCTTACATTGATGATTTTGAGGGCAGTGAAACTTCTATTGACATGAAGTCTCTGAATGCCTGGGTTGTATCAAGTGTACCATTCGGGCAATCAGATTTATTTCCAGAACAGCAAATAAGAAACAATCGAATTACCGGTTATAACCGATCAAAACTTGCCTGGTATTATATCGATCCTCTATTTCTGAGAAATAACTCCTCAACTCCAGACTATATTAAGAATAATCCAGATTACCAGTCAAGCCATTTCGTCCGTGAAATATTTGAAAGTGAAATATGGCCCAATAAAGAAAGTCCAAGTGGAATTCCTACCAATATTGCAGTTTTGAATTTAGCACTTTACCCGGATGAAAAGGGGCCCTACAACTATGACACGGAACCCACATCCTACACATCAGGTGTAAATCCAGATGGTACATTGGCTGATCCGGAAACAAGATGGGGAGGTATAATGCGTGAGGTACAAACTAATGATTTTGAAGCTGCAAACATCCAATACATTAAATTTTGGGTAATGGATCCATTTGTAGAAGATCCGGGACATGAAGGTGGTGAACTATACTTTAACCTTGGAGATATTTCAGAAGATATCTTAAATGATTCACGAAAAGGCTTTGAAAATGGACTTCCCTCATCTCCTGAGGTAATTGATGTGGATACAACAGTTTGGGGAAGAGTACCAACCAAACAATCCCTGGTCAATGCTTTTGATAATGATATTAACTCCAGAACATACCAGGATATTGGGTTGGATGGACTTCTTGACAGTGATGAACAAAGTTTTTTCCAGGATTACCTTGATTCTTTACAGGCTATTGTCGATCCTCTGGTATTTCAGCAAATGATTTTAGACCCTTCAACCGATAACTACCATTATTATCGTGGAAGCGATTATGACTCAGAAAGATTGGGTATTCTCGAAAGGTATAAGAAGTACAATGGATTGGAAGGGAATTCTCCAACCGCTGAGCAATCTAACGAATCCTATCCAACTTCAGCCTCTACATTGCCTGATGTTGAGGATATTAACAGGGATAATACCCTTGGTGAAACAGAAAGCTATTTTCAGTATAAGGTTGACATTAAACCTGATAGAATGCAAATTGGACAGAACTATGTAACTGATGTTGTAACGGCAAATGTAACTTTTGCCAATGGGCAGCAATCATCAGTCAATTGGTACCAGTTTAAAATTCCACTCACAGATTATAATAGAGCCATTGGTTCAATCCAGGATTTTAAATCAATTCGTTTCATGAGAATGTTTCTCAAGGGATTTGAAAATCCAGTAATATTAAGATTTGCGGAACTTGAATTGGTTAGGGGAGAGTGGAGAAAATATGATTACTCTTTGCTACAAGGAGGGGAAAATATTTCAGTGCCACAACCCACACCTGGTTTTTTCGAAATCTCTGCTGTTAACATTGAAGAGAATTCCAGCAAAGCACCTGTAAACTATGTACTTCCTCCAGGATTTAATCGTGAAATTGACCCAACAAATCCACAACTGCAGCAACTGAATGAGCAGTCTATGTCACTATATATCAAAGATCTTGAAGATGGAGACGCACGTGCAGCTTTCAAAAATACAGATTTTGATTTCCGAAAATATAAAAAACTTCAGATGGAGATTCATGCTGAGGCGCTGCCAGAAGAATCTTTAGCTGATGATGAGCTTTCCGTTTTTATTCGTTTGGGAACAGATTATAGAGATAATTACTATGAATATGAAGTACCTTTAAAAGTAACTCCTCCTGGAAGATACAACGACGATGATGAAAACGACAGATATATTGTCTGGCCAGAAGAAAACCGGGTTGAAATTAATCTTGAAGATTTCCAGGAATTGAAATTACTTCGAAATGCTGCTCTACGAAGAATTGGATCAAACATAAAACCAAGTGACATTTACAGTATTAGCAAGGATGGTAAAAAAATTAAAATTGCTGGTAATCCGAATTTAAGTAATATTCGAACAATTATGCTGGGTATCCGAAACCCCCACCAGAATGTTAATGATCTGGTGGACGATGGTCTGTCAAAATCAGGGGAAATTTGGCTAAATGAGTTGAGACTTACTGATTTTGACAATAAAAGCGGTTGGGCTGCCAATGCGCGGCTACAAGCCCAATTGGCTGATTTCGGATCGATTGATCTTGCCGGACAAACTATTAAACCAGGTTTCGGTAGCATTGAAAAAAAAGTAGGTCAGCGGGCTATGGAGGAGGTCCTGGAGTATGATATATCCGCGAACCTGGAGCTGGGGAAGTTTTTCCCTGAAAAAGCCAATGTAAATATTCCAATGTATTTAGGCCATTCAGAAAGTGTTGTAAATCCCGAATACAACCCAATGGATCCAGATATCCCACTAAAAGCAGCTCTTTCACATGCTGAAACAAAAGAAGAAAAAGACTCAATTAAGTATTATGCCCAGGATTACACTCGAAGAAGGAGTATTAACTTTACCAATGTAAATGTGGCCAAAAGAAGTGCCAAGCCAAAACCCTGGGATCCCGCAAACTTTTCGGCTCATTATGCCTTCAATGAAATACTCTCAAGAAATGTAAAAACTGAAATAAATGTAGAGAAAAATCATCGAGGAGGTTTATCTTATATCTACAACCCGAACCCAAAAAATATTACCCCATTTCAAAATACGCAAGCACTTAATGGCAAGGCACTAAAACTGATTAAAGATTTCAATTTCACACCCTATCCAAATTACCTGTCTTTTAGAACGGATATTACCCGATTTTATAATGAGGTGAAAACAAGAAATATAGATAACCCCGACTTGTTGATAAACCCTACTTTCAGAAAAGATTTCTTCTGGAATAGGTATTATGATCTTAGATGGGATATTACAAAGTCATTGAAGTTCGACTTTACTGCAGGAAACATTGCCAGGATTGATGAGCCTCAGGGCGGTGTAGATAAAAACAGATATAAGGATGAATATGACATTTGGAAAGATTCGGTTCTGGTAAGCTTGAAGAATTTTGGACGGAATACACATTACTACCACACTTTTAATGTTTCTTACACCGTTCCCATCAATAAACTTCCGCTTTTAGATTGGGTTACTTTAACTGCCCGGTATAATGCTACTTATGATTGGCATACCGGCCCCCAATTTCCTGACTCTTCAAATATCAACCTCGGAAATAGGATTCAAAACTCTAATACTGGCCAGTTAAATGGTCAACTGAACCTGGTAAACCTTTACAACAAAATAGGATATCTCAGAGATGTGAATCAAAAAAGCAGGAGCGGAAATCTTGGTAAGGAACAAGAAAAAAGATACAAATCTGTTACTTACGAGAGAGAGAATATGCGGCTAAAAGCCAATGAGCCCAAAGCTATAAATCATAAGCTCATGACTGAAGATGTTACAGTAAAAGTTTTTGATAGCGATAATAATGAAATTGAAGGGAATGTAAAAATAGATAATGAAAGGAGAGTAATATTTACTGCCGATCAGGATTATAATAATACTTCCGTAATTGTAGAAGGCCAGGTGGAAAGAAAACCCAACCCTCTAACCATGATTACTGAGGTTACCACAAGGATATTGATGGGAGTTAGAAATATATCTCTTTCCTACTCTCAGAACGAGGGAACTGTTTTACCCGGTTATTTACCCAAGACAAAAGTTATGGGGATTTCAAAAGTAGATGGGGTTAATGCTCCAGGAATTCCATTTATACTGGGTTACCAGGATAGGGGCTTTGCAGATAATGCTGTACGGAACGGTTGGCTGACAACAGATACGGTTCTTAATGCTGCCTACCTTATGACACATAGTGAAAACTTTAATTTCAGAAGTACCATTGAACCTATTCGGGGCTTAAGAATTGACCTTACTGCCAATAGAAGAATATCACAAAATTACAGAGCTTATTACCTGTCAGACATGAATGGGAATTTTCCGGATAGTGCTCGGAACCCAATATATTCAGGGAACTTTAGTATGTCATATATTACACTTGGAACCTCGTTTGAAAAAGTTTCCTCCGACAATAATTATCAATCAGCAAACTTTAACAGGTTTATTGAAAATACGGTTATCATCTCTGAAAGATTGGCCAATAACAGGCAAGCCAGCGACCCTTCTTATAATCCCGATATCGATCCGGAAACAGGTTTACCCATCGAAGGTGATTACAAAAATGGTTATGATGTGACTTCTCAGGAGGTTCTTATTCCAGCCTTTCTGGCTACCTATGCAAACAGAGATCCAAACAGAATTGGATTGGATGCCCTTCCATCCATTTGGGATATCTTACCCAACTGGAGATTAACATTTGATGGCTTAAACAGGCTTGAATTCATTAAAAAACATTTTCGCTCAATTACACTTTCTCATATCTACCGATCCTCATATGATATAGGCGCATACCGAACCAATTTGAATTTTGATGGATCGGAAGGTTTCAGAGGCCTGGATTATAATTTCCTTCCTGAATATGATATTGCCGCTGTCTCACTAAATGAACAGTTTAGCCCACTCATTAATATCGATATGGTTTGGAGAAATGGCATCACCACAAGAGCTGAAATTAAGAAATCAAGGACATTGTCTCTTAGCCTTTCAAACAACCAATTGACGCAGATTAGCAATGATGAAATTGTTTTTGGAACCGGGTATCGTTTTAATGATCTTCAGTTTGTCATCAAAGCTGGTGGTGGGCAGAAGGAATTTAAAAGTGATTTGAACCTTAGAGCCGATGTTTCTATCAGAGATAATGTTACCGTAATGAGGAAAATAGTAGAAGAGACAAATGAACCAACTGCCGGCCAACGAATTATTACTTTAAAGTTTACAGCCGATTATGTTTTAAGTGACAGATTTAACCTCAGGCTATTCTTTGACAGAATTGTAAACAAACAACCCTATATTGCAAGAACCTTTCCTACCTACAATACTAACATAGGTTTTAGTTTACGCTTTACTCTAGCCCAGTAATACTAAACTTCCATAGCTAAAAATACTGCTTACAAATTAGTTTATAACTTATCAAAAAATGTTCGATAACATTTTCCTTGTGAAAACAATTCTTACTACTTTTAAAACCCCATTTAACTTTAAAATTACGCATTATGAATATTCTTGAAAATTTGAAGTATACAAACGATCACGAATGGATTCGTTTAGAAGGCGAAGTGGCAGTTGTTGGTATAACTGACTTTGCTCAGGGCGAACTGGGAGACATTGTTTTTGTTGAAATTGAAACTGAGGGAGAAACACTTGAAAAAGAAGAAGTTTTTGGTTCTATTGAAGCGGTTAAGACAGTCTCTGACCTTCTAATGCCAGTGGCAGGTGAAGTTTTGGAAGTAAATCCTATTCTGGAAGATACCCCTGAAACAATCAATGCAGATCCTTATGGTGATGGTTGGCTTGTTAAAATAAAAGTTCAGGACATTTCCAGCTTGGATGATCTTCTGGATCCTATTGCATACGGTAAATTAATAACTAGTAAAATATAGCCTTTTACAGTAGCAAGTTTTTTCAATAATTGATTTTACAGATTGGAGTTAACTGTCAAGACTAGACAGTACTTCTGCCTTAACTTTTGAACATAATTCATCAAAGGATCCATTCTCATTGGCTCGCCATTTGTCAATATCTGATTGAACTCTATCCATTCTTTGATCAGTGCTTCCTGTGTAAAGTCTTTTGAGTAACTCAGAATCTTCCGTTTTTACCAGATCATTATTTAAATGCTTGAGTTCAAGCTCCCGCTCCTTATTGGAAACGGCCATTTCAATTTCTATTTCATCACGGATTTTTACTTTTTCATCATAGGATCCGGTAGAAAGGTATAGCTTACTAATAATAGGTATCAACTCAAATAGAATGAGAATGAATAGTATTAGAAAGTAACGTTTCTTTAATGCACCGGTGTTATCCTTATCAAACAGGCTTTGCAGCGCTTCTACTCTGATAAGAAATCCGGATGTCATATTATTCAGCCTGTAGTTATTGATATCTGCATTAATATTATTATCGACTTCTGAAAGTCTACTCTCAATTCCCAATAAAGTTTCTCCATTCTCTGTTTCAAAACGTGTATATTCCTCTTGTGCTCTTTTTAAGGCTGCTTCCTTCCTTGCGGCAACACCTGCAATTCCGTAGCGCATTGAACCACCAGTTCCATCAATCTCTTTTAAAAATTCACCTTCTGCCTTTTCGACTGCCTGGTATTTCTGGGTCTTTTCCAGCAGGATCTCATCTCTTCTTGTATTCAAGCTTTCTCTCTCAGATAAATATATTCCTTCCAGCTCCTGCTTCTTCTCCATCACTTTTGCATCCTGCACTATAGAAATCTCTGTATTAATATCCTGCTGAAACATCCACAGGATTAATGGTTGTGCTATGAAAGCACCCAAAAAGAAAGCCAACAAAACTCTGAACCCAATGGCAATGAAACTCTTTTTATACTTACTTATGGAAGCAATGAGCATCCTGTCAATTGTGAGAATACCAAAGCCTATAAACAATCCCAATGGGATATATAAGATTGGATTTGGAACGTTTATTGACCAGAAATACATCCAGGCAATGGTTGCATATATCCATGTGAAAATTACTCCAAGGCCTATGATTTTTGCTCGGTTTCGATCTGAAACACAATCCTCGATAGTTTCGGGAATAGCAGTAGAAAACCACCAGAGTATTCTTGATATTTGATTGTTTAGATTTTGATCTTTTTCTGTTCTTTTCTGATTTAATTCATTCATAGTAAGAAAGTTTTATTACACTGAAATAGACAGCACCAACCAGCACAGAAAACACTCAATTAGATCAAAAGATTACCAGCTACCCACCCAGAAAATACATATATTCTAATAAGAATGATTGACTTACCAGGGTTAAAATTTAACAATCATCTAAGTTATAACGCAGATTGTAGGAGATTATTTCAGTCTGATTGAAATTGAAGGTCAAAAATATATTTTGCTATTACCCTCAATATATGTAACTTGTATCGATATGTTTATTTTTTGATCAAAAAAATCAAAGTGCCATGAAAACAAAAAAGTTTATTTCGCTTTTAATCATCCTTTTGATTGGAAGCTGTTCATTTTTCACTTATGGACAAGAAGAGAAGCCTGAATCCCAAATATATATGATATGGGATGAGGTTGTAAAGCCATCAAAAGTAGCAGATTATGAAAAAGCCTTTAAGCATGCTATGGATCTTTGGAAAGAATATAGTTACCCGTATTCAATGTATATTTTTAATACAGAGGATTTCCATTATTATTTTTCGATTCCCATTAATAGTCTGGATGACATAGATGATGTATTCGCAGCATCCGAAAAGATGGGAGAAAAAATGGGTAAGGATAAATTTACCAAAATGCATGATATGTTTACTGGAACTTATGAATATGCTAGGCCCATAATTATTCATTCCAGGCCCGATTTATCATTCATTCCAGAAAAAAAGGCAGAAGAGACTCAAGAGGCCAATTTCAGATATTGGGGTATTTGTTATGGTATTCCTGGGATGGAAAAAGAAATAGAAACAGCTTTCAAAAAGTATGTGGATCTATACTCCAGTAATAATATCCAAAATGGCTGGGAAACTTACATGGGAAGTATTGGAACTGAAATGCCTTACTACTTCTATGTACAATCAGGTAAAAGCCAAGGTGAATTTTGGAGCATAGTTGAGGATATAAATAAGAGCAATGTAGAAATGTCAAAGGAAGGGATGAAATTGTGGAATAAGTTTATGTCCGTATTAAGAAAATATGAAACTAAAACTGGTTGGTACAGGCCTGATTTGTCTTACATTCCACAAGAATAAATATTAGAAAGTTTTACATGCATAAAAGAAAGTCTATTTTTGGGCTTTCTTTTTACTTTATATGAAATCACTGTTTAACAGATCTGCACAGTTTTATAGAAACTGGTTTTGGTTTTGCCTAATCCTAATCCTTACGGCATCTTCAATTCCCAGGCTGCCTGACCCAACTCTGAAACTGGAGTCCATACATTTTGAGTTTCGGACAGATTATTTCCTGCATTTAATTCAATATGCTGTTTTAAGCAGTATATTTTTATTCTGGCAATATAAAAAGAATCAAAAACTCACGAAAGGAACTATAATTTTTACTCTCATTGCAGGTATACTTCTTGGTACCGCAGATGAGCTACATCAATTGTTAATTCCAAGTCGTAGATTTAACCCGGTTGATCTTACCTACAATTGTTTGGGAATAATTTCTGGTGTTGTTTTTTCTAACTGGTATTTGATGCGAACAAAAAACAAGCAATAAAAAAACCTTCAGAGGTCTAAAATTGCCTAGAGTTTATTCCTTTTTTTCAGTGGCTATCTCTTCAGAATCTGAGCCTAGCATAGAAATCAATATAGGAAGTCGAATCAAACCAAGCGTAAAAGCTGAAATACTGGTAAGAATTATAAGCCCAGTAACTTTCAGTAACCATGGAAGATTAATATATAATGAGATCTGGGTTATTACAACCAGGAGTATAATAAACAGGATTAGCCGATATAAAAGAGATTTTCGTTTTCGAAAGCCAAAAATCCTAAAAACCAGTATGAATTGAACAAGCATTATCAATATTTGAGTAAGCATACTGGCAATAGCCGATCCAAAAGCCGCAAGCCTGGGAATCAGAATTAAATTAAGAAGTATATTTAAGATTAAACCTGCTCCAGCCGTTATATTCAGATATCGAAGGTTACCACCTGCTGTAAGTAATGTTCCTGAAATATAAGTAGATGAAACAAAAATAAAAGTAATCATCAAGACACCCAGTATTCGTGCAGATTCATTGGTATGCTCATGATATAGCCATTCCATAAAATCATATCTATAATAAATAATGATAACGGAAATTATTAAAACGGGTATCATCAATAGCATATATGAAAATGAGGTAAGATCTTCAACCGGTTGATTTTTTCTAATCATCCTTGAAAATATGGGTAGCAATAAAGTAGCAAATAGGAAGGCAAACATAGTAAAGGCATCCATAATTCTGAAAGCCTGTGCATAAATTCCCGCCTCCACATTTCCATCTGGTAGCATTCGCTCCAACATAACCGAATCAATTCGGTAATAAACCGACATTAAAATGGCAAGTATTGCAAATGGATAACTTTTTTGAATTATTACCAGCATAAAATGCCAGTCGATTTTAAAACTGAAAAATTCTGTTCGTAAATAAACAAGTATGAAGGCAATAATTACGCTTAAAGAGTATGCAACCGTTTGAGCGTACACAAACCATTCAATTTTGAAATCACCATCAAATATGTTGGTCCATAGCAGTATGCTGCAAATACCAATCAGAATAAGTCGATCAATAACAGATAGAATACTATCCGTTTTAAACATCTGCAGCCCGCTGAGGTTAGATCGTAGGTATAGTAAAAATGAAGCGAGGAATTGATTAAAGATCAGGAACCAAAGTAGATACATTTGTGAGCTGTCGTATCCAATTAATAAAGCCAGGCCAAAACTAACAATCGCATAAAACACCCCAAGAATTAATTTTAAGCTAACAATATTTGAAAAATACCTACTTAATAGTTGTGGATGCCTGGCAATGTCTCGATTATTAAAATTTGTTATTCCTAGATCGAGCAATATATTCAGCAGGAAGGAAAAACTAAATAATGAAAAATAGAAACCATAATCAGCGGCCCCAACTATGTTCTGTACGCTCCTATCAATACCAAAAATCCAGAATGGTTTTACAATGACATTGAGTGTCAGCAGTAAAATGAGGTTTGTAATAAACTTCTTTTTCAAGTATATTTTTTGTTTACTTTACAAATTGTAATAAAGCTAATAAAATCTTCCTTTTTATATACATTTTTCAATGAAAATTGCAGTTAATACCAGATTATTAATCAGTGGAGAAATGGGAGGTATTGGATGGTTTACCTATCAGGTTATGAAAAGGATTGCAGAGAATCATCCTGAACATCAGTTTTATTTTCTCTTTGATCGTAAATGGGATAAAGAATTTATTTTTTCAGAAAATGTTACTCCGATTCAACTCTTTCCGCCAGCCAGGCATCCGTTTTTATGGTACATGTTTTTTGAACATAGTGTAACAAGGTTTTTAGAAAAATATAAGCCCGATTTGTTTGTGTCTTCTGATGGGTTTCTTTCACTGAAGACAAATGTCCCCTCAGTGGCAGTTATTCATGATATAAATTTTTTCCACCTTAGGGAAAACTTACCATATTTTGTAAAAAAGTATTATCTGAGGTATTTCCCACTATTCGCTGAAAAAGCAAAAAGAATCGCCACTGTATCAGAATATTCAAAAAACGATATTGTAACTTCCTACAATATTAATCCGAAAAAAATTGATGTTGTATATAATGGTTCAGATGATATCTTTCAACCCATTGCTGATGAACAGAAGGAAGAAATAAAACAAAAGTATACTGATGGCAAAGATTTTTTTGTATTTATTGGGTCCTTAATTCCCAGGAAGAATTTATGCAGGATGTTAGAATCCTTTGACAAATTCAAGAAAGAAACTAAGAAAGAACATAAATTAATCATAATAGGCGAGCAACTTTTTCGGTTTTGTCCAGCCAGAAAAACCCATGCAAATATGCAATTCAAAGACGATGTGCTGTTTACTGGCAAATTAGATCGTGATGAAATAAAAATGATTCTGCCCTCTTCCCGGGCTCTCTTATTTGTTCCCTATTTTGAAGGATTTGGGATTCCTATTCTGGAAGCCTTTCGTTGTGATATCCCAGTAGTTGCCGGAGACAGAACATCTTTACCCGAAGTAGGTGGAGATGCTGCCTTATATGTCAACCCATTTTCAATTGATTCAATAGCCGGGGGCATGAAAAAAATAGATAGTGATCATACACTAAGGGAGGAATTAATCATGAAAGGCAGAATCCAATATAAAAAATTTAGCTGGGAAAATTCAGCTGCCTTAATGTGGAATACTATTAAAAAATCTCTGAGTTCTGAAAACTCATAAAGAACACATACAAAACGATCATTATCTTAAAAAAGGGGACTTATTAAGTTTCTTCAAGCAGGGAGAGATTGAAGCCGGATGTGATGAAGCTGGAAGAGGCTGTCTTGCTGGCCCTGTCTTTGCTGCTTCCGTTATTTTGCCAGAAGATTATTCCCACAGCATTCTGAACGATTCGAAAAAAATCAATGAACGAAATCGCTATCTCCTGCGCGAGGAAATTGAGAAAAATGCAATTTCATGGGGTGTCGGGATTGTTTCAAACCTTGAAATAGACGAAATTAATATCCTGCAGGCCTCTTTTCTGGCCATGCATAGAGCTATTAAAAAACTTGAAACAACTCCCACATTCTTGCTGATTGACGGAAACAGGTTCAGGCCATTTCCAGATATTCCGCATGGCTGTTTTATTAAAGGCGATGGCCGATTTTTTTCAATAGCAGCAGCATCAATACTGGCAAAAACATACCGTGATGATTTTATGAAGAAAATCCATGTGCAATATCCAATTTACAGGTGGGATAAGAACAAAGGATATCCCACAAAGGAACACAGGCAGGCAATACATGATGCCGGGGTATCTCCCTTTCACAGAAAATCATTTCAGCTTCTTGATACACAGGCAAAAATAAAATTTTGACCTTTTATATTTCATAACATAAAAAATATCAGCTTATTAATTCTAATTAAAATATATATTTGCGGATTACTATTATAAAAATTAATATCTAAATCTTATTTAAAACCATGAAAAAATTCACATTATTCTTAATCAGTTTCGTGTTTGTATTTAATCTTTCCCTACGGGCAGATGAGGGAATGTGGTTACTTCCTCTACTCGAAAAACTCAATATGGGGAAAATGACTGAACTGGGTCTTGAACTCACTGCTGAAGAAATTTACAGCATAAATCAATCTAGTTTGAAAGATGCCATAGTAATATTCGGTGGTGGATGTACCGGAGAAATTGTCTCAGACCAGGGACTACTCCTTACGAATCACCATTGTGGGTATGGAAGAATTCAAGCTCATAGTACAACCGAACACAATTATCTTAGGGATGGTTTTTGGGCCATGTCAAAAGAAGACGAACTTGCAAATCCTGGATTAGGCGTTGTATTTCTGGTTAGAATTGAAGATGTTTCAGAGAGAGTCAACACTGAACTGAATGAGAACATGAGCGAAAAAGAACGTAGCCAAAAGGCTCGTGAAGTTGGAGGTTTAATTCAAAAAGAAGCTACCGATGGTAATCATTATACAGCCAGGGTACAATCCTTTTTTGGAGGCAACAATTACTATCTGCTGGTATACGAATCTTATAAGGATGTAAGGCTGGTAGGCGCTCCTCCCTCCTCCATTGGTAAATATGGTCACGATACAGATAACTGGGAATGGCCTCGCCATACTGGCGATTTCAGTGTTTTTCGTGTATATATGTCTCCCGATGGTGAACCTGCTGAATACTCTGAAGAGAATATTCCACTTAAGCCAAAACATTTTTTACCAGTTTCCAATAAAGGCATTAAAAAAGATGATTTTGCAATGATTCTAGGTTATCCAGGAGGAACTCAAAGGTATATGACCTCTTATGGAATTGAGGAGGTTTTGACAATTACTCATCCCAACAGAATAAAGATTAGAGGTCTGCGTCAGGATATTTTACTTGAGGATATGTTGGCTGACGAAAAAGTGAGAATACAATATGCTTCGAAATTTTCCGGATCAAGTAATTATTGGAAATTCTCCATTGGCCAGAGCCAGGGACTTGAAAGATTAAACGTTAAAGAAAGCAAACAGAAAACTGAGCAACAGTTTACAGATTGGGTAAATGCTGGATCACAGAGAAAAGAAAAATATGGAGAAACTCTTGACCTCATCAAGAATTCAATTGATGGGCGAAAAGAGTATACCAATGCCACTCAGTATTATTCTGAGTGCTTGCTTCGCGGAAGTGAAATTATTAGTTTCGCCTCCAGAACTACAAGGCTTCACAAAGCATTAGAAGAAGAAAATGAAGAAAATATTCAGAAAGCAGTTGCTTCTTTGAAAAATTCAGGTCCAAGATTTTTTAAAGATTATAATGCTCCTACCGACAGGAAAGTTGTTAAAGCTATGATGAAGCTGTTTGCAGAAGATGTTCCTTTGCAGTATCAGCCTGAAATTTTCAATACAATTCGTACTAAATACAAAGGGGATTACAGCAAATTTGTTGATAAAATGTTTGATAAATCAATATTCGATAATGAAACAGCCTTCAACGCTTTCCTGGAAAATCCAAGCCTAAAAGTTCTTGATAAAGACCTTGCTTACCAGGTGGCTACCTCTACTTATGAGAAGTACATGGAATTGAGAAAAAAATCATCTGAATTTGGTGAAAATCTGGGCAAAGGTCGTCGCTTGTTTATTGCTGGTTTACGTGAAATGGATCCAGCCATTGTTGCCTATCCTGATGCTAACTTTACCATGAGGTTAAGCTATGGAAGTGTAAATGGATATGATCCTCGCGATGCTGTACATTACAAATATTCTACAGAACTTAAAGGTGTAATGGAGAAAGAAGATCCGGACAACTTTGAATTTGAAGTGGATCCAAAACTAAAAGACTTGTACAACGAAAAAGATTATGGCCCTTACGGAGATGGAAATATTATGCCTGTATGTTTCCTTACTAACAATGATATAACTGGTGGTAACTCCGGTAGCCCGGTTATCAATGGAAAAGGAGAACTCTTGGGACTTGCTTTCGACGGGAACTGGGAAGCTATGAGTGGTGATATTGCCTTTGAACCTGACCTACAAAGAACAATTGTAGTAGATATAAGGTATGTATTGTTTATCATGGATAAGTTGGCTGGTGCCAAACACCTTGTTGATGAAATGCAAGTGATGGACTAATAAAATGAAATTCTGTAAATAGCCCCATTCTGGTTTCAGGCTTGGGGCTATTTTTTTTTCGGTCTATTCTAATTGAACAATAGATTTTTTACAAAACTTGTTCTAAATTTGCCGGGCCAAATTATTATTATGATAAATCTGAATTTCATAGAAATAGTAGCTGCATTTATGGTTCTGTTTGCAGTAATCGACATTATTGGATCAATCCCTGTAATAATTGATATTAAAAGTAAAACAGGTGATATAAAATCAGGAAAAGCGGCTATTGTAGCTTTTTTAATAATGTTACTTTTTTTATTCACCGGTGAACCATTGCTGAGAATATTTGGTGTAGATATCTCATCATTTGCAATTGCAGGTTCATTAATTTTACTTTTTCTGGCTCTTGAAATGGTACTTGGTCAACAGTTTTTTAAACATGACAGTCAGGCCGGTGGTACTATTGTCCCCATTGCTTTTCCAATGGTTGCCGGAGCTGGATCCATAACAACATTACTTTCGCTAAGGGCTGAATATGCTATGATAAATATTGTTGTAGCGCTCACTTTAAATATGATATTGGTTTTTTTTGTCCTTAAAGCCACAAAGTTTTTTGAAAGAATTTTAGGAAAAGCCGGATTACACATAATGCAAAAAATATTCGGTATTATTCTCCTTGCAATAGCTATAAAACTTTTTATTTCAAATACAGGAATTCAACTACCTAATGCCAGGTAAAATAATTATCTATACCGATGGTGCTGCCCGTGGAAACCCTGGTCCAGGAGGCTATGGCGTAGTCTTGATGTCAGGGAAACATCGTAAAGAACTCTCTGAAGGTTTTAAGCTAACTACCAACAACCGAATGGAATTATTGGCGGTAATTAAAGGTTTGGAGGCATTAAAAAATGCAGGTAGTATAGTTACCATATATACTGACTCAAAATATGTTTCCGATGCAGTAGAAAAAGGCTGGGTATTCGGCTGGGAAAGAAAGGGATTTAAAAAGAAGAAAAATCCCGATCTATGGATCAGGTTCCTTAAGATTTATCGTAAGCATAAAGTAAACTTTGTATGGGTTAAGGGCCATGCCAACATTCCTGAAAACGAACGCTGTGATACACTGGCCGTGGAAGCATCTCTGAGCAGTAATATACAGATAGATACGGGCTATGATATTGAAGAACCAAATCTGTTTTGAATAACATTAATTTTCAATTTAGATATGACACAAGATCAATGGAATACACTAGTCAATATTGTAAACGGGAAACAAAATACACAAACACAAACTGGCTTTTTAATTGACTCCCCATGGCTGCCAGGTTGGTACGGTGTTTCAAATATTGATTACTATTCAAGTGATGATATTTGGTTCAAAGCCAACATGAAAGCCATTGAGACATTTCCAGAAACCATTTTTCTTCCAGGTTTCTGGTCAGAGTACGGCATGTGTACTGAACCTTCTGCATTTGGAGCAAAATTGGTTTGGTCTCAAAACAATCTCCCCCATGCTGAAAAAATTATCAATTCGGTGGATGACCTGATAAATATTAAAAAGCCCAATGTTAAAACAGATGGCTTATTACCCTTTATGATCAACCGTCTAAAGCAAAATGAGAAGAAGATAAAAGATGCAGGCCATTCCATTCGCTTTGCCATTGCAAGGGGTCCTCTAAATATTGCCTCTTTTTTAATGGGTACTACCGAATTTATGATGGCCATAGCAATGGACCGGGAAAAAGTTAAAGTATTCCTGAAAACAATCACTGATTTCATTCTCGATTGGATATCTTACCAGAAAGATTCATTTGATGATATAGATGGAATATTAATATTGGATGACCTGGTTGGGTTTATTGGCGAAGATGATTTTAAAGAGCTGGCCCTACCCCATTTACAAGCAATATTTAATCATTTTAAAACCCAGGTTAGATTTTTTCACAACGATGCCAATGGCCTGGTATGTGCCCCATACTTGAAAGATGCAGGAATAAATATTTTCAATTTTGGCTTTGAACATCCTATAGCTGAGATGCAAGAGCTCGTTGGTAATTCAGTATCTCTGCTTGGCAATATACCTCCAAGAGATGTTCTTTCCCAGGGATCAAGCGAAGAAATTAAAGAAAGTGTTTCTGAGATGATGAGTTCTGTAAATAATAAATCAGGAATTCTCTGGTCATGTGGTGGAGGAATGCCGCAAAATGTTTCAACAGAGAACATTAAAACCTTTATCAACTCAGTTGATAATTTCTAAACCTTCTGATATTTTCCTGGTATTCAAGGGATAATCCTGTTCGATTATGGACATGCATTGTCATGAAAACGAACATCATATACTATTTCACATATCCTATGATTGCGTACAGGCCTGTTTTAAAGCGCAATAGGCAAGCTGGTACAAAATTTGTTTCCATATACGAAACGTGTATTTAACCCCAATGAAGATTACCCTTATTATTTTAGCGTTTTTCTTATTCGTTACTTACACCCTCTATGGTGATGAAGTACCAAAACGAACCTATACTTCAAAAAAAATAGAAAATAAAGAAGCAGTAATTGCCATAGATGGCGAATTAAATGATTCAGTATGGGGATCTGTTGAGTGGCAGGATGATTTCATACAGCATGAACCCTATGAGGGAGTGAGCCCCAGCCAAAAAACATCTTTCAAGATATTATACGATGACAACAATATTTATTTTGGGATTAAGGCATTTGACACAAACCCTGATAGTATAGAAACCCGCTTAACTCGTCGTGATGATATGGATGGTGATGTAGTTGGTGTTCAGATTGATAGCTATTTTGATAAACTAACTGCTTTTACCTTTCTTGTTAGTGCTGGAGGTGTAAAAACGGATATGCTCATGGCAAACGATGGTGAGAGTGAAGATATGAGCTGGGATCCCATATGGTTTGTAAAAACAAAAATCATTGAGGTTGGATGGACAGCTGAAATGAAAATACCATTAACCCAGTTGCGTTTTGATAGCGATAGCAGTCTCACCTGGGGATTACAGGTTATACGATTACTGTATAGGAAACAGGAGCTTTCACTGTGGCAACATATTCCTGTTGAATCTCCAGGATGGGTTCATTTATTTGGCGAAGTCGATGGCATTTCTGGAATTAAACCAAGAAGACAGATTGAATTGGCCCCCTATGCAGTTACAAGCTATAATACTTATGAAAGTGAGGATGGAAATCCCTATATGGATGGCAAAGATTGGAAGTTCAATGCCGGTCTTGATGGAAAAATTGGAATCACAAATAATATGATTCTGGATTTTACCGTAAATCCAGATTTTGGCCAGGTGGAAGCAGATGCATCCCAGGTGAATCTTACAGCCTATGAAACATATTTTGAAGAAAAGCGACCATTTTTTATCGAAGGAAAAAACATATATAGCTTTTCTGTTTCAGGAGTTGATGGTGGAGATATGAGTGCTGAAAACTTGTTTTATTCAAGAAGAATAGGCCGAAGGCCGCAGGGCTACCCTGATCTGGCAGATAATGAGTATGCCAAAGTACCAGAATTTACTACCATCCTGGGAGCTGCAAAAGTATCAGGAAAAACAAAAAACGGTTTGTCATATGGAATTCTGGAAAGTGTTACCCAGGAGGAAAAAGCAGAAATTGATTTTGAAGGGGAGAAAAGATATGAAACGGTTGAGCCCCTGACCAATTACCTGGTGGGAAGAATCCAAAAAGATTTTGGAAAAGGAAAAACCATATTGGGGGGAATGATAACCTCTACTAACCGTCGCATTAATGATTCCACCTTAAATTTTCTGCGCACTTCCGCTGTAACAGGAGGTATTGATTTTACAACTACCTGGAAAGATAAGGATTACTATTTTACACTAAATACCATGTTTAGCCAGGTTCAGGGAAGTGAAGAAGCAATGCTTTTAACACAGGAGTCTTCTGCCAGGTATTTTCAAAGACCTGATGCACAGCATTTAGAAATAGATTCGTCAATGACCTCCATGTTTGGCCATGCCGGTTCTATGAGATTTGGTAAACAAGGTGGCGGTCATATTAACTTTGGAGCAATTCTTACCTGGAAATCGCCAGGTTTTGAAATTAATGATGTTGGATTTGTAATGAGTACCGACGAGATTCTTCCAATTGTTTATATTGGTTACAGGATATGGGAACCCTTCAGCATATTCCGGCAAATGAACATAAATATAAATGCCTGGCACGCCTGGGATTTTGGTGGAGTTAATATACTTACTGGTGGAAACTTTAACTTTTTTACCCAATTCAAAAATTATTGGAGATTAAGTACTGGTTATAACATAAGTGGCGAAAGGCAATCCAGTTCAGCCCTTCGGGGAGGGCCTATGTTAAAACTTCCTGGCAATAGCAGCCCCAGAATATTCATATCATCTGATGATAGAAAAAAACTGGTTTTTAATGCTTTTGGTAGCTTCAGATGGGGCAATGAAGACTCCTCGAATAGTCAACGAGTTGGACTGGAAATTGACTATCGTCCAATAGATATGTTAAGCCTTTCTTTAGAGCCCGCTTTGAATCTTAATAAAACTGAATTACAATACGTAACTACAGATAGTTACAATTCTGATCCGAGATATATAGAGGGATATATTAATCAGACAATGGTCAGTTTCGATTTTAGGATTAACCTGAGTATTACTCCTAACTTTTCTATTCAATATTGGGGACAGCCTTTCTTTGCAGTAGGTGATTATTCTAAATTTAAAAGAATAACAAATCCACAGGCTGATGTATTCACTGATCGGTTTCATATATTTTCATCAAATGAAATATCTTACGATGAGGATGACAACTTTTACTATATTGATGAAAACCACGACTCTAACTATGATTATGGTTTTGAAAATCCTGACTTTAATTTTAAAGAATTCCTCTCAAACCTGGTTCTTCGATGGGAATACAGTGCCGGATCAACCTTATATTTTGCCTGGTCTCAAAGCAGGGATGGTTTTGAACCTGATGGCCGATTTATAGTAAATGAGGACATTCAAAATTTGTTCACTATTAAACCGCATAATGTTTTTCTTATCAAATTCTCTTACAGGTTTAGGCTCTAATAATCAAGTATTTAGGATTAACTGAATATTTATATGATTTCGTATTAACCGTAGATTAATAAGTCCCAGTTATGTTCAACAATTACATCAAAACCTCTCTGCGCAATTTATTCAAATATAAAGGATACTCCTTTATTAATATTGTAGGCCTGGCCATAGGCCTGGCCAGTGCCCTTCTCATACTGCTCTTTGTTCAGGATGAGCTCAGCTACGATAAGTTTCATGAAAAAAGTGACCAAATTTATCGGGTTTATCTAAATGGTAAGATTGCCAGTGATGAATTGGTTGTGGCTGTATCATGTGCCCCTTTAGGAGCCACCATGGTGAAAGATTATCCCGAGGTATTAAGTTCAACACGCCTTTTCACTTTTGCAGGAGATCCCCTTGTGCGTTTTGAAGAAAACAACCTGGTGGTTGAGAAATTCTATTATGCAGACTCAACCTTCTTCGATGTTTTCTCAGTGAAATTCTTAAGAGGTGATCCCATCAATGCGTTGAATAGAGCAAATACTGTGATAATTACGGATGAAATGGCAGGAATTTTCTTTGGCAAAGAAGATCCATTGGGAAAATCAATAAAAATGGGAAATGACCAAACTGACTTTGAAATTACGGGTGTGGTAGAAAAATACCCTGAGAATTCTCATTTCCAATTTAATATGCTTGCGTCTTATATTACTATGAGAGAGATGGCAAACAGTAGTTTCTGGGTTTCTAATAATAACTACACCTATATTTTACTTCAGGAAGATTACCCAATGGAACAGCTTCAGGCAAAATTGCCAGAGATGGTTGAAAAGTATGTAGGGCCACAATTACAAATGTTCAGCAATGCAAGTTTTGAGGAATTTCTTGAATCAGGAAACAAATATGGATATATCCTGCAACCCATCAAAAAAATACATCTTTTCTCCGATCTTCAATATGAAATTGAACCAGGCGGAAATATTAAAACAGTATATATCTTTTCTGTCATAGCCTTCTTTTTAATTTTAATTGCGGCTATCAATTTCATGAACCTGGCTACTGCTAAATCAGCCGGACGTGCCAGGGAGGTTGGTATACGTAAGGTAGCTGGATCAAACCGACCACAACTTATCTCACAATTCCTGATTGAATCGATTATTTTGAGTTTCTTATCACTCCTTATAGCCCTGGTATTGGTGGAGCTATTTCTTCCAGCATTTAATAATCTTGCCGGGAAACAATTAAAATTCATTTTTACAGGCGATTGGTCGTTTCTTCCATACATAATAGGATTGGGGATTTTTGTTGGCTTCCTGGCAGGAAGTTATCCGGCATTTTACCTGGCTTCTTTTGTTCCTACAAAGGTTTTAAAAGGAAGTATTCAAACTGGTATGAAGGGAGGAAGAATGCGCAGTATTTTGGTGGTATTCCAATTTACTATTGCCATCTTTCTTATAATTAGCACCATTGTGGTTTACAACCAGCTTAGTTTTGTCCAAAACAAAGATCTGGGATACAACAAAAAAGATGTGATGATTATTGAAAGAGCCTATGCATTACAGGATCAAAGGAATGCATTTAAAGAAGAGCTTTCCCAAAACCCGGCCATAGAGATGATCAGCCAGACCAATAATGTGCCCTCTTTTTTACATGGAAATACGGCTTTCAGGCCTGAGGGATCTACGCCGGATGAAATAAGGGCAACAAACTTCTATTATACTGATGAAAACTTTCAAAGTACTTTTGATATTAAGATGGTGGAAGGAAGATGGTTCTCGAAGGAGTTTGCTGGAGATTCGCTGGCGGTAGTTTTAAATCAATCCGCAGTAAAAGCTTATGGCTATGAAGATCCTATTGGAAAAAATGTTTTACAAATTGGTGGGAATGCTGATACGACCGATCTAGCCTTGAAAATTATAGGTATTGTGGAAGACTTCAACTATGAGTCTTTGCACCAAACCATACAACCTCTGATCATAGGCTATAACCAAAACCGTTTTGCAAGTTATTTTGCTGTACGGATACAGCCTGATAATTACCAGGCAGCCATAAAATTCATTGAAGAAAAGTGGAACAGTATTGTAGCAGATCAACCTATTGAATACACCTTTCTTGAAGAGGAACTTAAAACCAACTACAACGATGATAGAAATGAAGGAGTAATATTTGCCATTTTTGCCCTTTTAGCCATATTTGTGTCTTCCCTGGGCCTCCTGGGACTGGCCTCTTTCACAACCGAGCAAAGAACCAAAGAGATTGGTATTCGTAAAGTAATGGGATCATCTATTTCTCAGGTGGTAGGCTTGTTAACAAAAGAAATTAACTGGCTATTAATTATTTCCTCGGTAATTTCATGGCCACTTGCTTTCTATTTCATGAAAAACTGGCTTCAGAATTTTGCCTTTAAAACCAATCTTAGTTTGTTTATTTTTTTAATCGCCTCTCTAATTGCTTTTGTGATTGCATTATTGACAACAGGGTTCCAGGCATTTAAGGCGGCAAGATCCAACCCGGCTAATTCTCTGAGACACGAATAATCTAGGCTTATACCCAAAATTATATTATTTACATTCCGAAAACAGAAAAGGCTGCCCAAGGGCAGCCTTTTTTTAGTATACTTGAGGTGGGGTATTAAAAGCTAAAATCAACACCTACAGCAAATATATTAGTGTCCTTACCATAAGTTTGTGTGTACATTACAGGCTCTCCAGTCGGAACTGAATCATCCTGGTAAAATACCATAACATATCCGGCATTTACTGTTACATTCTCTGTTATGTTCCATCCTGCTCCAAAACCAATAGAAGAGGAAGTCAATGAATAGCTAAGGTCGCTCTGGTAACTTTTATTAACGCCCATACTTGCAAAGCCATAAGAAGCACTGATCATTACTTTATCCTTAATGGTATATTGTGCTGTTCCGTTAATATTATAGGAGTTATTGTCAATTTCATTTTCAAGGCCGTCCCAATTTACATTTTTATCCCAGTAGTACTCAAAACCAACAGAAAGTTGCAGGCCTTGTAAGGGTCTCACATTCGCCGCTCCTGATAATAAAGCAGGCATATCGGCATTGGTAACTTCACCATCAGGGAACATCGTAATTGGAGCACCAGTACTTGGGTCATATCCCATAAGAAAATCACTGGTTGTATGATTTGTTAATTGGAGCTTTGTTTTGAATTCATACTTAAACGCAACATCAAGAATCTTTGCAGGTGAAAGATGTACACTTATCATTGGAGTGATTCCTGATCCTTTCTGCTCATACTCAACTTCTTGGTCTGTAACCAGGGTTGCTGTTGCTCCAGCTTCCAAAGCAGAATTTGCTGCTTCATCACTTACTATACCAAAAGTCCCGGCAGCCTGGGTATTAGTCATTCCTGGGAAGTAGACTCCCACGTCTGTTAATGCATCAATTAAAGTTTGATTGGCAAGTGGGTCATCCCCAACTATAATTCCAGCGCCTATGGCAGCAGTCAATCCGGCTGAAGCTACAGCTGCATCCTGAGAAGCCTGGGCATAAAGTCCTGAAGCAGTGACGAAAAACTCATCTGCCCGAACCATGCTTCCATCATTTATAGGAGGAGCCATCGGATTAATCATCAAATCTTTCAAATAACCATTATATGAATTATTTGCCATTACGTAGCGAGCTCCAGCAGCTACAGAAATAAAATCATTTATTTCATAGGTCAGTCCTGCCTGAATACCATAATACACAGATCTTCCTTCAAAAAATAGGCTTTCCGTATATTGAGAGGTAGGTATTCCCATTTCATTTAACATGCCTACAAGGTTCACTCCAGTCAATAATTCAAAGGAGGGCAATCCATTGTTAAAGGTGGCACCGCCGCCGCCGCCAACTGGATTAAAGCCCGCTGAAATAGTAAATTTCCCAGTTTTCCAGGCAAAATATACACCTGGATACAAAGGAGCTTTCACGTCTCCAACATAACTCGGGCCATACACCAGGTATGGGAAATCGTTGGAAATGGTTTGGGTCTGAAAAATCGATTGGTTATTTAATGAGAAATGAAAACCATCGTTAAGCTTGCTTAAACCAGCAGGGTTAAAATAAACCGCATCTATATCAGTGGTTGCATACCTGGCAAAATACCTTGCCCACGCTGCACTCTGATTTGTATTGGTAACAATACCACCGGAAAATGCAAATGTAGATAGCAGAAGCACTGCTATTAAAGCTGTTGTAATTCTTTTCATATGTATAGGTTATTGGTTAAAATCGGCGCAAAATAGGATGAATTCTACGAACCACAAAATAAAATCAAGAAAAAATGCAATTTGGCACCCTCCAAATCACCCTGTTTTATATCATGTTTAGTACCTAAAAATCGAGTTGCTTTCGTGTTTTGGTACATTTTTCAGACAAGAATTCTTCAGAAATTGGAGAATATTCTAGCTTTTCATATACTTTTTAATTATTGCTGTTAATTTGTACCTTTACTTCCAATAAAATCTGCCAGGTTCTTAATATCAAACAACTAATCACCTAATGATAAGAAAGTTATCCTTTCCGGGCATTTTTCTTCTTGTTGCCTGCTCATCTTTGTTTTCGGTTAATGCCCAATCCCCCATTGCTGAAATATCGGTTCATGCAGGAGATATTCTTAGAACAAACACACCTGCCTCTTTCAATCTTAAAGATGAGCTAATAAAAGAAAATCAGTCTTTCATCTTGAAATATAATGCTGAAGGTTCAGAAAAAGAGATTTACTGTCAGCTTGAAAAAGGAAGTCCTAACAGATTATGGTGGATAATATCGGATACACTTCATCCTGGAAAAACCAGAAATTATACCCTATTTGCTATTCCCAAAAATTCCTCAAATCTTGTTAAAAGCATTAAAAATAAAAAGGAAGTAATTATTTCTGTTCAGGATAAGGACGTATTGCAATATAATTATACCACTGTGTATCCGCCTAAAGGAATAGATACTATTTATAAAAGGAGCGGATTTATCCACCCGCTTTGGAGCCCATCAGGGAATGTCCTGACACGAATACAGCCACCCGACCATTACCATCATTATGGAATATGGAACCCATGGACAAAAACAAAATATGAAGGCAAAGAGATTGACTTCTGGAATCTGAACAAAGGAGAAGGGACAGTAGAACACAAAGCCTTTTCATCTCTTACCAGCGGAGATGTTTTTGGCGGTTTTAGGGCAGAGCTTGATCATATTGATATGAAAGCTGAAGAAGGGACCAGAGTAGTACTTAATGAAGAATGGGATGTTAAAGTATGGGGTATAAAAGGAATATGGCTGTGGGATTTTCATTCAAGCTTGGAGTGTCCCTCAAACAGTCCGTTCCTGATTGAAGAATACCGATATGCCGGGTTTGGATACAGGGCATTGGAAGAATGGACCAAAAACAACAGTTATGTAATAACCTCAGAGGGAAAAACCCGGAAAGATGCCGATGGATCAAGGGGGCGTTGGTGTAATGTTTATGGAGAATTGGGCACAGGTCACGGGGGAATCGTATTTATGAGCTATCCGGAAAACCAATCTCATCCCGAACCACTTCGTATCTGGCCTGAAAATGCCAATGGAAACCGGGGAGATATGTTTTTTAACTTTTGTCCGACTAAAGAATCTGACTGGGAACTAAAACCTGGAAAATCATATACTTTAAAATACAGAATGCTGGTATATAATGGTAATATTAGCCCGGAAGAGGCCGAAAGATACTGGCAAGACTTCGCACATCCTCCAACCGTAGAAATTAAACTCTTGAAAAAACCATAAACCTTTTTCCATGAAAAAAACGAAGAACACTCCAAAAAAATCATTCAATCGCCGTGAATTTATTAAAACATCAGCGGCTGGTGTTATTGGAGGTAGTATTATTGTCCCCACCATAGTTCCCTCAAGTGTTTTTGGTGCCAGTGCCCCAAGCAATAAAATAAATATTGCCGCTATTGGATTGGGTCGTATTTCAAGAACTCATGATCTGCCTGAAACAATGAAATATGATTCAGCTAGAGTAATAGCAGTTTGTGATGTTGACACAAAACGATTAAAGGATGGTAAGCAATTTGTCCTGGACTATTATGCAAAGAAAACGGGTAAGAAAAACTATGCAAATGTTTTAATGTATTCTGATTTCAGAGAATTGCTTCTGAATAGAAATATTGATGCTGTCCTGGTCAGTACACCTGATCACTGGCATGCTATTCCAGCCATAGAGGCTGCAAAGGCAGGGAAGGATATATACCTTCAGAAACCAACCTCACTTACTATTGAAGAAGGCAGGGCCTTAAGCGATACAATCAACCGAACTGGCAGAATATTGCAAATAGGAAGTCAGCAGCGATCGGTAAACCCTTGGCCACAATTTAAACGAGCTTGTGAATTGGTGAGAAATGGAAGAATTGGAGATATCCATACAGTTATTATTGGCTTACCGGGTGATCCTTCCGGACCAGAAGAACTTGAGATGCCCGTTCCTGCTAACCTGAATTATGATATGTGGCTGGGCTCCACACCTGATGTGTACTATACTGAAAAGAGAGTACATCCTCAACTTGATTATTCTCGTCCGGGATGGCTACGCTGCGAGCAGTTTGGTGCCGGAATGATAACCGGCTGGGGAGCACATCATGTTGATACAGCACATTGGGGAATGGGTACTGAATTTACCGGGCCTATTGAAGTAGAGGCAGAGGCACAATTCCCTACCAGCGGATTGTGGAATGTTCATGGTGATTTTAATGTAAAGGCAAAATATGCAAATGGAGTTAACATGTATATAAGTGGTGATTACCCAAATGGGGTTCGATTTGAAGGATCTGAGGGATGGATCTTTGTTACCCGGGGTAATTACGCTGTTACACCAAGTGATCCGGTATCATCTGATAGTAATCGTATAGCCCTGGATGCCAGCGATCCCAAAATCCTGACCTCAGAAATTGGAAAAGACGAGATTCACCTGTATCATAGTGAAGAACAGCACGGAAACTGGCTCGATTGTATTAAAACCAGGAAACAACCCGTGGCACCGGCTGAGGTGGGACATCGCTCTTGCAGTGCCTGCCTGGTCAGTCATATTGCCATGAAATTGCCTGGCAGACTTTTCTGGGATCCAATGAATGAAAAGTTCTTAGATAATGACAAGGCAAATTCAATGTTGTCCAGGCCTATGCGCAACCCATGGCATACCTAAAATCAAAAAAGGTATTTAGAATATGAAACCCTATCCCCTAATGCCAATGAAAATTTTTACCATTTTTAAACAAATTGTATTAGCGAGTTTTATAGCAATAGTGATTATTGCCTGCTCGAATCAGTCACAATCGAACCAAAATGAATCTGATATGAATTTTTCCGGAGCCGAGAATGAAGTCAAGTTAATGATTCTTGATCCTGGTCATTTTCATGCTGCCCTGGTCCAGAAGAAAATGTACGAGCAAGTTGACCCTGTCGTTCATGTTTATTCCCCCGAAGGACCCGATGTGGATAATTACCAAAAAACAATCAATAATTACAATTCCAGGCCTGACTCACCAACAAAATGGATAACTGAATTGTATACCGGTCCAGATTTCGCTAAAAAGATGCTTTCTGATCGACCAGGGAATGTTATGGTTACTTCCGGAAACAATGGAAGAAAAACCGAATATATCATTAAAGCAGTTGATTCAAGCATAAATGTATTTGCCGATAAGCCTATGGCCATTAATAGGGAAGACTTTGAATTACTGAAACAGGCATTTGAAAAGGCAGATGAAAATGATGTACTCATTTATGACATCATGACTGAACGATTTGAAATCACCACACTATTGCAAAAAGAACTATCAATGATTCCAGAAGTTTTCGGATCATTGACACAGGGTAGCCTGGAGGAACCTGCTGTAGTAAAAGAAAGTGTTCATCATTTCTTCAAATATATTTCTGGAAACAAAATTAAGCGTCCGCCATGGTTTTTTGATGTTACCCAGCAGGGGGAAGGAGTTGTAGATGTAACCACACATCTGGTAGACCTGGTTCAGTGGGAATGTTTTCCGGAACAGATTATCGATTATAGAAGAGATATAGAGCTCATATCTGCCAGTCGTTGGCCAACAAATCTAACGCCAACTCAATTCAATACGGTTACCCAGATGAATAAATATCCCGATTACTTCAGGAAAAATATTGTAAATGACAGTATTCTGCAAGTGTATGCCAATGGGGAAATTAATTATACCATCAAAGGAGTTCATGCAAAAGTATCTGTAGTATGGAACTACCAGGCGCCTGAAGGAACAGGTGATACCCATTATTCCATAATGAAGGGTAGCAAATCAAATCTGGTGATTAAGCAGGGTGCTGAACAAGACTACAAACCAAAATTATATATTGAACCAACAAAAGAGATTGATTCTGAAGAATTCGAGATTGAAGTGAATGCCGCGTCGAAAATTTTAGCTGAAAAATATCCGGGTCTAGAGATTCATAAATCTGATAAAAAATGGGAAGTTCTTATTCCGGATAAATACAAGACCGGACACGAAGCACATTTTGCACAGGTTACGGAAAAATTCATTCAATATCTTACGGAAGGTAAATTACCTGATTGGGAAGTTCCCAATATGATCACAAAATATAATTTAACCACACAGGCGCTAGAAATGGCCTTGAATACAAATAATAATTAATCTGAAAAAATGAAAAAGATCCAACTTATCCTGCTTCTAATTGTACTCCCGGTTTTTCTGTTTTCCATTACTGCACAGAATCGTAAAGAAAAAAGAGTTTTGGTATATACCAAAAATGGAGATGGTTATGTGCATGATAATATTGAAAGTAGTGTCAAAGCCATTAAAAAAATGGGAGAAGAAAATAGTTTCAAGGTAGATGTATCATATAATCCGGAAGTCTTCAGTAAATCCAAGCTTGAAAAGTACAGTTGCATTGTGTTCTCAAATACGAACAATGATGTATTTGATACCGATGAAGAAAAAGTGGCTTTTATGAGATATATTCAAGCTGGTGGAGCCTATGTTGGCATTCATTCTGCCTGCGGAACCGAACGGAACTGGTTATGGTTCACAAAGCTTACCGGTGGAACATTTGATGTTCATGCCGCTTTCCAAGAATTTACTGTGAAAATAATTGATCATAATCATCCATCAACTATAGACATGCCAGACGAATGGACCATTAAAGATGAGTGTTATTTTGTGAAAGACATGAATCCTGCCATCACTGTTTTAATAACCAACGATCTGAGCACAATTGAAGACAAAAGGAAAGATACTTTTCCAACTCTCTTTGGAAACGATTTCCCCGGGGCCTGGTATCATGATTACCAGGGAGGAAGATCCTTTTATACCTCTTATGGGCATAGTCCGGAAGATTACGAAAATCCAATTTTTGTAAATCATATCCTGGGTGGAATCATCTATGCAATTGGTGATAACAAAAAACTCGATTACAGCAAGGCTACAGCTACCAGTCCTGATAGCCCATAATTAGTATTTCTTATAATATAGTGGCTAAACTTAAAAATGAAAAATGCTACTAATATAATTTGGGCAAATCTACTCCTATGCTCCTACCTGGCATTTTCATATTACTATTTTAATGGTTGGTGGTATTCTTCCATCGGAACCATCTTGATTATTCTGTTTAGCTTTTTAATCTGGCGAAAAGACTTTCTTAAAGTGGTCGGATTGAAACTTTCGTTAAAAGAATTTTTTATAACTGTATCCCTTACCATAGTGAGCATACTTGGCTCACTTTTTCTAATCAAACACATCGGATCGAAACACAATATTATTATACAATTTTCATCTTTCCGAAGTTATTACCATGACATTTTCTACATATTAAATGAAGAAATAGTATTAGGGAGTATTCCAATATACTTGCTAATTAGCCGATTAAAAATAAGATCGCTATATGTTTCAATTGGGCTGGCATTAATATTCACCATGGTGCATTTCGTTTTTTATAAGTGGATTTTTCTTGAAAAAGGTATCATTGAAGTTCAAACTTTATTCACCCTCTTCCTGGTAGGAATTGTTCGGAATAACCTTATTATTGTATATAAGAACATCGGTTATTCATGGGCACTGCATTTTGGTTGGATGGTAATTTTGTTTGGCTGTTTGCCAGAATGGGTGGAATCAGGAAAAGTGGTAACTGAACCAGATCGTTTTAATCTGTTTCTTGGCTCCTATGAAATGTTGATCATTTCTATTTTTCTTGCCGGAATTAGTATATTTCACATGACAAAAAAATTGGATAGCAATCGCCTGAAGGCAAACCATGGATCATGAAATCAAAATAGAATACTTCAAAACTAAATTCGGTGAGCTTATTATTGGTTCATTTGAAAATAAATTGTGTTTATGCGACTGGCGATATCGAAAAATGCGAAACTCGGTTGATAAAAAACTGAAAACCAGGTTAAGTGCTGATTTTATTGTAGAAAGCACGGCTATCTCCCATAAAACTAAGAACCAGTTAAACGAATATTTTGAAGGACAAAGAAAAGAGTTTGATATTCCTCTTTATATAGTTGGTTCTGATTTTCAAATAAAGGTATGGAACAAATTATTGTCTATCCCATATGGGAAAACAGAATCATACCTGGGCCTTTCAAAAAAACTGGGTGATGAAAAAGCCATAAGAGCTGTGGCAAGTGCAAACGGGGCAAACCAAATTTCAATTATTGTTCCCTGTCATAGAATAGTGGGTAGTAATGGGAAACTTATCGGATATGCAGGAGGATTACAGGTAAAAATGAAATTATTAATTTTAGAAAATGCCATTATCAATGGTCAAATGAGATTGTTTTAGAGATTATAGATTTAAATCTTAACTATTATGAAAAAAGCACTAAAAAGAATTGCCCTTGGGTTGGGAATTCTAATTGTATTCTTAGTCATTTTTTTTGTTGGATACGGAATAAAAGCTAAATCGGAGATAAAATCTATGACACCGCTTGAAACAAAGCAAATTGTTGAGAACGTATTTTCGATTCAGGATACATTTGTAAACTTGTTTTTAATTAAAGACGGTGATCAATATGTGGCTATCGATGCCGGAAATAATCCGGAAATTGTTTCTGAAGAGTTAAAAAAGTTAAATATCAGTCCTGAAAAAGTGGTGGCTGTATTACTAACACATACGGATGGTGACCATGTGGCAGCCATTCCCCTTTTTAAGAATGCCAAAATCTACCTCTCAAAACAGGAAGAACAATTAATTAATGGTGAAGAAGGAAGATTTTTTATTTTCGGAAATAAAATTGACACCAAGGATTATATACTGGTTGAAGACCAGGACAATTTCAATATTGGAAATCTGAAAATAAAAGGAATTTTAACGCCAGGACATACCCTTGGTTCCATGTGCTATTTAATCAACGAAAAATATTTATTTATTGGTGATGCAGCTAGTTTAAAAGCTGATAAGCTTGACAAGTTCAACCCATTTTTTAATATGGATACTGATATGGCAGTTGAATCTATGAGTGTAATTTCGAATATTCCTGAAGCTGAATATCTCATAACGGACCATTATGGATATACTGATGATTATAAAAATGCTGTTAAAGATTGGGGGAAATAGCATTTCGCCAATGTTCAAATACAATTTCCTATTTCTTCTTTTTTCAAGTATCTGTATTTTATCGGAGGCTCAAACCCTTCAGCTTCCTTCAAGAAATCCTGCATTCCCTGAAGGAACTCAGATTATTAAATCCATATCTGATCTGCCTCTTGAGAATAGAGAATCAATTATTTTATATGAGGTATTAAGGGGAAACATCCCTGGTTTTTACAGGAATATGGTCCCTATTAAAGATAGTGCATTCATTGAAGGAAAATACAGACACATTAGCTATTATGTAATACCCGATTACCTGGCCCTGGGTAGTGATAGCGATTACTTTTTATGCCCCATGACTCCCATTCTTGCACAGATTATCGCAGACTCATTAAACTGTATTCTTCCTACCCTTAAAATGGTAAATCAAATTTGGAAAGCCTCTTCTGTAAAGATGAAACCTCAAACTATTTCACCCGGGCCGGAAATGACTACTGTACCAGTTTTTGTAAAACATAATACCATGCTTAAGTCTCAGCGCCAATTATATTTACTAAAGCATCCCTTAGGAAATCTGGTCAGCGGAAATAAAAAAGATGTGATTATCAGCAACTCCATTTACAACAATAGCTCTGCTGGTAAGGTGGTAATATACGGTTGGCATTATCAGAGTGGAGAACCCATACAAGCTCTCTATGCAGGACATTCAGAAAGCTATGTTGACTATAGCCACGGGATCAGGTTGGTACAAAAAGAGGTATCACTGGATGGAGATAGAATGTCTATAACGGATGTTTTGAAATCAGCCCATCTGAATATTCTGCTGAGTGATGAAGGAATTATTTCAACCTCCTTCTACCCTGATACAGCCTCGACTGCAAAAAGTTTTGATCATTCAATTCAAAATAAATAGTTGGAAACTGTGATTTTTTAGAAACTTGTGCGAATAATGTTGTAAACAAGTAAAAAAGATTTTTCATGGATAGCCTGGTCAGGGATGTAGAGTTTTCAAAAGTAATTGAGGAAAATAAAGGCCTCATATATAAGGTTGCCAATTCATATTGTCGGCATGAAGAGGACAGAAAGGACCTTATTCAGGAGATCAGCATACAGATTTGGAAGTCATTCAACAGGTACAACAAACAATATAAATTATCTACCTGGATTTATAGAATTTCATTAAACGTTGCCATCTCCTTTTACCGAAAGAATAAAATAAGGAAAGACCAAATTGCCCCTCTTAATGAAGAGGCTACCCACATTACTGATAACCAGGATAATAATGAAGGTGAGGACATATCTCGCTTATATGCCCTAATTCATGAATTAAAGGAGCTTGACAGGGCTGTAATGCTTTTGTACCTGGATAATAGTGCTTATAAAGAAATTTCAGAAATACTGGGTATATCTGAATCCAATGTGGCCACAAAAATCAACAGAATAAAAACGAAACTAAAACAGAGATTTACAAATTTTAAAAACTAAATAAAATGACAAAAGAAAACATACAAAACCTTTGGGGCGATTACAGTTCCGAAATACAAAAAAAGCTGAATATTAATACATTAAACCTGCAATCAATCGATGCAAAAACCTCTAAAACCATTCTGAACGGCCTGCTTATCAGACGTATCATAGAATCACTCCTATTTTTTGCATTTGCTGGACTTTTATTAAGATTCTCCATTGAAAACAATTCAACTATTTATTATGTTTTATCAGGCTTGATACTAATGATATTTTGCCTGGTAGGCTTTACAGGTAGCTTAATGCAAATAATATTAATTCTCCGTCTGGACTTTTCAAAACCCATTACTTCTTTTCAAGTCCAACTTGAAAAACTAAAAATCTATAGTTTACAGACACTTCGGCTGATATTCCTTTCCATACCTTTCTATTCTGCATACATGGTCATCGGATTCAAAGCCTTGTATGATTTTGACATCCTGGCAAATGCTGACTCCAATTGGTTAATATGGAATATAATCCTAACTATTCTGTTAATCCCATTTTCGATTTGGCTTTATAAGGTATTGAATTACAAAACAAAAAAAAGATGGGTCAAAAAACTAATTGTTGACAATGGAGGTAAACAAATTCATTCTGCCATTCAGTTTCTTCATGAAATTGAAGAATTTGAAAAAAACGGGAATAATAAGTAAGTAACTTATGTCCGTTAATTGAAGTTTACAATTTTGATTTGATTGGACCTTGATATAATTTTATAGAAGTATTGAAAATCTTATTCTCTTCCTTCGCTTGAAAGTAAATTATACTTTGATATAAATGAACTCCTTAACAGAAGCCCCGAACATAGGAAATACTTTAGCTCTTAAACTAAAATCAGCAGGGATAAATAATTTACAGGAATTAAAAGAAACCGGAAGTGAAAATGCTATTATCAGAATAGCTACCATTGAAAATAGCGGAGCCTGTTTAAATATGTTATTTGCACTTGAAGGAGCAATTCAGGGGATACGTTGGCATAATTTAAAAAGTGAAAGAAAGTTGGAATTAAAAGAGTTTTACCATACTTTCATAAAGGAATAATCACACCCAACTTAAATTTTAAATAACACTGGTTAATAGTTTATTCTAACATAGATAATATGATTTGGTGCTTTTAATTGTACCAGTTTGTATTAAACAGTATTAATCATTTTCCAATTCTGATTTACAGATGTAGAGAAGAAATAACCTAAAATTAAAAAAATGCAAAAATCATTCAATGCTTTGATCATTCTTGGCCTACTGCTGGGAGTTTTTGGTTGTGGCCCTAAATGGAATAAAACAGAAAAAGATGATTTTAATATTATCAACAATAAAGGCGGACAAACACTGGGCTATTCTCCAGCATCCGGGGTAAATATTATTACTTTAGATCGCTTTGCGTTTAAGGATTTGAACAAGAACAACGGTCTGGATCCCTATGAAGATTGGCGACTTCCTGCTAAAGACAGGGCTGCGGATTTGGCTTCAAAGATGTCTATTGAACAAATAGCAGGTTTGATGTTATACAGTGGCCATCAGAGTATTCCCGGTGGAGGATTCAGAGGTAGAACCACCTATAATGGTAAATCATTTGATGAAAGTGGGGTAGAATCATCCGATCTTTCAGATCAACAAATTGATTTTCTAAGCAATGACAATTTGCGTCATGTCCTCTTAACCCGTTTAGAAAGCCCAATGGTTGCAGCAAAATGGAACAACAATGCACAGGCACTTGTTGAGGGATTAGGGCTGGGAATTCCCGCCAACAACAGTACAGATCCCCGGCATCAGGCAAATGCTGATGAAGAATACACACTGGGAGCCGGAGGTGATATTTCACGTTGGCCCGGATCAATTGGCCTGGCCGCCAGCTTCGATCCGGAACTGGTGAAAAAATTTGGTGAAATTGCTTCCATTGAATACCGTGCACTTGGATTAGCCACAGCACTCTCTCCACAGATAGACCTGGCTACTGATCCAAGGTGGTATAGGTTTAGTGGTACGTTTGGCATTAGCCCACTATTATCGACCGATATGGCAAGGGCATATATTGATGGATTTCAGACCTCTTCTCCTGCAAATGAAATAATGAACGGTTGGGGCTATGAAAGTATAAATGCCATGGCCAAACATTGGCCAGGCGGTGGTGCTGGAGAAGGAGGCAGGGATGCTCATTACGGATTTGGCAAATATGCAGTCTTTCCCGGTAATAATTTACAAACACATATGAAGCCTTTTATTGAAGGAGCTTTTGACCTCAAAGGCGGAACAAAAATGGCATCAGCCATAATGCCTTATTATACTATCTCTTACAATCAAAATCCAGATGGGGAAAATGTGGGCAATGCATTCAGTAAGTATTTTATTACCGATCTGTTGAGGGGGAAATATGGATTTAAGGGTGTTGTTTGTACAGATTGGGGTGTAACCAATGACGATGCAGGCATGGCAGCTTTTGGAAGAACTCCATGGGGAGTTGAAAACTTAACGGTTGCTGAACGACACTATAAAGTATTGATGGCCGGTTGTGACCAGTTTGGCGGGAACAATGATGCAGGGCCAGTAATTGAGGCATATAAGATGGGTGTAGATGAGTTTGGTGAAGATTTTATGCGAATTCGATTTGAACAATCAGCAGTAAGGCTATTATTGAATATTTTTAGAGTAGGCTTGTTTGAAAACCCCTATTTAGAGCTTAATGACACCAAAAACACAGTTGGCAAACCCGAATATATGGAAGCTGGATACCAGGCTCAATTAAAATCTATTGTCATGCTTAAAAACAAGGGGAATGTTCTTCCGGTAAATAGCCAAAAGACTGTTTATATACCGAAGAGATTTTTGCCTGCTTCCCAAAACTTCTTTGGGGCCGAAAATCCCGACCGATGGGAAGATCCCTTTAACATGGATTTGATTGCAAAATATTTCAAGATAACGGATAATCCAGATGAAGCAGATCTTGCCATTGTCGTCATCAACACACCTGAGAATGGACGCACAGCTGGCTACAGTGAGGAAGATGCGGAGAATGGGGGAAATGGATTTCTTCCAATAAGTTTGCAATATGAAAACTATATCGCCACTGAAGCTCGTGATCCGAGCCTGGCTGGCGATTCAAGAGAAAATGATGTACTGAACCGAAGTTATAAAAACAAATCCGCACAGGCAAAAAATAGCACAGATCTGGATATGGTTCTGAAAACTAAAAATACAATGAAAGATAAGCCTGTAATTGTTGTATTGAGAATGACCAATCCTACTGTTGTAGCTGAATTCGAAAAGGAAGTTGATGCCATGCTTGTCCATTTCAGAATACAGGACCAGGCAATTCTCGATGTAATTTCAGGAGCATTTGAGCCATCGGGCCTTCTACCTATGCAAATACCAGCTGACATGTCTATCGTTGAAACCCAAAAGGAAGATGTTCCTTTTGATATGAAAGCCCATGTTGATTCTGAGGGGAAGATGTATGATTTTGCGTTCGGATTAAACTGGAGTGGTACAATTCAGGATAACAGAACAGAAAAATATAAAAACTAAGAGAAAATGAAAAACAGAAAATTGCTTATGATCCCCGGGCCCATTGAATTTGAGCCAAAAGTCTTACGTGCCATGGGTGTGGTTACAACAAGCCATGTAGCACCTAACTTTATTGAAACATTTGGGAATAGTTTGGATCTCATGAAGCAAATATGGATGGCTCCAGGAGGACAGGCATTTATTGTTTCTGGAAGTGGCACTTTATCCATGGATATGGCGGCAGCAAATCTTGTTGAACGAGGAGATAATGTTCTGGTCATTTCCACCGGATATTTTGGAGAAAGATTTAAAAATATTTTAGACCGATATGGAGCAAACACAAGCATATTGAGAGCCCCTGTAGGTGAAGTTGTCAGCCTTGAGGCTATTGAGGAAGAACTCAAAAATAAAAGTTATAAACTTTTAACCATTACTCATGTAGATACAGCAACCGGGGTATTGGTAGATCCAAAACCTATAATAGATTTAGCGAAGAAATATGATGTGTTAAGTATATTGGATGGAGTTTGCTCGGTAGCAGGTGAAGAAATAAAACAGGAGGATTGGGGAATTGACCTTGTTCTTACAGCATCGCAAAAAGCTATAGGTGTTCCTCCGGGTCTTGCGCTGCTTGTAGCTTCACAAAAAGCGATGAATGTTTGGGAAAACAGAAAAACACCTGTACAAAACTATTATGCCGACTGGGCAAACTGGCTTCCTATAATGAGAGCATATGAAGAAAGACGTCCTTCTTACTTTGGAACTCCACCCGTTAATCTAATTGCAGCATTGGAGACAAGCCTTAAAATTATCAAAAATGAAGGTGTTCAGAACAGGGTGAATAGACATCAGGTTTTGGCTTCAGCATTTCGATTGGCTATCTCTGCACTTGGCTTGGATATATTGCCTGTAGATGATAAAATTGCTGCAAATACAATGAGTGCGATTTATTACCCCAAAGGAATAGACGGGGCAGAATTCTGTGCAAAAGTATCTGAATACGGTGTTATAATAGCAGGTGGATTACTTAATGAAATTAAATCCACATATTTTAGAGTGGGCCATATGGGATCCGTTTCACCAGAAGACTTAATAAGTACTTTAAGTGCTGTGGAATATGCTTTGCATAAAATGGATTACAAATTTGATTCAGGTATTGGTCTCAAAACATTTCAAGAAGCGATTTATTCTATTTAAAACATAATTATAATCAGATTTAAGAAAACCAGTAATCAAGAATTATCTGAACATTAAAAACATCTGGTGTTTAAGATAAAATATAACTCAAAAAATATTTTGTTACTTAACAAATACCAATACGGCATATATTAGGTAATCTTTGCTTGCAAAAGTAAATGTTTAAACTAGTTAGTTGCAAGCATGATACATCTGAGATAAAAATTAAAAATATATAGAGTTTGAAAAGTTCAAATCAAAGCCTCTTGAAAATATTAACATTAGTGAGTTTAGCATGCTTATTAATTCCTCTTTCAATATTTGGATTATGGATATATGTTTTCAATTTAGGAACTACACAAGTCGATAGAGTTGCAATTTTTAATAATTATTTTCCGGATTTCCTTCATGGGAGATGGGATACGACCTATCTTAGTTTAGCTTTTTGTGTTTTTGCAATCATTCTCAGTAGTATTAGTCTGAAGTTATCAGGAAAAATATGGAAGGTATTGAACATTATCATTCTGGTTCTTAGCAGTTTGTTGCTGCTTTTAAATATATTTTCAATGATGTAACAGCCCGACTCTTAATAACATGATAGAAGCCAGCACCTAACATGCGGTCATAAAACATAGCGCAGAAAGTGCTAATTTTGACGATAGTAACATTTAACAAAACATATAGCGAGTTGATAATTAAGAGCTTTAAAATACTCTACGTTTCATACCTCTGAACGTTGTGCGTCATGTAAATAAAACAGAAGTAAGAATTTATTGGTTTCTCTAAAAAATATAATTATGACCAAGAAAAAAGGAACTGTAAAGAAAATCATCTTTGGAATTATTGGAGCAATCATTCTTTTCGTAGTAATTGTGATTGTTAACTTAATAATTGTTGTTAAAAATGGATCTATTATATCGAATGGGCAACCAATAGAGAACTATAGCGAACATAATTATGCACTTTTGGTTGTTGATATTCAAGAAGCCACAACAGGAGATGTTTCAATGTACCCATACTTCAAGGAAAACTCAGAGAATTTAATAATAAACATAAACCAAATAGCTGACAGTTTTAAAATGCGAAGTTACCCTGTTGTTTATATTCGAAGTGAAATAACAAATCCGTTAGTTAATTTAATAAATAGCTCATATGCAAAAGGAAATCCAGGGGCAAAATATGATAAACGGCTGAAAATTGTTTCAAACTTAGAGGTTGCAAAAAAAGGTGAAGATTCGTTTAGGAATACAAATCTCGATAGCATCCTGACTAGTAATAAAGTAAACGAATTGTATATTGTTGGCTTAGATGCTGCAGAATGCGTTAATGCAACTGTAGAAGCTGCTCAGAATAGAGGTTACAAGGTTAATATTATTGAAGAAGCAGCTATGTCGAAATCAAAAAAAATAATGGATAGTATGATGGTGAGTTTTAGAGATAGAGGGGTTAGAGTTATCCAAATAGATAGCTTAGCAATAGTGAAATAAGAAAATTTACGAACGCACAACACGGAGTATAACCAATACAGAAAATGCAGACTTTTATCGGATTGAGATAAAATGTAACTCAAATATTATTTTATTACTTAACAAATACCAATACGGCATATATTAGGTAATTTTTGTTTGCAAAAGTAAATTTATAAGCTAGTTAGCAATCATTTAAAAAAATTGGCAAAATCATAGATGACTCGACGAATAACAGATATTAAACTTCCAGAGACTCTTTATAAATACAGAGATTGGTCAAATAAATTCCATCGTAAAATAATAAATCTACAACAAATCTATTTTCCAAGAACATCCGAATTTAACGACCCATTTGATGGGAATATCCCTGTTCGCTGGGATTTAATGTCATATGAAGAGTGTTTTGAAAAAAATCTTGAAATATTAAATATCGCACATAAAGATAACGACCAAGAATTAGTAAGAGAATATGCCAAAAAAGTAACTGATGAAAAAACTCTTTGGCATCCAGACAAATTAGCAAGTGAAAGACCTGAGCAACTAGAAAAATGGAATTCGATAATTGGACTTCTCTCTTTGTCATCTGTACCTGATAATATTTTAATGTGGTCACATTATTCAAATAATCATACTGGATTTGTAATTGGGTTGGATACAAATTCACTATTTCATGATTATGACTTCGATTATATTGAGCCAATTGTCTACCAAACCCAATATCCGACAATTTCAGGGTTAGATGAACAAACAGAACAATTTTATAAAAAGTTCTTCAGTAAATCTGATTTATGGGTTTATGAAAAAGAATGGAGAATAAGTAAAAATCATATAAAAAATAGAATCATTAAGCTTAAAAAAAGGACAATTAATCAGGTGATAATCGGATGTTGTGCCGACAAAGAACAAACTAAAAGCATAATAAAATTAAGCAAAAGACATCTTGGAGTCGATATTCCGATATTAAAAGCAAATAAGGATAAATATGATTTTGGACTAAATTTAGAACAAATTGAATAATAAAAACGGTTGCTAACACATGGTATAGTGCATGCGGGTTTCAGCGATTTCCGAAGGTTTGTGGCTCGTGAAAAAAGTCAGTGTAAACTGACAGAAAATCGCTTCGTAATCCCGCACGACACCATACCATAAACCGTTCAATACCATTCCACTAAAGTGGACTTTTGTATCTTCATCCGCAAAGCGGATTCCCAATCCAAAAGAAATGGTATTGAATGAGGAGCAATGCGAAAGAAATGTTAAATAGACTAAAATAAATCACCCAAAAAAAATAAGGAAATGAAAAAATTAGCTTTTATGATTTTCATTTTTACACTTGTCTTTATTTCATGTAACAATGAAAAGTCAGGTGATATATCAACTGAGATTTATGCCGTTGAGAATGGGCTATTACCAGCGATCTTTGTAAAAGATGATTCACTAATCAAGTTTAATATATTAGAGAGAATGGATCATTATAAAGTTCCTGGAGTCAGCATAGCAATAGTAGAAAATGGGGAAGTAAAATGGGCGAAAGGATATGGTATTGCCAATACCGAAAGCGGAAGTATAGTCGATACTAAAACTATTTTTCAAGCAGGTTCAATAAGTAAACCATTGGCAGCACTTTCTGCTTTAAAATTAGTTGAAAATGGGAATCTTGACCTCGATGAAGATGTGAATACCTATTTAACCGATTGGAAAATACCGGAAAGTAAATTCACAAAAGTAGAAAAAGTAACACTTAGAAGGCTATTAACACATACAGCAGGAATGACTGTTCATGGATTTCCAGGTTATCAACAAACTGATACATTTCCATCAATAACGCAGGTTTTAAATGGTGAAGGAAATACGCCAAGAATATACGTGGATACTATCCCTGGTAATATTTGGAGATATTCTGGTGGGGGCTACACAATAATGGAAAAAATGGTTGAAGATATTAGTGGGCAAGCTTTAGATGAGTATATATCAAAAAATATTTTACAACCAATTGGAATGCAACATAGCAATTATGAGCAACCATTGGGGGCTGAATATCATTCTAATGCCAGCGCAGCTTATGATTCTGAGGGAAATATAATTGAAGGATTGTGGCATAACTATCCAGAACAGGCTGCAGCTGGTTTATGGACAACTCCTACAGACTTGGCAAAATACTGTATAGAAATTCAGAATATTCTATCTGGTAAAGAAACAGGTATCCTATCAAAGAAAACAATAAATAAAATGCTAACTAAGCACAAAAATAATTGGGGATTAGGTCCTTCTCTACAATGGGATGAAGATTCTTTAATATTCAGACACGGTGGAAAAAATGCTGGATTTACGAATGAATTGATCTCATTCGCTAATCGTGGAAATGCCGTAATAGTTATGACCAACGCAGATAATGGAGGGAAACTTATTGGGGAAATATTAAGATCCGTTTCAAATTATTATGATTGGGGAATAAGTAATCCACGAATTGTCGAAGTAATAAACCTTCCGATAGGAAACCTCAATAATCTTATTGGTAAGTATAAACTTGACTTTCAAGTTCCCGATATAGGTGATTATATCATTGAAATTACAGTTAGGGAGAACAAGCTTTTTGTTACTGATCCTAACAATGGAGATACCAATGTGTTGACGGCTTTGGAAGCATTAAAATTTATTGATTTGGAAAAGGGAGATGAAGTTCTTTTTCAGGTAGGGGAAGAAAAACAAGGCTTGCTATGGAGTAATAGATTTCAATTTAACAAGATTAATGAATAACTACTTACTACAATATGTAATACCTAATGACGGGATTTGAAGCCATTATTAAACTATGTCACTCATATCAACTTTATCACAGGTTTATAATGAAATGTTCCGACTCCGCCACAACTAATACATTGAAACGTTTAATATCATTAACTTCGTTGAGCTCTGACAGCAAGCTGACCAATAGCTCCACTAAACCAGCCTATTGGCAGATAATCCAGGTAGATGCAGCTCCTCATTATGTGTAATTAATTAAAACTATCTTTGGAAATTCCATGGATTTAAAAAAATACATAGCTGAACTCAAAAGACGCAATATCTTTAAATCTGCCATTGCCTATTTAGTAGTAGCATGGATAATTGCTGAAGTAGCCTCAGTTGTGCTCCCTACATTCAATGCTCCTCCATATTTAATGAGAGCCCTGTTGCTTATCTTGATAATAGGGTTTCCGGTCAATTTAATATTTTCGTGGATTTATGATTTTACGTCTGAAGGAATTAGGAAAACTGAAAATATTAATGAAAAGTCAAAGAAATCTAATATAAAGGGTAGTCGCCTTAATATAGTTATCATTGTTTCTTTATCTATTGCTGTTATAGTTTTGTTATTTAATCAATTCAAGAACAACTCCAGGAAAAATACAGATAATCCAACGGAAATTGTTGAAAAACTAAGTGGGAATAACTTAATAGCCGTGCTACCTTTTTTGAATACAAAATCAGATGAATCAACTGATTATTTAGGTTTCGCTATGGCTGATCAGATTATTGGAAGTTTAATATATCTCAACAATATTACAGTTAGGCCTTCAAGTAGTGTTAGAAAATTTGAAAACCAAACGATTGATCCAGTGCTTGTCGGAAAGGAATTGAATGTAGATTATATTTTAATCGGGAATTATTTAAAAGAAGGAAACATCATTCGATTGAATATTGAGTTGATAAACCTTAAAACAAATAAAATAGTTTGGCGAGAGCCTGTGCAAGTTAATTTTCAGTCTGCTTTTGAGTTACAGGATATCGTTTCAGAAAAGGTGGTAAATGAACTGGATATTCAATTTTCTCAAAATGAGATAAACAGAATTAAAAAAGACATACCAACCAACTCCTTGGCTTACGAATACTATCTGCGTGCTATTTCGTATCCTCGTAACAACGAAGGAGATGAATTGGCTATTGAAATGATTAAAAAAAGTATTGAATTAGATTCATTATATGCTCCTTCTTATGCGCTTTATGGTGATCGTTTACATTCACTTGCTAATTATGCATTACTTAAACCCGAAGAAACAATAAAAGCAGAAAAATATATAGAAAAAGCCTTATCAATAAATCCTGAATTATATTCAGCCATGGGGAATCTTGTAATGATGTACACTGAAAGTGATAGAATAAAAGAAGCTGTAAAAATGACAAGGAAAATGATTGAAATAAGCCCTAATAATGCACAGTCTCGTTTTTCACTTGCTTATATTTATAGGTATACCGGAATGAATGAAGAAGCCGTTATTGAAACGGATAAAGCGCTTAGCCTTGACGGAGAAAACCAAAAGTTTAGATCTTGTATGATTACCTATACAAATGCTGGAAAATATGAACAAGCCCTAACAGTTTATAATAATTTTATAGAATCATCATTTACAGTTTATCAATATGGATATACGCTCTTTCATATGGGGAGACGGCAAGAATCTATAGAATACTTTAAAAGATCATTTGAGCTGGATTCGAAAGGAATGACACGTCAATTATCCAAAGCCATGTTAGCATTCATGGAAGGTAACAAAGACGAGGTAAAAACCTTGATGATAGAATTAGAGAGTTATGAATTAAAAGATGCGGAACCTTATTATTATTATGCAGAGATTTATGGTTTGATAAATGACAAACCTGCATGCTATAGATGCTTGATACGAGCTATTGATGGCGGATTTTTTAATTACCCTTTAATGATACGTGATGTGTTCTTTGATCCTATTCGTGATGATTCAGAATTTCAAAAAATAATAGAATTGGCTAAAACTAAACACCTGGCATTTAAAAAGGAATTATTTTAAAGCGACCCTGCTTATAAAGTACATTTAAAATATTTGATTAAAAATCTACTCCAATTAAAATAAACAGCATACAGAAAGAGTTGTAATTAATTGTGGTTCAGATCAATGACTAGGTTAGTACAAGTATAAAAGTCAAAGCTAAAAAGAGAACGTAAAAGAAATGTTAATTATGGTAAAAACATATTCCCTCATAACTGCAATTGTGTTTCTTTTTTTAAATACCACCTATGCGCAAGATGCTTACAAAAGAAATGAATCAGCAGATGTTCAGCGTTATATATTTAGTATAACTCTAAATGATGATAACAATGAGATCAAAGGTGAGTCTCTGATAACAGTTGAATTTAAAGATGAGGTGGAAAAGTTCTCATTGGATCTCATTGGCAAATCCGGAGACTATGGAATGGAATTAACTGGAGTTTTCGATGGCAATACTAAAGCTAATTATGAATTTTCAGACGATAAAATTTTAATTACTCCAGCAACTAATGAGTCGAATATTAGAACATTTAAAATCCAATATCATGGTGTTGCCCAAAGGGGCTTGGTCATTGACACCACGAAGTTTGGTCAACGATCCTTTTTTGGAGACAACTGGCCCAACCTGGCCAGGTTCTGGCTCCCATGCGTAGACCACCCATATGATAAAGCAGCTGTTGAATTTAGAGTTATAGCGCCTGATCATTACGATGTTGTCGCAACAGGTAAAAAAATAGAAGAAAGCAATCTTGGAAATGGTTATAAGCTCACAAGCTATTTTGAGCCGGCTCCTGTTGCTATGAAAGTAGCAACTATTGGTGTTACAAAATTTGCAACCAAACTCCTGGATATGGTTGGAGAAATTCCGGTGACGGCCTGGGTCTATCCAGAAAATAGATTAGATGGCTTTTCGGATTATGCGATTGCCGTAAATGTCCTAAATTATTTTATTGATAATATTGGACCTTATTCTTATGCCAAACTGGCGAACATGCAGGCAAAAACTCAATGGGGTGGATTGGAGAATGCAGGGACCATCTCCTACTTTGAGAACTCTGTAACCGGGAAAAATGCAGTTGAGGGTTTAATAGCTCATGAAATTGCACATCAATGGTTTGGGAATTCCGCTACAGAAAATAGCTGGAATCACGTTTGGCTAAGCGAAGGTTTTGCTACCTATTTTACAGTTCTTTATCAAGAAGAAGTTTACGGAAATGAAAAAAGGAAGGAAGAGCTTTCAAGGCAACGGGAAAGAGTGGTCAGGTATTACAAAAGGAATCCATCACCAATAGTAGACAATTCTATTAAAGACCCCATGAGGGTGTTAAATACGAATACTTATCAAAAAGGAGGCTGGGTACTTAATATGTTAAGACACAAGCTTGGAGATGAGACTTTTTGGAAAGGAATACAAGCTTATTATGAAACCTATAAAGACTCCAATGCGATGACGTCAGATTTTCGGATGTCCATGGAAAGAGTTTCAGGAGAAAATTTAGAAGATTTCTTTGAACAGTGGATATTCACGAAAGGACATCCTGAATTAAAATGGAGCTGGCAATACAAAAAGGGGGAACTAAAAATTTATGTTGATCAGGTACAGAGTCATCATACTTTCAAATTTCCACTTGAAATCGGTATCATCATTGGTGACCAAATAAAAGTAGAAACTGTAGAGATAGATAAACAATCCGAAAAATTTGTAATCGCCGTAGATGCCAAGCCTGAAGATGTAATACTTGATCCGGAGTTATGGCTCTTATTTGAAGAGAACTAAGTTCAAATGCATTAACAAATAGATTACCACTTGGAATAATTGAATGAAATTATTCATTATATTCATTTTAATATATTTTATCTTTAGTTAAGACCTATAATCTAGATAATCAACTCTAAAAATGAAAACAACTTTTATTGTCATTATTACTTTTCTTTTCTTCATTTCAATTAGACCAAATTGTGTTGCCCAGAGCGAAAAAGACACTCTTAAAATATTATTTGTGGGGAATAGCTATACTTATTTTGGAAATCTGCCACAAATTATTTCAATCATTTCAGATGATGCAAACACAAAATTAGTAACTAAGAAAAGTACAGTAGGGGGCGCGAAATTACGTGACCATTGGTTAGGTGAAAGAGGTTTGGATACGAAAGAAATGATCGCAGATGGAGAATTTGATCTAGTGATTCTTCAGGAGTATAGTATGGGCACAATTAATGAACCAGATAGCCTTATCAAATATTCAAACTTGTTCTGTGATTTCATTTATAAGAATAATGCAAAACCATATTTTTATCTCACCTGGGCAAGAGAAATGGTCCCCCAGTACCAGGAAACCATCAACAATGTTTATTTGGAAGCCTCAATTGAAAATAAGGCAGAAATTGTTCCTGTAGGAAAAGCATGGGCACTGGCCAAACAATTACGCCCAAATATAGAATTATATCACGCCGATGGCAGCCATCCCTCAGAACTGGGTACATATCTTGCTGCCTGTGTTTTCATAGCAAGTATTTTAGATGAGATTCCTGGTAAGCTGAAGGGATCATTTTGGACTATGGATAAGTATGGTGAATCTGTCCAGTTAATGAGTGTTCATCCTTTAGATGTTGTTTTTTGCCAAAAAATAGCCGAAGAGATAACTTCAGAATAAGGTTTTGGCTATTTGAAAAACTATCACTAACATACCATACTGGGTAATAATTGCTAAGCATAACTTAAAAAGTTGCTATTACAAATAAATCAACATTTATTGCTTTAAGAAATTTGAATCATGAAAGCACAAAGCATTTGGGAAGAAAAGAGTACTAGTGCATTAATGGTACTAACATTTTTATCTCTGATGCTTATTTCTACAAATTGCTCGAAAGTAGAATACAAGCAGCCAAACATCATAATTATCTATGCTGATGATATGGGCTATGGTGACCTTAATTGTCAGAATCCAAATTCGAAAATTCCGACTCCTAATCTTGACAAACTTGCTTCAGAAGGTATGCGCTTTACAGATGCGCACAGCTCGTCGGGCATTTGTTCTCCAAGTCGATTTGCATTGCTTACGGGAACTTATCATTGGCGTAGGCAACATAGTATTGTAGGTCCTTTTGGGAAACCATTTTTTAAGGATACAGATATCACCTTAGCTCAGATTTTAAAAACAAAAGGTTACACCACCGCTTGCATTGGGAAATGGCATTTGGGATGGGATTGGGAATTTAAAAACGAGCCATCAGGAGAAATAATGCAATGGGGTAAAATGCGAAAGGTGTACCTTCCCAAAGATATAGATTGGAGTAAGCCTGTTGCTGGGGGGCCCCTGGATCGTGGTTTTGACTACTACTTTGGCGATGGAACTATTAATTTCCCTCCTTATGCATGGGTTGAAAATGATCGAATTGTTGAGGTTCCAACTGAAGAATTGGATATCAATAACATTGGCTTCGATACCAAAGAGGGAAGTTGGGAATTTCGTCCTGGGCCAGCTGTTCAAGGTTGGAATCCCTACGATGTTCTACCCACGCTCACTCAAAAAACAATAGATTGGATTAAAAGGCATGATGAAGAGCAAGCTTTCTTTCTCTATTTTGCCTTGCCTTCACCACACGCACCCATCATTCCAAATGATGAATTTGACGGAAAGTCTCAGGCTGGTGGATATGGTGATTTCATGGTTCAGACCGATTGGGTAGCCGGACAGATTCTAAAAACAATTAAAGAGAAAGGTTTGGAAGAAAATACCATCATTATTTTTAGCGCAGATAATGGTACAGAATCTTATGCATGGGAACGGGCAGAAAATTATGGGCATTTTAGCATGGGAGATTTTCGTGGACTAAAACGTGATGTTTGGGAAGGAGGCCATCATGTCCCCTTTATTATTAAATGGCCCGGGATGGTTGAGGCAGGATCAATTTCAAATGAGGTGATTTCACAGCTTGATATTATGGCAACCTTAGCAAGAATAACGGGAATAGATTTACCAAAAAATGCTGCTCCTGACAGCTATGATTTCTTACCCGTAATTAAGGGTGAAAAATATAAATCCCCTATTCGGGAAGCTACTGTGCATAATACATATGAAAATAAGTGGGGAATCAGAAAAGGAAAATGGCTCTATATCAATGATCAATCTGGGGGTCATAGAGATATGCCGGAATCATTTAAAAAACTAACAGGATATACCGATTTTAACACACCAGGTTTGCTTTTCAATATGGAAGATGATTCTGAACAACGTATCAACCTATTTGAAAAATATCCAGAAAAAATTATTGAAATGGATAATTTTGCTTCATGAATATCGTAATAAACCTAATTCTGTGAGACTTCCTAATTAGATTTCAAATAATATGGATCAATTAAAACGGTTACTATGCAGATATCAACACAACAAAATGCAAACAATGTATATCTTTGAATAGGATTAAAAAATTTGAACCATGCAATTTGAAGACCTGGAAATTATTGAGCCTATTTTAAAGGCACTAAAAGAAGAGAAATATTCTGTGCCTACATCGATACAGGAAAAAGCGATACCTCTTATTATAAATAGAAATGATGTGTTGGGTAGTGCCCAAACCGGGACAGGTAAAACGGCTGCATTTGCTATTCCAATCCTGCAACACCTCTTTCTTGATCGTCAACAAAATAACAGTCCACGTAAAATTAATGCGCTCATTATAACTCCTACCCGCGAATTAGCGATCCAAATTGCAGAAAGTTTTTCGACCTATGGGAAATTTACAGGAATAAAAAATACCGTCATCTTTGGAGGGGTGACTCAAGGCAAACAAACGGAAGCTCTTCGTAGAGGAGTAGATATTCTTGTTGCAACACCCGGAAGACTTCTGGACCTGATGGATCAGGGTTTCATTAGATTGAAGGATGTTGAATATTTTGTGCTGGACGAAGCTGACCGGATGCTCGACATGGGTTTTATTTATGATATTAGAAAGATCATTGCCAAATTGCCAACAAAACGGCAGTCGTTATTTTTTTCAGCAACAATGCCGAATAAAATTGTTGAACTTTCGAGGAAAATTCTGAAGAATCCTTTGAAAGTAGAGGTAAGTCCTGTTTCTTCTACTGCCGAAACGATACATCAATACCTGTATTATACTAATAAATTAAGTAAAAAAGATCTGCTTCTTTATATCCTTCAGGATAGAAGAATTAATCAGGTATTGTTATTTTCCAGAACAAAACATGGTGCTGACAAAATTGCCCGATATTTAAAAAAGAAAAAAATCAATACAGCAGCTATACATGGTGACAAAGCCCAAAATCAAAGACAAAAAGCCCTGAAAGAGTTTAAAGACAGAGAAATTAGGGTACTGGTAGCGACTGATATAGCAGCAAGAGGTATTGACATTGATAAACTAAAATATGTCATCAACTATGATATCCCGAATATAGCTGAAACCTATGTTCACAGGATAGGCAGAGCAGGTAGAGCCGGGGATGAAGGTATTTCTATTTCCATTTGTGAACCTGAAGAAAATACGTTTATAAAAGACATTGAAAAATTAATAAACCAGAAAATAGAAATTATAAATGACAATCCTTTTCCGCAAACAGACAGTCCAATGACAGTGAAGGAAAAACAAGTTTTTGAAAAGGAGAAAACACAAAGAAAACAAGAATATTTTGCTGCAAGAAATAAAAATCAAAGTAGACCAAACTCATCTAGGTATAATAGGAAAAGAAATTAGAAACTAAAGGGAATCTTACAAACAGTCAGAAAAAATAGGGGCCTGGTTGGTGGGTGAGAGCCTTACAGCTCGCATCAAACTTTGATGTAACTTGTCAGGAAAGTAGCTCCGGACTTCTCAAATTTTTCCACCTCGAACTGTTATTCCTATATATAAATCTTCAGTGAAATATGACCAATACATACCCATATGAGGTATATTGGTTAAGTTTAGCCTAAAAAATTGACTATAGAGACAAGTTACCCTTCATTTACAGAAACATGAAAAAAAAACAAATACTTTTCTTACTATTCTTATTAACGTCAATCAACTGTAATTTGCTAGCAAAGCCGACAGTAGACGTTTTAAGTTACCATGTATACTTGGAAACTAATGTCTATACCAAACAAGTCAAGGGAAGTGTAATTATCAAATTTCAAACAGATCTCAAAAGTCATGAAGTATCTTTTGATTCAGGAAATCTTATAGTAACAGACATTAAAGGAAATGAAGTTGAAGATTTCGAACAAAAAGGTGAAAAAGTATTTGTTTCTATTAAAAAAAACGTGACAAGTGAACATGAGATAAAAGTATTTTATGAAGGGATGCCCAGGAAAGGAATGGTATTTCAGGCTTCAGCTCAACAACTTTATACGGTTTATTTCACCAGTGAATGGATGGTGTGTAATTCGAGCCCCGATGATCGAGCAAAAGTAAAAATAGATATACTAATTTCGGATAAGCTGGTTAGCATTGCTAGCGGTGAGTTAATCGATATCGAGAAAAAAGATAACGGAAAAACATTATACTCATGGAGTCAAAATTATGAAACACCAACATACACTTATGGTATTGTGGTGGGTTCATTCAATGAATCACATGATAATCATAATGGCATAGCTTTAAATTATTATGCTGCAAATCACAGTTCTGAAGCTATTGAGAAAATATTTAACAAGACCGGGGATATGATTTCTTTTTTCGAAGACAAAGCAGGAGTTCCATATCCCCAAAAGTCTTATTCTCAAGTATTAATTGGAAATCATTTTCAAGAAATGTCGGGTTTTGCCGTTTTAAAAAACACATATGGAGACCTCGTTTTAAAAGATAGTACCGAG
>RCNC010000164.1_pt1 | contig 65279 bp, 51 predicted proteins | sample 2041301 | NCBI WGS metagenome assembly RCNC01 (sample SAMN09708231, study PRJNA481090) | Marine sediment metagenome, whole genome shotgun sequencing project. | biome: marine sediment; feature: ocean; material: sediment; isolation source: Sewage treatment plant 13A marine sediment (STP13A) ...
ATGTGCGGGAACTCAAGAACATGGTGGAACGTGCCGTCCTGCTGTTCGACGGGAGGCGGTTGGACTTCAACTTTCCGGCGAGCTCCCGGTTGTCCTCGACGCACCCCTTCGCAGACATGCCCACCATGGAAGAGTTGCAGCGCCGCTACATCCGACACGTGCTGGAGAGCACCGGGGGACGAATCCGGGGCCCTGAAGGGGCCGCCGAACGACTGGGCATGAAACGGACGACCCTCTATGCCCGGATGAAGAAGCTGGGCTTGACCTGAGGGTCGAGCATTTCCTTCTTTTCTTTCCCTGCAAATGTGAAGAGGAACTTCAAATATGCGAGGATGAATTGGCAGACATCTTACCGATGGTGAGCCCGCTGCCAGAACCCTTAGCTTCAGAAAGAATCATGAGGAGGCCCTGAGCCTCTCTTCGGATACGAAGGATGCAGAGTGGCTATGCACTGCTTCGAGCTTTATCCCGCCACTTGTTGAAGTCCTTCCTGACGAGGTTCATGACGAATGTGGGGCTGATACGCGTCAGCCACCACATGACCTTCGCCATGAAGGTGACCGTGATGATCGGCTTGTTCTTCTCGACCCCCTTGAGGATAACCTGGGCACATCCTTCGGGGGATATGGCAAACCGTTCCCATTTGGTTAACGCTTCTCGCCATTTCTTTCTTTCCACGCCGACCGTGTCGCTGACATCAAAAATGGGGGTGCTCACAAAGCCGGGGCACACCACACTCACCTTCACCCCCAGATCCTTTCCCTCCACCCACATGCCTTCGGAAAGCCCCATGACACCGAACTTGCTGGTCACATAGGAGACGGTGGACGGAAAGGGCATCAACCCTTCTACGGATGCCAGGTTCACAATGTGCCCGAACCCCTGCTTGACCATTTGGTGGTAGGCCAGCAGTGAGCCATAAACGACACCGTTCAGGTTCACGTCGAGAACCTTGCGCCAGTGGTCGATGGTCGTGTCCCGCACCTCGCCCAGGATGGCTATACCGGCATTGTTGAAGATGTAGTCGAGGCGGCCTTCCCTGGCCACCGTATCTTCGACCAGCTTCTTGAAGGCCTCGTAGTCGGTAACGTCCTGCTTCTCGGCCTGCACCGGATGACTTGGTGCCTTGATCGAGGCAACCGTGGATTGCAGTGCTTCTTCGTTGATGTCCGTGGCGACGACCCGGGCCCCTCTGCGCACCAGCTCCTCGCACAGGGCCTTGCCGATACCTGAGGCGGCTCCAGTGACAATGGCAATCTTGTCTTTGAAAATACTCATTTCTTCAGGCCCTCCGTTTCAGACTAAGGAAAAGGTTCCTGACTCCTTTTAACCTGACACCTTTTTCGCTCCTTGATCATACCGTAGTACATCCGAGTCCGGATCTCAAGAATCGACCCGAGGCTTCCGTACTCACGCCGCTCACAGTAGAAGGCTTCGCGCAACATACGGGCTAGAGTCTGGAGATCGTGCTCCGGCTCCTGGGATAGATCTGATCAAAAAATGTGTTTGAGAAAGATGCCTCCCATAAAGATCTCTCCATCGATCGTGTAATCCCCTACAGGATCTTCGGGGTCTGTCTTGATCGCAGAATTGCCTTCCAGGATATGCGCCTGGAAGACGAGATCAATAATGATCGGCTGCTTTCTCAGTTTCCATGGATCGAAGAACTCTATCCCCGTTCCAACCGTCACCACATGTTTGTCTGAATCCGCGTAATTGTTGATCCCTGTCTGTTCCGGGACCGGACTCGGCCTGTACACATATCCCGAACGGAGGGAAAAATGTTTATTCAGCAGGTACTCCACGCCTACCCTCGGGACAAAAATATCGTGAAAGTCAGGAGGCGGGGCGTTGATCATACTGAGTATTTCTCGGATAATTTCAGGCACATCAAATTCGTAACGAGGCATCGGGGTTTCCATCTTCGAGTAGTCCATCCAGGCTACATCCAGGCCTACGATCCACTTATCACAGAAGGTGTAGGATGCACCCAAAAGCACCTCGTTAGGTTTATAGAAATTGATGAGGAATGTGTTCACATCCGGCACGAGTTGTTCGCCTGAAGCAGTGAACTTCACATCGATCGTCAGGTCCGCAGAGGCACGCCCTCTGTAAACGGCTGCTAAGGACAGAGAATCCGTGGGCTTGTACTTGAGTCCAACGAGAGGGAAAAAGCTCACGTTTGTAGGGACTTCGGCTACCAGAAAGGTCTCGGCCGTATTGAACCACTGTAGCTTTTCCGGGAAGTCCAGATTGGCCAGGATCGTTGCCCCGCCACCTATCGACAGGTTCGGAAGAATCTTGAATGCTCCGCAAAGGTTGATTTCCGCCCTCTGATAATGGTTGTTGTACAAGACGAAGTGAGGTTCCTTTGCATCCTGACTTACAGGCATATAGATGGGTGAGGTTGGGATGTTGGCGCCAACCCCCAGTTTGAAGAACCGTAGCTTACCCCTGGAGATCGGAAAGGTTGCCCCGGCCTGAAAAGCCCGTATGAGGGGAACATCCTGTTTTTCACCGTTGAGACGAAGATTCGTCTCTCCGTAAACAAAACCGCCACCAATCTCAGCCTTCTCCGTAAAGGCAAAGCCGGCTGGATTGTAATAGGTCGCAGTGTAGTCTTCTACGATCGAGGCGACAGCCCCTCCCATTGCCATGCCCCTGCCTCCGAAGCCGTATGTATCGAAAGGACTGGCAAAGGAAGCCCCAGGCATCATTAGCTGGAAGAGGAAGGCGAGCATGCCAACCAAAGCCACCAACATGAGGGATGAGACGGATTGCAGGGTTTTCGGCATCTCGAAGCCTCCGTTCAATAACAGCGTTCTTCTTCACTCACCCAATTTCTTCACGGAGACGGCGTGGAGAGCGTCCCATCCCATCCGGTATCTCGCTCTTATGCGGGTACCTGCCCCAAGATCCATAACCTCACATTTCTCTGAATCATTGCTTCCCATTTCTGTCCGCGTGTCGATCACCAGGAGGAGAAGATCCTTTGGCTCCCCTGAATCCCCTCGCACGACGATCCAACCCAGGGACTTGAGTCCCTTCCCCCAATCCTCCCACTCCTTCTTGGATTTGTAGTCGAGCTTTTCGTAGTCCCTCAAGAAGGCATCATTCGCCTTTTCAATCTTCCCCGTGATCTCGCCTTCCTCGAGTGGAGATTCGGCAACTGCTGGTCCAACCAGCGCGGCACAAACCATCAAGAGCGCCACCATTTCAGCAAGCCAAGTCTTTCTCATTTTTCGTTCCCTTTTCTCAATAGGTGATTAAGCGCCTTCGTTAATCTATAGGCCATTTCATTCTCTCTCCGACCAAAGTTCGACCCAAGGATTGGAGGGCTCCTTGAGTACCGTAGCCGTTTCATCTTCGCCCTTCAGAAAGACATCAAAAAAGTCTACCGAGTAGTCCTTGTAGGCCTGAGCCTTGTCCCTGTAATGAAAGCGGAAACCCGGAAGAGAGAGTCTTACGAGAGGGTTGGAAAGGAACATGCCCAGATCGGAAACTGTCATGTGGTCTGTCTTCCTGAGCCGGATCAGATACTTGGGTGCGGGCGCGTGATCGTAAAGGGTCCAAATCGGCTCCCAGGGAGCTTCCCTTTTCTTTTGGTCACCGGTGATAATCATGATCGGAATTTCGATTTCGCTCGCCGCCTCCTCGAGGTTCGGAAAGACGATGGCCGGTGCCAAGGCTAGAACCGCCTTTACTCTCCGGTCACGCAATTCAAAGGGGGTTTTCATTTGGCGGAAAGACTCGTCGCAGCAGGGATCTCTTTCTATGATACTTATTTCTTTAGGATCGCAACTCTCGGTCTCCTGTTCACTGTTGCAAAGAAAGGGCATGCCGCCAATCATCAAGGAGGTGTAGGCACCCAAGGAATGGCCGGACGCACCGATCCGTTCGGTGTCTATCATGCCATTCAGAAAGGAGGAGGACTCCTGGTTCCAGACCAGAACCCGGTCGATTACCTTCTTGGCATCGTGTGCCCTGTAAGAAAAATCAGGAGGGCCGATCAGTTGCTTCAGATATTTATGGTATAAGGCGTCCGCCCCCTTTTGCATATTCCCCAGATTCTTGAATTGAGTCCAAATAATTTTGCTGAGACCGAGAGTGGGCTCGCCCTCGATTTTGCACATAGCAGCGTCCTTATAGTCGGGTGCCACTACCACGTACCCGTGGCTGGCCAGGTTTTCCGTGTAGAACACGGACTGGCAGCCACATCCGGCAAGACCATGTGAAAAAAGAACCAGGGCATACGGAGCATCTTGCCTGTCGGCCTCCGCGTTGAATACCGCGGAACCCTGGATTTTGGTCGGATACTTATAGGGCTTGGCTCCATCATCCACCCGTGCAGGATACCAGACCATGACGGGCATCTTATACGTATCATGATCAATGTGTTCTATCCTCACACCCACCGAATATGGACCGTCAGGAGGAAAAGTCTCGGTTCCCGTGGCCTCTGCGGCCGCCGCTATAACCACGACTGCCGCCAGCAATATTGTAATCTCTTCTTTCACAGTGACTCCCTTCCCGTCAAGGACGGGCCCGCTTTCCTGAGAATGGAGTGCGGAATCACCCAGGTTAAGGTTCTATCCGGGTTACACGCCAGCCTGTGTTCGGCCCTTCGTGGGCTCCAACCTTTACCTGGATGGGCTTGTCTCGAATGTTCGCGACCTCCTCGATCAGGTCCATCCGGAGACCGGCCGGATCATAAAAATGATAGGGCACAAAGACGTCAACTTGAAACTCATACTTTCTGGGCTTGAGACGTTTTACGATCGATTCCGAGTACACGTACCCCAGGTCCCCCGGATAGTATTCCGGGGGCTGACGCCTTTCTTTGTCATCGGAATAACGGACCTTGATCTCGGCCTGGGATCGGTAGAATTCATCCCACATGCTTCGATAGACAACCCATCCATTCGGACCGACCACGGTTCTCCAGGTATCAGCACTGTTATCATATTGTTCTTCCATGGGTGAGGTAACCCCATCGATCAGAAATCCATCTGTGTTGTTGGAATTGTACCACTTCATGCCGTAAGCATTCGGATCGTGCATGTCATGGCCGAACATCATCGTGAAATTGGCCGCCACATATTTTGGATTAAAGGGCACATCTGTTTGAAAACCAGTGAATCCCAGGGTGTCATAACAGTAAGCGTCTCCATAGAACTTTGGAGATTTCAATCCCAGGGGCAGCGTGAGTGCAAGCCATTGTCTGGCAATGGTTCTTACAGGCCCGGACTTGATCTTTGACCATCCGCCGACAATACCGCCTTCATCAAAGTTGATTCGAATTACACCGAAAGCCAGTTTGGCCTTGAACCGAAATCTGAGGCTGTCAATGAAGTCCTTCCCGTCCCCACCCGCCTCTTCGGTTGTCCACAGGTGGCGGTGAAGCAATAATTTGTAAACATTGCCCTTCCAGGTTCGGTTCGTACCCTGTACCCCATAGGTTTTGGCATTTATTCGCACTTCGTCAGTATATTCGAGGAAGTCCTCGGTACCGAAAGATAGTTCAGGTGCTTGATCCGAGAATTGGAGGAGATAGTACCAACCCTGCCCACCTGATACGGGGTCTATGATTTCAATTTCAATCCCTTGTTCAACCCCATCTGGCCAATAGGACTTGGGCACCCTGTCTCCTGCATCCCTGGCCATAAACGCGAGCATATCCTGGGCATCCAAAATGCCGTTGCCCAACTCCGCGTTTGCCTCGGGTCCTATATCGACGATCAAGTAGCCATCGGATGTCCACTCATCGAACTGAAAAGGAACCTGATGAAATGATCCGTCTGAGAGACTGTAGAGTCGTAACAGGGAAATCTGTCCGCCTCGTAATTCCGTCAGAACTTCACTTCGGAGTTCCACCGGGTCATAGAAACGACTTATTGTCTTCTGTTGGAGAATAGCCTCGATCTCTCCGACGCTATCGGATACCATCTCTTGCGAACCTGCCTCGCTTGCTTTCGAGAAATCAGCAAGGCCGGTTGTGAGCCATAAGAGAACAAGTGTCATGCACATTTTCAAGGATCGAGTTGTCATCCTTTCTCCTCCGAATGCCACCAGAAACGTCCTGCTCTTCTTACATCCCTTCAACCATTCTATCGGTTTCGCCCTTCGGTCGTTTTTTCGAGAGAGCCAGCCCTGAGACAATATTGCTGAAGCCGATCTTCCTGCACTGCGGGCACAGCCGGGGATAATCATCCGTGATCGTAGTTAGGATTTCGCGCAGTTGAGGCTCGGGCACGAACAGGGCAGAGCACTTCTCACACGCCTCCAGCCGTACGGACCGAATCTCGAGTTTCGCAGGTTTCGGGAGGATCTTTCGAAGACTCACTTCATGCCGAAGTTCTGCGGCATCTTCAGGGCAGCTTCCTACACAGGAAGCACAGCAGATGCACTGATAATGTGAGTAGTGAAAAATCCGGTCTGCTCCCTTGTCGGTCGTCTCGAGGGTTCCGGTCGGGCAGTTTAACACACATGCGGCACAACCCGTACATTTGGCTTCCGTAAGCCGGGTCCTGCAGAAGAGAAAAAGTGCAGTCATGAGGATCACCTCTCCGCTCAGCACGTGAAGGGTCCACATGTTCTCCTGCAGCAACGGCAAAGAACCGGGCATACCGTGGGACTCGAGATACCCGGTCAGAAAGGGCAGGGATACCACGAAGATGAAGAGGGAATCGGACAGGGAAGATAAACGGCGGACCTCTGGGACCACGATACGTCTGAGCAGGAAAGTGAGGCAAAGGATCAACACGAGGACCGTCAGTCGATCCGCCCAGATATCCGGCAGGGGAGTCCAACCCCACTCGAACCGGGATTCTTCCCACAAGACAATATGCCCGAAAAGGAAGATCGGAACCACGAACAGGCAACTGTGGAAGACATAGCGAAGCAGAGCATAGACAGGTCTCTTCTTGACGCCCATATGGAACGGCAACAGAGAGCGGCCCAGGGAAACAAGGACGTATTTCAACCCGGAATCCCTGTTCTTCGCGCTCGCAACGATCGCCGTCAGGAAGAAGGCAAATCGGGTAGCGATTCCGATGGAGATGACCGCGAACACGAAGCGCAACAGGGGGCCCTCAACAAAGAGATCGAGGCGCATCGATCTTTGTCCTCTCACATCACAGGCTGTCGACAAGCTGGAAGCGATTATCTACATGTCATCCCTGGGTTGAATGTCGAAGGTCGTCTTGCGGGGGTGCGTGGGTGATTCGCTGCTCTCCGCACAGGACAACGGGTGAGGCGCTCAACACACGCCCCACAAGGGTGATGCCCGCGTCTTCAGCGATCCGGACCGCGAGGTCTGTCCCGGTTGTAATGGTGGCGACCACCGGTATCCGGCTGTGCGCCGCCTTGAGCGCCATCTCGGAGGAGATCCTGCCGCTGGTGAGAAGGACCTTCTCCTCCGGACTGAGCTTGGTGAGCAGCATCCTCCCGACAACCTTGTCAAAGGCATTGTGACGCCCCACATCCTCGAAGACCGCTAAGATCTTCTCGTCCGTGGCGGATGCGATACCTGCACAGTGGATGCCGCCTGTTTCCTTGTAGGAGGACGCCGCGGCGAGTGTTCTCTTCGTCAGGGTCTTGAGAAGCTCGAGAGACACGATGGGACCCCCGTTCAGTCTTTCCGTGTCTCGGGTGAGCTGCTTGAGGGAGATCTCCCCCCCCATGCACGCCGAGGTACGAATCATCTGATCCCGGTCCTTCTCGACGGGTCGAGGGTTCGGGACCTGAACGTGGACATCTCTCATGTCCTCGCAGGCGCCAAGCGAACCTATGTCCTCTATGGACTGAACATACCCCTCGTTGAACAGCCACCCGACCGCAAGTTCCCTTACGTCCCTCGGTGTGCAGAGGAGCGCAGAGAGGAAGTCCCCGTTCATGAAGATGCGTACCATGGATTCCTGGGGTATCTGTTCTTTGTTCTTCATAACCGAAAAGCCCACAACTTTCTATGTTCTTCTACATCGGGCAGGCCAGCGGTGTCGGCGTGGACCCGACAGGATGCACATCTTCCGATTCCGTTGCTTCCAGCTTGTCCGCCAGATCTTTCAGGCCCACCTTCTCGAGGGCCTCCCGGGTCGGCACACCGGTGTCCGGATCGCACCCCCGCAGCTCGCAATAGTCTTCTCCAACCTGCTCCGAGGCTTCGTCATCCCATTCCTGGCCCTTGAAGGGGCCGTCCGGTATGGGATTCAGGGAACCCTGGACGAGGGCGCCGGGAATCTCGGGCACTTCCCCGTTTATCCGTTCGCACAGAATGTTGTAGGATGCTTCGAGCAATCGCCTCCTCTGGATCGCCTCGAGAAGCGTTTCTGTGGTACAGGGCTCCCCTGTGGCGGCACGAATCGCCGCGGCCGTGTCTTCGGTGTCCCACGTGCATCCGGAGTGAGGTGTTCTCGTGGTCATGCCGTCGCAGCGGCCCGCCATATCAGCGGCGGAAATCGTGTTCTCCGTGGCCCACATGTAGCGGGCCTTGCCTTCCACCACCTCGGGTTTCCAGGCCTCCCTGCTGCCCGTGTGCTTCTCGGAGAACTCGGAAAGCCATTCATCCGTGAGTTTCAGGGTGTCTTCCTCGGACAATCCAAATATGGGAGCAAAGAGCCTGTAGATGCCATGCCGGTCCGCGGGTGGGTGGAACCACAGGTACTGGGTGGCGGCCTGCATGAGCTGCGTGCCCCCGGACCCGCCGAGTGTCGCGCCTCTCTCCCAGAAGGTGAGAGGGATCGAGACATTCCGTTCGTGATAGGCCAGGTGGAACCCTTTTCCGTTGGCCATCTCTTCGGCGGCTTGAGCGATGCCCCCGGCAAAGAACTTGCCGAAGCCCTCCTGTTTGCACACCTTCTCTATGACGGTCATGATCGCTTCTTCGCTGCCCCACTCCATGGGGACGCCGTCGGTGTCGGCAGCCGTAATGAGCCCTTCCTGGTAGAGCATCATCAGCCACCCCGCTATCCCGGTGATCTCGATGGTGTCGGCTCCCAGCTGCTGCATCCTCTCGGCCGCCTTGAAATGCAGCTTGGCATCCAGATTCTTCACACCGAACCGCATGGCCAGGTTTACGAAGCAGGCAACGCCGCCGCTGCCGACACCCGGAACATCATAGTTCCCCTGGCATTGCACCGGGCAGAATGCACAGCCGATGGAGCCTACACGGTATTTTCTGTCGAACTCCCCCTGGAGCTCTTCCTTCTTCAGCTTGGGGATCACAAAGCTGGCGTCAGGGCCGTAGCCCCATTGCGCCATGCCCATGTGCGCGTATTCGTCCACGTGCGTGGACAGTTGTTCCCGGTTCATGGTTTGGACATAAGCCCGGAGCGTGCCCGTCGTCATCTCCTCCCATATACGATTCCACAGGGCCATGAACTTCTTCGGGTCCGCGATCTTCAATCCCTTTGTGCCCCTCACGACCACCGCCTTCAGGTTCTTTGAGCCCATCACTGCGCCGACGCCCCCCTGGCACGCCGCGTTCTGGATATCGTGTAGAATTATGGCCGCCACGAACTGCTTCTCGCCCGCCGGGCCAATGCAGGCAATCTGAACATCAGGATCCTTCAATTCTTCTTTGATCCTTACCTGTACTTCTTCGGTGTCCAGACCCCACAGATGCCGCGCATCCCTGATCTGGACCTGGTCGTTGTCCACAAGAAGGTATGCTGGTTCTTCAGCCTTCCCGGTGATGGCGATGCTGTCATATCCGGCAAACTTCATTTCAGAGGCGAATTGCCCTCCGAAATTCGCGGTCGAGATCGGGCTGTTGACGATCTTCGGGGACTTGGTCGTCACGTCACACTTGTTTCCGAGGAGGGTTCCGGTCAGGGGGCCGGTATTGAAGGTCAGCATGTTCCTCGGGTCCGTCCCCGCCACCTCCGGCGGGACATGATCATAGATCAGCCTGGACCCGATCCCGGGTCCCCCGATGTATTCCTTTGCGTACCTGGAGGTCGGTTCCTTCTCTGTCTTTCTTTCTGTCAGGTCCACCCTCAGTATCGTTCCTGTCCTGGACATCTCACCCCTCCTGCGTCGTCATCTCGAGGTACTTTTCGGACTTGGCCCTCGCCAGAGTAATCCCGACTCGCTCGTCCGGGAGATACTTGAGCGCCTCGGTGTAGCAGTACTTGACACACTGCGGTTCCTCCAACCCCTGGCAGAGATCACACTTGAGGGCAACGCCTTTCTCCGCGCTCACGGCGATGGCCCCCACCGGGCAAGCCATCTCGCACATCCTGCAGCCGATGCATTTCTCCTCGTTGACGATCTTCACGCCCCGATCGTTCACGTTGATGGCCCCCGAGGGGCACACGGCCATGCAGTTCGGTTCCTCGCACTGAAGGCAGGTCACCCGCACCTTGTAAAGGATGCTGCGTTCCACGGTCCGAACGACCTTGCCTCTAGCCTTCACCGGGTTGAACTCGCCTTCCTTGACGAGACTGCAAACGGCTTCGCAGACTCTGCAGCCGGTACACTTCGCCATGTCCCAGACGATTCGTTTCATTCCCTTATCTCCTTGGTTATTCGGTGGGAAGCCCGTGTTTCTCGCAGTGCTCCGGGTACTTCTTGTATACGAATTTGAGCATAGGCAGCAGGCCCATCAGTTTGGGAAGTGGTCCTCTTACCTTGACTTCATTCGAACTCAGGGCAGTACCGAGGTTGAGTTTGTCCAGCCAGAATTGGTGTGCCATGTCGGCCGGAAGCTCCATGGTAATGACGGCGGCCTGATCCGCCTCCGGGCCGGTGAGCACCCTGTCATGGCAGATCCACATGCACCCGTCTGGGTTCTTGGTGATGAATTTCATGGTGAGCTTCTTCTTCCTGATCTTCTCGCTCAGCTTGCTTTCCGCAAGCACCTCCCGCCACAGACCACCGAAAACCTCGTACGTCTGCTCTTCATCTTTGAATACGGGCATTACCCACTCCTCTCTTTTGACGGGGCAGTTTCGGTACGAAGGAATGCTAACACGCGTCTGACTCTGGGTGCAGTCTTTTCGGCATAGATTTGGAGGCAGGGCATGAATGGGTTTGGCCGGCCTGCCAATTCGACCGAGCTGTAGTATCATATATATATGTATATGTAATAAGCAAAGACCGCGCCAGTGAGTCGTCCACCAGAAGTTACTGATATAATTCAATAAAACTTCCAAGGGCGCCAAACCGTGTGACGGTATGCCGTCATTGAGATGATATTCCGTCTTTCGCGATTGACAGATAACATGCGAATCCCATACATTCGTGAGTATGCGGCGTAGCGCCTCTTGACACGGGGAGCATGAGAATGAAGAACAAGCCGGCAATTCGATCCCAAGAAGCAACTGAGGCGGCTCGGGTCGAACGGAATCTGGCCCAGGAGGCAATGAAGGCCGGTGACCCGGAACTGGCCTGGAATCATTTTCAGCACGTGCTCAACCGTCTGTCCGGACATCTTCCGGATGCGAGGGACCAATCCCTGTTCGTTCATACCTGCCTGGAGTTCTCTAACCTTTGTCAGGGCCTGGGCCGGGGTTTTGACCAGTTGAAATCGATCTTGCAGAAGGCGAAGGCCGTAAGCGAAGACCTCGGTGATCGCCGTTCCCGGGCCTTGATCAACCTGCATCTTGGGCGGCTGCACTATTTTGGAAACCGGGTCCAGGAAGCGATGGGGGCCTTTTCCGAGGGCAAGGCAGAGGTTGAGGATCTGGGGGACGAGGACATCCGGATCGAGGCAGCGGAGTTCATCGGCATGTACTATCTTATGCAAGGCAGATTCTCTGAAGCCCGAACCCATTTTGAGGTGGCAGCCCTGAGCTATGACGCCGGAGATCCAACACGCCTCGCGAATCCGTCGGCACCGTTGTGGCTGGTCATTTGCACCGTCTATCTTGCCCAGTTTCACGACGCCATCGGCACGGCGGACTACTACCATCGCCTGGCTCTGGACAGATCAGACCATGGCCTGGCTGCTTTGCTCCAGGCAATTCTGGGGATCGTCCTTTCGCACATCCACAGAAGTGAGGACGCCGAGTCCAACCTCTCCAGTGCGCTCGAGAAGTCCATACAAACCCAAAACGTCTTGGCGGGCACTTTTGCCAAGGCGGGGATGGGCTACCAGTGTTGCCGGGAAGGCCGTTTTCATGAGGCTCGGGATTGGATTGCCCAGGCACTGGTAGAAGGCCATGCTTCGGGGGTCATCCTCGAGTATGGCTCGGATCTTGTTCTGGAAACCTTGTTCGAATTGGGTCGGAGGGGGTTTGAATGCATCCCTTCCTTCGATCTGCAGAGTGAACTGCAACGGATCATGCACCAGCCAAGTATTCACTTACGCGGTGTTGCCTTGCGCCTGAGTGCTATCGCAGCGGCGGCCAGTGGAGAGAACGGCGGCAACATTGAATCCCTCCTGGAATCCAGTGAAAAGTACCTGAAGCAGTCAGGGGACCCGGTACAGTTGGCCAAAACCCGGGTCGAGTGGGCACGCCTGAAACTCAAGCAAGGGGATGAAGACGGGGCCAGCCTTCTGGCCCAGAAGGCGTGGAAGGGCTTCTCGGGCTATGGGGAAGTCTTCTATCCTGACGATCTGCGACATCTGTTGGTGGTCAAGCGGGGCTTTTCTCCGGAGAGGGATTCTCGACCGGAACTCCTCGAGATGTTCGTGAACATGATTCACGATCTGAAGCCCAGCCCGGACGTGAACGGAATCCTGACCCGTACGGTAATATCGACGAACCGCTTCTTCGGCGCGGAACGGGGCGGCATCTTCTGGTTCCCGAGAAGGAGCGGGGCGACCAGGCCCGTCCTCAGGGCGGGATACAATCTCAGCCCTGAGGACGTGTCTGCAAATGAGTTCCGCTGGAGCTTGAGCCTGATCTCGCAGGCGTACCGGGAGAATACGCCCCTGGTGATTCAAAATGAGGGCATGACCCTGTCACCCACCCGGGTCAGGGCCGTGCTCTGCGCCCCCTTCGAGGTGGAGGGAAGAGTCCAGGGCGTCCTCTACCATGACAATTCGCACGTGAGGGAGTGTTTCGAGGCCTTTGAGATTTCGGACCTGGTTCGAATCGCCAAGTCTCTGGCGACCTATGTTGATCACCTGGTGGGACTCAACCAACAGGTGCAACAGAGGACCTCTTTGAGCCTTACGCGATTCTGGCAATCCGATTCCCGGGAGATCGTAACCGAGAACCCTGAGATGCTGCAGATCCTGGCCCAGTTGGATCACATCGCCGGCTCCGACGGCACCGTGCTGATCATGGGCGAAACGGGAGTCGGTAAGGAGCTTTTCGCCAACAGGTTGCACGAGAAGAGCACCCGCCGGGAGAACCCCTTCGTGATCGTGGACCCGACCACCATCCCAGAGACCCTGGTGGAGAGCGAACTGTTCGGTCACGAAAAGGGGGCCTTTACCGGAGCCGACCGTCAAAAGCCGGGCCGCCTCGAACTTGCCGACGGAGGAACGTTGTTCATCGACGAGGTCGGGGAGATCCCGAAATCCGTTCAAGCCAAACTGCTGAGGGCCCTGCAGGAGAAGACCCTGGTGCGGGTCGGCGGAACGAGAACGCTGCGCTCGGACTTTCGGCTCGTAGCAGCCACGAATCGAGATCTCGCAGCAGAGGTGGCAGCCGGTCGTTTCCGAGAGGACCTTTACTACCGAATCAATGTAGTGCCCCTGGCGGTTCCTCCGTTGAGAGAACGAAAGGAAGACATCCCTTTGTTGGCGAGATACTTCCTGGCCAAGCATACTTCCCGGTACGGCCGCCCGGAGATCGAACTCACGAAGGAGGATGAAGCGAAACTCATGGGGTATGACTGGCCGGGGAATGTGCGGGAACTGGAGAACGTGGTCGAACGGACCGTCCTGCTGTCCATGGGGGAAGATCTTGAGTTTCGCTTGCCCGCAGAGGATCTGAACGTTGCTGGGAGCCTCTTGTCCGACTACCCCACGCTCGACGAAATGCAGCGGCGCTATATCCAGCAGGTCCTAGAGAAGACGAAAGGCAAGATCGGAGGGGCCGGAGGCACAGCCGAGATCCTGGGAATGAAACGCACGACCCTCAATGATCGAATGAGGAAACTCGGTCTACGTTAGGCCCCTACATTCCAATAATCGTGACAATTTGATCCCCTACCTTTCTTTTTCATCTCGGAGACTTCTCTCAGAGAGCCATCACGAGCACGGTCTGGGCACACCAAGAAGACCGGACGACTACGAATCCCCCGCCTCCGTCTGTGTGTGGAAGGAAGATGTCGGAGAGAAATACTTGGTTTCCTGATTTTCTGGATAGTGACCAAACATCTGAAATCGAGAAAAGCAATCCGGAGCTGAAGATAAGTCAGGTGAAATATGAAGAGAGCTAAGGGAGCGTTTGACTTCTTCTTTTGGTGTTATCTTGAGTCTTCGCCGTCCGGCCTTCATTTTACACTTTATTGGAACAAGGAGTTCTGCTATCGTCCCTAAATGCCACACTCGCCCCGGGCGAACCTGCCCAAAGTCTGCGAAGGGCAGACCGACGTGTTGTTCGCGGTCGATCAGATGCTGTCCAGCATCCAAGAAGTCACCTCTACAACCGCCTAAAGTGTGAAGTGAACGCTTGACCCCTTCCAGATAAAGCGAATCATTCAAGGAGTCAAGAAGAATGAATCAGAAGGCTCAAACCATTGTGATCAGATCGGATATTCTTGTAGATGGGACTCCCGGTGAACCCTTGGAGGATGTCGGTATATTAATAGAAAAGGATAGGATTACCCGAGTAGACACTTGGAATAAAGGCGGACCCTGGCCGCAGGGAGACGATATCCTGCAAATCCGAACCCGAGCTTCCATACCAGGGTTGATCAATATTCATGTCCACCTTATTGATAATGACGATTTGCGGGACTATTTGCATAGCGGAGTGACAGCCATTCGTGATGTAGGGACTCATTCGGGGCTTCAGTTTGATAGATCCTTAATACAGATCAAGAAGGAGATCGATAAGGGCGAACGTTTCGGCCCGAGGATTTCCTCTTATGGTTCCATCATCGATGGACCCAGAAGCGCTCTTCCCCAGCTCACCGTTTCCGTCTCCAATAAGAAGGAGGCTATCGATGAAGTGGATCGACAGGTCGCCGCCGGAGTCGATGGCATAAAAGTCTACTGGAAACTTTCACCTCAATTGGCCAAAGTGATCATTGCCCGGGCCAAAGAACATAATATGCCGGTGGCGGGACACATCGGTATGTTGATCGGTGGCGTCGAAGGTGGACGAATGGGTATCGATACGATTGAGCACCTCATCAGCTTCATGCGTGATCTTTTCCCGGTATTCGTCCGTGCCACCATTGCTCCTTTGATGCGGGTAGGTGCCTTGGACGATGTCTCCAAAGGAATGGATCGACTCTTTGAGATCTGGCGTAAGATTGACCCGGAAAGCAAACGGATGATTCGTCTTGCCGAGGATTTTCTTGCCACAGGGGCTGTATTTCATCCTACCACCATAGCCCTGGAACGAATGACGAAAATGGGCGATTTAGCGAAGACAGACGATCCTCGAATGAGGAAGAAGATGGCGTCCGAGCATTTCAGAGAGCTTTGTGACAAGATCATTCCCAAGAAATGGAATGCGAATCTAAGTCGCCTCGGGAAGGAAGGATTGGAAGGAATGCTTCGATTTATCGGTCGGATGTACCGCTCCGGAGTACCGATCGGCGTTGGAACCGATGATTCCATCCCCTATGTTTTTGCCGGTGAGAGTATGCATGAAGAGATGGCCTTCTTGGTACGGGCCGGCATCCCCCCCATTGAAGTGATTCGTATGGCTACGGCCCGGAATGCCAAAACCTTAAGGCGGGAAGATTTGGGGATCATCGCCTCAGGAAAGACGGCGGATATCGTTTTGTTAGATCAAGATCCCTGCGAGGACATTGCCGCTGCACGACAGATTGGTTATGTCATAAAAGGCGGAGAAATCGTATATGCCCCTTGAATTATGGAATTTCCCCAAAACCCACAACACGACCGACTATTGCTGAAGCAGGACCAATAATAGCTCTTATCTATGGCCTTGCCCACCGTCAGTGCAAAACCTACGATCTCATGTTGAAAGACGCAATCCACGTAATGTATGACTTTTGACCAATTACCCTAAACTCGAGAAGAATGGTCAGGAGGTGAAGATTACTCATGGGAAATATGAATATGGAGGAAGTAGCGATTGGCTGCGTATTTTGGTGTTATCTTGAGTTTTCGCCATCCGGATAGGCCGTCTGCATATGGTATATAGGGATTCTTGACGGTTCGAAGGCAGAAGCCCTCATTCAGGCAACTCTGCCAACTCCTTCCTCACCTTTTCCGGTTAGGGGTGGTCAGCCGCTTGAGGATTCTCAGAACCGTTGGTCAGATACTCAGGGACCTTCTGCGTGTTCCTCTTTGGGAAGCCTTCCATACCAACGCATGTCGCACACATCGTCTCCGGATGAAAGCGTATGGGGGCGTTCGTAATGGCCAAGCTTCTTATACCCTCCATCCACGATTGCATGTGCAAAGGCCCAGTCATACCAGCACCAGGATCTTCGGAATAGTTCGAGCTCGCCCCTGTCACCGTTTTGCTCTACGTATTGTCGTACAAAGCTGTAGGGCGGACAATGAAGGTAGTCAATGCAGATGCGGCCCGGTTCAAGCCAGGCTTTGACCTCGTAACCCGGTTTACCCGGTGCACTGAATGGGTAGACTCCCAACATAAGCAGAGTTGCCCCCATTTGTTTGTCGGGATCCCGGGAGGTCAAGCGAGCCACAAGACGAGGGAATGTGAGTAGCTTGGCGTAAAGCTTCCAGCCAATATCGGAAAACAGCTCAACGGCGTACCGTTTCTCGACCCCTGCGTCGACGAGAGCATGATAGAAAGCAACCGTAAGAACTGCGAAGAAAACGTTCTGGCGATTTCCGAGTGTAGGCAAGCGCTCTAATTCTGCAGCGGGTAGGATATCTTCAACCTCACGCCAGGTCTCCTTCAGTATTCGATTCACATCGTGCCGAAGGAACCTACCTCTCTCAGGACGATCTTTATCAATCATCCGTCCCATAAGGATTTGGTAACTGACTCGCCTGAGTGCAGGTCGAAATATAGCCTTCAGTAAAGAAACCATCTAGCCTCCTCTCGGTCAACTTGTGAGTAGAGTGTAGCGCTATGAACGGCGTCTCTTAGAAATGTTATACGGTTATTCATGTGTATTCCTCTATTTGCAGAACTTCTGAAAGCCCGCCAGGGTAAAGTCGTTGGCATCCATTTTGGCAAAAAACGTCCATATGTTCCGCGGGTTGCAATCCTCGGCCACGCCCGATCGGTCCCTACGGTCGTCTATCATTTGCTGGGAAGTGCGCGCCAGGAAGCGCATGCTCTTATCGTCACTCTCGCACGGTGCGCCGGCGATGAAGAGAGTCTTCCAGTAGTCCCCTGGCCTGTCGTGGATGACTTTGTAGGAGCATGAATATGTCTCCGCTGAGATCCACAGATGCTGCTTGCCATAGTTGTAATAGGGATCCTTGGATTCCATCTCCAGGACATAGACCGGTCGCTTGATCCAACAGAGGTTTGTGGGTGCCCATGCGGCCCCTTGCCAGCCTTCTTTCTGATACCCGTAGATCAACGGCTTGATGCCACTGGTCGTCTCCCATTCTCCTCGCTCATTCTTGACGACCCGTACCGGGTCCACATCGAGTATGGGCAGGAGGGCCTCTTGTTTTCTGAGGAACTTCCATGTAAAGGCCGTGACCTTACCGTCGAAGCCGTTGGTATCATCCACCGCGAAGTCAGATCCCCAAAGGGCGTCCGATCGGTTTCCGGAGCTCATACGTCGCACCCGGCGGATTGCAGGCGCATAGCCGAAATTGTTGTCCTGCTTCTTCGGGTCGAGATACCGCCAGATCATCAAGGCTGAGCCGGCCGCATCGTAAGGCGTCTTTATGACCGCCATCGCGTATTTCTCGATGCGGCGCGGATTCGGAATTCCCATCACTCCCGGATGTCCGACCATGGCCATCTGCATCGCCATAAGGCCTCCCTCTCGCTCGAAACCGGAACGATTCAGGAAGATGCTCTGATAATGGAACCGGACGTTCCCGACCAGGTACTGCATGAAGTGGTTGTTCTGCATGAGTTTCTCGGCCAGTCTGGGATCGTCCTCTGCAATCTTCGGGAAGGGGAGGCCGACGATCTGGTCCGGCGGCCTTCCGCTCTTCACCTCGATGATGCCGCCGTCCGCATCCAACTCGTACTTGCCCACATTGGTCTTAAAGGCTTCGATCTGGAAAGGCGGGAAACAATCGGCGAGTTCGAAGTTAGGCTTCTCGATGTTGAGGATGAAATCACCTTTTTTCACCCACTCGAGGGCCGGCTCTGGAAGGAGGCCCTGGGCCTTCTCCCAGTTCGTCTTGTCAATCACATCACCTGGAGAGACATCGGCTCGAGCCGTGTCAACCGTTACGGCGAGGAGGCCGATGACCAAGACACAAGAATGTACGGTTCGAAGTCCTCCCATGGGTGCCCTCCTTGGTCTTTGGGAAAGGTGCGAGTTCCCCCGCAACCACCGGAAGCCTTCCCCGGCGGTATTCGGGCATGGAAAGGGGCGTTTCTATGAGCCGAAGTTTCATTTATCTCTCTTCAGTCCTTTTCGAAAGAGCTCCGAGATCGCGCGGATCGCTTCTTCGTCGGAGAGCCCCATGTGCCCTTTGGCACCGATGAGTTGCTCCACGAGGAAATAATTGAAGAATTGCATGTAGATGGCGGTCAAAGCGACTGATGGGTCCACGCCCTTGGGCAAGACCCTTTTCGCTCGAAGTTCCTCGAAGTCCTCCTTAAGGATCACTTCGAAGCGCTTTGCCATGTCCTTGTAATGAGGGCGCGCGTGCTTCCCACCGAATTCGGCGATATCGATGTAGATCAAGATGAAATAGTCGCGGTGGCTTTTCACCATTTTGCCGATAGCCTGTCCAAATTGTTCAAGGTCCTCCGGGAAACGGCGCTCTCTGATCAACTGATCGAGCGGCGACTGGCCTTCGGCTATAAAGTCCGCGTAAAGCCTCTGAAGGATGGAGTCAAACAGGGGCTCCTTGCTCTCGAAGTAGTTGTAGATATTTCCGAGGGAGACCCCGGTCGCCTTGGCGATCTCGCGCATCCCCACCCCGTGATATCCCCGTTTCTTAAACAGCTTGAGAGCCGCATCCTCTATCCGGCGGACTCTCAAAGATCTTGTTTTGCTATCGAGCTTGGGCATGATAGTACCCCAAACAAAAACGAACGACTGTTTTTAAATGTACATCATGGCGATCCGCGTGTCAATTCTTTTATTAAAGCAATAATCAGATGAGTTTGTGAGTTTGGAGTTTGGGGTCGGACCAAGCCAACTATGGAGTTCCAGGAAGGAATGAAGACTTTCAGAGGCGAAATCGCGGCTTAGACGCCATTTTCTAAAGAGGAGAATGCGCCTTGGGTAGTATACAAATATCACCCCGCAGGCCAACGCATGAATGGCAAACGGCAATTTGATGTAACGGTATGAAATTGATCGCGCCAATTGACTGGGGCGATTTTCAGATTTCTCTTATCTACCCGGCCATCCGAGCACAAGGAAGAACCCACAATTTCACATTGAACTATTGAACTGCCCCGTATTCAATTGACCAACTATATTTAGTCGAAAGAAAACGGTCAGGGGTTAAAGCCCAAACAAAGAGGAACAGATGGTCCGTTACTACGACGCCTACAGCAGAATCGTGGAGCAGTGTGGTCTTGATCCCTATGTCTTGACTCACTATTGTCTCCGAACTTAGAATGCCTCCAATCCCAAGCACGTCTCTCGGGCTACTGAGGGGCGCCACCGTAGGGCCGGCTTTGATCTTTGGTTACATCGCCGGCAGACATTCTGGCCAGAAGGGGGCGAGCGGTGTTCTCATCGAAAGGGCGAGGCAGTCTGATCGTCTTTGGACTGTTGATTCTCTCCGGATGCGAAGATGCAGAAGAGAAAGGAGACGGGGTCCTTCCTCCCTTTGTACCAGAGGTTGAATTTTCTATCCATCCTGACCAGATCGAACATCGCACGGGAAGAGTCATCGGCTGGAACCTGGGTCAGGGGGCCTACTACACATCCGAATCAGACCCCCTATATCACCAGTGGCGTACACCCGAGCGCGTTGCTGCCGTCCAGGCCTTAGCGGAAATACGCGCAGCCAACGGTGATCGTCCGTTCATGCGGTTTTCAGGCCTACAGATCGACGGGACACTAGGCAAGGATGGCTACCATTTCTGGGATTACGTGGACCCTGACACTCTCCCGGAAGAGAAGTCAGACAAATTCATGGCGGTCTTCGAATACATGACAATAATGGAAGAAACGGATTCCGAACCTATCATCCTGCTCAACTTTGGAAGCGGCACGGCTCACGAGGCGGCTGACTATGTCACCTATCTCAACGGCTCTGACCCCTCAGATCCTCTGGTGGCAGCCCGCCAATTCTGGGGCCAGCAGGAACCTTACGGGGTACACATACTGGAGATCGGCAACGAGGCTTACGGCTTCTGGAATACGGGCTTCTTCACCTTTGGATCCTTTTCCTACGCCAATCGGAGGGCGCCACATGGCGGAGACCCTGAATGGTACGGAGAATCCAGTTCTGATCCGCGCCATTTTGCGGGCCGCGCCCTGGAATATATTGAGCAAGTCGATTCCCCCAACGTTCGGTACTGGGTGCCTTTCAACCAGAGCAGCATGTCCTTCTGGGGCGGTCTGGGGTCCGCGGTAGAGGGGCTAAGACCACTCCTAGAGAATCCGGCTGTAGAAGCCGTAGTGGTCCATCAATATCTCCTTGACGACCTGCTCCTGGCACGGTTGTCTTCAGAGGGCCCGCCCGTGTGCAGAAATCTCCAGTTGATGATGACTGCGTCGGCCTACTTTGAGCGGGAACTGCGAGACGCTCGGAAAATACTGAATACGATACAGCGCGAGCGGCCGCTTGGGTTGGTGATTACCGAGTACGGTCCTGCTGACGGCTTCTGCGGCGTACTCGGCTTCCCCTATGGCGATACCCTTGCTCTCGGCGTTTCCCTGGCCGATATGATGGTCACCTATCTGCGCCTCGGCGTCGAAGCGGCTACCCAACATATACAACTCACCTTTGAGAATGAGAGCGATGGGGACAGCCAGCAGTTAGTCGAACCCTGGTACAATCCTTTTCGTCTGAATGATGACGGTACTATACGTAGGATGCCACAGTATTGGGTCAACAGGATTGTCGCCGACCACCTTTTGGACCATGTCGTTCATACCGATGTGCGCGGAGAAGCCACGGCAGAAATGGATATAGGCGGAATTGAACTGCATTACCCACTTATCAACACGGTCGCCATGGCAGATGAGAGAGGTGAGCATTTGGCGCTGCTATTCGTCAACCGAAGCCTTGACTGCGAGTATCCTGTTGCGTCAACTATAAGCAACCATAGACCCAAGGTGGTTGAAGGCACCTTGTTCACGTCAGGGGCGGCCCTTGACGACGCCTCTGCAATGGATATTGAACCGCAGCCCCTTAACTTCACAATCCTTGGATCCAAAATCTACTTCTATTTGCCGCCGCACAGCTTCGCCGCATTACTGATAGATACCCCTTTGAGATAGGGATCTTGTTTCGGACAGACCGCTGTTCTTCCATTCGTTCATGCTCTCTTCCTGAAAATCTTGGACAGTTACTCTTTCAACTCAAAACAAAGGTCGCAACAATCTTCACCTCCGGACAAGTACTTCGTGTGCGAGTGAACCAGGTTGGGGTTGATCGCCTCGCAGAGTCCCCGGAAGGCGGGCCCGCTGATCAGATCCTTGCACGTGTCCGGGGAAAAGCGTTTGGCAAAGGGGCAGTATTTCTCGACTCGCATGCTCTTTCGCGGTGTCATCTCGGTAATCTCCCCCAGGGGATGGGTGAGATTGTGCATGTACGCGGCTGCCTTGACCGCTGCCGTGGCGTCTCTTTCCTCGATCCCCAAGGCCTTCAGCACCTTCTCGGCTTCGTAGTCCCTTATATATTTCCGGACCACGTCACCGGAATTCTCCATGTCGGTGGGGATGAATCCTCTCATCTTGTATCGGAGGATGAGATAAGGGATCAACACCAGCCGCATGGCAAAGATGCGTAGCTTCTCCCCGATCGGAATCACATAACATGAATTCTTGAGTAAGGCTCTCTCGGTCACGGCAGACCCTCCGCGCTTTGTTCCTTCGTGCGCTCAAGTACGAATTTTATCAATATCCTGGACACACTTTATGCGCCGCACCACCTCGCCCCTGGATTCCCGCCTGCGCGGGAATGACGGTTTGTTGTTGCCCGCGGCCCCTGCAGCTAAGGGATTCCCGCCGACGCGGGAATGACGGCATGTTGGAGCAGGCACCACGGCCTCCTATAACTCCATTGCGACTTTGTAGGCCTCGTAGATGGCGTTGATTACGCGGCGTGGGGCCAGGCAGTCGCCGATCTTGTGGATCTCCTTCACCTTGCCCTTGAGTTCGTCGTACAAGCGGGTGTCTGCAGAGCGCCAGTAGCTCGTCACCAGGGTGTCCGCCTCCAAGTCCTGGTCCCCTTCGGTGAAGATGTTGCGCATGGTCACCTTCCCGGGGACGGCCTGCTTCACCTCGAAGTCACTGATTCGCGTCAACCCTTTCGCGGTCAGGTTCATCAGCTGGATCGAGTACGTTGGATTGTCCAGGTCATACGGGGTGGGCCCAAAGACGCGGAAGCCCAGGGGCATGACGAGGGTCACCTCTTTCCCCTGATCCAGAAGGACCTCTGCCGTGATCAACCCCTTCATGTAGTTCTGGAAATCCGCGATCACCACCTTCTGACCTGTCTCTACCTTGCCCTCGATCACCTCCTCGGCCGCTACCACCTGCATCCCCTGCTCCACCTCGATGGCCGCATCCGGCCCGACCACGTCCGGGTCCGTGCTTTCGATGGTTGTAGAGCCGGTGGCTACGATCACCGCGTCCGGGTTCTCCGCGAGCACCGCCTCTGCCGTCGCTTCTGTATTCATCAGCACCTTGACACCCACCCGCTCGAGGTCGTGCTCCAGGAAGCGAATGCACTGGTTCCACTCCTCCCGGGCCGGCACCTTTGCCGCGATCAGGATCGACCCCCCAAGCTGGGATGATTTTTCGTAGAGGGTTACGTCGTGGCCCCTCTCCTTGGCCGCTGCCGCCGCCTTCATGCCGGCCGGGCCACCGCCGATAACCACGACCTTCTTCGGGTTCGATGTGGGCTCGAGCTTGAATTCGCCCTCCCGGCCCGTCTCCGGGTTCTGCATGCAGGTGATGGCCGAATGCTTCTCGGCGCGCTCCCAGCACCCCTCGTTGCAGGCAATGCAGAGTCGGACATCATCCACGCGGCCCTCCTTCGCCTTGTTTGGCATGTCCGGGTCACAGATCGATGCCCGCGTCATGACCACCATGTCCGCCTCGTTGTTCTTGATGATGTCGTTGGCCATGGAGGGCTCGTTGATCCGGACGGCGGCGATCACGGGGATGTCCACGACCTGCTTGATCTCGGCGGCCAGGAAGACAAAGGGCCGGGGTGGGAGCATCATGGGCCCCACGAAAGGCGCCACGGACCGGTACGTGCCGCCCGAGATGTTGAGGTAGTCGACCTTGCCAGTCTGCGCCCAGATCGGTGCAATCTCCTTCATGTCGTCCAGGGTGAGCCCCACACGGATCATCTCGTCACCGATGATGCGCAGGCCCAGGACGAAATCCTCCCCCACCGCCTCGCGCATTGCGTCTATGAGTTCCATGCTGAACCGCATCCGGTTCTCCAGGCTCCCGCCGTACTTGTCCTTGCGGATATTCGAATAGGGGGAGAGGAATTGCTGGGGCAGGTAGCCGTGGGCGCAGTGCAGCTCCACGCCGTCCAGGCCCCCCTTCTTGCAACGGACTGCGAAGTCTGCATAGTCCTGGATCGCCTGTTGGATATCGTCTTCGTCCATCACGGTAGGAACCTCTCCCTGCCCTGCAGAAGGGATCTGGGATGCACACTGGGAGTTCACCCCGGACCAGAACCCGGAATTCTGATGGCCGTTGTGCCAGGCCTGGACCATCAGCTTGGCCCCGTGCGCGTGAACCGCCTCGCTGAACCGCTGGTACCAGGGGATAATCTCGTCGATCCACCCCTTGTGGCCTTCCGGGATGATCCAGGAGTGAGGGTTGACCGCTGCCGCCCCCATCACGATCAGGCCGAAGCCACCTTTGGCCCGAGCCTCGTGGTAGCGAAGCTCCCGCTCGTTGGGCATGCCCTCGTGGCTGGCAAGCATGTGGATGTGTCCTGAGACCATGATCCGGTTTTTGACCGTGCAGTTCCTGAATGTGATCGGGGAGAAGAGTTCAGCCATTTCCGTCATGATAGCCTCCTATTTGAGTGGGTCGTGTAATCCTGCAAGTGAGGCCGGGGGATTGCTTCGCTGACGCTCGCAATATCCGGCATTTAATTTAGCGGCAACGCCTCCTGCTACTTCGTTTCGTACGTCTTTTCGAGCAGCTTCTTCTTCTTCACGAACCGCTCGAGGGTCTTGGGTGGGAGCCAGGTAATCTTTGGGCTGATCTTTATGGACCGGTGCATCTCCTCGGTGATCTCCGCGGTCAATGCCTCCAGTTCCTCTTCCTTTGTGCCTTCCCCATACTCGATCTTGAGCTTGAGAGGCGGGACCACGCGCGGGGGAGGCTCGTCCAGAACGATCCGGAACTCGCCCATCACCCTCGGCACGAACCGGTTGATCACCCCCTCGATCGCAGGGGGATAGATCATCACGCCCTTGATCTTGAGCATGTCGTCCGTGCGGCCGATCACCTTGTACCGGAACCCGGTCTGCCCGCACGGGCAGGGGGAAGTGGTGACCTCCATGATGTCCCCGAGGGTCTGGCGGAACCCGAGAAGGTTCGTCCCTGCCAGGGTACTGAAGACGGCCATCCCGGTGGCCCCGTCCTCCATGGGAACCGGTTCGTGACTGTCCTGGTTGACCAGTTCCATCATCGCCAGGTCGTCACCGAGCCAGTGCATCCCCTGGTATTCCGGGTAGTCGCAGGAACATCCCAGGCCCGCACCCATGTCGAAGAGCTTGGCGTTGAAAGCGCCTTCTATCTTCTTCCGAACCGAGGGGATGCCCGCGCCGGGTTCTCCACCAGCGACGATGCTTTTGATATTGAGGCTGTCCACACCGGCACCCAGGATCTCGTTCGCCTTTTCGGTCATGTACTCGGCAAAGGAGGGGGTGCACATCATGGCCTTTGGCTTGAAGAGCCTGGAAAAGGTCAGGACCCGCTCCGTGCCTGCCTCCGCACCCACGGGGATGGAACACGCCCCGTAGTCCGCGATGCACATGCAGATCGGCACCCCCGCCAGGAACATGCTCAGGCCAAAGGCCTGCATGATCTTGTCCCCGGGGTAGATCCCACACCTCCAAAGCGCCCTGGCCGTGAACTCGGACCAGAGGGCCAGGTCCGCCTTGTCCAGGGGATAGGGCGTCGGCTCTCCGGTGGTGCCCGAGGTGGACGCGATGCACAGGAGCCGTTTCGAGGCCTCCCCCATCCAGCCCTCCAGGATCTTCTCCATGTCGAATTCGCAACTCACGGCGAAGTCACGGAAGCCTTCCTTTGTGAGAATCGGGATCCTCTTCGTATAGTCGTCCCACGTCTTGATCGCCCCCGGCTTCACACCCGCCTTGTCGAATCGCGCTTTCCAGAAAGGCGCCGTGTCATAAAGGGCCTGAACCTTCTTCTTGAGCTTCTCCCACTGGATCTCCTTCATCTCAGGGGTGTTCTGCTTGGTCTCCATCTCCATGTTCCAGTAGGGCCTTCGGTCCCCCATTGTGTCTCCCTCCGCTTCTCTCGCTTTTCTTTCTCGAATTGAAAATGAATCTCACTGTGTGAGGATCGTGATGCTCATCATAGCCGGTTCGATCCCCGGGCCTATGCCGCCGCCGTTGTGTGCGAGCGCAACCTTGGCTCCCTCTACCTGCCGCTTGCCGCATTCACCCCTGAGCTGCCAGACGAGCTCCACGATCTGCCCCACACCGGTGGCCCCCAGCGGATGCCCTTTGGACAAGAGCCCCCCGCTCGGATTCACCGGGATCCTCCCACCCAGCGCGGTGGCTCCCTCCTCTACGAGTCTGCCGCCCTCGCCCTTCGGACACAGGCCCAGGTCCTCGTAGGCAAGCAGTTCGTGCACGGTGAAACAGTCGTGAAGCTCGATCACATCCAGGTCCTCGGGCCCGAGACCGCTCCTCTCGTAGGCCTCCCGGGAGGCACGAGTACATGACTCGATCCCTACCGCACGGCCTTCCCCCTTGTACCGCCCCCCAGTAAACACCGAGGCCTTCACCTCGACGGGCTTACTGGTGTAGCGTTTGGCGATCTTTCCGGCCGTCAGCACGACCGCCGACGCCCCGTCCCCGATGGGCGTACACTGCAGCAGGGTAATCGGGTCACAGATCATCTTGGAGTTCAACACCTCCTCCAGGGTCAACTCGTTCTGGTACTGGGCGTAAGGGTTCATCGTTCCCTGCTTGTGGTTCTTGACCGATATCTGGGCGAAATGCTCCGGCTTCGTGCCGAACTCCTCCATGTGACGCATGCCCATCAGGCTGAACATGGCCGGAGTGACCAGCCCCATGTCGAGATTCAGACTCGAACCATCCTCGAACTGGAGCAAGCCTCTTCCGAGGCGAGTCATCTGCTCCACACCGATCACGAGCACCTTGTCGTACATGCCGGAAGCCACGGCAGCGTACCCGTCCCGAAAGGCGGCCGAGCTCGATCCGCACGCGTTCTCGTGGTTCCACGTGGGGATGCCGGAAAGGCCGATCTCGTCGAGGATCCTCTGCCCGGCGTTCGGGGGGTTTCTCACGTTCCCGATGAAGGCGGCCTCGATCTCCCTGTGGCCCATGCCCGCATGTCGCAGCGCATTCAGGGCTGCCTCCGCACCCATGTCCTCGATATACCGGTCCGGGAACTTACCGAATCGGATCATGCCCGCACCGACGATCGCTGTCTTTCTCATCGCTTGTCTCCTATCTGAGGGTGTCGAGAAATGGTCAGGTGCAAGGCGCGCGAAACTTGCCCCCGCGAAGGCGGGGGTCCATGTAACAATGAGGCAGGACTTCTTGTCCGCCGCAGTGACGAAGGATGAGTGCAACGCCGCAGATGGCCGTTTCTCGACACCCTCACCTCCAGGGGCCTTCCCTGCTACGTGACAGGCCTGTACTTGTGACCCACAACCGTCTTCCCCGTCTTCGTGTCCGTCTTGATCTTCCCGATCGTCATCTCCAAAGGCATACCAATGCGAACTTCATCGAAGGGACAGTCTTCGATCTGCGCCAGTATCCTCAGATCCTTTCCGTCGGGAAGCTCAACCAGGCCGAGGATGTAGGGGGTCTCGAAGTTCGGAAACCCGGCCCTCACGATCGTGTACGTGTACAGGGTGCCCTTCTCACCGATGAAGACCTCTTCCATCAGCTCATCCGAATCGCAGAGCGTACAGAGCTTCCGTTTCGGGAACACCACATCGCCGCACTGCCTGCACTTGGTTCCGATCAGACGGGGCCGTGTCTGTTCGTTGTCAGGGAAGACGAAGCACCCTTCACGGATGGGAATCTCGTCGGGACCGTATCCCGTTCTTACTGCTTTCATGATGCGCATCCTCCTGTGGGGACAACGTCATTCTTTCTCCCCTCTGGGGAGAAGGTCAGGATGAGGGGGGCCTCTGTGACACCCTAACCCTCTCCCTCAAGGGAGAGGGAAAACTGGTTGGCGTGCTTATCGCTCATGGTGCGGAGCATCATACCTTCACCGGCCTACGGCCGTGGGGTCACCTCGGTTTTGCCGACGTGTGCGAGCATCTCGGGCGACACCTCCCTCTTTGCATCTTTCTTGTACAGATACTGGACGCAGGGCGAATTGGGATCCTTCATTGCGTGTCCGTCGATGACGAACACAAATGGGTTCCCCTCGTATTGGTCCCGGTTGCTCGAGGCGCAGTGGGTGCAATAGACCGGGTAATCCTTCCGGTTGAAATTGATGTTTGCCGGCTCCTCCATCAGGCAGGGCATACCCTTTCCGTACTGAAACCTCCCCTTGTGCATATCCCCCCGGTACATTCGTCCGCCGCTTCCGCAGGGATCCAGTATGAAGGCAAACCGGTTCTCCTCCTCCTCTACCCGGAACGTGGCCTGATGGTAGTGCCATGTCTGGACAAACATCCGTAAGAGACCAAGATCATCCAGGGCATCGTGCGCCGGATAGAACATGGCAAAGCTCGTGTCGTAGCTTTCTTTGAGAAACTCGTCCAGGTAATCAGACCCTTTTTCACGGTAGACCTCTGCCTGGATGCAGACCGCATACGAGATCATCAAGTCGTGATAGGGCAGCCACTCCCGATGCTGATCCTTGATGAGTTCCCGGATGTTGAGATCCCCGGCCAGGATCTTTTCGATCGCCTGCCGGCATCGTGATTTGACGACCTCATAAAGTTCGGAGGGCTCAAACAAGCTCTGCCCTTTGCTCTTCTGTTTGAAGAACCGCATCGTACAGCCACCGAGAAGGCCCTGGTTGATTTCCGTGGTCCACGCCTCCGCGCCGCAAGCCTCGTTGAACGCCTTTTGCATAGCCTTGCACCCCCGGCAGAAGATCGGGGTTCCGTCCGAGCATGGGCCGAGGACGTCAGGAAGAGACTGGGGCCATCCAGAGAGGAGCACCTTTCCGCCCGAGCCGCAGGGAGTCAGAGAGAAAGCGACCTCTTCATCGGTCTCTCCAAGGGGAACGATGTTGGCGCCGTGCTGATACATCCACATCCGGATGATCTGTGAAATGACTCCTTTTTCATCCCCTCCAAGGAACTCCTCCACGTACGGCTCCATCAGGTAGGAGGACGATTTGCCGAGCATCCCGTCCAGGACGTCCTCACCGAAATCCGTCCGGATCTTGCCCCACATCCTCGGGAGCCACTGAAGCCCCAATCCACACAGGCCCGCGTGACCCTGGTCCATCTCGTTCAAGAGATAGTGAAGCTGCTGGACCTGTCCCGCCTCGACGGCCTCCAGTGCCAAATCCGCCAGGGGCCGGCTCTGCTTGACAAGCTCTTCGTCTGTGAAATATCTCATCGGCACCTCCTTCGACTCGAAGGTTCGGAAACGAGGTCTACAGACCCCAATCCCCTGCTTGCATGTGGCCTCCGTCGATCACGATCGACGCACCGTTGATGTAGGTCGCCTTGTCCGAGCAGACAAAGAGCACGCAGTTGGCGATGTCCGCGGTCGTGCCCACCCGTCCGCAAGGGACCTTGCTGGCAACGAGCTCGAATATGGCGGGCAGATTTTCCTCCCCGTAGTTCTTGAGGATGGGTGTGTCGATCACGCCCGGGAGAATGCAGTTGAATCGGATGCCGGGAAGATCCTTCGTCAAGTGCTGGGTGAATTTCTCGAGGGCGGCCTTGGCGGTCGCATACATGATGTGTTTCCCGGCGTTTATCCGTGCCGCAATTGAGGCAATGTTGATGACGGAAGGGTTTGCGGATTTACGAAGCAGGGGTGCGAGGTGCTTGACAAGAAGGACAGGGCCTTTGAGCAGGATGTCGTAGTTGAAGTAAAAATCCTCCTCCTCGATCTCTTCCGGGTCCTGGAGATGGCCGGCTCCGGCGTTGTTCACCAGGACATCCAGTCGTTCGAACTCCCCCTCTATGTACTTGCACAGGTCGCGAATTTGATCCCCCTTGCTGATGTCGCAGAGCTTTGCGATGAACCGGTCTCCGAATCTGTCGCTCGTTTCCTGCAGGTTCTTCTCGTTCAGGTCGGCACCCACCACGGTCGCGCCTTCCTCGACGAACTGTCTGGCGATCTCTTGACCTATACCGGATGCCGCACCTGTAACGAGTACGATGGTGTCCTTGAACACGGCTGTCTCCTTTCGAATCGGGGACTATAAGGCTACTTCCCGGCCTTCCCCTTTTTCGACTGCTGCTTCTTCTTCATCGCCTCCACCTTCGGCCGAACTTCCATCACGGCCTCGAACATCAGCCCGGCGTTCTTCTGCTGGAATGCCGTGTATTCGGCATCCGGGCCCACGCTCCCGTACTCGGGGGGTCTCTCCCACCATGCACCTTCCCCCTTCATGGGCGGTTTGAGATCTCCGGCAAACATTTCGTAGTGGACGGCCACGTTGTTCCTCAACAATTCGGCCTGGACCTCCGCTGTGATGACCTTGCCCATGGTTGGACGGTTGTAGTACCAGAATTCTCTTACAGGCCCGAGGGGCAACGCCATCACGGCCGTAACATCGTCGAGATAACCCAGGGCATTGGCGAGCAGCCCGTAGGTCCCCTCGATCCGGTTCTCCATGTTCAGTTCCCACGCCGCGGCGCAGGCATAGTCACAGGCGATCCCCCAGTCCAGGGACTTCCACGCACACGAAGGCCCCACCATCATCCTGCCCATGCCGCTGTTCTTCTTGAAGTGCTTGGTGAGCTCTCCGCAGGTCGGGAACCCGCAAGCGCCGCAGTCCCAACCCAGGTCCGCCCTGGCAAGGTCCGCCCCCAGGAGTAACAGGACAGGGGCCTGGCCCTCGTCGATGGCTGTCCTGTAGGCCAGGTAGTCCATGTACAGGGGCGCAAAGATGTTCTGTACGGCGTCGTGGCCGCCCACCTTATCGGCAAGCACCTCGATTACATCCAGCAAGGGATTCATTTCCTCACCGGATACAATCATCGCCTTCTGGTTCAACCGGCTCGTGGTCAGGGGAGCCTTGTAGTAGGCGTTCAGTACGAGTCCGGCATTGTCCAATAATTTTTCCTGGGCAAAGGCCCGTCCATCCATCATCGTCATATCCGTTACCTCCTCAATTGGATCGTTTTCACGTACTCGTTTCTCACTCAGCCCTTCTTGGATCCGGCCCCTTTGGACTTGCCGACCTGCATGGCGATCTCTGGTGCCATGGCCGTCTTTGCTTGCTTCTTCTGGGGAATCAGCCGGTAGTCCACGCCGAACTGCCTGGGGATGATGAAGGCCTGATGGACCGACTCCACGATCTTTCGCATATTCACCAGATGATAGTTGTACGGAACGTCCACGTACGGGTTCTTCGAGGTGGCGGTGACACCGAGCCCCACGACGAAGGCCGAGTTCTTGCAGTAGCCGAGCTTGCTCGCCGCCACGCCCACGGTCATGAAGGGCCTTGCGTCCACGAGCAGGGTGCGGGCAGCCCACAGGGCCGATCCGACCCCGTAGCCCAGGTTGTGGACGTACATCTGGCACAGGGGGCCGTCGATCGAGGTCTTGCACAAGCTCTTGTCCGAAGGATCGATCTGGCCGGCAGCCGTCCTTCGCCTGGAGTACACGAAGCTGCATCCGGGAGCCCCCCCGCACATGCCACAGTTGGCATCGAAAGGCATGTTCCGGGCCCGGAAACTGCCCAAGGTCAGGACACAGTCCGACTCCCGCATCATCTGCGCTTCGGTTCGGAACATCTCGTCGGTTCGCTTGTTCTCCGGCAGGTAGGACAGTTCGTCCATCTTTTCTGCGAGTTCGTTGAGTTCCTTGTCGCCCCAGATCAGCTCCGTCTCGAGATGATCGACACCGCCCGTGATCGGGGCCGTGTGGGCCGCGCTCATCATGAGCTTCGCCACCTCCACGACGTGATCACGCCGGTTCCTGTCGGAATCCGATTGCCAGGGGAACTCCTTGCTGTGAACGCTCGGCATGAGACACCTCCTTCTTTCGGGTTTTCGATCGATTCTTCAAACCGTTGTCTTGTTCACAAATAGTCATCCATGACAGGCATGGTGTCCAGGCCCATGATCCCATTCGGGTCCATGGTCTTTTTCAGCCGCTTGCAGATCTCGAAGTAGGTGCCGAGCCGGGGCATCTGCAGGTCGTAGGTGCGGCATCCCGGCTTCACGCCCAGGGCCCCGGCATCCAGCCCCATGCGCTGCAGCTTGTCGTAGACCACCGAGGCCCGCTTCACCTCGTCCGGGTTGCCCTGGTCGTAGTAGAAGTCGAACTCGAGCATGACCGTCCGGCCGTACTGATTCGGGCCCTGCAGGGCCGTGTCCGTCGGGGTCGCCACCGGGGACCCGTAGTAGTCCGGGGAAATCCAGTACCGGTTCATGATGGCCCTGTACTTCTTCTCCATGGCCGCCATCTTCTCCATCTTGACCATGTGGGTCGTCCACTGGAAGCTTCCCTTCCACCGCCCCACCCTTCCCGGCAGGGTCAGGCACCGCTTGACCAGCAACCGCTCGATCTCCTCCTCGCTCAGGTTCATCATGTCCAGAAAGGCCTGGTTCTCCGCGTCGGCCATGGGGACGAACTTCCCGTGCGCCTCCCGCTGTTCCTCGAAGTGCCTCCGCTTGATCTCCATCTCCTCCTCGTCCAGCCCCGTCAGGACATAGAACATGATGTTCGCCGGCATGCTCTCGCACAGGGCCTCCACGTCCTCGTCCGACTCGGCCACGGCCTGGGCAAAGTGCCGGTTGTTGCTCTTGTACATGGCCTGCACGTAGTTGTCCCGCGTGACCCGATAGAAGAACTCCGCCACCTCCGTCAGATCGTCCTCCCTGGGATCCTCGGGATGAAAGTAGTAGGTACGGTCCCGGGGCCACGGATTCTCGGTGTAGAGCTGCAGGGTCATCTCGGTGCAGATCCCGAAGTTGCCCTCTGCGGCCAGGAACATCCCCCCCAAATCCGGTCCGGGCCCGAGCACGGGCACATCGCCCACGTTCGGAAGGGCAGAGGAGCCGGTCTTCAAGATCTCCCCTTCCGGGGTCACCAGGGTCATGCCCACCACGCTCTCGGCATGGCCTCCGGTAGTGAGCGCAATGAACGGGATGCCTCCGGTAAGCACGTTGCTCATCATGCAGGCGCTTCCGTACGTGATCGGGTTGGCCGGCCGCAGCATGACGTCCCGGGCCGCGAGCCGCTTGCTGCATTCCTCGTAGAAGACCGCGATCCGCACGTAGGGCTGGAACGTGGCGGTCATGGACTCCTCGTCGATGCGAAGGATCCGGTTCATGCGCTTGAGATCCAGCATGATCCCTCCCCTGCGCGGAATAAAGGAGCCCGCGTGGTTGAACCCGCTCGTGACCACATAGACCGGCACCCTGTACTCATTGGCGATACGCACGATGGCCTGCACCTCCTCGGTCGTTGCCGGAAGGGCCACCAGGTTCGGCCGGCGCCTCGGCGTGATCGAGAAGTCGCGCGAATAGGTGGACAGGATCTCCGGGTCCGCGCTTACGTACGCCTCACCCAACACCTCCCCTACTTTCTCTATAATCTCGGATATCAGGGAGCCACGTTTTTCGTAGTCAGGATTTTCTGATACCAGGCTTGCTGATGGATCTGCCATGACCATCTCTCCTTTCCCCGGTTTTGCTCTCCGGCCTTATTCCACTGCCTCGGCCACGATCTTGAGGATGTCCACCACCTCGAGCCCTCCCGAGGCCTTGGCCGACTCCCCCAGGTTCTGCTCACAGAACGGGCAGGCCGTCACCAGCGTGTCCGCGCCCGTGTCGGCCGCCTCCTCCAGACGGAGCCCTGCGGCCCACTTGGCCATCTCCTCCGGGAAGGCGGTCCGAACCCCTCCGCCGGCGGCACAACACCAGGCCCACTCCCGGATCCGCTCCATCTCATTGAACTCCAGGCCAGGGATGCTCGCGAGGATGTTCCGGGGCGCATCGTACACGCCGCAGTACCGGCCCAGATGACAGGGATCGTGATAGGTCACCTTTCTCGCCACCTCCCGGGTCGGCTTCAGCCGGCCTTCGCTGATCAGCTCGTCCACGAACTCCACGATGTGCAGCACTTCCGCGTTCAGGTCGTCGGTGTATTCGCCCTTGAGCGTGGAGAAGCAGCCCGCGCAGGCCGTCACGATCCTCTTTGCGCTGGTCGAGTTCAAGGAGGCCGTGTTCTTGACCCGCATCTTCTCGAAGTTCGCCCGGTCCCCCACCCGGAGGATCGTCGAACCGCAGCAGATCTCGTTCTTGCCCAGGATACCGAAGTCCACCCCGGCCGTATCGAGCAGCCGTACCACCTCTCGGGCCACGGGCTGGATCTCCGGGTCGTAGGAAGCCGTGCAGCCCGGATAGTAGAGCACCTCCACTTCCTCTTTTGCGGCATCCTTGATCTTCACGCCCTTGCCGCGCTTTGCCCACTTCACACGGGCCGCCCGGGGCTGCAGCCAAGGATTGTCATAGTTCAGAATGCTCTTGATCAGCGGCTCGTGCTCCGGGAGGGGCCCCCAGCCCTCCCGCACCGCGTGCTCCCGGAGCGCCACTGACGCGTTGGTCGGCTCCAGGTCCTTGGTGGGATTGCACAGGGCCTGGCAGGAGCCGCAAAGCGTGCAGGTATAGATGATGTGCTGCAGCTTCTCGCTCATGGCAAGTTCCGGAGGCGTGGTCGAAAGGGCGCGCAGCATCTCCTGCTTGCCCGAACCGAAATAGGCCTCGAAGAGGTACCGCGTGCCCGCGGGACACTGGTCCGACCATTTCTGGCTCTTCACCTTCTCCGGGTTCACCATACGGCAGAGCCCGCACCGGACACACTTCCATGCCTCGTCGCGATGCTTGTGAAGGGGTCCTACGCCCTTGTAGATCTCGGCTTTGCTGGCCATCCTTCACACCTCCTTTACCGGTCTGCCCGGGTTGAAGATTCGGCGTTCATCCATGGTGTCCTTGATTCGCTTTATCTGGCTCACATAGGCAGGAACAGTCCCGTAGATATGTTCGGCAAGCCTCCCCTGGGGCCGGTCGTACAAGGCACCGGCACCGGCTAGCTCGATCTCCAAGTCCTCCACAAAGGCGCCCTCGCCGCCCGACCCGGAGAAGTCGTACTGGCAGCAGACCGCACGGCCCAGGCCGTGGGCAATGTACGTCCTGCCCACCGACTCGGACGCGATCGCTGCTTGCTGCATCTGTCGGGTCAGGATCGTCTCGAATTCCGGAACCCGCTTGAACAACGTGTGGTACGATGTCCAGGCCCCGTTCTCGATGTACCAGGGCCGCTGCATGACCGCGGCCAATCCTGTCTGCAGATCCGCACCCAGCACCGAACCTCCTGCCGCCTCCACCGCCTCATGTACCTTCCGGCTCCGGTAGTCGGCCAGCTCCCGGAACGCCTCGATCCCTACCACCAGCGTCCACGGCGGGAGGGACTCTTCACCCACATCCAGGCGCGCGGCAAGGGCAGCCCGATTCATGACCAGGCACTCCGCCGTAAGATCCAGACGCGGCAGTTCCTTCACCAGGCCCAGGGCCTCTCCAGAATCCGAGAACCCGTACCCCTCGAAGGATCGCCCTTCAAAGCGTGGGTAGATCCAGATGCTCGCCCGCACGACCAGCCCGAAGATGTCATCCGAGCCCAGGTACCATTTGGAAAGGTTCGGGCCCCCGTCCTCCTTCCAGTCCGACGTCTCCTCGGAGATCGCGTGGCCCCCGGTCAGATGAATCCGTCCGTCCTGCAGCACCACCTTCATGTTGCTCGCCTGGACTTCGGGGTACTTGGCCGCCGCCAGGTTCATCCCCCGGGACACCGCGTAACAAACGACCGAATTCGTACGGGCTGCAGCCGGAACAAGCGCGGTGAGCCCTTCCGGTTCGAGGGCTTCCTCCAACTGCTCAAAGGTCACCCCCCGCTGGACATGAACGCAAAGGTTCTTCGAATCGATGCGCTCGATCCGGTTCATCCGGTGGAAGTCGAGCAGGACACCGGTCTGAGAGATGACCTCTTCCGGGAAATACTTGTCATAGGTAGTGAAAAGCGGCACGGCCGAGGCATTGCAGTGCTCTACGATCCTCTGGACCTCCTCGGTCTCCGCCGGACATGCGGCAACGAGACCGGTGGGTTCATGCCTCGATGCAAAATAGGAAGCGAGACGGGCAGGATCAGATGTTACATTTTCCTCACCAATGATCCCTGCCACCGAGCTCCGGCACTCGAGAGACGATGCTCCAGCCATGCAGTACTCCTTTCGTTCCCGGGGGGCTTTCTACGTCGAACTATATGGGAAGCGTTTTCCAGGGCGTATTCGGAAGGGCCATGCTCTATGAGTCGGTTCATCGACATCCGTTCAAGCAAGAAGGGCGGGAAGAGGTTCCTGACGCCCTTCCCAACGGAGGAGAGTTGCTTCGATACAGGGGCAAGTTCGGGGACAGTCCCCGAACTTCGAGTGTGAAGAGAGCAATCCGGATGCCAGGGGAAACCTCTCGCCAATTCGTTTGCACGGCAGGCAGTTACGCGCGGCAGGCCTTGCTTGGCCTCGTCAATTTGTTCGCATTTCACCAACCGTGTGTTCATATACGAACAGGACTTTGACTTTGTGAAGGGGACCGGCTTAGGATTGGAGTCTCACACCCATGCGAAGATGCAAGGCGCCATGCCGGCTGAACTACCGCAATTCACGAATGATCAATGGGGGTTTCTCGCCGTACTCGAGGCCCTTGGCGAGCCCGTTCCGATTGAAGTGGCGGGCATACTGGCTCCGCTCACGCCAGGGCCCCTGTTCGATCTGCTGAACCGGGCCGAAGGACTCGGCCTCATTCGGAAGACGGACGCCGATGTCTTCTGCCTCGTCTCGCAACTTCCGCCAGACACCCGGACCCGGTTGAAGGAAATCAACACCCCGGAGAGGATCGACCTCTTGGTCGAACGGCTCGAACAGGCCGATTTACTCCCTAGGCTCGAACCATCGATGGCCGCCCGGTTCTTCGCCCGGGCGGGCCGACTCGAGGAGGCCGGCCGGATCGAAGAGGCCCTGGCCCGTGAAGCCTTGCAGAACCGTGACTACGATACGGCGATGGAACGCTTCAAAAAAGCTGCCCTGCTCTACCACGCCGTGAAAGGGTCGAGAGAATCCGACGCCGCCTGCGTTGCTTCGACCCTGGAGCTTTCCCACGTATCCTTTGCCCTGGGAAAGGGGTTCACAGAGGTTCCCCCTCTCCTGGAGAAGGCCAAGGCCTGCGTGGATCGTCTCGGAGACCGCCGATCCCGGGCATTGCTCGACCTCCATCTTGGCCGGTACTTCTATTTTGCAGACCGGCGTGCAGAGGCCTTGAAGACTCTCCGCTCAGGGCAGTTGGTCGTGGAAGAGTTGGGTGACGATGACATCCTCTCCCAGTCTGCCGAATTCCTGGGACTTCTGTTCTTCATGCAAGGTCATTTTCGAGAGGCCTGGGAGCACTTTGAACGAGCGTCTGTCTCGATCGAGACACGGGAAGAGCGATTGCGGAACCCGCTTGCTCCCGTATTCATGAGCTTCTGCGCAGCCTTCCTCGGGCGTTACCACGAGGCGATCGGGATCCTGGACAACCATTGGCGAAACGCACAGCGGGCAACCAACTTCAGGTCCCTGCTGGGCAACGTGTTGCTCATGGTCCGGAAGAAACGGGATGCCCTGGTGCATCTCTACGGTGCACTCCAGGACGCTGCCGGCAGCAGCAACGCTCTCGGCCTCTACTGGGCCAAGGGGGGCCTGGCCTACCACCACTTCATGGAGGGTCGCCTTCGAGAGGCTCGCGACACCTTCGCTCAGGCGATGGAAGAGAGCGCCCACGCCGGCATCGTTCGACAATACGGTTCCCCGTGGATCCTGGAGATGCTCTTTGAGATCGATCGGCTGGGCTACGAAGGGATCCCAGCCTTCAGCTACCGGTCAGAGGTACAGCGGATCCTGACGGAACCGAACATTCACTTGCGCGGTGTTGTCTTGCGGCTCCAGGCACGGGAGGGCATCACCACGGGTGAGGCCCCTGACCGGATTCTCACGTATCTGCAGGAAAGCAAGACCTGTCTCACCGCTTCGGGCGATCCCGTACAGCTGGCCAAGACCTTGCTGGAGATGGCCCGGCTGGAGCTCGGGAAAGGGGAGCGTCAGCGCGCTCGGGAGCTTGCACAGAAGGCCTGGCAGGGACTGTCGGGTTACGCCGACGAGTTCTTCCCGGATGACCTGAGATATCTACTCGCCACCCCGGAGCGCGACCACGAGGCAGAAGGCCCTGAGGCGCCTGAATCGGTCTTCCAAAGGTTCCTCGAGATGATGGAGGATTTCATCCCGAGTCCGGACTTGAACGAGATTCTCAGACGAGCGGTGGCGGCCACGAACCACTTTCTCGGGGCGGAACGCGGAGCATTGCTCTGGTTTCACGGCGGCAGACCGGACAAGGCCCCTGCCCTGCGAGCCGGCATCAACCTGACCGAAAAGGAAATCGCCTCCGAAGCCTTCCGCTCGAGCCTGGCACTGGTGTTCAAGTCCTTTCGGGAACAACGGCCCCTGCTCGTCCGCCCGAAGACGTCCGGGCCGGGCCGTACGGGACAGCCCGTCCTGTCGATCCTCTGCCTGCCTGTCGAGGTGGGGGGCAAACTGAGGGGCGTTCTCTACCATGACAACGCCTACCTGGACGACTGCTTCGATTTCCTCGACGGCCCTCTGCTGGTACGGCTGTTCCAGCACGTGAGTCTGTTCATCGACCGCATCTGGGCGTACGGCCGGCTGCTGGAAGAGAAGACCCGGGAGGCAACAGAGAAGGCGGTCCAGACAAAGCCCTTCGACGAGGACACGATCCTTGCCCAGAGCCGTAGCATGACCAAGCTGCTCGCTCAGACGGACCGGATCGCCGAGTCGGGCGCTATCGTCCTGCTCCTGGGCGAAACGGGCGTTGGCAAGGAACTCATGGCCCGGCGTATACACAGGAAGAGCCTGCGCAACAACGCCCCTTATGTGATCGTCGACACCCCGACCATCCCGGAGGCCCTCCTGGAAAGCGAGCTGTTCGGGCACGAGAAGGGGGCCTTCACCGGTGCGGACCGTCAGAAGAGCGGCCGTATCGAGCTGGCCGACCGGGGCACTCTGTTCCTCGATGAGGTGGGGGAACTACCCCTTTCGATCCAGGGCAAGCTCTTGCGGGTCCTCGAACAGAAAACCTTTTCCCGGATCGGCTCGAATCGCGTCCTGCATTCCGACTTCCGCCTGGTGGCTGCGACGAATCGAAACCTGGCGGAAGAGGTCGCTCGGGGCCGGTTTCGCGAAGATCTCTACTATCGCCTGAACGTCGTGCCGCTGGAGATTCCCCCCCTTCGGGAAAGAGACCGGGACGTGGTCTTGCTGGCCCGTCACTTCCTCGCCCTGTACGCAAAGAGATTCAACCGTCCTCACCTCGTGCTGACGCCTTCAGAGGAAGAAGAGCTCACTGCCTACGACTGGCCCGGAAACGTGAGGGAGCTGAGGAATGTGATGGAGCGGGCGGTCCTCCTGTCGAGCGGCGAGCGGCTGGCCTTGAACCTGCCCGTGGATCCGCGGTCGGAGGCGAATCATTCCTTCGAGGATTGCCCTACCATGGACAATCTGCAGCGCCGCTACATCCGGTACGTGCTCGAAAGGACCGGAAACCGGATCAGCGGCAGCGGCGGGGCAGCCGAGGTCCTGGGCATGGACCGGGCAACCCTGTACCACCGCATGAAGAAGCTCGGCCTGCGCTAGGTCGTGCTCTCCAGGATCTCCCTTGCCCTTTTGAGGGCCTCTTTCCCTTCATATATGAAGTACAGCCTCCCGATCGGTTCCAGCAGCCTCATGACCACGTTGTCTTGCTCATAGGTGAACCTTCTTTCCACGAGAGTCTTTTGATCTTCTTCTGAGAAGACATAAGTCAGGTGACTCGTGCCTCCTCCGAAATCAGGGGTTGTGCCTCGTATTGAAAAATGACTGGGGCGGTCGTTCCGCACGATCACCCAATCAATATGAACCCTGATGCCGAATAGGCTAAGGGTTTCTCTGACCTTTTCACCAACGGCAGGCACCTGCTTCAGAGCGGGGTCTACCCTGATGGTACAGGGAAGGTGCTCTATCCAATTTCCGGGTGGGGTCATGTAATCATAGACCCATTTCACGGGCCTGTTGATCGTAATACGGTTATCATATCTGATCATGAGGAGGCCTCGCTCCGCAGCGAACCGACTCAGTAGCTCGCGATTTCGTAATCGGCGGGGTTGAAGCGCCGCGCACGCACCACGTACTCGAATGCGAACCCGGGGTAGAGCGAGTGGTTGCCTCCGCCCTCGGACAGGTACCAGCTGTTGCACCCGGAGTTCCAGACCATGTGCTTCATGCGACCCTGGATGCCCTCGTTGTACTCGTCTTGTTCATCGAGCTTCAGCCTTTTCGGGCAAATCCGTTCATCCTTTCCAGGGTATCGCTGATCTCGGGCATGGTGGTGTATTCCCGCTCGAGCCCTTTCGCCATGGTCTCTTTCCGGCTTTCGCCATACAAGTTCTTGTGCGCGGCCACCGCCTCCGCACTGTTCGCCAGGATCTTTTCTGCAATTTCTCGGACGGTCTTTTCCAGCTCCGAAACGGGCACGGACTTGTTGGCAAGCCCGATTCGTGCGGCCTCGACGCCGGAGATCATCTCCGCAGTGTAGGTCAGCTCCCGGGCTTTTCCTTCTCCCACCCGACCAGGCAGGCGCCGGCTCATTCCCCAGGTGCATCTCAGTCCCCAGCGCGTGTGAGTGTCCCCGAATCGTGCTTCATCGGCGGCAACGATGAAATCGCAGGCCAGCGCCAGTTCCAGACCGCCGGTAAGACAGAATCCATTGACCATGCCGATCACCGGTTTGGGAACGTCTTCGATAGCGCACTGGAGGTCCCGGGCTGCATTGTTCAAATCATCCCCCACATCGGCGCCCGCCGGTTTTTCCAGGGCCTTGAGGTCCACACCGGCACAAAAGGCGCGACCGGCACCCGTCAACACGATTACGCCCACTTGATTGTCCTGGCCCGCTTCTTGAACTGCACTGTGAAGTTCGGACAGAACTTTCGGCGTCAGGGAGTTCAGGGCGTCGGGCCGATTGATGACGATTTTTGCGATGCCCTGGTCCACCTCGTAAAGAATGTCCTGATAGTCCATGGGTACCTCCTAATCGGTCCAGGTAACGGTGTGGTTGCAGATCGGGTCCCCGTCGACCAGCGTCTGGGTGCGCGAGAAGGTTATGTTCGGGTGGTAGCTCTCCCAGAAGAGGTAGTCGCCGTAGCACAACCTGTCCGCCAGGGGCAGGAGGCCTATGTCCCGAGACACCTCGTTAATGAAACACCGGGTGACCTGCATGGAGGCGGAGTTCCCCTTCGGTGGACACGCTTCAGAAACGATATTGGTGTCCTTCGAGATCATCTCCGCCCAGAGATGGCGCAAGATGTACTCCTTGGTCAAACGGTTCGACGGGGGAATGACGTTGCCGATGAACTTGAGCGTAGGTGCTTTGGCGATCGCCTCGAAGAGCGCCCTGGCCTGTTCCTCGCTTCGCGTCTTTTCCAGATAATCGTATATGAGTTTCAGGAAATACAGCTTGAACCAGACACACTGTTTCCCCTTTTCAGGGTAGAGCCCCTCCCCGCTCCACATCGCCGCCAGTTGTCTCCTGGCAGCAAAGGCCATGGCTCGGGTCCCCTCCACCCACCCCAGGGTTCTCGTGATGGCGACCAGACCGGCCATGATCTCTTTGAAATCTCCGTACCTCAACGAGAGCATTACCTTCACCGCACTTCCTCCTCTTTCCTTTCCATCCGGGACACGAGTTGCCCCTCACTCTACATGAATCGCCCGGCGCAAAAAAGGGGACGCAGCGGGGTTTCTATAATGATCTGCTGAATTTCATAATTTTCCCTTGACGTGTTACGTGTTCGCAAATAGTATCTTGAAGACAGGAAGAACTTCACTATTCACGATATCGCAAGGGTGTTCAACGATGGCAGCGAAGAAGAAGGGCCGCCCGGACGACCGGGCGAATGCAGGAACCTCGGAGGAATCCGAGCTCGTAAATTTGTCCCGTGGCCTATCGAACGGAAAATCAAGAGAGACCGGCGCCATCCTCAGCCATACGACCCTCTCTGTTTGGGCGGCCACGTTCATTCTGTGCAGCGTCCTCGTCTTCGGTCTCCATCAGGTCAGGGGCAAGTTGGATGGAATCCAGGCAGCGCTGGAACAGTCTGAGCAAGACAAGAAGCTGTTGCTCGAAGGGATGGACGAACTTCTGGTGAGAACAGAGCAACCTGACCGCGTGGCAGAAATCGAATCCCCACCCCAGGAACCGCCTAAAGAGAAGAGTGAATCGAAGAGCGAATCGAACAACCTTGCGACAAAATACAAGATCTACTATCGCACAAAGGCAGGAGAGGATCTGACCCAAGTCAGTAAGAAATTCGGCGTCTCCGAGGATCAGCTGCGCCTCTGGAATGCCCTCAAGGCAACCAATTCGATCATCCCGGGACAGGTGCTCGTCATCAACAAGAGCACGAAGACGGACAAGCCTGTCGTTGTGGCCAAAGCACCGTCCCCTCCTGAAACCGAAAGGGTGGAGAAGACAGAGGAGCCGGCCGCAAAAGAGCCGGCACCCCAACGGCTCGTATCCGAACGTCCGCCTCAGACCGAAACGAAGCCAGACGAACCGGCCCCCGAGGAGACGAATGTCGACGAGCCGGGCCCTGTCGAGAGAACCGACGATTCCCTGGTTGCAGGGGGGGAAGAGCCGACGCCGGAGCTACCCGAAAACGTTTCCGATGAGCCTCTCGACGAGACCGTGCACATCGTGCAGGAGGGGGAGAACCTCTCCACCATCGGGCAGGAGCATGGGGTTTCCTGGCTTGCCCTGGCAGCATTGAACGGCATCGAGTCACCGGGCACCATCTACGTGGGCCAACGGCTCAGGATCCCCGAAATCTCCGAAACGACAGAAACATCCCTCCCGACGACCGAAGTCACGCACAAGGTGCAGAGAGGAGAGAATCTCTACCGGATCGGACGGTTGTATGACCTGAGTTGGGCACAGGTTGCCCAGGCCAACGGGATGACCAACCCCTCCCACCTGTACGTAGGGCAGGTGCTCAAGATCCCGGTGGCAGAAGCCGCCCCGGATGAGTAGAGCTGGGCTGCTTGACAATCCGACCACCAGAGCGTATAAGTATCGTTCAAGTAAATCTAGGAGTGAAGTTCATGCAGATGGACGGGCGAACAACGTATTATTATTTCTGGCGCTTCTATTTTAGAAGCGTCTGCCCGGTCGACTAAGCCCTAAAGCAAACGACCCCGGGTAGACGAGAGGCATGTCTACCCGGGGTTTTCTAATATAGTTACACCAAGGCCCCGAGAGACAGACTCTCGGGGCCTTTTTTTGTGGCGAGGGGTCTTCGTACACACCCCTTTCGAGGGCGTCCACAGACACCCTCCACGGAGGAGATAGAAACATGATACTGGTCCTGCAGGAAGGAATCACAAGGGAGGAAAAAGGCCGCCTCGACACCAGGCTCGAAGGCCATGGCTGTATCGTCCGCGAGATCTCGACCCACGAGCTTGGCGTCGTAGGCGCCGCAGGGAGGGCGGAGAAGGATGCGGGCTTCTTTGAGGATTTGCCCGGTGTCGAGAGGGTCATCCCGATCTCCACATCCTTCAAGCTGGTCAGCCGACGAATGCACCCGGAAGACACGGTTGTGAGGGTGCGAGACGTGGAGATCGGCCGCAATCAGATCGTGGTCGTTGCGGGCCCCTGCGCGGTGGAAAGCAGGGAGCAGGCCTTTGCCACCGCCGGGGAGGTCAGGCGATACGGTGCGGTGCTGTTCCGGGGCGGGGCCTTCAAGCCCAGGACTTCGCCCTACTCGTTCCAGGGCATGGGCGTGGAAGGCCTGAAGATATTGGCCGACGTGAGGGAGGAATTCGGTCTCCCGATCGTCACGGAAATGACTTCCACGGACCAGGCAGACATCATGGTCGAATACGTGGACGTGGTACAGATCGGCGCGCGGAACATGCAGAACTTCGAACTCCTGAAGTGCGTGGGCCGAATCGGAAAGCCGGTCCTCCTGAAAAGGGGGCTCTCCGCAACGATCGAGGAATGGCTCATGTCGGCGGAATACATCTTCTCCGAGGGCAACGATCAGGTCATCCTGTGCGAAAGGGGAATCCGAACGTTCGAGCGTTATACGCGGAACACCCTGGATCTGTCGGCCATCCCGATCATCAAGGAACTGAGCCATCTTCCGATCATCGTCGACCCGAGCCACGCCACGGGCATGCGGGAGAAGGTTGCGCCCATGGCCAGATCCGCCATTGCTGCGGGGGCGGATGGCCTGATGATCGAGGTCCACCACGATCCGGACAAGGCCCTTTCCGACGGAGCGCAGAGCCTGTATCCGAAACAATTCGGACAACTCATGCGGGATATCTACGTCATCTCGCCCGTGGTGGGAAAGCAGCTCGATTTCGCATACAGCAAGAAGGGCCGAACCTCAGAAGAAGGCTGCGAGGAACCCGACAGGGAGAAGAAGCGGGCCGCCTTTCTGGGCATGGAAGGCACCTTCAGCCACAAGGCCTGCAACCAGTTCTTCGGCAACAAGGTCTCCGCGGTATCCCTCACCTCCTTCCGATCGATCTTCGAGGCCGTGAAGACCGGAGAGGTGGACTTCGGGGTGTTGCCCCTGGAGAATTCCCTCACAGGCAGCATTCACGAGAATTACGATTATCTTCTCGAGTATGACTTGAGAATCGTCGGCGAGGTCACCCTGCGGGTCGTGCACAATCTGATCGGCCTTCCCGGAACGAAGAAGGAGCAGATCCGCCGAGTCCTGTCTCACCCGCAGGTCTTCCAGCAGTGCCGCCTGTTCCTGGAACCCCACCACGAGGAGTGGGCGCTCGTTCCCGTGACCGACACGGCCAAGGCGGTGCGACTGATTCGGGAATCGGGCGACCCGACCGATGCAGCTATCGGGAGCCAGGAGGAGGCGAGCATCCACGACATGGAGATCCTCGAAGAGGGGATCGAGACAAACCCGAGGAACTTCACCCGCTTCGTCGTCATCGGCAGGGAGCCTCTCCCAAAGAGGCCACGGAGCAAGTCTTCCCTGATCTTCTCAACGGTCAACCAGGCGGGTGCACTGTACCGCCCTCTGAAGGTCTTTGCCGATCAGGGGATCAACCTCGTCAAGCTCGAGTCGCGACCCATCCCCGGCAAACCCTGGGAGTACATGTTCTACGTGGACCTGGAGGAGGATGTGGAATCGCCCGGGTTCGAGCCGGTAATGAAGAGCCTCGACGAGAACACCGACTACTTGAAGGTTTTGGGGAGCTATTGAAAGAGTTGGAGGGCTTTCTTATACTTTGACAAGGGGAGGAAACCTTGAAGATCGAGGAATTGGGTGACCGCTATTTCCCGGTGGCCATGGTCAACATCACGAATCGATGCACCCTCAAGTGCGTCCACTGTTTCGTGTATCGCGACGGAAACCCGAACGTCCCTGCCAAGCCGTCCGAAGAAATGGACAAGGCGACCATGCTCGAGACCCTCGCACGCCTTCGGGACAGGCACCGTATCCACGCCATGGTCTGGATGGGCGGGGAGCCGATGCTGAGGAAGGACGTGCTGACCGAGGGCATTAAGCTCTTCCAGGAGAACACGATCGTCACGAACGGAACGATCGATCTCGTTGACTTCGGGCCCTGCGTTTACGTGGTCTCCCTGGACGGGCCCGAGTCGGTCAACGACCCTGTTCGCGGGAAAGGGAGCTTCCTGAAGGTGATGCGGACCCTGGAACGCATCCCGGAGAACTTTACGCCCACGGTTCAGGTGCAGTGCGTCGTGAACAAGATGAACGAACATCACCTGGAGGAGCTGCTCGAAGCTGTCGTCCACACCAAGGTCAAGGGAATGACCTACACCTTCTATATCCCAAGACAGAACGACACGTCCGATCTCGCATGGAGATCCCTCGAGGAGCGGGAACCTGCCGTGCGCAGGGTCATGGACCTGAAAACCCGGCACCCTGACTTTGTCTGGAACACGTTGGAAAGCCTGGAGCTCATGCTGCCGGCCCACTCGAAGGCCGTGACCGACAACTGCCTCTCCAAGAAGTTTCTCCTGCCCCTCTACCTGGAGGGAAAGGAGTTCGAAGTGCCCTTCTGCTGCGCGGGGAACGATGCGGATTGCGACCTGTGCGGCATGTGGGGGGTCTTCCACTTCGCGGCAAAGGTAAAGAGCGGCGACCCTACACGCTACTTCCCGGACTCCTTCGGCTCCCACGCGGGCGGAGTCAGCTGAAGGTCCGGTTTCCCTTGCATTGCTTTCGCAATGCGATTAACCCTGGAACCCACAATGCTACAGATCACAGAACGTGATACGACGGAGGCACTTCAATTCACCTCCGACCTCATTGATGAGATCGGACCACGTCTTGCAGGCACCCCCGCGTGTCTTCAGGCAGCGGAACGGATCCACGATGAACTCGCCTCGGTTTGTGATTCGGCCAAGATTGAGTCCTTTTCTTTTCACCGCGAAGCGTTCCTGAGTTTTACGAAAGTGTTCTTCTTCGCTTATCTATCGGCGATTCCTGTATTGATCTTCGGAGGCTATTGGTTCGTTCCGGCCATCCTGGGTCTGCTGTTTGGGTCTGGTTTTGCCCTAACGGAATTTCTGCTGTATCTGACTCCCTTTGACAGGTTTTTCCCAAAGCACTGCGGATATAACGTAAGCGGGCTCATTGAACCGGCCGGGGAAGTGAAGCAGCAGATCGTCGTCTCCGGGCACCACGACAGCGCGTACGTCTTCAATTTCTTCAAGAAACATCAGAAGCTGTATGCCCCTCGCATCATTCTTGGGCTCATTGCATATCATCTCACGCTCTTGTTGTTGGTTTTCTGGGGTCTTACGGAACTCTTTCACGTCTCCACGTCCGGGTTTGCATATTTTGTGCGGATTTTCTGGGGGATTGGTTTTCTATTCGGGATTCAATTCTATTTCTTTAAATCGAAGGAACTCTCTCCAGGCGCGGGCGACAATTTAATCGCGGTGGCCATGAGTCTAAAATTAGCCCAACGCTTCGGGTCTGCTAAGAAGAACAATCGCAATCTATTGCAGCATACCCGGCTGATCTTTTCGAGTTTTGACGCCGAGGAGTCCGGGTTGCGTGGTTCCCGGGCGTATTGCAGGAAGAACCGAGAGGCGCTGACGTCGATTCCCACCTACAACTTCAACCTGGAATCCATCTACAATGTGAACGATCTTTCCTTCCTTACAAAGGACGTCAATCAATACGTCCGGCTGTCGAAAACGATGGTCAATGAATGCATGGACATCGCCAAACAACTGGGGCATCGGACAGAACAGGGGCCTATTACATCTGGTGGAGGTGCCACGGACGCAGCCGAGTTCGCTAGAATCGGGGTGGCTGCGACCTCTTTGCTCGGAATGGAGAACAAATTCATCCGGGACGGACTGTCTTACCACACCATGGAGGATACGGTGGACAAGATCGACCCTGCCGCTGTTCGGGCAAGTCTCGAAATTGTTGCCGGGTTTATCTTCAAGAAGGATTCGGAACTGCTGCGGGAACGGGAATGACATTCAGCAAGTCGCTTCACTCGCCTACCAACACTTCGACTGCGTGCTTCCGGATATTGATCCCGTGGATACAGTAGCACTTCTTGCATCCTCCACAATCGCCCAGACCCAGATCGCGAGCCTGCTTCCTCCTGTCGATCTCGTTCCGCGGGTCGAGATGGAGCTGCGCAAGCTTCACGAACACGTACGGACCGAGGAGCGGGTTCTTCTCGAAGTCGTAGCCCGGACAGGTGGCGTTGCATGCCAGGCATTCCACGCAGGAGAGAAGCTTCTTGTGCGCCTCGCTTTGCTGCATGACCTGAGGCTCTGAGCGTTCCCCCTGCTCCGGGATGTAGAGTTCCAGTTCGCGGAGAGCCTCGAAGAAAGCGGCCCGGTCGATCACGAGGTCGCGCACAACCGGCGTGCCCGTCAGGGGCCCGATCTTCATCCCCTCTTTGACGTCCGTATAGCATGCCATCCTGGGCTTACCGTTCACCTCCACCGCGCAGAGACCGCATTTATCGAAACGACACCCAAAGCGGAAAGCCAGCGTGGGATCCTGGTTCTCGTAGATACTCATCAAGGCTTCCAGCACCGTGGTCCGTTCGTGCGCGGGCACTTCATAATCAACCCATACCGACTCGCCGCCCTTGTCCGGGTCGTATCTCTTTATCGAAATGTGGATGCTCATTCGCCCGCCTCCATGCACTGTGTCTTGCACGCGCCCTTAGCCATCTCTACGAGAATATTCTGAACCGGCTTCTCCGTATCATGGTCCGGGAAATCCGCACGCACGTGTGCCCCGCGCGATTCGCGCCGTTCAAGGGCAGAGACCGCGATCGCCTCGGCCGCTACGAGCATGTGGGGAAGCTCGATTGCATCCGTGATCTCCTGGTTGCACCGGCTGAAACCCGCAATGCGAAGATCTCGTGCCTCTTCCCGGATCGATTCGATCCCTTCCAGGGCCTGCTTCAGTCCTTCGCCGTCACGGAGGGGACCGACCTTTCCCCACATCAGGGTCTGAAGCTTTCTCTTCAACTCGACGGGCCGGTTATTTCCGTTCGAGCCCGGAAGGGATCGAAGCCTGTCTATCGCCTCTCCGGCAACGCCCTCGTCCGCAGGCGTCCGGCCTTTCGCCTCACTCGCCGCGGTCCGACCGGCACGCTTCCCGAAAACAAAGATCTCAGTGAGGGACGTCGAGCCGAGCCGGTTGCCTCCCATCACCCCCCCCTGCGCTTGGCCGCAGGCATACAGGCCGGCCACCCGGCTTCTGCACGACGGGTCGGTCTTGATGCCCCCCATGTTGTAATGGGCCGTGGGTAGCACATCCCACGGCACCTTGAAGTCGAAGGCCTCTTTCCCATAGGCCTTGCGTATCCCTTCCAGGAAGGGCCCTGCGAATTTCTTTAACATCATGACGAAGAACTCGCCGTCCGGGCTGTCCAGGTTCGGGGTCAGGTCGAGGAGGAGACCTCCGTGTTCCGTAGCGCCCCCCTTTCGGATCTCCTCTACGATGACCCTGGCCACCTGCGCCCGCGTCATGGGCATGATGTTCTCCAGGACCACCTCGCGCTTGTTGTTCAGGAGCCTGCCGAACGGCCCGGCCATGGAGGGCTCGCCGCAGGGGATACCCAGCAGTGCGGGCGGGTGTGTGATGCCAAAGGGGAGGAACTGGACCTGCTCCATGTCCACGAGTTCGGCCCCTGCCTTCAATCCGAGGCCAAAGCTGTCACCCACGACCGCAGGCATGCAGTCCGTGTGCGGGTAGTAGAGGGTCCCTCCCCCGCCGGCCGCAACGACCGTGGATTTCGCCAGCAATGCCACCGGCTCACCCGGCATCATCCGAAGAGCCGCTGCGCCGACGACATCTCCGTCCGTCACGAGGAGCTCGGAGCAGATCGTCTCTTCGAGAACCTCGATCTTGGCTCGCGCGGCCGCAGACCGCATGGCATGGCACATTGAGACGCCCAGCCAGGGGCTGCTGATGGCCCGGGAGGCCCGGTGCCCACCCGGAGGAAGCGCCATTCTGCTGAGGCCCCCCTCGGAGTCCCTCGAGAAGATGTGACCAAAACCCTCGAACGTAAGGGTCGCGTCCATGGCATCCCCGACAAGGGCCCGAACGAGCTTGGGGTCGTTCAGGTATTCGCCGCCACGGATCATGTCCTCCACGAAGGCTTCTTCCGAATCCCCGGAAGCGGTGTCCGGAGAGGTGGACATCACGCCAAGGGCGATGCGCGTGTCACCGTACCCAAGGGGCTCTTTCGATGCGACGATCACGCTCGCTCCTGCACGCGCCGCCTCGATGGCGGCCATCACACCGGCCCCGCCGGACCCGATAACGAGCACGTCCGCCTTTCGCACTTCCATAGCATCGCTCCTGTTTGACCCAGGTCTCCGTTCCACGCACGACAGAATTCGTAACGTACCAAATTTGGCCGGCGAGAACAAGAAGATAGAACTGGGTTATTGACACCCCTTTCGACCTTTCCTTATACTCTCCCCGCGGCGCATATGTCGCGAGTGTACAGGCCCAGCTTGTTTAGAGGAGAGACGGAGATGGAACGGTACGAGATCGCGACAGTGGCGGATATCGAGGAAATCGAGAAGATCCCGCTCGAGGAACGGCTCACGGTCCACAACACGTACGACATGATCAAGCAGGGCGCCTCCATCGATCCCGACGCACCTGCCATGAGCCTTATCCTCTCCGGGGACCCATTCGATCAGCCCGTGCGGGTGACCTACGCGGAATTCCTGACCAAGGTGACGCAGACCGCAAACCTCCTCCATGACCTTGGCGTCGGCCCGGGCGATGTGGTCACCTATCTGCTTCCGAACCTGCTGCACACCCATTACGTCATCTGGGGGGGCGAGGCGGCCGGGATCGTAAATCCGATCAATCCGATGCTCGAGCCTGCCACGATGAAGCACATCTGTGAGGCGGCCGGCACAAAGGTGCTGGTGGCCCTCGGGGAGACCCCGGGCACGGACATGTGGGAAAAGGCGCTCGCTGTTCGCAAGGAACTGCCCGACATCCGTGCCGTCATCCGCGTGATGGGGCCCAGCGACGAGAAGGAAGGCATCTACGGGTACGACGAGGTGATCTCGAAGTACAGCGGGGACAAGCTCGACTCCGGGCGGGTCATCGACCCGAAGGAGCTCGCTTCCATCTACCACACAGGCGGCACCACGGGCACACCGAAACTCGCCCCTCGAACCCATTACAATGAAGTGGCGATCCCCACGATCCTCGGTCTCACCGTGGGCCTCAACCCAGGGGAAACGATTATGTGCGGCCTTCCCCTGTTCCACGCGAATGCAACGATGGCGACCGGCGCGTTCCCCTTCGCCATCGGCGCCCACGTGCTCCTCCTCTCACCCATGGGATACCGGGACCCCACGATCCTCCAGAACTTCTTCAAGATCGTGGAGCACTACCGTGCCGTCACCTTTTCCTGCGTGCCCACCGTCCTTTCGGTCCTTCTCGACGTCCCGGTGGAGGGCACGGATATTTCTTCCCTCCGGTGGGCCATCTGCGGGGCCGCCCCGCTCTCGGTCGAGCTCTTCAAGCGATTCGAGGCCCACAGCGGCATGAAAATCCTGGAAGGGTACGGGCTCACCGAAGGGACCCTCGTCTCTTCCATCAATCCCCTGTTCGGGGAGAGAAAGGTGGGCTCCATAGGCTTTCGCATCCCTTACCAGGAGATGAAGATCTCCGTGGAAGACGCGACGGGATGGCGCGATGCCGCGACGGACGAGATCGGATGTGTCTGCGTCAAGGGGCCGAACGTCTTCCCCGGGTATCTCGAAGAGGAACACAACAAGGGCGTCTGGCTCGAGGATGGGTGGTTCAACACGGGCGATCTGGGCAGGCAGGACGCGGACGGCACCTTCTGGCTCACGGGCCGGAAGAAGGAACTGATCATCCGGGGAGGCCACAACATCGATCCGCTCCTGATCGAAGACCCGCTCTACCAGCTTCCCGGGGTACTGGTGGCCGCCGCCGTGGGCAGGCCGGATGCCCACGCAGGCGAGGTGCCCGTCGCCTACGTGCAGCTCCAGGAAGGCTCGGACCTGACGGCGGAGAAGATCCTCGAGCATCTGAAGAAAACGGTCGGTGAACGGGCCGCCATCCCAAAAGAGGTGATCCTCCTCGACGAAGTCCCCCTGACCCCGGTGGGCAAGATCTTCAAGCCGGCCCTGCGCTGGGACGCGATCCGCCGCGTCTACGAGGCGGAACTCGAGGGACTCGGCAACATGGCCGAATCCGTGGAGATCGAGGTGACCGAGGACAAGGTCCACGGCTGTCTGGCCAGGATCCGCGTCAAGCCGGCGACCGGAACCTCACCGCAGGAGATCGAGGACAAGGTCGAGTCGATCCTCGCCCGCTACACGATCCGGTACCATTTGGAAACATTCTGAAGGGTTTGAAATCAAACAACTTCAAGCATTTCTAAAACAGCTTGATCGATTCCAGAACCTTGTCTTAAAGATCCTGTACGGGTAGAATGTGGGGATACTCCTTTATTCCAGCCTGCTAAGGTTCAAGACATGCACTGCCTGCATTGTCGTTCCGAGAATCCTCCGTCCGCCAAGTTCTGCATGGAATGCGGCCATGCCTTGGCCGAGGTCGCACCGATTCACCCTCGAGTCCGCCCAAACCCTCAATCGTATACGCCCAGATTCCTGATCGAGAAGATCCTGACCACAAGAGGTTCCATCGAAGGCGAACGGAAGTTTGTGACGGTTCTGTTTGCCGATGTGGCCAACTACACATCGATCGCTGAAAAGCTCGATCCGGAAGAAGTCCATCGCATCATGGATGAGTGTTTCCGGATCCTGACGGATGCGATCCACCGGTATGAGGGCACTGTGAATCAGTTCACGGGTGACGGGGTGATGGCTCTCTTCGGCGCACCGGTGAGCCATGAGGATCACGCACAGCAAGCCTGTCTGGCGGCCCTGGATATCCAGGAAGCACTTGCACGATACAGTGAGCACTTGCAGAAGACTCTAAAAATCGACTTCCAAATGCGTGTGGGGTTGAACTCCGGTCCGGTGGTCGTGGGTTCCATTGGCGATGATCTCCGTATGGACTACAGCGCCATCGGTGACACCACGAACCTGGCTTCCCGGCTGGAGAGGTTGGCGAAGCCGGGCAGAATTCTCCTCTCAGAGAATACCTACAAAGCCGTCAACCACAGTTTTTCGTGCAGATCCCTTGGCAAGCTTTCGGTAAAAGGGAAGGAGGAACCCGTAGAGGCGTTCCGGCTCGAGGCGAAGCGCGAGGTTCACAGACCCCGACTGGGAGTCGAGCGTCAGATCTACGCTGACATGGTGGGTAGAGACAGAGAACTGGACTTACTCGAGCTCCAGGTTATGAAACTTGTCGGTGGCGAGGGTTCCATCGTAAACATCGTTGGAGAGGCCGGTATAGGGAAATCAAGGCTTGTGGCTGAGCTCAAGAAGCGGAATGTGATGACCAAGGTAACGCTTCTTGAGAGCAGAGCAATCTCCATGGGAAGAAACCTGAGCTTCCACCCGATCATTCATTTGCTGAAAAGTGCAGCGCATATCAAGGAGGAAGACACGGAGGAAAGAGCCCTCGAGAGGCTTCGATCCACCGTAAAAGGCGTCTGCCCGGACGAGGCAGATGATCTGCTCCCCTTTGTGGCCACCATGATGGGCATGAAGCTTTCAGAAAGGGACGCAACAAGGGTTCGGGACATAGAGGGCGAGGCCCTCGAGAAACTGATTCTCAAGAGTCTTCGGGACATCCTCGCCAGAATGAGTGAGTTCACCCCCCTGGTCATCGTGACGGACGATCTGCACTGGGCGGACACCAGTTCAATCGTGCTCATGGAGTCTTTGTTTCGCCTGGCAGATTCCCGGAGAATCGTCTTTGTCAACGCCTTTCGACCCGGTTCCCTGGAAACCGGAGACCGGCTCATACGAACCGTAAAGGAAAATCTGTCCGCCCGTTATGTTGAAATCCTTCTGCAACCTCTGGATGACAGGATGTGCGAAGACCTTCTCACCCACGTGTTCAATATTCGAGGGCTTCACCGCGGCTTGATTGCCCACATCCTGCAACGAGCCGGTGGAAATCCCTATTTCGTAGAGGAGATCGTGCGGTCCTTCATCGATCAGGGGGCCATCGTTTTCAGGAGTGGACGCTATGAAGTGACAGGTCGTATTGAAGAAATGGCCATCCCCAGCACCATCCACGATGTGCTGATGGCCAGAATTGACCGCCTTGACGAGAACAGCAAGAATCTGCTGAAGATCGCCTCTGTCATCGGTCGGAACTTCTTCCACCGGATCCTGTCAGAAGTAGCGGATCCCGCTGAGAGCTTAGACACAAGCCTATCGCACTTAAAGGAAGTCCAGCTCATCCGAGAACGCCAAAGACTGGGAGAGGTTGAGTATCTTTTTAAACACGCCCTGGCGCAGGAGGCGGCCTATGAATCTGTTTTGCCGCACAAGCGTCAGGAGTTGCATCTCAAAGCTGCAACCGCGATTGAGAGGGTCTTCCCCGAACGGCTCCACCAGTTCTACGGAATGCTCGCGTACCACTACAGCAGAGCCAAGAGCATGGATGAGGCGGAGAAGTATCTCATCCTGGCCGGCCAGGAGGCCCTGAAATCATCGGCGTCTTTCGAGGCGATCCATTATTATGAAGAGGCAATGACCCTTTACCTGAACAAGGTTGGTCAACAGGCTGATCCTGAGAAAGTCGCCATGTTGGAAAGCAATATCGCGATTGCGTTGTACAACAGGGGGCAGTACCAGGAAGCCGTGCGGTATTTCGAAAAAGCACTCCGTCACTACCGGGGCAGTTCTCCAAAGAATATGATTGCTAGAGCGTGCAAGGCTCTGTCGGCCTTTCTCCATTTCTCCACAGCCTTGTATCTGCCGTCCCTCAAATTCAGAAGGAGGCCAACGCAGAGAGATGAGGAGGTCTTCGCCCTCTTCTACAAGAAATGCAAGGCTCTGGCCCCCATAAATCCAAGGCGATTCTTTGTTGAATCGTTGCACCTTTACCGAGATCTCACCCGGTTTGATTTGGCCGGCTTCCCTCTGGGTCTCGAAATGTTCACGGCCTCCAGCGTGCTGTTCTCATTTTCGGCCATTTCATTCAGGTTCAGCAGAAAGATACTCGATTCCGTCAAGGACGAGGTTTCTCGCGGAGCATTGAGATCCGTCGCTCTGTATGAACTGTTGCAGACAGCGCACAACTATTTCTCAGGTGACTGGATGGAGATACCGGAGTATCGCCCTGATGTGGCGGACAAAGATCTCGCCCTTGGGAATATCTATTTCGCATCCCAGTACCTATACTGGCAGGGCCTGGCATCTCTTTACCGGGGCTTCCTGGACAGGGCAAGATCGATCGTACAGAGACTCGACGATATTGCTCTGGTGTACGACAATGATTTCTCCCTTTTCCTCAAACAAAATCTCAATACAATTCTCCTCAAGGAATCCCAGGAATTCGATGCGGCCTTGGTCGAGGTCGAACAAGGAATCAAAACTGCTCGGAGGGCTGAGTTTTACCTGTTCCTGATGGATCTGTACGCATGTCAAGCGTCGATACAGGCTTCCACGGGAGATATTTCAGGCGCGAAGAGCTCCCTCCGGAAAGCGGATGAAATCCGATCCGATGTCGAGCCCACGCCAGTGCAGTTATGCGAATTCCACCGAAGCCATGCACAGTACTATCTCAAGCGGCTCAGTGAATCGATCCTCAAGGCAGATCCACGCGAGTTGGGGAGATACAGGAATGGAGCCTCGAAATCCATCCGGATGCTGAGAAAGACCACCCAAAGGGTGGCGCAGCATCGTACCGAAGCTTACCGACTCAAGGGAACCTATTGCTGGTTGATCAAGAAAGACGGAAAAGCCTTCAAATGGTGGCGAAAATCGATCCAGGAAGGCGAACGCCTGGCCGCCCGTCTCGAGCTATCCCTCACTTACTCGGAAGTCGGAAAACGTCTGCTCGAAGATCGGAACAAGAAGAGGACCTTGAATGGAATCGGGGCCGAAACGTACCTGGAGAAGGCAAGGGTCCTGTTCGATGAAATGGGCCTGCAGCAGGATCTGGAGGAATTGCATTGAGTCGCCGAGGGATAGCCGTGGCCGGGAAAACCGAGGATTTTCTGAAGGCCTGTTCCGTCTTCGAGTTCGGCGCTGTCAGCCTTTCTGAGGAAGAGACGAAGTTCTCGACGGACATGAACAGCGAGATCGTTCTCCTGTGCAAATCCCTGCCCGAATCGACCCAGACCGATGCGCTGCTCTTCCTGATGCAGTACACAGGGACATCGATCGGTGATGAATCCGGTTTTCTCCGGTACTACTATGCACCTACCTGGTCGATCCTGTACTGGCTCGTTCAGTCCGGCCCGAATCGGGAGCGCCTGAACGAAGAAGACATCCGGCGCGCCAAGACCGCTCATGCCATGGCCATGCTGCTTCACCCCCTGGACGATCATCTGAAAGACGGTCAGTTGCCTGTCACGCACCTCGCCCTGCTTCTGAGAAGCCAGGCCTGGATGGGCATGAACCGCAGTGCTGAAAGACTGGCGAACGGGGTCGAGGGCGGAGAGAGCCTGATCCAGGGCTTCATCGACGATTACTATTCCGGCATCCGCAGTCATGAAAATCCCGCTTCTCTGGACGGCTACTGTGACCTGTTCCGGAAGCAGATGGCCATCGGTCTGATCACGCCGGCCCTGATCACAAGAAGGATGACCACGGATGCGTCTTTCCACCGTGCCGTGGAGACCGCATACGGATCCTTCGGCATCGCCTGGAGGCTCCTTGATGACATCAAGGACATCGAAACGGACTTGATGCAAGGGAACCATTCCGCTGTCTATGTGTGTCTCCCCGAGGACTTGAGAAAGGGGTGGGACGAAGACGCCGGCACGAGGGGTGACGAGAGTAGCGGGTATCAAGAACTTCTCGTTGATCACCTCCGGGTGAACCGCGTCATCGACAGTCTGGTGGATCGAATATGCAACGAACTGGAGGGGGCTGCCTCGATCGTGGATACGTGCGATATGAAAGGACTGGCCGATGAGTTCCGCTGTCTCCAGAATCCTGTGAAGCACCGGCAAGGCAGCCTATGAACGTGAATGCCCCTCCCGAAGCCTACCCCGGGGTCCGGGACGTACGTCTCGGCATCGAGGTCACGACGGAGTGCAACATCCGATGCCCCCACTGCTTCGCCCGCTCGGGCATCTCGAGGGATGCATCCCTTCCCACGGAACGCGTCAAGGAGATTGCCCGCGACGGACATGAAATCGGCTACCGTCTCCTTCATCTCACCGGCGGCGAACCCCTGCTCTGGAAAGGGTTGTTCGAAGTCCTGGATCACGCCTTCGGCCTGGGGTACGAAACCGTCCTTGTGAACACGAACGGTACGCTTCTGACGCAGGAAACGAGCCGCCGGCTTGCCACTTACCCGAACCTCTCGATCTCGATCAGCCTGGAAGGGACCGAGGCGCTTCACGATCGGTTGCGGGGGGAAGGCTCCTACGTGCGAACGGTTCGCGGTCTCGAGAATGCCCTCGATGCCGGTCTGGATCCCATCCTGTTCACCGCCGCCTGTAAGAGCCTCCTTCCGGATCTTCCCCCCATCGTGGAAGGTTTGTACAAAGCATATCCAGGTATTCGTTACCTGACCCTCATCCAGCTGACCCGTCCGGCCGACGGTGCCTTTCCCTTGTCTCACGAGCTCCTCGCGCCGGATGACTACTTGCAGCTCGTACGGACGGTCGCCTTGTTGAACCTCTATGGGCTCAGGACCAACGTGTTGAACGATCCCCTCGTGAACGCGGCTTCCAGCCTTCTGGAGATGCCGTGGATCCCCCGGGCCCACCCCCTGTACCGTCAGGGAAGCATCATGGTCATGGCAACCCGGGACATCCGCCTCGCCCACTCCGGCCGGGAGCGCTTCGGGAAATACGAATCCGGCATGGTCGAGAGAGTGCTCGCATCCGAAGCCTACCAAAGGGCTGTGTCGCCGGACATCGACACCTGTCCCTCCTGCAGGCATTCGGCACGGTGTGCGGAAAACGGGTTAGTCCGGCCATCGGAGGGAAACAGGGGCCTCAACCCCGAACGCTACTGCGTTCGGGTGCTGGACGCGATTACCGCGTGACTGCGCAGGTTCCGCAGGGTCATTCCATGAATTTCGTTGACAATGCCCCCAGTTCATGATATCTGGTATTTTAAAACGTACAGCTGGCCTCCAAAATGGATGTTCGCATCCGAGCAGGTTCCTACGTTGATGGGACAATTCTCTCACCGGAAGGAGCAAGACATGAACGGTTTCATCAAATTCACACAGGACGCACAAACCAACCCAATACTGGTAGCTGAACTCATCCAGGCATGCAGGCAAGCGATGCTGCAAACAGTCTGTACCACTTCTGCAGATCCTCAAGCAGAGGATCTGCAGAAGTGGTTTCACAAGCGGAGCTACCTCAATGTAACCGTTCCACAGTGCAGATCTATACTGGATGTTCGGGCCAGCAGTCTCGCTGCCGGTGAGCCGGACTCCTATTAGTGAATTTCGGTTCTGCCAGGGCAAGCTGAATGCACCCCAAGACGGGGAGGGCAAAATGAACAAAACCTTTATCCACTTCATTATCGACGCTCGAGATGACCTTAATCTCGTCGATCCGTTCCTCGATGCATGTAGACAAGCAGAACTTCAGCCTGCCCCCAAATCAGGTGATCCGAAAGATCCTCAGGCTGAACATCTCAAGAGCTGGTTTGATAACCACCAAAATAACTATTCAGCGGTAACCAAGGCTGATTGCAGGACAATACTAGATATTCGGGCCGATCAGAAGAGCCGTGCCAGTGGCAATCCCGATTCCTACTAATGGCTCAGGACCTTCAACGGACGGCTAGGATCTTCTATTGGATTTCGATGTCATCATCGTAGGTGCCGGCCCCGCGGGGATCTCTACCTGGCTCCACCTCAGGAAACATGCCCCCGAAGTGGCAGACCGTTCCCTTGTCGTTGACAAGGCGGTATTTCCCCGCAAAAAGGTTTGCGGCGGCGGGGTGGGCGCCTGGAGTTCGACCGTTCTGGAACACCTGGAGATCGAGATCGACATCCCTTCCTTGTTCGTTTCGGATGTCGAGTTCCGGTTCGGAGAGGAATGCTATCACCTCGAACGGCCGAATTTCCTGCGCGTCGTAGAGCGGGCGGTCTTCGACCACGCCCTTGTCAAGACCGCAGTGGGCCGCGGCCTCGAGTTGCATCAGGACGAGACATTCGTGGACGCAACCCTTGACCCTGACAGGCTGACGGTCAGGACGACCAAGCGCGAATACTCCGTGGAAGCCCTCGTAGGCGCCGACGGAGCCCTCAGCTCGGTCCGCCGAAGAATGATGCCCACACAGAGGGCACACCTTGCACCCGCGATTCAGGCTGTTGCGGCTGTCAACCCGGAAAGCAGTCGCGAGTTCAGGGAGAGGAAGGTCGTCCTCAATTGGACGCCCCTGCAAGAGGGCCTCCAGGGTTACGTGTGGCACGTACCCTGCGTGCAAAACGGTGTCCCCTCGATCGCCCACGGCCTCTGCGATTTCCGGGTCTACGGGGACACACCTCGAGCGGACATCAAGGGGATCTTCGGTCGGGAATTGAGGGCCTGGGGTGTCCATCCTCAGCCGAAATCCTGGTCGAGCCACCCGATTTGCTGGTCCTCCGGCGAAGACGTCGTCTCACAGCCAAGGGTGCTTCTGGCAGGGGATGCGGCAGGCATCGAGCCCGCCTTCGGTGGGGGGATCCACTTTGCCCTGTCCTACGGCGAGATCGCGGCCAATGCGATCATCGATGCATTCGGCAACAGTGATTTCTCGTTTCAGGATTACAGAGACCGGCTGGCTTCCCATTGGATGGGCAGATACCTGCGCGACTGCTCCTACCGGGCACTCGACCTCTACGGCGACGGGGGGGACCCACTGCGTGTGGCGCGCGAGTTCTTCGGCGGCGAGTACGACGGTTCCACCCTGATGTCTCTCCTGCTCGCAACCGCGTCGTGAGTCGTGCCTGAACCCGTCGTCACACCTAAATGTTGTACCGCGCGATCTTGTTGAGAAGGCCCTGGCGGGTAAGGCCCAGGGTTCGGGCCGCCCCGGACTTGTTGCCCTTCGTTTCCTTGAGCGCTTCCCGGATCATGCGCTGTTCGATGCTCTCGGTCACCTGCCGCAAGGTCGCTCCGGAAATGCCGTCAATGGACACAGGCCTTTCGGATGCAGCCTTGAGTCTGGGGGACAGGTGTTCTTCCTTGATCTCCTTCTCGGTGATGGCCAGGGTCATGGCCCGTTCGACTTCGTTCTCCAATTCCCGGACATTTCCGGGCCAGTCGTAACGGGACAGGAGATCGAGTGCCCTGGGCGTGAACCGAGGAGGCTGTCCCTTGAATCTCTTGGCCAACTTTTTGCGGAAGTGCTCGACCAGGGGAAGAATGTCTTCCCTCCTCTGGCTGAGGGGTGGGATCGTGATCGGAAACACATAGACCCTGTAGAAAAGGTCCTCCCGGAAGTTGCCCTTTCGGACTTCTTCCTCGATGTCGCGATTCGTGGCCGCAACGAGCCGGATGTCCACTTTCCGGTGCTGGCTGCCGCCCACGGGGCGAAGCTGTCCCTCCTGGAGAACCCTGAGAAGCTTCACCTGCATGGCGGGTGACATCTCTCCAATCTCATCCAGGAAGACCGTCCCGCCATTGGCCGCTTCGAGCAGGCCCTTCTTCTCGGACACCGCACCCGTGAAGGCGCCTTTCACATGCCCGAAGAGTTCGCTCTCGAGCAGGCTCTCCGTGAGGGCGCCGCAGTTCTCCGCCACGAAGGGCTTGTCTTTGCGAGGACCGTTGTAGTGAAGAACCTTCGCGATCAGCTCCTTGCCCGTGCCGGTGTCCCCCTGGATCAGGACCGTCGTATCCGTCTCGATCACCTTCCCGAGCAGGTCGAAGAGCCTTCGCATGGCCGGGCTGGAGCCGACCACCCCCTGAAGGTTGAACCGGGACTGTACCTCTGACTTGAGCCGGAGGTTCTCCTCCTCGAGAGAGCTGGCGTACCGCTTCAGGTCTCCGTAGATCTGTGCGTTCTCGATGGCGATGGCGATCGTCCCGGACAGGTTCTCCAGGAGCTTCACATCTCTTTCGTTGAACTCCCCATCGAATTTGTTCAGGGCATACAGGATTCCGATCAGCCCTTTTCGCGTCAACAGGGGAAGGCAGATCATGGACCGGGTCTCGAAGTCCTGCTGGATATCGATCCCCTTGAAGAATCGATCATCCTTGGTAACATCAGGGATGAGCGCCGGCCTTCTTTCTCTCAAGACCCACCCGGCCACGCCCAGGTGATCAGGGAACCGCATCTTCATCTTCCGGCCGTGATCCTCGTCCTTTTCCTCCTCCACGGTCCGGATGAAGTAGAACTCGCTTCGCTCCGGATCGTGCAGGGCCATGGACGCCCCCTCCACACGGAAGACCGTCTTGATCCCGTGCAGGATGTTCTGCAGCATCTCGTCCAGGTCCCGGATGGCATGAATCGAATTGGAGACCTCGTAGAATAGGGTGAGATCCTCCTCGGTGAGCCGGACTTCCGCATGGGTAGGTTCCATGAAACATCTCCCTTCATCACGGAGACACATAAGTCATAACGCAATATTTCTATTACCGCTAAGGCGGGTGGCTTGTCAACATAATTTATAGCAGAGTGTTGGCTCGGGAAGGAGCTGTCAACTTCGTTTACAGGGAGCAGCAGCTCATTCCATCGCCAGGTCCGACCCATCGCGGGCCTTTACGGTCCAGGACGCTCCCAGCCTCTTCATGCCCCAGTCCGTGGCATCCAGGGTTCGGGCGAAGAGAACCTGTCCGTACCCATGGGCCATCACGGTGACGAGCGGAGGGGTCTCACGGGTGTAATAGGTCCAGCAGGCGCGGCTCGTCCCCCAGTACTCCAGGAAGTAGCCCAGGACCATGCCCGCGAGCAAGAGAGATACGTCCCGCCTCGGCGATCGGCCCGTAACGATCACCACCGCTAACGCGCCACACATCAACCACGACGGACGGATGAAGCGGGCCATGCCCAGGGCGAACACGGCCGCGAAGAACCAGTACAGGGCCCTCCAGGGCAGGTTCCATCGGATAAGAACGCGGTCGAAGGCAAAGACGATCCGGGCCGTGGCCAGGGCTGCAACGGGCCACGCGGGCAGGATCCAGAGCGGCGGCTTCTCCCCGGTGAAATACCACCACAAGCCCGTGTTCGTGCCCCAACCCTCGAACATGGCGCCTCCGGCCAGGGCCACGGCAGCCAGGGCCATGTCCTGGGCGGGACGAACATCCCAGCACAGCAGGGCGCTCATGAAGACCCAGATCGCGATCAGAAACCAGTTGACCACCTGGAGATTCTGCCGGGCCAGGTCGTTCCAGATGAAGGGGATGGTCACGTACAGGGCTACCATGAAGGCAAGGACCACCAGGCTCCATCTGTCGTATCGACTCAACAGGAATCGCAGCACGGGCCTCTCCTTCACGGGCAGGCCTCCAGGACGATCTCGGAAATGTCGGCGAGGCGGAGCGTCGCTTCCAGCCCCTCCGTCTTCAGGGCGTCAGAGAGCATCTTCGTACAGATGGGACAGGCGACGGCAAGAATCGTCGCTCCGGTTTCGTGCGCCTCCCTCACCCTCAGGCAGGCAGGCCCGTCTTCCCCGGAAAGGAGATCCGTCGCGAAGTTCCCACCCCCTCCCCCACAACAGAAAGAGGTCTCCCGATTCCTCTCCATCTCGACCAGCTCGATCCCGGGAATGGCGGTCAGGATCTGTCTGGGCACCTCGTATTCCTGGTTCCATCTTCCGAGATAACACGGATCGTGGAAGGTGACCCGGGCCGTGAGGCCTTTGGACACATCGAGCTTCCCGGTCTCGATCAGGTCCTGCAGAAACTGGGTGTAGTGCATCACCTCCACATTCACGCCGTGGCCCGGATAGTCGTTCTTCATCGTGTGGAAGGCGTGGGGGGACAAGGTGACAACCTTCTTCACACCCCGTTCCCCGAAAATTCTCGACTGCTCCTGTACCAGGTGTTCGAACAGCCCCCTCTCCCCGAGATGCTTGACCTCGTTCCCATCGCAGACCTCTTCGCTGCCGAGGATTCCGAACGAACAGCCTGCTCGCGAAAAGAGTTCTCCCACCGCCCTGGCGTTAACCCGACTCCTCTCGTCGTACGCGCCCACACAACCCACATAGTAGAGGAAATCGTCCCCTTTCTCGTACGGCCGGATGCCTGTCCCCTCGGCCCAGTCTCCACGGGCCTCCTGAGGCTCTTTCCAGGGGTTGCCGCTCGTGTGGACGTTCTTCAGGAAATCCCTCACCGTTGGCGGCACCACCCCGGCCTCGATCGCCTCTTCCCGAAGGGCCTCCACAACATCCATCGCGTGGTTCTGGTATTCGAGGGGGCACATCTCGGTACAGGCCCTGCACATGGCACAGGAGTAGATGGTGCCCGCCATCTTTCGGTCGAGCTCGACCCTTCCCTCCACGAGCGCCTCGGCAAGCCACGCCCTTCCGCTGCTGTAGTAGGGCTCCGCAATGTATTTCGTCCCCGAGGGGCAGGATCGGGTCCAACTACCGACAAAATGCCTGCACTGCCCGCACCGTGTACAAGTCAGCCTCTCTCTGTAATCGATCAGCGCCATAACTTCCCCCGCTGCCGTCGTACGGGTTCAAATGCCGAGCTTGCCCGGATTCATGATATCGTTCGGGTCGAGCAACTGCTTGATTCGTTTCAGGAGGTCCAAATACCCCGGGTCCGCCTTCTCCATCATCATCTCGCTGGCCCATTCAGGGGCCTTGTACATCAACGCACCCTGATCCAGCTCCATGCGGGCCAACTCTTTCATCATCCCCCTGACCTCCCTGACCTCCTCCCGATCCTTCCGGTTGTAAGGGATCAGGAACCGCATGATGCTGTACCGGCCGAGCCCCATGGTCCGCTGGGTCCCCATGGGGGCAAAATTGTATCGCTCCATGATCTCCCTGGCCTTCTTGATCCCTCCCGGGAACTGCTCGAGCGTCGTGTAGCCTCCGACCCAGCTCCCCCCTCCCCCCGGGTTCTTCGCCCCTTCTTTCCCCAGGTCCATCCAGGTCACGGCAAACCCGGTGGTCGGAAACTCGGACACCCTCCTGGCCACATCGTTCGCCGAAAAGTCCCACAGGATCTCGGCCCGGCGCCCCTTCTCGGTTTCGTCCTCGAGGATTCCTTGGAGGACCTCCACCTTTGCGTCGAACAGCTTCTTCGAGGCGGCTGATATCCGGTGCATGACCAGGATGTCCCAGGGCAGCTGACGCTCGCCCGGCTTGTACAGGCCGAAGCCCACCTCGATCACCTCCCGGGTACGCCCCGATTGCTCTTCCGTGATTTCCGCCTTTACGATCCGGCCCAGGACAGCGGGCACGTGATCGATGTCCCAGATGCCGACTGCGTAGTAGTCCTCGAAGGGCTGCTTTGGCCAGAGCTGGATCGACGCCTTGGTCACGATCCCCGAGGTCCCCTTCCAGTCGACGAAGAGGCCGCAGAAGTCGGGAAGCGGATGACGCGAGAACCAGTAAGGCGATGCGCTCACGGATCCGGTCAGGATTTTTTCTCCTGTGGGCAGGACTGCCTCCAGCCCGTTGATCATGTCCCCGTGGCAGCCCGCCTTCATGGCGAGCGTCCCGAGCCCGCCCAAAAGGTAGTTGGCCACCACGGAGGTGAAGGCCGGCGCTGCCGGTTGAGAAATCTGCAATCCCGGATGATTCCGCTTGAGGAAGCGCTCCATGTCACCGAAGCTCACGCCCGGCTCGAGGACTGCGTACATGCTGTCCTCGTTCACCTCCAGGATGCGGTTCATTCGCTTCAGGTCGACGACCATGCCTCCCCTCCGGGGAATCGTAAGCCCCCCGAGATTCGTGCCCGTCACAAACGGCACGATCGCGACCTTCCTTTCGTTTGCGATCCTGACGACTGCCTGAACCTCCTCCACTGTCTGCGGCATCACGACGAGATCCGGAAGACCCGGGGGCTCGACCGTCATGTCCCGCGAGTAGTTGTCGAGCACCGGGGGGTCCACCATGACATACGGTTCGCCTAAGATCCCTGCGACTTCTTCGACAAGGGCGTTAAGGTCTTCGCCGTTCATTACTCTTCCCTCCGTTTTTTCATTCCCCTGGTAGGCCGGTGTCGAAAAACGTCCCTTTGCCGTCATCCCTGCGAAGGCAGGGATCCCGAAGCATCTGAAACCAATGGATTCCTGCCTGCGCAGGAATGACGCAAAGGTAGAGACACTCCATCAATCGACACCCTCGACAGGCGGGAATCCCTCAGCAAACTGCGCCAGTGGATCCCCGCTTTCGCGGGGATGACAGCGATTAAGCATTTATCAACCCGCCAGAGTCCCCCGATCCCCACCCACGGGGGAACGTGAATGATCGTACATTGCCTCCCGGCCGAGCAGGATTCGAACGAAATCGCTCAGTCTCTCCGGCGTCCGATCTGTCGAGCCGTTGGGGAATTCCCGGCCCAACAGGAATGTCTCGATCCCGCACACATCGAGCCCGATCAGTTCCTTCTCTTCAAGCGCTTCATCGATCACTCGTGCGATCTCGTACAACTCCTCACTGTTCAGTCCAACAACGTTCATGAACCGGGCGGCATGCACGGCATCGAGGGAGCCGATATCCGCATCCAGGGAAACGTACAGGCGATCCGCCTCCATTCCGTTGAGCAGGGGCTCCAATGTGCCACGCACACCCTTCTGCCGGATCTCTTCCCTGGTCACAAACGTTACCCCTGCCTCCTCGAACGTCCGGTAGGCACCCACATACCGGCTCAGCCGCGGGTCCTGCCGC
>RCNC010000193.1_pt1 | contig 65091 bp, 54 predicted proteins | sample 2041301 | NCBI WGS metagenome assembly RCNC01 (sample SAMN09708231, study PRJNA481090) | Marine sediment metagenome, whole genome shotgun sequencing project. | biome: marine sediment; feature: ocean; material: sediment; isolation source: Sewage treatment plant 13A marine sediment (STP13A) ...
TAGAGGAGGGCTGAGGGGATCCAGATCCTGGCTTTCTGTTGTACGGCCGGCCGTTGCTCCCCGTCCTCCTTGCGAAGAAATCTCATGATCAGTGCTCCCCCTGCAGCCGCTGGATGGTGAACCCCGGCCCCTGGTCCTCTTATCCATACGAAAGAACCCGGGTGCGGGTTTCAGCAGCGTTGACAGTTCGCAAACCCTGTGCTAATCTTGTTAATTCAAGTATTACAGTCATTTGGAGGCTATTTTGGACACCGGAACCATCGGCATTTACATCCTGCAATTCGTGGTCTTCGCCCTGGCCATCACGGTGCACGAATCGGCCCACGCCTGGTCCGCCGACCGTCTGGGCGACCCCACGGCACGGATGCTGGGCCGGATCAGTCTCAATCCCCTCGCCCACCTTGACATCTTCGGGACGGTCCTGTTTCCCATCCTGCTTGCCCTCTCCGGGCTGCCGATTTTCGGCTGGGCCAAGCCGGTGCCGGTGAACCCGCTCAACCTCCGGCATCCGCGGCGGGACAGCGCGCTGGTTTCGGCGGCCGGACCGGCAAGCAATATCGCCCTGGCCCTGGTGGCGGCGATCCTCTTCCGGGTGCTGAGCCCCAATCCCGGCAGCGGGGCGTTCGCCGAGGGGGCGTATCTGTTCCTCATTTTCTGCGCCATGATTAACCTCATACTTGCCGCATTCAACCTGATCCCCATACCGCCGCTGGACGGCGGAGGGATTCTTGCCGGAATCCTGCCGGACCGGGCGCTGCCCTTGCTGGACAGAATCAGGCCTTACGGTTTCCTGATACTCATCGGCCTGCTGATGTCCAATCTCATCGACGGGTATATCGGCGTGATCCAGCAACTGTCCTTCTTCCTGCTCGGTCTGAACTGAAGGTGGGCCCCCGGCACTTGCCCCGAAGGTGCTGCAGGGGGTATAACTCCGGGGCCGGTTTTGATGGCCCGACACACTCTCGGAAACCAGGGAACAGAAGTGGACACCTCTACCTCCAACGATGAACGCTGGCAGGTCAAGCTCGAGATCTTCGAGGGGCCGCTGGACCTCCTGCTGCACCTGGTGCGCAAGGAGGAGATGGACATCCGCGACGTACCCATTGCCACCATCGCCGACGAGTATCTGAAATATCTCGACCTGCTCAAGGAACTGGATCTCAACGTGGCCGGGGAATTCCTGTTGATGGCGGCCAGCCTGGTCTACCTTAAGTCACGGGTGCTGATCCCCCGTGAACTGCTGCAGCACGTGGAGGACGGGGAGAGCGACGAGGAGGACCCGGAGGAACTGTTCTACCGCGAGCTGGAAGAATACCAGCGTTTCCGGGAGGCGGCCCAGCGCCTGGCCGAGAAACGGCTGCACCAGGATTCGCTCTGGCCCCGGGGCGGCCCCCCCGCCGATCTGGACGATGATGGTGAACCCTACCTCGAGGTGACCCTTTTCGACCTGGTGGAGGCTTTCCGCGAGATCCGGGAACGGATGGACGCCCAGCCCGAGGGGTTGCACATCGAACGGAAAAGGACCTCGGTGGGCGAAATGATCCGCCGCCTTGCTGGGCGGCTGCGCGGCACCCGGTCACTCGACTTTCACGAAATCTTCGAGCGCCGGGACGGCACGATGATGGAGCGCTCGATGCTGGTGGCCACTTTCCTGGCCGTCCTGGAACTGATGCGGTTACAGGTGATCCGCGTATTGCAGCGCAAGCGGTTCGAGACGCTGCGGGTGTTCAAGACCGTCTCCGACGAGGAGTTGGAAAGAATCAGCAATGAAGGAATCAGAGAAGAAAGCACTGGTTGAAGCACTGGTCTTTGCCGCGGCCGAGCCGGTCTCGGCCAAGCAGATCGCCGACGCGGTGGAGGAGATCAGCAAGACCGAGGCGCAGGCCCTGCTGGAGGGTCTGGCCACGGCCTGTCTGGAAGAAGACCGCGGGATCTACATCCGGGAAGTGGCCGGCGGCCACCAGATGATCTCCAAACCCGATTTCGCGCACTGGATCCGGACGATCAACCAGGACCGCAAGGCGGCCCGTCTCAGCCGGGCAGCCCTGGAGGTGCTGGCCATCGTCGCCTACCGCCAGCCGGTGACCCAGCCCGAGATCGCCGATGTGCGGGGCATCAAATCCGACGCTCCGCTGAAGACCCTGCTGGGCCGGAAACTGTTGCGCATCCAGGGGCGGAAGAACGTGGTGGGACGCCCGATGCTCTACGGGACCACCAGGGAGTTCCTGCTGCAGTTCGGCCTGCGGGATCTCAAGGACCTGCCGGACATGGAAGAGTTCGAGCAGTTCATCGCCACCGAGGAAGCTGGACCTGCCGTGGTTGGCGACGAACAGCCGGAACTGGAGCTTGGTGCAGAAGTTGAAGAAGACAGCAGCGAAAATACCGGGGACCGGACCGACGAAGGAGAAGCCCGCTGAGGGCGAGCGGCTCCAGCGGGTGGTGGTTGTGGGCGGCGGTGTTTCCCGCCGCAAGGCCGGCGAACTGATCCTCGAAGGGCGGGTGGCGGTCAACGGCACCACGGAAAACTCTCCGGGCAAGCGGGTCGATCCGCACCGCGACCAGGTAACCCTTGACGGAACCCGGCTGCGCTTCGATGCGGCCCGTACTGAAGCGCAGTACATCCTCTTCTACAAACCGCGGGGCATGGTCTCAACCATGAGCGACCCGGAGGGCCGGCCCTGTCTCGGGGACGTGACCGGTTTGCCCGGGGGACGGCTTTTCCCCGCCGGCCGCCTCGATTTCAACACCGACGGTCTGATCGTTCTGACCACCGACGGCGAATTCGCCCAGAAGATCACCCACCCGCGTCACGGTTGCCGCAAGACCTACCGGGTGAAGGTTCGGGGCATGCCCAGTACGGGCGAACTGGACCGGTTGCGTGCCGGCATGGTGCTGGACGGCCGTCGCACCAAGGCGGCGCGGATCATCGTTCTCCCGGGCAAGGTGCGCAACTGCCAGCTGCAGGTGGTGATCGGCGAAGGGCGGCGAAACCAGATCCGCCGGATGTTCGAGCGCATCGGACACCCCGTGGTCAAGCTGACCAGGGAAACCATTGGCACGGTCAAGGCCCGGGGCATCACCCCGGGCGAATTCCGCCGCCTGACCAGTCCCGAATTGAAGGCCCTGCGCCACCCGGGGGAGCAGGAGCGGAGCGGAATTAAGAAACGATACCGGCCCACCGGAGACCGTAAAAAATCTAAACGAAAATAGGCTTTTGTTGCCTTACCCCCATCTCACTGGAGGACGCCGTGAAGGATCTTCTGCCAGAAAATATCCGCGCCCTGAAACCCTACGTCCCGGGCAAGCCCATCGAGGAGGTTCAGCGGGAGCTGGGCATCAGCAACGTCTGCAAGCTGGCGTCCAACGAAAATCCCCTGGGCCCGTCCCCCCTGGCACTGTCCGCCCTGGGGGATGCGCTCAAGAACCTCAATCTCTACCCCGATGGCAGCGGATTCTACCTGCGCCGGAAACTGGCCGCCACCCACGGGGTGGGTGAGGAGCAGATCGTGCTGGGCAACGGGTCGGTGGACGTGATCGAGATGGCCTGCCGGACATTCCTCGGGCCCCAGGGCAACGCGGTGATGTCCGCCGGCGCATTTATCATGTGTTACCTGGCCACCCAGGCGGTGAACGGCAATGCAGTGATGGTCCCCATGGCCGACGGAATGACCCACGACCTGGAAGCCATGGCCGCAGCGGTTGACGACAAAACGCGGCTGGTCTACCTGGCCAACCCCAACAATCCCACCGGCACCATGGTGGGACGGGAGGCGGTGGACCGCTTTTTCCAGAGCCTGCCCGACCACGTGATCGTCCTGATGGACGAGGCCTACTTCGAATACATGGACCACCCCGACTATCCCGACTCCTTCCGCTATCTCAACCAGGGGCGGAAGATCATCATCCTGCGCACCTTTTCCAAGGCCTATGGACTGGCCGGGCTGCGGGTGGGATACGGGGTGGCCGAAGAGGAGATCGTGTCCGGTCTGAACAAGATCCGCTCGCCCTTCAACACCAACTCCCTGTGCCAGCTGGCAGCCCTGCACGCCCTGGACGACCGGAAACACCTGGCGGAAAGTGTGGCCCTCAACCGCGAGGGCGTTGCCTACATCCAGAGTGAGCTGGACCGCCTGGGCGTGGAATACACGCCCTCCTACGGCAATTTCATCCTGGTGACCACCGCACTGGCCAGCAAGGTCGCCTTTGACGCGTTCCTCCAGGAAGGGGTCATCGTCCGGCCCATGGCCGGGTATGGTTATCCAAATTCCTTCAGGGTCTCCACCGGTATGATGGAGGAGAACCGGCGCTTTGTCAGGGCTTTGGAGAAAGTGACCGGAGGCGGTGAGGGGTAGCGCCAATGGACCAGACCGAAAAGATGGCCCGCGAGCTGGGCGCCCTCGACCTGGTTGTGGCCATAGACGGGCCGGCCGCTTCGGGGAAGAGTACGGCCGGGCAGGGGCTGGCCGATCGCCTGGGGTATCTCTATATAAACTCCGGGTCGATGTATCGCGCCGCCGCCTGGTGCCTGGAGCAACAGGGTATACCGGTTGAGCAGCCCGATCGTGTGGTCCCCGCCGTGGAGGCCATGGAAATCCTCTACCTGCCGCCCGAAGGGGAGAGCGATGCCAGGCTCATCGTCGACGGCACCGATGTGAGCGATCTGATCGGAACAGCTGACATTGGCCGTCTGGCATCAGCGGTGTCGGCCATTCCTGCCGTTCGCCGGCGGCTGGTGGCCATCCAGCAGCAGACCGGGACCCGGGGCCGGGTGGTGATGGATGGCCGTGACATCGGCAGCACGGTTTTTCCCGGGGCCGATACAAAATTTTATCTCGATGCCGGGCTGGAAATCCGAGCCCGGCGCCGGTGGCAGGAACTGCGGGAACGTGGCGAAAACCTGGAACTGGAAGAGATCGGCCGGCAACTGGCCAGCCGGGACCATGATGACAGCACCAGGGAGGATTCGCCGCTGGTGCGCACGCCGGATGCGTACCTGGTGGATTCCGGGGATATGACCCCCGAAGAGATGGTTTGTTACATGATAAGAAAAATGCACCGGCGGCACTGCTGAGCACCCCGATTTCGGCACTCCGCCACCAGGCCCGGATACTGGCTATTTATTGAAATAGTATGGGTTTGACTTGACATGGGTCAGGCCCTCCTATATAATTCGCCGCGTTTTGCTAGGAAAGGTTTCGGGTGGTCGACGGTTGTTTTACAGCATCTGCAAACTGCTCGTCGTTCTGGTGTTCAAGCTCTTTGTGAGGCTTGAGGTGAAAGGGGCCGGAAATGTCCCTGGGAAAGGGGCTTTCGTCTTTGCCTCCAACCACCAGAGCAACCTCGACCCCTTTCTCCTGGGGGCTGCCACCAGGAGAAAATTGGCCTATTTTGCCAAAGCCGAACTGTTTCGCTACAGGTTCGGGGCTTTTCTGCTGCGAAACGTGAACGCCTTCCCGGTTCGCCGGGGTCGCAACGATCGCGATGCCATCCAGCACTCTCTCCACTGTCTGGAGAGCGGCCTGGGATTGTTGTTTTTTCCCGAGGGATCGCGGTATCACGGGCCTGGCGATACGGCTAAGGCAAAATCGGGGATGGCGATGGTGGCGTCGCGGGCCGGAGCGCTGGTGGTCCCGGCGAGAATCATCGGTAGCGACCGGGTGCTGCCCCCGGGTAAATCCTTTCCCCGGCCGGGACGGGTGACGGTTATTTTTGGTACCCCCCTCGATCCGCCGGATGTCCGCGGATCGGAAGCCGGGGGACGAAAAGAGGTCTACCTGCAGTTTACCCGAGAGGTGCTGCAGCAGATATACGACCTGCGGTGACGGACGGGCTGTTCACGGCTCGGTTCCGTCATGAAAACGGTCACGGCGACCGTTTTCGCGATTATTAACTGTGTGAAGGAGGCTTATGCCCACAAATGGAAACTCTTAACCATCAACCCAACCAGGCACAGGATGCCGAAAACCTGTCCACGCCGGACACCAACGGTGAGGACACTGCGGTGGTGGAAAATGCCACCCCGGAAAAACCCAAGAAAGAAACCAAGGAGAAGCTGGAAGACTTCATCAACGATCAGATCGGCGACACCGACCTGGAGACCACCGAGGACTACGAGACACTGCTGGCCTTCTACGACCAGAGTTTCAAAAATCTCGCCGAGGGCGAGGTGGTTCCCGGAAAGGTGCTCAAGATCACCGACCAGGAAGTGATGGTCGACATCGGTTACAAGTCCGAAGGCGTCATTGACATCTTCGAATTCGTCGACGAATCCGGAAAGGTCATGGTCAACGTCGGTGATGAAGTGGAAGTGCTCCTTGAGCGCACCGAGAATCAGGATGGCTATGTGGTCCTCTCCAAGGAGAAGGCCGAGCGGATGAAGGTCTGGAAGACCATCGAAGTGGCCTACAAGGAAGATCGGGTGATCACCGGCCGGGTGATCGAGCGGATCAAGGGCGGCCTGGCCGTGGACATCGGCATCCGCGCTTTCCTCCCCGGTTCCCAGGTGGATGTGCGCCCCGTGCGCAACCTGGAGAGCCTCCGTGGCCAGGAATTCCGGATGAAGATCATCAAGCTCAACAAACGCCGCGGCAACATCGTCCTCTCGCGCAAGATCGTGCTGGAGGAAGAGAACGCGATCAAGAAGACCGACACTCTGGCCTCGCTCGAAGAAGGCAAGATGATCAAGGGCATGGTGAAGAACATCACCGAGTATGGTGCCTTCATCGACCTCGGCGGCCTCGACGGACTGCTGCACATCACCGACATGTCCTGGGGCCGGGTCAGTCACCCGTCTGAGCTGTTCATCGTCGGCGACGAGGTGGAAGTGGTGGTGCTCAAGTTCGACCGTGAACGCGAGCGGGTATCCCTCGGCTACAAACAGAAGACCCCCGACCCCTGGGAGAGTGCCGAAGAGAAGTATCCCGTGGGTTCCCGGGTTCGTGGCAAGGTGGTGAGCCTCACCGATTACGGCGCCTTCGTGGAGCTGGAAGTCGGCATCGAGGGCCTGATCCACGTGTCGGAGATGTCGTGGACCAAGCGGGTCAAGCACCCGTCCAAGGTGGTGGCTATCGGCGACATCGTCGAAACCATGGTTCTGGATATCGATCCCCGTGCGCGGCGGATTTCCCTCGGTCTCAAGCAGACCGAACCCAACCCCTGGGAGATGATCCAGGACAAGTACGCCATCGGTTCGGTGATCACCGGCCGGGTGCGCAACCTCACCGACTTCGGCGCTTTCATCGAGGTGGAGGAGGGGATCGACGGCCTGGTGCATATCTCTGATATGTCCTGGACCCGGCGGATCAAGCATCCTTCGGAAATCCTCAAAAAGGGTGACATGGCCGACGCCGTGATCCTCAACATCGACACCGATAACCAGCGGCTGAGCCTGGGCATCAAGCAGTTGCAGCCCAACGCCTGGGACGGCTTCTTCAACGAGTTCCAGGTGGGCGACCGGATTCAGGGCAAGATCGTGCGGACCACCGATTTCGGGGTGTTCGTCGAACTACGGGAAGGTGTCGAGGGCCTGGTGCACGTCTCCGAGCTGGACAAGGACCGCGTGGAGCGGCCCGAGGACAAGTTCTCCGTGGGCGACTCGCTGGACATGAAAATCGTCAAGATGGAGCCGGCGGAAAAGAAGATCGGGCTCAGCGTCAAGGCGGTCCAGATGGAATCCGAGGATGACGTGGTCAGCAGCTACATGCATGACTCCAGCGAGGGCGCCATCGCTCTGGGCGACGTGGTGGGCAAGGAGCTGTCCAAGCTTCGTTCGCACATCTCCGAATCCCAGGCGGAAGCCGAAGAGACTGCAGCGGAAGCCACGGAAACGGTTGAAGCGGAACCTGTTGTCGAGGAAACCGTGGAGCCGGAAGCGGCAGCCGAAGAGGTGGTCGAGCCGGAAGCCGTGGAAGAGACGGAGGAAGCTGCAGAGAAAGAGGACTGATACCGCTGCCCGCCGTCCGTAGCAATGCGGGCGGCGGCTCACCAGGGACGGTATGCCTGAGGAAAAGAAGGAACGGAAAAAGGGCGTCTGGATTCTCTGGCTCATCGCCGGAGGAATCTTTACGTCCTTTTTCGCTTTCTGCCTCATTCTTGTCTGGTTTGCGGTGAGCGGCTACAGTGCCGACGGCTTCAGCATTCCCGGGCAGGACAAGATTGGACTGGTGGAGATCACCGGGCCGATCTACTCCTCGGCTCCGGTGATTCAGCAACTGGAAGACCTGGGCGGGCGTTCTGACGTCCAGGCCCTGGTGCTGCGCATCGACAGCCCGGGCGGCTCGGTGGTGGCCGCCCAGGAAGTCTATCGCGAACTGCAGAAAATCCGGGAGCGGGACGGACTGGTGATTCTCACCTCCATGGGCAACGTGGCCGCTTCGGGGGCCTATTACATCGCCTGTGCTTCCGACGTGATCATGGCCAGTCCCGGGACGATCACCGGCAGCATCGGCGTGATCGCCTCCTGGACCCAGTATGACGAACTGCTGCGCTGGGCCATGCTGAAGAACGTGGTTATCAAGAGCGGCGAGCTGAAGGACGCCGGTAACCCCGCCCGGGAGCTGACCGCCGGGGAGCGGGCCTACCACCAGGCGCTGGTGAATGAGCTCCACGGGCAATTCGTCGACGCGGTGGCCGAATCCCGGGGGCTGACGGTGGAGGACGTCCTGCAATTCAGCGACGGGCGTGTGGTCACCGGCCATCAGGCGCTGGAGCTGGAGCTGGTCGACGAGATCGGCAACCTGTCCGATGCAGTGGAGCGAGCGGCCCAGCTGGCGGGACTGGACGAAGACACCCAGCTGCTGAGGAAAAGACGCGACCGCCCGCTGAATATTTTTGATCTGTTGGAAGGGTATGCACTCAGCCGTCTGGCCGAGGGCCTCACCGGAGGCACGCGACAGGCCGGAAGCGGCGAAGGGTATCACTATATGTGGCAGGCCCCCCGGCTACCGGCAGCGCCCTAGGTGGCGCAACCCGGGCCGTGGGCCTGAGGGGGAACAGAGCATCAGTAATCTGTTTTATTCCTTGTATTACTAACGGGTCATTGCCTCCGAAAGGGAAGGAGAAGACTCATGACCAAGGCCGAACTCGTGGAAGAAGTGTCCAAGGCCTCGGAGCTTACAAAGAAGCATTCCGAAGTCATCGTCAACACGGTTTTCCACAGCATCATCGACGCACTCAAGCAGGGGGAGAAGATTGAGCTCCGGGGATTTGGCAGTTTCCGCATCCGCCAGCGCGGTTCGCGCAAGGGTCGCAACCCGAAAACCGGCGAGCAGGTGGATGTACCGGCGAAGAAGATTCCGTACTTCAAGCCGGGTAAGGAACTCAAGGAGCTGATCAACAGCTGAGACCGTCACCCGCGGCCCAGCGACCCGCCGAGACCCTTCGGACATTCGGTGCGGAGTTGACGGTAAAACCCGACGCGCTCCGTGCCCCTTCCGCGGTCTTTCAATCGGTGCACCGGATCCGATTCAGGGGTCCGGCGATATCAGTCCACGATCCCGCTGCCGGTGACGACCCTGCCCTCACCGGAGCCAAGGAGGAACTGGTTGTGGAATTCGAGTTGACCGAAGAGCAGCGAATGGTGATGGAAATGGTGCGCAATTTCGGCCAGACCGAGATCGCGCCGGTGGTCAAGGATTACGAGCCCAAGGGCGAGTATCCCCAGCCGATCATCGACAAGCTCGGTGAACTTGGCATGTTGGGCATGATGGTGCCGGAGGAGTTCAGCGGCGCCGGCCTGGACACCGTCAGTTCGTGCCTGGCCATCCGGGAACTGGCCGCCGCCTGCCCCTCCACGGCGATCACCCTCAGCGTCACCAACTCGGTGTACTGCGGCCCGCTGATCAACTTCGGCACTGAAGAGCAGAAGCGAAAATATCTCGAGCCGGCGGCTGCCGGGAACTTCGTCGGCGGTTTTGCGCTCACCGAACCAGGAACCGGTTCTGACGCCTCGGCGCTGCAGGCCAAGGCGGAGAAGAGCGAGGGCGGCTATCTCTGCAACGGGGTCAAATCCTGGGTGACCAACGGGTTGGTGGGCAAAGCGTTCGTGGTGCTGCTGGTCACCGCCCCCGATTCGGGTTCCAAACGGCTTTCCGCATTCATCCTCGACCCGTCGATGAAGGGCTTCCGTTTCGGCAAGGCCGAAGAAAAAATGGGCCTGAAGAGTTCCATGACCACCGAGATCATCCTCGAAGACTGTTTCGTGCCCGAGGAAAATCTGCTGGGGGCCGAAGGGGATGGCCTGAAGATAGCCCTCTCCACTCTCGACGGCGCCCGGATCGGTGTCGCCGCCCAGTGTATCGGCATGGCCCAGGGGGCTTTCAGGGAAGCTCTGGCCTACTCCCAGGAGCGGGAAACCTTTGGCCGGCGGCTGGCCCAGCACCAGGCGGTGCAGTTCATGCTCGCCGACGCGGCCACCGAAATCGAAGCCGGCAACCTGCTGATGCTCCGCGCCGCCCTGCTCAAGGACCGCGGTAAGAACCACGGCAAGGAAGCATCCATGGCCAAGCTTTTCTGTTCCGAGATGGCCAACCGCGTCGCCTCCAACGCCCTGCAGATCTTCGGGGCCTACGGTTATTCCCGCGAATACCCGGTGGAGAGGTTTTTCCGCGATGCCCGGGTCACCACTATCTATGAGGGTACTTCAGAGATCCAGCGTATCGTTATCTCGCGCGCACTGATGAGCGACTGATCGAATTCCGCCGGCGGCCCGGGCCGCCTGATGTTTTCCGGCCGCCACCGCGGCCCAAGGAGGAGATCCGATGGAAGTTGGAATTGTGGGATACGGATCGTCGATCCCCCGGCAACGCATCAAGGTCGAGGAAATCGCCAAGGTCTGGGGGGCGGACGCCCCGAGCTACAAGAAAGGGTTGATGCTCTACGAGAAATCCGTCCCGGCGCCCGACGAGGACGTGATCTCCATGTCGGTGGAGGCCGGCCGCCGGGCGCTGAAACGCTCCGGTGGTGTGGACCCCAGGGATATCGGCGCGATCTATATCGGCTCGGAATCCCACCCCTATGCTGTCAAGCCCAGCGGAACGGTGGTGGCCGAGGCCCTGGGAGCCACCCCCGACATCCACTGCGCCGACATGGAGTTCGCCTGCAAAGCCGGCTCCGAGGGGATGTTTGTGGCCATGAGCCTGGTCCGTGCCGGCGAAATGAAATACGCCATGGGTATCGGCGCCGACACTTCCCAGGGAGCTCCCGGCGACGCGCTTGAATATTCGGCTGCCGCCGGTTCCGCCGCCTTCCTCATGGGCAACTCGAACCTGGTGGCGGTCTGCGACCACACCCACTCCTTCATGACCGACACCCCCGACTTCTGGCGCCGCGAGTATATGCACTACCCGCGCCACGCCGGCCGGTTCACCGGAGAACCAGCCTACTTCAGCCACACCATCGGTGCGGCCAAGGCGGTGCTGGAAAAATCGGGGATGAAACCGGCCGATTTCACCTGGGCCGTGTTCCACCAGCCCAACGGCAAGTTCCCCCAGCGGGTGGGCAAGATGCTCGGCTTCACCAAGGAGCAGATGGAGCCCGGCTGGCTCTCACCCTGGTTGGGCAACACCTATTCCGGCGCGTCCCCCATCGGGCTCACCGCCACCCTCGATGTGGCCAAACCGGGCGACCGGATCCTGATGGTCTCCTACGGTTCGGGCTCGGGAAGCGACGCCTTTGTCTGGACCGTGACCGACCGCATCGAAGAGGTCCGCGACCTCACTGAAAAAACCCGGCCCATGCTGGACAACGACAAACGCTACCTGGAATACGGAGCCTACGCCAAGTGCCGGGGCAAGATCCGGATGGCCGAATAATCAGGGAGGTACTCATACGATGAGGGATGTTGCCGTCATCGGTGTTGGAATGACGAAATGGGGAGAGCTGTGGGAAAAGTCCCTGCGTGACATCTACGTCGAGGCTGCTTTGAACGCCATCGACGATGCAGGTGTGGACCATGTTGACTCCCTGTATATCGGCTGCATGTCCGGCGGCCTGTTCAACGGCCAGGAACACCTTGGCTCGTTGATGGCTGACTACCTGGGCCTGGGGCCGCTTCCCGCCGTGCGCGTGGAATCGGCCTGTGCCTCCGGCGGCCTGGCTTTCCGCCAGGGCTGGATGGAAGTGGCCTCCGGAATCAGCGATGTGGTGCTGGTTGGCGGCGTGGAAAAGATGACCGATATCAGTGGTGACGAAGCGACCTACGCGCTGTCCACCGCGGCCGATCAGACCCACGAAGGCTACCATGGCATTACCTTCCCCGGGCTCTACGCCATGATCGCCCGGGCCTACATGGAACAGTATGGCGCCACCAGCGAGCAACTGGCCGCGGTGGCGGTGAAGAACCACCTCAATGGCTCAAACAACCCGTACGCCCAGTACCCGCACAAGATCTCGGTGGAACAGGTGATCAATTCGGTGATGGTGGCCGACCCGCTGCACATCCTCGACTGTTCGCCGATCACCGACGGGGCGGCGGCCGTGGTGCTCTGCCCCATGTCCATGGTGGCCGACCTGACCAAGGGTAAGTACCCCACGGTCAAGGTCACCGGCAGCGGGCACTCCACCGACACCATCGCGCTCCACGCGCGTGACGATCTTACCTGGTTGGGCGCCACCGAGCGGGCCGCGGCCGCGGCCTTCAAGATGGCCGGCAGAAAACCGGCCGACATCCAGGTCACCGAGGTGCACGACTGCTTCACCATCGCCGAGATCTGCGTCACCGAAGCGTTGGGCTACTTCGAGCGGGGCAAGGGCGCTGAAGCCGTGGCGTCCGGCCAGACTGCCATCGGTGGCCCGGTGCCGATAAACCCCAGCGGCGGGCTGAAGTCCAAGGGGCATCCGGTGGGTGCCACCGGGGTGGCCCAGATCGTCGAACTGGTGAAACAGCTGCGCGGCGAATGCGATGACCGACAGGTCACCGGTGCCCGGCTGGCGCTGGCCCAGAACATGGGCGGCAGCGGCGGCAGCACGGTGGTTCACATTCTGGAGGGTGAGTAAGATGAAGAGTCAGCCGGCCTACTGGAGAGAGAGACCGCAGTTCTACCGTCTCGAAGCTGGCAAGTGTACCGCCTGCGGAAAGGTCTGTTACCCGCCGCGGCTGATCTGCCCGGTCTGTCAGGCCCGTACCTTCGAGAAAATCAACCTTCCGCTGGAAGGGAAACTGCTGACCTACACGGTGATCCGTGTGGCCCCCAGCCGCTTTGTGGACCAGGCGCCCTACGCCATCGGCCTGGTGGAAACCGAAGGTGGCGGACGGCTGATGGCCCAGATCGTGGACTGCGATCCGGACAGCCTGGCCATCGGCCAGTCAGTGAAGCTTGAGTTCCGCAAGATCTCGTCCGACGGCGAAGCGGGAATCATCTGTTACGGTCACAAGGGGGTCCCTGCCTGACTCCTTCAGCGCACCCGCGACCGCAGCACCGGCGGTCGCGGGGAAAGTGAACCATGTATCGAATCGAATCGAAGATCGACACCAGTTCCAGCGAATTTCAGGAAAACAAGGCCTACTACCAGGAGCAGCTTGGCGAATTCAAGAAACGCCAGGAGGTGATCAAGGCCGGTGGCCCGCCCAAAGCGCGGGAAAGGCAAAAGGCCCGGGGCAAGCTCTCCACCCGTGAACGGATCGAGAAGCTGCTCGACCGCAACAGCCCCTTCCTCGAGTTCAGCCAGTTCGCGGCCTATGACCTCTACGACAAGGAGGCCTCCGCTGCCGGCGTGATTACCGGCGTGGGCACGATCCACGGACAGGAAGTGCTGGTGGTGGCCAACGATCCGACGGTGAAGGGCGGCTCCTACTATCCCATTTCCATCAAGAAGCATGCCCGGGCCCAGGAGATCGCGCTGAACAACCACCTGCCCTGCGTCTACCTGGTGGATTCCGGGGGAGTGTTCCTACCGCTGCAGGAAGAGGTGTTTCCGGACAAGGACCATTTCGGACGGATCTTTTACAACCAGGCACGGATGTCGGCCCTGGCCATCCCACAGATCTCCATCGTCATGGGATCCTGCACCGCCGGCGGGGCCTACGTCCCGGCGATGAGCGACGAAACCATCATCGTCAAGAAACAGGGCACCATCTTTATCGGCGGACCACCGCTGGTCAAGGCGGCCACCGGTATGGACGTCACCCCCGAGGAACTGGGTGGGGCCGATGTGCACACCCGGATCTCCGGCGTCTCCGACCACTATGCCCAGGATGAGGAGCACGCCCTGCAGCTGGCCCGCAACATCATGGAAAATATCCCGAGGAAGCCCAAAACCTTCCAGGACATCGTCGAGCCGGAAGACCCGTACTACGATGCCGAGGATCTGTTAGGGATCATCCCCCGGGATCTGCGCAAACCCTTCGAGATGCGCGAGGTGATCGCCCGGCTGGTGGATGGCAGCCGCTTCCACGAGTTCAAGGAGAACTACGGCACCACCCTGGTCACCGGCTTTGCCCACATCATGGGCTTCCCGGTGGGTATTCTGGCCAACAATGGCGTACTCTTCTCGGAGAGCGCGCAAAAGGGCGCCCACTTTGTCAGTCTCTGTTCGGTGCGCAAGATACCGTTGATCTTTCTGCAGAACATCACCGGGTTTATCGTCGGCAAGGATTACGAGCACGGAGGCATTGCCAAGGACGGGGCCAAAATGGTTCACGCCGTGGCCACGGCCCAGGTGCCGCGGTTCACGCTCATCGTCGGCGGCTCACACGGAGCCGGCAATTACGCCATGTGCGGGCGCGGGTATTTCCCCCGGCTGCTCTGGATGTGGCCCACGGCAAAGATATCGGTGATGGGCGGAGAACAGGCGGCCGATGTGCTGTTCACCATCAAGCAGGAGCAGATGCGTGCCGCCGGCGAAGCGTTGATGGACCAGCAGACGGAAAACGATTTCAAGGCTCCGATCCTCGAACGCTACAACCGGGAGGGCAGCGCTTATTACGCCAGCGCCAGGTTGTGGGATGACGGCATCATCGATCCGCTGGACACCAGGACCGCTTTTGCCCTGGCCATTGCCATGTCGCTGAACGCCCCGATTCCTGATCACAATTTCGGCGTCTTCCGGATGTAGTGCCGGAACCAGACACCGGGAGGAACCATGTCCAGCACGGTAGAGCCGAGGGTCACCGTATCCACCAGTGCCCGGGTGGCCACCCTGACCCTTTCCCGTCCGGAGATCCACAACGCCTTTGACGAGCGGTTGCTGGCCGAGCTCACCGCGGCGGCGGATCGTCTGGCCCTTGACCGCGAGGTGAAAGTGGTGGTGCTGGCCGGCGCCGGTAAGTCGTTTTGCGCTGGAGCCGACCTGGACTGGATGAGGAGATTGGCCGGTTTTACCGAGGAGCAGAACTTCGAGGATGCCCTGGGGCTTGCCGGTTGTCTGCGGGCGCTGTACCGGCTGCCGCAACCGCTGGTGGGCCGCGTGCACGGCCCGGTGATCGGTGGCGGTATGGGCCTGGTGGCGGTGTGCGATATCGTCATCGCCGTTCCCGCCGCCGTCTTCGGGTTCAGCGAGGTGCGACTGGGGCTGTCTCCGGCCTGTATTGCTCCCTACGTCATCCGCCGTCTTGGTGACAGCGCCTGCCGGGAATTGTTCCTCACCGGGGATCGTTTTACCGCCGACACCGCTCACCGTCTCGGCCTGGTGCACCGCCTGGCGGAACCGGAGGATCTGGACCAGGCGGTGGCCGAGCTGGTGGGTCGCCTGCTGGCCAACGGGCCGCGGGCCATGGCCTCCTGCAAGGAATTGCTGCATCGGGTGCCCGGGATGTCCCTGGATGAGGCCGGACCATATACCGCAGGTGTGATCGCGGGATTGCGTGCCGGTGAAGAGGGCCGGGAGGGGGTCGGTTCATTTCTCGAGCGCCGAAAACCCTCGTGGTCCACAGCCGGGAACGAGGAAGACTGATCAAGAGACCGCCGGCCGGCAATACCGCCAGCGTCGGCACAAGTCCGGAGAGTTGATGTTCACAAAAATTCTGGTTGCCAATCGTGGTGAGATCGCCGTCCGTATCATCCGGGCCTGCCGCGAACTGTCCGTGCCGTCCGTGGCGGTTTTCTCGGAAGTCGACCGCCTGGGGCTGCCGGTGCAGCTGGCCGACGAGGCTGTCTGCCTCGGGCCGGCCTCGCCGCTGGAGTCCTACCTGAAGATCGACGCCATCATCGAAGCCGCCCGCAGGTGCGGAGCCGACGCCATTCACCCGGGATACGGCTTTCTGGCCGAGAACCACCAGTTCGCCCGTCAGGTAGTGGAGGCGGGGCTGGCCTTCATCGGCCCACCGGCGGAGGCGATCCGGCTGATGGGCAACAAGGTCGAATCCCGGCAGCTGATGATGACCTCCGGTGTGCCCGTGATCCCCGGGGCCAATCCCCCCGCAGGAGATGTTGACGCATTTTTCGAAGAGGCGCGGAAGATTGGCTACCCGGTGCTGGTAAAGGCGGCCGCCGGCGGCGGGGGCAAAGGGATGCGGGTGGCGGCCTCCGAGGACGACCTGCGCATGTCCTTGGAATCGGCCCAGCGCGAAGCGGGCAGCGCCTTTGGGGACAGCACCGTCTTTCTCGAGAAATTCATCGAGAAACCCCGTCACGTGGAAATCCAGCTGCTGGCCGATCAGCAGGGACACACCATCCATCTCTGCGAACGCGAGTGCTCGATCCAGCGACGTCATCAGAAGATCGTCGAGGAGACGCCGTGCACGGCGATCACCCCGGAAGTCCGCGAGGCCATGGGCCATGCGGCTGTTCAGGCGGCCGAAGCCGTGGGGTACACCAATGCCGGTACGGTTGAGTTTCTGCTGGACACCGACGGCAGTTTCTTTTTTCTTGAGATGAACACCCGGATCCAGGTGGAGCACCCGATCACCGAACTGGTCACCGGCGTGGACCTGGTGCAATGGCAGATTCGCATCGCTGCCGGTGAACCGCTGACCATCACCCAGGAAGAGGTCAGGCAGACCGGCCATGCCATCGAATGCCGGATCTATGCCGAGGATCCCGGAAACAACTTCATGCCGTCACCGGGTAAAATCCTCTATGCCCTGGAGCCCATGGGCCCCGGTATCCGCAACGACAGCGCTATCTTCAGCGGGTTCGAGGTCACCATGGACTACGACCCGATATTGTCCAAACTCATCGTCTGGGCCGAGGATCGCGATCAGGCGCGGAGAAGGATGATCAGGGCCCTGCGCGACATGGTGGTGCTGGGCATCGAAACAACCTGCGGCTACCTCGCCGATGTTATCGAGCACCCGGCATTCGCCAGTGGTGATACCTACACCGACTTCATCCCCACCAGGATGAGCGACTGGACCGCTGGCGGTACCGAGGGTGGGGTTCCGGCCATCGTGCTGGCCGCCGCCGCGCTGGATCAACTGAATCCCGTGTCCTCGGCAACGGGACCGGGGGGAGCGGCAGCTCCACCATCACCCTGGGGCCTCTGCGGGGCCTGGCAGATCGGTGATGCCATTCAGCTGGAAAAGACGGAAGAGGACAACGGAGGATCAGATGGATCTTGAATTTCGAGACCAGGACGGCACACTGCACAATTTCAGTCTGGACTCCGGCCGGGGGCAGGTTTTTTCGTTAACCGTTGATGACCTGAACCTCTCGGGAGGATGGTTGCGTGCCGGCCCGAACACCATCTCCCTGCTGGACGATGACGGGTGTTCTCACCTGATCCACCTTGCCCGGGATGATGCCGGCCAGCTCCACCTTCAGCACCAGGGCCGAATATACCGATTGACCGACCCCAGCTCCGAGGACCAGGGTTCCGGCGGTTCCAGCGGGGGAAGTGCCGGTGGAGATATCAACGAGCACGGTGAGATCCTTTCACCCATGCCGGGCAAGGTGGTGGGCATCCCGGTGGCGGTGGGGGACAAGGTGGCTGCCGGAGATCTGCTGGTCATCCTCGAGTCGATGAAGATGGAGAACCCGGTGCTCAGCCCGGTGAACGGATCGGTATCCAGCCTGCCGCTCAAGGTGGGAGACGCGGCGGCCCTGGGGCAACCGTTGATCAAACTGGAGGTTGAAGAAACCGACTGAAACGTCTTATGTCCTTTGAACTGAAATGGTTATAAGTTCAGGTGGGGTGTGCGACTTCTTGACTTTCCCCGGGGAAGGTGCTAAGAGAGCCAAGGCAGAATAGTGAACAACGCCTGACAATGCCGGTGACCCTCTCGTGGGGCACCGCTGGTAAATGTGGAGACCCTCATGCCGAAACAAATCCTCCTTGCGGATGACAGTGCCGCAACAAAGAAAAGTGTTGAAAATGCCCTCGGTAGCGATGACTACCAGCTGATCATTGCCGAGGACGGCCGGGTCGCCATTGAACAGGTCAACGCCGTTCACCCGCACCTTGTACTGGCCCACGCCATGCTCCCCGAGGTGGACGGTTACGAAGTCTGCCGTCAGGTCAAGGACAATCCGGCCACTTCCCACATTCCCGTGCTCCTGCTCACCGGCACGTTCGAGCCCTTCGACATCACCCGGGCCAAGGAATCGCGCTATGACGGTTTTGTCACCACGCCGCTGGATGGACCGGAACTGCTGAGCCTGGTCAGCCGTTCAATTGACAGCGCTGTCTATCCCGCGGTTGCCCCGGTGGTTGAATCCGAACCCGAGGAAACTGAGCCGGCTCCCGATACCACCGCGGTTTCTGATTTCCCGGTGGAAACCCCGCTTCCCGATGCCATCACCAAGTCCGACGCCATGCTGGACCGGATCTTCCCCGAGGAAGAGCCTCTGGAGGCGTCGGTTGAGGATGAGGAGACCATCAGCATCGGCGGCAACGGAGACGGTGATATCTTTGCCATCATCGATTCGGAGATCGAAGAGCCGGAGAGTGAAGAACCTGATGACGAGCAGGAAGCCGACACCACGGAAGACAGAAAATCTCCGGACTTCGGCATCTGGGGACGGACTGCCGATACCGCCGTGGCCGACCAGCCCGAGCCGGAACCCGATTCACCGGCGGTTGTGGAGGAGGGTGACGGTGAAAAAGCTGAACTCTCCGAAGACAGCGACCTCTCCTGGTTCCTCCGCAAATACGAGGAAAAGATGAAGGTTGCAGAGGAGGAGCCGGAATCGGACCCCTCAGCCACGGAGACCGTCATTTCCGTTCCTGATGAAGTTGAAATATCTGCCGATGACAGCACTGAACCTGACGCTCCGGAGGAACCATCGGCGGAAGGCGACCCGTCAATTGAACCGGTGATGGATGCCGAACCGGTTCTGGATGCCGAACCGGTTCTGGAGCCCGTGGGTGAATCCACCTTGGCCGCGGCACCGGCTGTTCTGGATGAACAGCAGCTTGAACAGGTGGCCCGCCGCGTGGTGGAGCTGCTTTCAGAGACGGTGGTGCGGGAAATCGCCTGGGAGGCGGTACCTGAAATAGCAGAACGTCTTATCCACGAACGGATCAGGGAGATCGAGGAAGAAGCCGAGTCATCCAACTGAGATATTCGCCTCATGGAGGCTCCGATGAACCTGCGGCATGACGATCTCAGGGACCTGATCCTGCGTGCGCTTCACGAGGACCTGCCTTTTGGCGACGTGACTTCCGAGCTTTTGCTCGCCGACCAATCCCGGGAAAATTCAGCCAGGGCAGTGGTCAAGGGAGATCTGCCACTGGTGGCGGCGGGCGTTGATGTGGCTGGTCTCGTTTTTCAATTGCTCGACCCGTCGGTGGAATTCGTTTCCCGGGCTGCTGACGGCCAACTGGCCAATCCGGGAGACCTGCTGTTCGAAGTCCACGGCCCTGCCCGGTCCCTGCTGGCCGGGGAGCGGGTGGCCCTCAACCTGTTGCAGCGAACCTGCGGCATCGCCACCGAGACGCGCTCCTTTGTGGACGCGGTTGACGGCACCGGGGTGAAAATCCTCGACACCCGCAAAACAACCCCCGGTCTCCGGTCGCTGGAGAAATACGCGGTGGCCGCGGGGGGCGGTCACAATCACCGCTTTTCCCTTTCCGACGGCATCCTGATCAAGGAGAACCACATCGCCGCCGCCGGCGGCATCCGCAAGTCCGTGGCCGCCGCGCTGGAGCGGAGGTCGGGGCACCTGCTGAAAATCGAAGTTGAAGTGACCGACATCAACGAAGTGCAGGAAGCCCTGGAGGCCGGCGCGGATATGCTGCTGCTGGACAATTTCCAGCCGGTGGCCGTCAGCCGCGCGGTGAGCCTGGTGGACGGACGCATACCCCTGGAGGTTTCCGGGGGCATCCAGATCGACAATATCCGGGCCTTTGCCGAGGCCGGACCGGACTTCATTTCCATCGGTCGCCTGACCCACTCCGCTCCGGCGTCAGACATCAGCCTCCTTTTTGGCGAACGCGGCGGGACTTGATGTATCACGATGAACACCGGGGACGGATCCATGCTGCTGGCCATCGACGTGGGGAATACAAACACGGTTCTGGGAGTTTTTGACCAGGACGACCTTATCGCCCACTGGCGTCTTTCAACCCTTACCGATCGAACCGCCGACGAGCTTGGCATTCTGCTGCTCAGCCTGCTGGAGAAGGGCGGGATTGAACGGGGGGAAATCAGCCGGGCCAGCGTCGCCTGCGTTGTCCCTTCGCTGCTCGGACCGCTGGATGAGGCCTGCCGCGAACTGCTGGGAACCCGGCCGCTGGTGGTCCGGCCCGGTATCCGGACCGGCCTGCCGTTACTGGTTGAAAATCCGCAGGAGATCGGGGCCGACCGTATCGCCAACAGTGTCGGGGTCTGTCACCGCTTCGGCTCGCCGGCCATTGTTGTGGATTTCGGCACGGCCACCACCTTTGACGTGATCACCGGACGTGGAGAATACGCCGGTGGTCTCATCGCCCCCGGGTTGCGCATTTCCGCCGACGCGCTATTTTCCCGCGCGGCCAGACTTCCGCGCATAGAACTTTCCCGGCCGGAAACCCTGGTGGGCCGAAACACCATCGACAGCATGCGATCGGGCATCTTCTACGGCTATCTCGGATTGGTGGACGGCATCCTCCACCGCCTGCTCGGTGAGATGGAGCACCCCGCGGAGGGTGAAGGTAAAACCTCCGTCCATGTGGTGGCCACCGGGGGGCTGGCCGGTGAAATCGTTCCGCATTCCAAACTGATCCAGGTGGAGGACGCGCACCTGACGCTCTATGGCCTGAAGGTTCTCGATGAAAAGAACGCCTCCTCCTGACCAGCACCCTCCAGTACGGCTGACGGCGGAGGAACGGGCGTATTTCGAGGCGGTGGAAGCGCACTTCATCCGTCTGCGCGGCCGGCCCCTGATACTCTCACCCCGCGAATTGGAACGTACCGCCGGCTGGCATCGTGAGGGGATACCCCTGCGTATAGTCTGCCGCGGAATAGACCGCTATTTCGCCAAACGGTTCGATCGGCCCGCTGCCCGTCAACGAGCGGTCTCACTGGAATATTGCGAGGATTTCGTTCGACAGGCCTGGCAGGAGAGCCTGGACCTCGCTGTTGGCGGCAATCAGGGAACCACGCCTGGGGAAGAGCGGGGCAGGGGAGAGGCGGACCAGACCCTGCAGCGTCTGATCCAGGGCCTTGAACGGTCACGGGCTGCGCTGGATCCTGAACATGGCGATCTGGCACTGGCGCTGGATCAGGCACGCGGCGCGCTGGCCGTGTTGTGTGGGCGCACCGACGAAAACCTCACCGTGCAGTCCCTCGAAGCTGAACTGGAGCAACTGGACCGTGAGGTCACCGAAGAACTTCTGCGCACGGCCGGCCCGGAGATGCTTCACAGGCTCAGGGAAGCGTGTGATGCCGAAATGAAGGAAACAGCCGCCGGCATGGATACTGCCCTGTACAACTCCACCCTGGAACGGTTGACCATGCGCCGGCTTCGCCACACCTTTGATATTCCCGAGATCAGCCTCTTCACACTCTGACCTCAGTATCTCTGGTCCGACATGTCAAGTTTACAACCTGTGCCCCCCGGTTGACAGTTCACCTGCCGCCTCCTTCTGTCCATTCGCTCCCGGGGCCCGTGTCGACAGGCAAAGAAACCGCTGAACGCAGTCGGTACGGTATTTGCCAACGTAGTGCGGCAGCCATGTTATTCCGCTGCCCACTCATCTTCGGTCTCGTCATTTATGGCGCCGGCATGGTCTGTTCGTCCACCCCGGCCCTGGCGATCTTCCAGGAGACCCTCGCCGGTCCAGCACCAGGCATTCTGCTGTTGTGTGGTCTGGTTGCCGCCGCCGCGGCCGTGCGCCTGCAGGGTGTTACCGGTGGCGTTCTGGCATGTGCATATCTGCTGCTGTTGGGGGCAGCCGGATTGACGCAGCATTACCGGGACCCGGTGGTGTGCGATGACACTCTGGCAGAGCCGGCCTGGTTTACCGGCCTGGTCCAGGGGCGGCCCCAGGTGAATGGTGACGACACCATCCTTGTGGTGGATCTCGAAAAATCGTCCACGGGGCCGGTGGGGGTCGGTATTCCCGTGGACCACCGGATTCGCCTCAGCTATCCCACTGTGGCCGCAGAGCCCGGCCGCCCTCCGCACCCGCCGGAAAACGGTCAGCGAATCCGTTTTTTCACCACACTGCGCCGGCCCTTCGCCTTTGGCAACCCCGGCCATTTTGACTACCATCGCTACCTGGCGGTACGGAAGATTACTTACACCGCCAGGCTGAAGAGCGGACTGGTTTTCCACCGGATCACGGCGCCCCCTGCCGATCCCAACCTATGGTTTCGGCGCTGGGTCATACGCACGGTGGAACGTCGATATGGCAAGACCGGCACCACTGGTCTGGATCCCCCAGGTGCCTTGCTGGTTGCCTGTCTTATTGGAGAGGACCGTTGGGTGAATCAGCAGGAGAGGGAACTGCTGCGCAGGTCCGGCCTGGGACACCTGCTGGCCATATCGGGCCTGCACCTCGGTCTTCTAGGTCTGATGCTCACAGTTTCGCTCACGGGTCTGCGGGTTCACATTCGTCTGAGGAGGCTTATTCTGATCATCTTCTTTGTGGCGTACCACGAACTCTGCGGGGCAAGACCCTCCATCACTCGAGCCGTGGTGGCCGCCGTGCTCTTTCTTCTTGGCGGCACCCTCGGTGTCCATCCCCGGCCGTTAAACAGCGTGGCCGCCGCCGCTCTGGCCATGCTGACTCTGAACCCGGCCATGCTGTACGATGCCGGCTGGCAACTCTCCTTTGGAGCGACCTTCAGCATCCTGATCCTGGGTCCGCTCTTTATCCAATCCCGTCGGGGCTCCCGGCAGCCCTGGCATCATCCCTCGAGGCTGGCCTCTGTGCTTTTCGGCGTTTCGGCGGCTGTGATGCTCGGTATCGCCCCGGTTCAGGCCCTCCTCTTTCACCGCGGCACCCCGGCAGCCCTGCTGACCAATCCGGCCGCCGGACCGTTGCTGGGCCTTTCCCTCTGCGCCGGAGTGGCGTATCTTGCGGCGCATGCTCTGGGTATCTGGCTGCCGTCCTTCTGCACCGTGTTGCTCCACGGCCTGGCTGAACTGGCGGGAGACCTGGTGGAACTGGGCTTTGAATCCATACTCTGGCTCGCCCGACAGAGCGCGCATCTTTCCTTCCGTATGCCCGGCCCGTCAGCCGTGGTGGTCTTTTTGTATTACACCTGCCTTGCTGCAGCCGTACTGTTGTCCAGACAAAAGCGCAGCGGCAACAGGGTATGGGCCGTAACCCTGTTGTGCTGTGCCGCACCGTGCCTCCTGCTGGTCGGGGCGGCCACCGGCAGCCGCTGGATGCCGGAGGGCTCCGTCCGGGTGACCGTTCTCGATGTGGGTCAGGGAGACTCCACCATTATCCAGTGCCCTGGGGGCCGGACGATGGTTATCGACGGTGGCAATGCCCTGGACAACGGCAGGTTCGATTTCGGGGAGATGGCGGTGTCTCCGGCCCTCTGGAGCTACGGGCTGCACTCCGTGGAGGCCGTGGCCCTGAGTCACGGGCACCAGGACCATGCCGGCGGTCTGGCGGCGGTTGTCCGCAATTTTCGGCCCCAGCATATCTTTGCCGGGCGCCTGTTGACCATGGCTCCACCCGCAGTGCGGGCGCTGCTGCAAGATGGTGCTGACTGCGGGGCGCGTCTTGTGCCGCTACACCGGGGAATGGTTCTGCGCCTCGGCGAGGTGGAACTGCTGGTGCTCCATCCGCCCTCACCTCCGGACGATGGTGACGGCAGGCCGAACAACAACTCTCTGGTGCTGTTGCTGCGTCACCATAGGGTGCGGATGCTGTTCACCGGCGACCTGGAGAACGGCGGGGAAGAGGTTCTGCTCCGCTCGCCACTTTCCCGTCTTATCCGGAACTGCCAGTTGATCAAGGTCGGCCACCACGGGGCAGCGGATGCCAGTTCCCGCCGATGGCTGAGGCTGATTTCCCCGCAAACAGCAGTGATCACCGCCGGCCGCTTCAACCGCTTCGGCCACCCCGACCCTGACCTGCGCCGACGGTTGCAGGAGGCGGGATGCCGGCGGATTCACATCACCGGCAGCGACGGTGCCCTGGTGGTGGTTTCCGACGGACGGAACCTGTTCTACCGCACCGGTCCCTTTTGAACCCTGGGGTCATCTGCTTGAGGAAGGTCCGGCGGAGCCCGGATGCAGGAACGAAGATGTGCCGTTGCTCTCCTCCTGCTTGGCCAGCTCCCACATCTGCTCCATCTGCTCCTGGCTTGCTTGTTCCAGGGTCAGCCCGTCCCGGCCGAGCAGTTCCTCCATGCGGTGGAAACGACGCTGGAAACGGCTGTTGCATTCCATCAACGCCTGCTCGGGATCGATTCCGCAATGGCGGGAGAGATTGGCCACCGTGAACAGCAGGTCGCCCAGTTCGTGGCGCAGGCGGTCCTGGTGGCCTGAGGCCAGGGCGTCGCGGAATTCTCCCATTTCCTCGTCGATTTTATTCAGCACTCCGGCGGTGTCGGGCCAGTCGAACCCCACACGAGCCGACCGCGTGGAAAGTTTGTGTGCACGGTAGAGCGCGGGCAGGGCCTGGGGCAGCCCGTCAAGATAACCGTCACCGCCACCATGATCGCCCCGGGCGCCGGTCTCGCGCTCGCGGGCCTTGATCCGGGTCCAGCGGTCCACCACCTGGTCCGGTGTGCTGGCCTCGGCGTCGCCAAAGACATGGGGATGGCGCCGTACCATCTTGCGTTCCACCGACTCGATGATGGTAGCGAGATCAAAGGCGCCGGCTTCGGTGCCCACGCTGGCCATGAAGAGCACCTGGAAGAACAGATCTCCCAGTTCCTCCTGCAGTGCCGGCGCGTCGGAGCGATCGATGGCGTCGATCACCTCGTAAGTCTCTTCGAGAATATAGGTTCGCAGGTCCCGGGCCGTCTGCACCCGGTCCCAGGGGCAACCGCCCGGCCCCCGCAGGCGCTCCACCAGCATCACCAGGGAACGAAAGCGTTCCAGCAAGGGATCGCCCGCTGTGGCACCATCGTTGAAACTCATCAATTTCCCCTTCGGAAGGGCCGATAAAGAATACAGCAGCCAGGTGCAAAAAGCGGAATTCGGCACCGGTTGCAAGGGAAAAGGAGTGTAGAACGATTTGAGGTCTTACGCAAGATGGATCGATCTCCGGCGACGGGCAGACCGCCTGCGGTATGCGGCGGTCCTGGCTTTGTCGTGTACGGCGTTGATGCTCTCGCCCTCTGCTCGAGCGCAGGAGGTAGAGGAGCCGGCGCGGCCCGGTGAGATTTACGTGTTGCACCAGGCGCGGGCCGAGGCCCCGGTCCTCGATCGTGGGGATATCCGGCAAAGGGTGGATACACTTTGGCGACAGCGCAAGGAAGAGGTGCGGGACACCGGTGCTGCCGACCCCGGACCGCAGAGCCTGGAACCGATTCTGGAGTCCCTGGGGCAACAGGGCTACCGTTCGGCTACCGGGTTGGAGTCAAACCTGGTCCATGAGGCTTACCGGCTGAAAGAGCTCAAATTTCTCGAACAGGCACACCGCAGCCTCGAATCGGCCCTGGCCCTTGACCCGAAGCACATTCCCACCTTGTCGGCCCGGGCCGAGATCAGTCTCGGGCGTCGACCGATGAATGCGCCAGGACAGGTCTTCACCGCCATCACATCCATACCGGACTCCTTCTGGCCTGCACTGACCACACTGGTGGATCTCGTGCTGATCCTGGCCTTCACCCTGCTGGTGATCAGCTTCCTGCTGCACCTGACCATCGCCGCTCGCTATCAGAAACTTTTCCGTCACTCGTTCATCGAGAGCTGGCGTGAGCGGATGCCCGCTGATTTTCTCCCGGTGGCCAGTTGGTGCCTCTTTCTGGGGCCGTTGTTCATTTTTCTCGGCCCGTACTGGCTGTTCTGTTATTGGACCGCGGTGCTCTGGCGCTTCACCTCCCGGGCGGAGCGGTTGCTGGCTGTTGTTTCCCTCCTGGTCCTGGCCCTGTTCATTCCAGCGGTGGATACCGTGGAAGGAACATACCGGGACCTGGATACCGCGGACCTCCGGTTGTTCAGTGATGCGTTGAAGCAGAAGCTTCTCTCTCCGCGGGGGGAGGCGCTGATCGGCGTGGAGCCGGCGGACCGGGATGCGCCAGACATTACGGGTTTCGGTCACGAACGGCGGTTTCTGGTGGCCGACATCGATCGGAGAATGGGCCGCGATGAAGATGCATTTTCCGGATATACCTCCATGCCGGTGCAACACTACCTTTATCCCATGGCCCAGAACAACATCGGCAATATTTATTTTGCCATGCACCAGTTCGACCTCTCCATCCAGCACTACCGGCAGGCCCTCGATATAAGGCCCGACTATGCCGAATGCTGGTTTAACCTCAGTAATGCACAGTTCCAGGTTTATGACTTCGACCATTCCGACCAGTCCCTGAGCCGGGCCCAGCGCCTTGCGCCGCTGGTGATCGGCAAACTGATCAATGGCGAACCCCGGGGGCTGCGGACCCTGGACCACCGGATTCCTGAATCGTTCCTCTGGGAGTTGACCTGGAAGACGTTGCGTCGAAACGCTGCGCAGCACTTTGCCGGACTGGGGCTGATCGTTCCCGGTGGCCGGCTTCCGGCCCAGGGCGGAGGCATCCTGGTTTTCCCCGCTGCCGCCCTGCTGGCCGCCCTGATCGGGATGCTGTTGGGCTGGTTCCATCGGCATGAAGAAATCGGCCGCTGCAGTTCCTGCGGCCGGGCGTACTGCCGTCACTGCGGTCCTGACCCGAGGAAACAGCCGCACTGCCAGCAGTGCACCCAGCTCGATTCGCGGATGAGCGGTGTGGCCCCGGAAATTCAGAAAAAGAAGATCAGCCAGATTCGCCTGCACCAGTTGTGGGCCAGGCTCAGGGAAGGGCTGCTGGCCATCACCATACCCGGTCTTGAGCGTGTGCGGCGCGGCCGGACCGTCTCCGGGCTGCTGGTTGCCGGCCTCTGGGTCTTCCTGGTCGCGTTGGTCCTGGCCATCCCGCGGTTTCTGCATTGGACCGAACTGCAGGCACCGCCCTGGAGTCTCAATCCCCTGGTCCTGGTGGCCGGGATTCTGGCCTCGCTGCTCTGGGTGTCGTCCCTGTCCGGCTGGCTTGTGCGGGTTGTGCGCACCGGTGGATGGCGGTTGATGGGCACCCTTCGCCTGGCTCACGGACACACAAAGGCAAAAACGGTTGAGGGAGAAATCTGATGGCGCTCAAGGGTACATTAAAGGATTTTTCACTGGCGGATATCCTGCAGTTGATCGGGATCCAGCGGAAAACCGGGGTACTCAACCTCCACGGTGACGATGATCATATCAGCATCAGTTTTGTGCAGGGCTCAATCGTTTCTGCGGAATCGGTGAACCAGAGACTGGAGGAGCGTGTGGCCACCGTGCTGCTCAAGTGGGGTCACTGCACACCGGACCAGCTGCAGGCGGCCCGGCAGACCCAGCAGCAGACCCTGGAGCGACTGTGGACCGTGCTGCTGGGGCAACAGTCTGTTTCCGCGGACGAGATCCGGCAGGCACTTCTGTTGCAGATTGAGAAGATCATCTACCCGGTTTTCCGTTGGACCGACGGCGAATACAGCTTTATCCAGGAAGCGGACATCGATTTTGACAGCCAGCATCTCATCCCCATCCATTCCGAGACCGTGTTGATGGAAGGGGTGAGAATGATGGACGAGTGGCCGCTGCTGGAACGAAAGATCCGATCCAGCGACATGGTATTCAGCCGGGCGTCCATGGGCGGAAAGGTCGTGGTCAACGATGACAACAGCGAGGCGGACCAGGACGGTGGCCAGATACGGATTTCCGGTGAGGAGTATGCAATCTATGACCTGGTTGACGGGGTCCGATCGGTGGCGGAAATCCAGGAGGTTGCACCTGTCCACGATTTCAGCACTGCCAATGTTCTCAACAACCTTCTCGGCCTGGGCCTGATTACCCAGTCCGGGGACAGCCGGGTCAGTGCCGAGCGGATCGAGGACAGTCCCTCCAGGGTGAAGCAGACCCGGCGGTTCGCTGTATCCGCCGTGCTGGGGTTGGTGATGATTCTCATCCTGGCGGCCATCGTTCCCCGGTTGCACCGCAACCCGGTGAACGGCCTTGTTCGAGGACTGCTGGACAGCGACCGGGCCGCACGGCTGGGCATGCTGTGCGAAACATCCAGGGTCCACCGGGTTGTGGAGCAACTGGAGGCCTACCGTCTGGAACACGGGGTCTACCCGGAGCACCTCCTCAAACTGGCGCAATCCGGTTTCGTTGCACAGGAAGAGATCACCAGTATGTCAGGTGAGCCATACGCCTATATCAGGACGGGGGAGAGGTTCTCCCTGGCTGCTCATTCCGGATCGTTGGCGGCATCCGGCGGTGAGGCCATAACCGGGGAGCAGGAGCCGGGAGAATGACCAGCACGGAAATTATCGTCCCCACCACCGGCTATTGCCACATCGTGGATATCACCGGGGAGGCCGCACACTTCGTGGAGCAGGTGGCCCCGGGGCAGGGGCTGCTCAATCTTTTTATACCAGGATCCACGGCCGGGCTGACCACCATCGAGTTCGAATCGGGCGCCGTGGAGGACCTCAGGCAGGCCGTGGAACGCATGGCTCCCGAGGGTATCGGCTATGCCCACGACGACCGGTGGGGGGACGGCAACGGCTTTTCCCATGTCCGTGCCGCTCTGCTGGGCCCATCCCTGACAGTCCCCTTTGTGCAAAACCGTCTTCTGCTCGGCACCTGGCAGCAGATCGTTCTGGTTGATTTCGACAATGGACAGCGAAATCGCCGTGTTATCATGACCAGCATTTGTTCCTGAACTCGCCAGCAATACTCTCATAATCATCATCATCCCGAGCTCTGCAATTTATTTGGTAGATATAGTTGACAGGGACTGACTCATATCCTATAAAAAGCAGGCACTGAATCGAATGGAATACGGGTTCACCTGTGGTGGGCAGATAGCTTGTCCAGGCCCCGATCAATTGAATGAATACAGTGGAGGCAATGGAACAATGAGTAAAATCATCGGAATCGACCTTGGAACCACAAATTCGGTGGTGTCGGTAATGGAAGGCAGCTCGCCGACGGTGATCGTCAACCCGGAGGGCGGGCGCACAACCCCGTCCGTGGTGGCATTTACCAAGAATGACGAGCGACTTGTGGGACTGGCCGCCAAGCGGCAGGCCATCACCAATCCGGAGAACACGGTATCGTCCATCAAGCGTTTCATGGGACGCCGTTACAATGAAGTCAGCGAAGAAATCAAGCTGGTGCCCTACAAGGTGGAAAAATCCGACAGCGGCGACGCCAGGGTGCGTATCGATGACAAATTGTACTCCCCGCAGGAGATCTCGGCCATGATCCTGCAGAAGATGCGGTCGGCGGCCGAAGAATACCTCGGCGAGAAAGTGGACCGGGCGGTGATCACCGTGCCGGCCTATTTCAACGACTCCCAGCGTCAGGCCACCAAGGACGCCGGTCAGATCGCCGGCCTCACCGTTGAGCGGATTGTCAACGAGCCCACCGCGGCAGCCCTGGCCTACGGACTGGACAAGAAGAAGGACGAGACCATCGCCGTCTACGACTTTGGCGGAGGCACCTTCGACATTTCGATCCTCGAGGTTGGCGAGGGTGTGGTGGAGGTGAAATCCACCAACGGCGACACCCACCTGGGCGGTGACGACATCGACCAGCGGGTCATCGACTGGATCGTCGATTCCTTTGTCAAGGACCAGGGCATCGATCTGAGCAAGGACAAGATGGCCCTGCAGCGGCTGAAGGAGGCCGCGGAGAAGGCCAAAGTCGAGCTCTCCTCGGCCATGGAGACCGAGATCAACCTGCCCTTCATCACCGCCGATGCCTCCGGGCCCAAGCACCTGGTGCTCAAACTGAGCCGGGCCAAATTCGAAACCCTGGTTGAGGACCTGCTCCAGCGGACCATGGGACCGTGCAAGATGGCGATGAAGGATGCGGGTGTGCAGTCCGTGGACGAGGTGGTGATGGTGGGTGGTTCCACCCGTATCCCCAAGGTCCAGGAACTGGTCAAGGAATACTTCGGCAAGGACCCGCACAAGGGGGTCAACCCCGACGAGGTGGTGGCCATCGGCGCCGCCGTCCAGGCCGGTGTGCTTTCCGGCGACGTCAAGGACGTGCTGCTGCTGGACGTCACGCCGCTGTCCCTGGGCATCGAGACCCTGGGCGCGGTCTGCACCAGGCTTATCGAGAAGAACACCACCATCCCCACCCGGAAGAGTGAGATCTTCTCCACCGCCGCCGACAGCCAGACCACCGTTGAAATCAGGGTGCTGCAGGGCGAGCGGCCCATGGCCGAGGGCAACCGGACCCTGGGTGTGTTCCACCTGGTGGGTATCCCGGCCGCGCCTCGCGGCGTGCCGCAGATCGAGGTCACCTTCGACATCGACGCCAACGGGATCGTCAATGTCTCGGCCAAGGACATGGGCACCGGCAAGGAACAGAAAATCACCATCACCTCTTCCTCGGGCCTGAGCAAGGACGAGATCGACAACATGGTCAACGAGGCCGATGTGCACGCCGACGAAGACAAGGCCAAGCAGCAGGAGGTGGAGCTGAAGAACCGCGCCGACACCCTGATCTACAGCACGGAAAAGACGCTCAAGGAGCACCGCGACAAGGTGGAGGAGGCCGATGCCAAAAACATCGAGGATGCGGTGGAATCGCTGAAAAAGGCCGTGGAAGCCAACGACGCGGCGGCCATCGAGCAGGGTATCGAACAGCTCACCACCGCTTCGCACAAGCTGGCTGAAGTGATGTATCAACAGGCCAGCACCGAGCCCGGCGAGCCTGGACAGGCCGGCGGCGGAGCCGGTGACACGGCGGGGGCCGCTCCGTCCGAGGAAGACGTGATCGACGCCGAGTACGAAGACGTTGACGACAAGAAGGGTTCGAACTGAGACACGGAGCAGACGCCGACGGTGGGGTCAGTGAATGAGTGAAGATCTGTACACAATTCTCGGTGTGAAAAAGGGAGCACCGGCCTCCGAGATCAAGCAGGCTTACCGCAAGCTGGCTCGCAAGCACCACCCGGACCTCAACCCCGGGGACAAGGAGTCCGAGAAGCGGTTCAAGAAGATTTCGGCGGCCAACTCCGTGCTCTCCGATCCCGAGAAGCGGAAGAAATACGACATGCTCGGCCCGCGATTCGCTGAAGGGGGATTTCACCCCGGGGGCGATTTCAGCGGCAGTGGATTCGACAATTTCGATTTCTCCAGGGTCGGCCGGGAGGGCGGTTTTGGCGACATCTTCGAGGAGCTTTTCGGCGGCCGTGGCGGCCGCCCGCTCACCGGCCCCCGACGCGGCAGCGATCTGCAGTACACCATGAGCATCACCTTCGAGGACTCGATCAAGGGACTCTCCACCAGGGTCAGTCTGAACCGCGGAGTGGAAAGCGAAAGCATCCGCGTGCGTATACCGGCCGGGGTTGGTGACGGCTCAAAAGTGCGGGTGGCCGGCAAGGGGGAACCGGGGGAGAACAACGGCCCGCCGGGGGACCTGTTCATCATCACCAGGGTGGCCGGTCACCGCTTTTTCGAGCGTCGGGGCGACAACATCTACTGCGTCCTTCCCATAACGTTGGAGGAGGCCCTGCTGGGAGCTCGAGTTGAGGTCCCCACCGTTGACGGGGTGACCACCTTCAAAATCCCGCCGGGGACCCAGTCGGGACAGAAATTCAAACTGGCCGGCAAGGGTGCACCCTCCCTGCGGGGAAGTGTCCGCGGCCACCAGTATGTTGAAGTGCGGATTGCCCTTCCGGCGCTCAGCGACGAGCGGTCAAAGGAGATCGTCCGTGAATTTTCCCGGCTCAACCCCCAGCAGGGGATACGGGATGACATTCCCTGAGCCCGGCTGCTGGTATCCATACCGGGTGGTATGATAGCCTCGACACAAGAGGCAGAGGGCCAGAGAACTGGATGGAGTCCGATGCCCAGGAAAAAACGTAAACAGACCTGTTATTTGATCAGTGCTGTGGCCGAGCGTTTCGACGTACACCCGCAAACCCTGAGGCTGTACGAACGCGAGGGGTTGATCACACCGTCCCGTTCGGAGGGAAACACACGGGTTTACACCGACGACGATCTGGAGCGGTTGGAACTGATTCTCAACCTGACCAGGGAGATGGGGGTCAACCTCGCCGGCGTGGATGTGATCCTGAACATGAAAGAAAAAATGGAATCGTTGCAGGGCGAAATGCTCGAACTGCTCAAGTATCTCCAGGCAGAGTTCGAAAGGAAGTATGAGGGTCTGGAGCAGAAAGTCGACAATGCGCTGGTGCGCGTACCTCCGGCACGGCTGATCAGGCGTACGGGACGGAAGCCCGGTTAACACCGTCCCGCGCGGTGCGGCTGTCCGGCACGGGGCCAGATGAACGACAAGCAGGTTAAAAGGCACGGTTCGCAATCGGAAATTCTCAAGCGTTACCTGCGAGAGATTTCACGGGTTGCCAAGCTCAGCGCCGAGGAAGAGGTACAGCTTGGACACCGTATCCAGCAGGGTGACGACGATGCCCTGACCCACATGGTGGAGGCGAACCTGCGGTTTGTGGTGAGCTTCGCCAAGCGGTACCGCGGGGGCGGCCTCTCCTTTCTCGACCTGATCAACGAAGGAAACCTGGGCCTGATCGAAGCGGCAAAACGGTTTGATCCCGAGCGCAAGGTCAAGTTCGTCACCTATGCCGTCTGGTGGATCCGCCAGTCGATTATTTCCGCCATTGCCGAGAAGGGCGGGTCATTCCGCCTGCCCCAGAAGCAGGCCAACCTGCTCTACAAACTGGGGAAGAACGTGTCGGATCTTGCCCTGAAGCTGCAGCGAAAACCCACCGCCGACGAAATTGCCGACAGCATGAACATCACCGAGGCCGAGGTTCTCTTCCTGCAGGGCTTTTCCCGCGAAAACATATCACTGAATACCATCGTCGACGAGAACCACGATTTCCAGCTCTGGCAGCGCATCGAGCAGGACACTATTCCTTCCGCACACCTCCAGGTGATAAAATCATCCCTCGAGCAGCACATCCTCGGCCTTCTCGGTGAACTGGGTGAAAAGGAAGCCACGGTCATCCGATTGAGGTTCGGCCTCAGCGATGGTGAACCCCAGACGCTGAAGGAGATCGGGCTCCAGCTCAACCTGTCCCGCGAGCGGATCCGCCAGATCGAATTCAAGGCGATGGAGAAGCTGCGCCGGTCTCACCGCTGCCAGATATTGCGAGGATTTCTCAATTGATCGATCATCAGGATCAGCCCGCCGGGGCCGAAGGCGCCACGGGTGTCGCTGTCTGCAGCCAATGCGGCGGCACCGGATTCATCCACCAGGTTGAAGACGGTGTGGAGCGGGCCGCCCGTTGCGCCTGCCGCCTGCGACCCAAGAACGACGTTTTGACCGCCCTCTGCCTGCCGCCGCGGTTTCACATCTGTTCTTTCGAAGATCACCAGGACCGTGACAACCCGACAAATGATTGCCGCGGATTTCATGATCTCAACGACTCCCTGGTCACGGCCAAACGCAAGGCAATGAGATTTGTTGAATATTTTCCAGGGGACCGAAAGGGACTTCTGTTCATGGGGAACTGTGGTGTGGGAAAGACCCATCTGGCCGTGGCGACACTCAAGGAACTGGCACAGGCCAAGGGAGTTTCCGGGCGGTTCTGCGATTTCCACCAGCTGCTGCGTCAGATTCGAGACAGTTACAACCCCGTGTCCGGCACCTCGGAAATGGAACTGCTCGAGCCGATTTGTGATGTTGGTCTCCTGGTCCTGGACGACCTGGGAGCGGAGAAGCCTTCGCCCTGGGTTCAGGACACCCTGCACTTCGTCATCAATCAGCGATACCTCCGGCAGCTGCCCACCCTGATAACCACCAACTTCCTCGATCCGCATCACAAGGTTTCCCTGGCGTCCAACACCGAGGAAACACTGGTGGAACGGATCGGCCACCGGTTGCGGTCCCGCCTCCACGAGATGTGCCATGTGGTGCCCATGGATGGATCTGACTTTCGAGAAGGCATCGCCGGGATCTGACTCTTTCCGCTCCCCGGAAATATCTTTCCCCGTCGGATTGACAGTCCGGGAAGGTGAGTCTATATTGGGCGCGATTCCTGAGCACCAACAACCCGCGGCCGGTGGTCTTCATCTGCGGTCGAGGCTGGAGAACGGATCAACATGGAAGAACACATCGACATCGAAGGGCTGCTCCACGATCTGCTCTCCGGGTATGATCTGGAAGACCCGGCGGCACGGAAGGACGCCTACCAGTGCTGCCTCGATTACGCCGATATAAACCTCAAGCTCTCTCTGGACCGCAATGCCTTCATCTCCCGGGCGTCGAACGTACTGGGGCAGGAAATGGTCTTTGCCGAGGTGGTCCGTGACCTGGTGCCCGGAACAGGCGATGAAAAGATCCACATGGACTACACCCCGGAATTGGGCATGGTGATCAGCGGCAACCGGGCCGGCCTGACGTATGTGTCCAGGATTCTGGAGACCCTTTCCCATGCCACCCTGGAAGGGGAGCATGTCCACCTCCATGGCGGCGAATGGCCGCTGGCCGGGAACTCATATCCCATCACCTGGTACCTGGAGAGTGACCGCTGGTTCGAGATGATCGATGCCGAGGGTGAGGTGACGTCCGGGGATGGCGAGATTCCCGGTATGGACAGGGGAGAGGAGATGCTCTCCCTGGACGAGGTGTCCCCGCGGGACGTCTTTGCCCTGCAACTGCTGAATCCCATTCCCCGCGAGATGAAGATGACTCCGCGCACGCTCTACCTGGTGACCAGGACCGAACCGTACCGGGGACAGAAAATCTGGCGCAAGGGGGACAGCGAGTCGGAATCAATGTGGGTGTTCCACTTTGTTCGTGACGACGGGAACCCGGAAAAGATCGCCCTCGAACCTGACGACCCCGATGTGATCCTGTTGCGGCAGGGGGATCTGGGCCAACTTCTTGCCGGCCCCGGCACCCACTGAACGGCGGCTCTTCCCTCAGACTGGCCACCTGCCCCGCCGCCGCTCTGCCGTTGCTGCCGCCGGGACCCCAGCAACTCCTCGAAACGCGCCCGGGACGCCTCCTCCTCGCTCATCTCCTCTTCGATGACCTCTTCCAGGGCCAGCAATTTCCCCCGGCTGGTGCCGGCGTAAAGAATGTAGCCCTCTGAGAGCAGTGGTGCGACGGTAAACCAGGCGTCGAGGTGCTCCAGTTTGAAGCTGCCGGCTGACGTGCCGTCCTCCAGGCGCAGGGCGGTCAATTCCGGGGAGCGGAGGCAGGCGGCGAGAACCAGTTCGTCGACACACACCGGCGGGATGTCGATACGGTTTGGCAGCAGGGCCTTCCACCGGGTGCGGCCATTACGGATGTTCAGGGCATAGAGAAATCCGTCCCAGGAGCCGAACAACACCACCTTCTCGCCGGCTGCCGGCGGAGTGCGGATGGCGGCGCCGGTGGGCTTGACCCAGCGGGGCGCCCCCTCTTCGGCATCAAGACAATGGAAGCGGCCGTCGTCGCAGCCGAAGAAGAGCCGGCCCCCGGCGAGCAGCGGTGTGCCGCGGATCGGTGATCCGGTGGAATAGCGCCACCGCACGACCCCGCTCTCCGCTTCGAGGCAGAACATGGTGCCGCCCAGGGAACCGCAGTAGAGCCGGCCACCGCTCTCGTCGCCCAGCGGGGCCGCATTCATCGGCTCACCGGTGCGGAACCGCCAGCGCAGGGAACCGTCCGACGCCGCCAGGGCGAGCACCGTGCCGCTGGGAGTGGGGAAGAAGACCGTTCCGGCGATGGCCGCCGGTATTCCCGGAGGCGGCTCGTCCAGCACAGCCTCCCAGGCCAGTCGCGGCCCGGCCGGATCCACGGCCAGTACACGGCCGGTGCTGGTCCCGAACACCAGCAGGCCGTCTGCGGCCACCAGGGGACCGCAGGATTCTCCGGGGAGCGGGGCGAGGGACCAGATCGGGATACCGTCTTCGGCATTGAGCAGCAACAGCCCTTCCCCGGCTTCGGTGAGATAGATCTGCCGCCCGTCGATCACCGGTGCGCCGGATAGGGCCCGGCCGGGGTCGAACTCCTGCTCCCATGCCTGGTCCAGGGGGAAGCTGAAGAGGAGTTCCTTCTGTTCTTTTTTGCGACGGTCGCGGGTCTGCCACCAGGTTTCGTCCTCGGGGATTGTCCCCAGGCCGTGCACCTCCCGAACCCTCAGGTCGGTTATCTCTTCCGGCATGCGGAAAAAGAGCCGGCAGCCGGTGGACATTCCGGACAACAGCAGAATCACCAGCAGGGCTGCACTTCCCCGTCTCATTTTCCGCACCTCGGATGGGACCATGGTCAATCACACGGCACTGGCGGCGATTTCACCACGCCCGCCGGGTGATGTCAAGGAATCCACCATCCCAGCATTTACTTCCCCAGCCCCGTTGCGGTAAAGTGGGAGTGAGCCGGAAACAACCATCAGCAGGGGCGGGGCCGCGCAGTTATGAGCCAGCAGTCGAATTTTGTCCACCTTCACAACCACTCCCAGTATTCACTGCTCGACGGGGCGTGCAAGATCAATGAGCTGGTACAGCTCACACGGACCTACGAGCAGCCGGCGGTTGCCATCACCGACCATGGCAACCTGTTCGGAGCAGTGGAGTTCCACAAGGCGGCCACCGCCGCGGGGGTCAAGCCGATTATCGGCTGCGAGGTCTACGTCTCGCCGCACAGCCGGCTGGAAAAACAGGACGCCCGCGGAATCCGCATCCACGGCGAGCGGGCCTACCACCTCATCCTGCTGGTGGAGAACGCCACCGGGTACAGCAACCTGGTTAAACTCGTCTCCCTGGCCTATCTCGAAGGCTTCCATTACCGCCCGCGGGTGGATCACGAACTGCTGGCCCGGCATGCGGAGGGTCTGATCGCCCTCAGTGCCTGCATCGGTGGCGAGGTTCCCAGCCACCTGATCCAGGGCGACCCGAAAAAGGCCCGGGAAATCGCCGGATACTACCGCGACATCTTCGGCCCGGACAACTTCTATCTCGAACTTCAGGATCACGGCATGCCCGAGGAGGCTGAATCAAATCCCGCCCTGATCGAACTGGGCGCCGACCTCGATATCCCGCTGGTGGCCACCAACGACTGCCACTACCTGACCAGGGACCACGCCAAGGCCCACGACATCCTGCTCTGCATCCAGACCGGCAAGGTGGCCAGCGAGCCGGATCGCCTGAAATTCCCCAGCGAGGAATTCTACGTCAAGTCACCACAGGAGATGGAGCAGCTCTTCGGCGAGGTGCCCCAGGCGCTGGCCAACACCGGACGCATCGCCGAGCGCTGTAATTTTGAATTCGACTACAAGAAGTATCACATGCCGGTCTTTGACGTTCCCGAAGGCCAGACCCTTGACGGCCACTTCGAACTGCAGGTGCGAGAGGGATTCGACCGCAGGCTGCCGACCATCGAGGCCCGGCTGGAGAAGGACGGAGGCGGCAACGGCCTCGATGAATACAACGAGCGGTTGGAGATGGAAATCGGGGTGATCAAGCGGATGGGGTACTCCGGCTATTTCCTGATCACCTGGGACGTGATCCACCAGGCCCGGCTGAAGGGGATCGCCGTGGGGCCCGGTCGCGGGTCAGCGGTGGGCAGCCTGGTCTCCTACTGCCTGGAGATCACCGACCTCGACCCCCTGCAGTACAACCTGCTGTTCGAGCGTTTTCTCAACCCGGAACGTGTCTCCATGCCGGACATCGACATCGATTTCTGCCAGCGCCGCCGCGACGAGGCCATCGAGCATGTGCGCAACAAGTACGGCAGCGGCAACGTGGCCCAGATCATCACCTTCGGTACGCTCAAGGCGCGGCAGACCATCAGGGACGTGGGCCGGGTGCTGGAGATCCCCTATACCGAAGTGGACCGTATCGCAAAAATGATCCCGCTGGAGCTCAAGGCCACGGTCAAGGACGGCTTCGATGAGCCGGAGTTCAAGAAACTCTACGACAGCGACCCGCACGTGAAGAAACTGGTGGATGTGGCCCAGAAGCTCGAAGGCCTGGCCCGACATGCGTCGAAACACGCTGCCGGCGTGGTCATCGCCCCGCGGGAGATCACCGAGTTCTGCCCGCTCTACCGCATGACCAACGGGGACGTACTGACCCAGTTTTCCATGAACCATGCCGAGGCCATCGGGTTGCTGAAGATGGATTTTCTCGGTCTGCGCACCCTCACCGTCATCGAGGATTCCCTGGAAAATATCCGTATGGCCGGGGGGACGCCCCCCGACCTCTCGACGCTGACCCTTGACGACCCCGAGACCTTCCAGCTGCTGTGCGAGGCTCGCACCGGCGGCATCTTCCAGTTCGAGAAGGGCGGTGCCCAGGACATCCTTCGCCGGCTGCGCCCGGACTGTTTCGAAGACCTCATCGCGGTCAACGCTCTCAACCGTCCGGGGCCGCTGCAGGGCGGTATGGTGGACGACTTTATCGAGCGGCGTCACGGCAAGCGCACCAAGTCGCTGCTGCCCCAGATCGATGAGATCCTCAGGGAGACCTACGGGATCGTGGTCTACCAAGAACAGGTGATGCGGATCGCCCGGGCGGTGGCCGGCTTCTCCATGGGCGAGGCAGATGACCTGCGCAAGGCCATGTCCAAGAAGCAGCAGGACAAGATGGAGAAAATCGCCCTCAAATTCCAGGAGGGGGCGGCCGAGCTCAAAATAAACCGCAGCAAGGCTCAGACCATCTGGAGTCTGATCGCCAAGTTCGGCGAATACGGTTTCAACAAATCCCACTCCACCGCCTATGCCCTGCTGGCCTACCAGACGGCCTATCTCAAGACTCATTTTCCCGTGCCCTTCATGGCCGCCCTGCTGACCAGTGAAAAGAACGCCCCGGACAAGATGGTGGAGTATCTCGCCGAGTGTCGCGACATGGGGATCCAGATCCTGCCTCCGGACATCAACGAGAGCGAGATGAATTTTTCCGTGGCCGGGGACAAGATACGCTTCGGCCTCTCGGCGGTGAAAAATGTGGGGGAGGGTGCCATCGAGTCGATTCTGGAGGCCCGCCGCCGGGAGGGAGGACGGTTCGCTTCCTTCTTCCAGTTTTTCGAGGTGGTGGATCTGCGGCTGAACAACCGCCGGGTGCTGGAGAGCCTCATCCGCTGCGGCGGTTTCGATTCCTTCGGCTACAAGAGGTCCCAGCTCTGGACCGTCCTGGACCGGGCCATGGAAGCCGGACAGCGCCGGCAGACCGACCTGCAGCAGGGGCAGGACTCGCTGTTCGGTGATGCCGGCGAACAGGAAAGCGGCTGGCCCGACGAGGCCGAACAGATGCCCGACGTGGAGGAGTGGCCCGAGGGAGAAGTGCTGGGGTACGAGAAGGAGTTGCTGGGCTACTTCGTCACCGGGCATCCGTTGACCAGATTCGAGGACGTTGTCACGCGCTTCTCCACCGCGGACAGCCGGCGTCTGGCCGCCGCGGCCGACACCGATGAGATCGTCGCCATGGGCGGCATCGTATCCGCCCTGGCCCGCAAGAAAACCCGCAAGGGTGACACCATGGCCACCTTTGTACTGGAGGACCTGGAGGGTCGGACCGAGGTGGTGGTATTCCCCAAGGTCTTCGAAGACTGCAGTGACAGCCTGGTCAAGGACCGGGCGGTGATGGTGCTGGCCCGGCTGGAGCGGTCGGAGAACCGGCCGGCAGCTGGAGGGGGTGCCGGCCGGGAGGAGTCGGAGGAGGAGCACATCCGGTTGCTGGCGGTGAAAATATTCCCCCTGGAGTCGTCCGCGGAAAAGCTGGCCGGGGCGGTGACCGTCAGCATCGACCTGGAGGGACTGGGCGAGAGCGTGCTCGATCGACTGCAGCAACTGCTGGGCAACCACAGCGGCAAGGTGCCGTTACAGTTCGTCTTCCGGCCCACAGCGGGCGGCCGGGTGATCATACGGCCGTCCACCGGATACTTCCTGAAACCCTCCCCCGAGGCCACCACGCAGTTGGAGGCTCTGCTGGGGCAGGGCAGCGTGCATTACCACCCCGGGCAGCTCCGGCTCAGCGACTGGCAGCAGCAGAACGGGGGGCGTTTCGGGAACAATGGCGGCTGGAGCAGGGGCTGAGCCTTCCTTGACAAATGTATGGGCCATCAAGTACCCTCCTGCCGCGCAAGTGGTTTTGCTTCAACAGTCTGAAAGAATTGTAAACATCCCGTCCCTCACGGTCGGGGCGCAGTGGTTTGACAGATGAAGGACTCCATCGATTTCGAAGCTCCGATCCGTGAAATACTCAGGGAGATCGAAGAGCATTCGAGCTTTTCCGGCAAGGAGAGCTCCCGGGAACTGGAACGGCTGCAGCAGAAGCTTAAAAAGACCCGGGAGGAGGTGTTCGGCAAACTCAGCCGCTGGCAGAAGGCGCTGGTGGCGCGGCACCCCATGCGACCCAACACCCTGGAATACGTGGAGATGATCTTCGACGAGTTTGTCGAGGTGCACGGCGACCGCCGGTTTGCCGACGATCCGGCAATCGTCGGCGGCTTTGCCTCGTTCAACGGACGGCCGGTGGCCGTAGTGGGACATCAGAAGGGCCGGAGCACCAAGGAGAACATCCGGCGCAACTTCGGCATGGCCTGCCCCGAAGGCTACCGCAAGGCGCTGCGCATCATGCGTATGTCGGAAAAATTCGGCCGGCCGATTTTCACCTTCATCGACACTCCGGGTGCCTACCCCGGCATCGGCGCGGAGGAACGGGGGCAGGCCGAAGCCATCGCTTTCAACCTGCGCGAAATGGCCGAAATCACGGTGCCGATCATCGTCACCGTCACCGGCGAAGGCGGGAGCGGCGGGGCACTGGGCCTCGGTGTGGGGGACGTGGTGAACATTCTCGATTTTGCCATCTACTCGGTTATCTCCCCGGAAGGCTGCGCCGCCATCCTCTGGTCGGACCAGACAAAAATCCAGGAAGCCGCCGAAGCCCTGCGCTTTACCTCCGCCGACCTCAAGCAGCTGGGACTGGTGGATACCGTGATCCCCGAGCCCTCGGGCGGCGCCCATGCCGACCCGAGCCTGATGGGCGCCACTCTCCGGCACCAGCTCGAAGAGGACCTGTTGCGCCTTGACGGCACGCCCCCGGAAGATCTCGTCCGGCAGCGCTACGAGAAGTTTCGGAAGATGGGCGCTTTCCTGGAAATGGAGTGACCGTCGCTCCCGGCCTCCTTCCCGCGTTCCGCCCCCTGAAGAAGTGCACAGCGCCGGCACCAGGCACCGGCAAGGACCGTGGATATGTGTGAACCCGCACTCTCGATCACCGGAAAAACATGGACCGTGAAGACCACCCCCGGCGAAGGGAAGGCTGAGCAACTGGCCCGCAACACCGGGATCCACCCGCTGGTGGCCTCCATCCTGCGGGCGCGGGGCTATCTCAGTGAAGCGGCGATCCTCGACTTCCTCGCCGAACCGCTTCCCGGCGACCTCCACGACCCCTGGTTTCTCGCCGGAATGGAACTGGCGGTGGAACGGCTGCTGCGCTCACGGGACCGGAAGGAAAAGATCATTGTTCACGGGGACTACGACGTGGACGGGGTGACCGCTGCCGTGCTGACCAAGAGGGCCCTCGACCTGGCCGGGTTCCCTGACGTCGACATTTTCATTCCTCACCGGATCGACGACGGCTATGGTCTGACCCCGGCCACGGCCCGGCGTGTTGCCGGGGAAGGGTACCATCTGCTCATCGCCGTGGATTGCGGCACCAGCGACATCGATGCGGTGCAGCTGCTCAACGACGGTGGCGTGGACGTGCTGATCCTGGACCACCACCAGGTCGGCTCCTCCCTGCCTGCCGCGGTGGCCATGGTCAACCCCCGGCAGCCTGGATGCGGCTACCCGTTCAAGGATCTCTGCAGCGCGGGGCTGGCCTTCAAACTCTCCCAGGCCCTCCATCTCCGGCTGGGTCGCCCGTTCAATGCAGCCGCCTACGCGTCCATGGCCGCACTGGGCACCATTGCCGACCTGGTGCCCCTCCGTGACGAGAACCGGTTGCTGGTCCGGCTGGGGCTGCCCCATCTCAGCCGGCCGGCCAGCCCCGGGATACGGGAGCTGCTGCAGGTCAGCGGCGTTGAGGAGGGGCGGGCACCCAGCGCCGGCCAGGTCGGCTTCCGCCTGGGGCCGAGGATCAACGCTGCCGGGCGACTGGATTCGGCCGAACTGGCCGCCCGTCTCTTCCTCACCGGCGATGATGAGGAAGCCCGGCAGATCGCCCATCAGCTGGACCTGTTGAACAGCCGGCGGCAGCACCAGGAGAGCGAACTGGTGGAGCAGCTGCTGAGTGAGGTTGAAGCGACACCGGATATGCTGGAGGAGCGGATACTGGTCATGGCCGGCCAGGGGTGGCCCAGGGGAGTCATCGGGATCGCTGCCAGCAGGCTGGTGGAGACATTCAACCGGCCGGCGGTGGTGGTCTCCCTCGATGACCATCAGGGGCACGGGTCGTGCCGCAGCGTCAAGGGTTTCAATATCACCTCCGCACTGGAAGAGGCTGCCGGCTCGATCCTTCTCCGTTTTGGCGGACATGCCATGGCGGCGGGTTTGACCCTCGAGACCGGCAAGGTGGCGCAGTTCCGTGCGGCACTTCACGAGTACTGTCGTCGTGAGCTGGACCCGGCCCTGCTGGTCCCGCGGGCCAGTGCCGACATCGAAGCCGATCCCTCTCTGCTGGAGCGGTCGTTGCTCGAGCAGCTGGACAGTATGGAGCCCTTCGGCATGGGCAACCCCCGCCCGGTTTTCCTGGTGCGCGGCCTGCGACTGGATGGGCCACCGGTGCGGCTCAAGGAAAAACACATGAAGATGAAGCTGCGGGGCGGGGGACAGACCATTGAGGCCATCTGGTGGCGAGCAGGGCACCTGCTCCCGGCCCTGCTCAGCTGCGGTGACACCCTTGACGTCCTGGGAAAACTCGAACTGAATCGCTGGGGCGGCCGGGAAACTGTCCGGCTCAACATCAGTGATATCAGGGCTACTGAGATCCTTCGCACCTGAGTTTCACATCGCCTGCTATTTCCGATTGACAGCCCCTGGTGAATCAATAATAGTACTGACAGAGGAAGTGGTACGATTTTTGATGTGATCCGGACCGCCCTGACGGCCGGGTGGTGAGCCAGTCCCATGCGTAGAGTCAAACTGCTGCGAATACTGCTGATCCTGATCCTGGTGGTCTTCGTCGGCGTGGTGATCACCAGCTACCGCAGCGGAAAAAACATCTCGGATTCCACCGCTGACGAAGACCTTCGCCAACTGGTGGACGGTGAACAGCTCATCCAGAAGCAGTTTAATCAGAAGAATTACCAGAAGGAACAGCTGGAGAGTGAGATCACCGCCAGGGAGATGGTCAACTACCAGGACGGAATCAATGTCCTCGAGGACATCCATTTCACCCGCGGACAGGGAGGGATGGATGTGCGGAGCGATTTCGGCCGCCACGATCCGGAGAGCGGCGACGTCTTTCTCTGGGATAACGTCATCATCGAGGACGGACAGGGGTTGACCATACGCACCGACTCCGCACTGCACCAGCAGGAATCGGCCATGGTGCTGAGTGACAAACTGGTGGAATTCTCCGACCGCCGGCTCTCCGGCCGTTCCCTCGGTCTGATCTACAACATCGGAGCCAACGAACTCCAGCTCCCGGCGGATGTGTCGCTGACCATCCACGGCAATGAGGGATCGGTGGAGGAGCCTGCTCTGGTTCGTGCCGGTTTTCTGAAAATGATCAGAAAAGCGGGCATCGCCTACCTGGCCAAGGGGGTGCATCTGGAACAGGGCCGGCTCAGCCTGGACAGCCAGACACTGCGCATCGAATTCGATGAAGAGAACCGTCGCATCCTTCATGTCTCGGCTTTTGGCGATGTGATGCTGACCATGGCGGACAGCGGGGACGACGGAGAACCGGTCAGTGAAGGGCAGGGGCTGGACTCCCTGAGCAGTGATCCCGGCCGGAAGACCCTTCATGCCAGACAGCTGGAAATCTTCTTCGACCAGGGCGGACCCGGAACCACCCGGCTGGAGTATCTGGTGGCCCGGGGGACCGAAAGCGAAAAGGCGATTATCCGGCTCTATCCGGCGCCGGGTGCTGATGCCACGGGAAACGAGGTCAGACAGCTGGAAGGCCACCGTCTGATCTTCCGTTTCCGGCACGACGGCCCGGTAAACCGTCTGGACAGCTTTCATGCCGTGGGCGGCTGCCGGATGCGCATGGCGGACGGTGGGCCGGACGAGATCCAGCTGGAAGGGGAGATCCTGACCGCCCGGTTCGATCCCCTGGCCCAGGAACTGGATGCGGCAGAGGTTTCCGGCGCTGTCCTTTTCAGCCGCGGGCAGGAGCGGATCCGTGGAGAACAGGCGACCTACGATGCGGCGAGCGGACTTCTCCACATTTCCGGTGAAGAGAACGGCCGGTTGCCGCGGCTATGGAATGACACGGCGGAGATAGAAGCGGTGAATATCACCTATGCCGTCGATGGCCAGCTGCTGGTGGCAAAAGAGGATGTCTGGGTCAAGGTCCAGGGTGAGGATGGCGGTGAGATGGGGCTCGACGTAGCCCTGTTCAGCGAGGGGAGTGGTGGTGAGCCGGTGTTCATCCATGCCGATCTCCTGGAAAGCGACCTGGAAGCCGGCGTATCGAATTTCAGCGGGACGGTTCGCGTGCTCAACGGAGAAAACGTGCTTTCCGCGCGCACGCTCTGGCTCTACCATGAACAGCGTCGTATGGAAGCACTGGACCGGGTGCAACTTGTGATCCACCCTCCGGCGGCGGAAGAGAAGATCGAAACGGTGAAAGAGGCCGCAGAAGGGCTTCCCGGGGTTCAGCAACTGGCGGACAGCGTGGTCGGCAGTGAGATATCTCCCCCGGACGACGACCAGGAGCCCCTTGATGAGGCCGGCGCCGACGCATTCGACAGGTCGGCGCCGCTGCAGATCACCTGCCGGGAACTGGTCTACGACGACCTGGCCCGATACATTATCCTCAACGACAAGGTCACCGTGCGCAAGCACCGGACCCGGATGGCCGCCGACCACATGGAAGTTCAGCTGGGACAGGAGAACAACCGGATCCTGCACATCATCGCTTCTGCCGACGGGGCACCCATCCCCGGACCAGGCAACCCGGACCTCAACAACCCGGACCTCCTGGTTACCGGTTTCAACCGACAGGAGGATCGCCTGCGCGGCCCCGAAACCCAGGAGGTTGCCGATATCGCCGACGGGGCCGGCGGCAGCGGAACATCAATGGCTCCCGGCGGAGCCGGCGGCGTCAATACCGGCGGTGACGGCCAGGGCCGGGCGGCAGCATCCAGGCGGCCTCAAGTGCCCCAGGTGACCCTCAGCCAGCCTGGCGGCCGGACCGCCAGCGGCGAGCGGGTTCTCTACTATCCCGAGGAGCGGGTGGCGGTGCTGGTGGGTATCGATACCGTGGCCACCATCGTCGACCCCCGAAGTGGCTCAGCACAAGGCACATCTTTGACTTACCATCTGGCCGATGGTAAAATTTTGAATCGCGCAAATGATAATGAAGTGACCCTGATTCTGCTGCACGCCGGAGCGTCCTCGACGGACGTTGACGGTGTCGGCGGTGGTGCTCCCACCGGTGGCACACGCAGCGGCGGGGCCAGTTCCACCAGGGCGGCGGGTCGCAGTCCTGCCGGCAGGAGCAGTTCCCGATAAATGTCCACCAAGGGTTCCGATCATTGCCTGAGTACGGACAAGCTGGTCAAGTCCTACCGGGGCCGCCAGGTGGTCAATCGTGTCTCGGTCAAGGTCCGCAAGGGCGAGATCGTTGGTCTGCTGGGCCCTAACGGCGCCGGGAAGACCACCACCTTTTACATGATCCTCGGCCTGATCAAACCGAACAGCGGTCAGGTCTTTCTCGACGGCCGGGACATCACCGCCCTCCCCATGTATCTCCGGGCCAAGAGCGGCATCAGCTACCTGCCCCAGGAGGCCTCCATCTTCCGCAAGCTCACCGTGGAAGAGAACCTGCTGGCGATCCTCGAGTCGCTGAAGTTGACGGCGGCCGAGCGGGCCAGACGGCTGGATGAACTGCTCAATGAACTTGGTGTCGCTCACCTGGCAAAACACAAGGCGTACTCCCTTTCCGGCGGAGAGCGGCGCCGGGTGGAAATCAGCCGCTCGCTGGTCATCTCGCCTTTTTTCATCCTGCTCGACGAGCCGTTTGCCGGTATCGACCCCAAGGCCGTGCAGGATATCCGGACCCTGATCATGCAGCTGCGGGACAAGGGGATCGGAATTCTGATCACCGATCACAACGTTCGTGATACTCTGAAAACGGTCAACCGCGCGTACATTATCAAGGAAGGGGAGATCTTCCGGCATGGCTCACCTTCCGAGCTTGCGGAAGATGAAGAGGTGCGGCAGATTTACCTGGGGAACGACTTCAGCCTCAATTAGCGGCTGAAATGGAACTTGGGGGTAATCCTCCGGCCCGGTTAAGCCGAAACGGTTTACAGCAGATTTCCGAGGATGCCAACGAGAATGTAAACGGTTTTTGAGGCGATTGCTGATGGCATTTGACCAACGATTGAGCTTGTCCCTCAAGCTGACCCAGAAGCTGATCATGACGCCATCGCTGCAGCAGGCGATAAAGCTGCTGCAGCTGAACCGGCTCGAGCTGCAGGATGTTCTGACCCAGGAACTGGTGGAGAACCCGGTCCTCGAAGAGACCCCCATCGAAACCCCCTCCGAACAGGCCGCCAGCGAACGGCAGGAGGCCGAGAACACCACGGCGGAAAAGACCGAGCCGGAGGTCAAGGAAGATTCCTTCAGCGAAATCGACATAGATTCCTATTTCCAGGAATACCTCGACCCGGCCATGGGACCGCGTACTTTTCAGGGGATGTCCGAAGTTCGTGAACTGCCCTCGTACGAGAACTTCCTGCAGAAACCGCCCAACCTCACCGACCACCTGCAGTGGCAGCTCGGTGTATCCCTTTCCGACGATTCGCTGCGCGAGGCCGCCGAGGCGGTGATCGGCAACCTCAACGAGGACGGGATGCTGATGGCCAGCGACGAGGAGTTGCAGACCATGGGCGGCTTCGGCGAGGAGACCATTTCCCGGGCCATCGATCTCGTGCAGTCCTTCGACCCGGCCGGGGTGGCGGCGAGGAACCTCAAGGAGTGCCTGCTGCTGCAGCTCAAGGCGTTGGACGCCATGGGCACCGAGGTGGAGGTGATCGTCCGGGACCACCTGGACCTGCTGCAGAAACGACGTTACAAGGAACTTGCGGCTGCCCTGGATTGTTCGCTGGAGGAGGTGGGCCGCTGCCTCGACATCATCCGTCAGCTGGACCCGCGGCCGGGGTTGAAATACAACAATGTGAATTCACAATACGTGGTGCCCGACATCCACGTGGTCAAGGTGGACGACGAGTATGTGGTGGTGCTCAACGAGGACGGTCTGCCCCGACTCAAACTCAGCCCGTACTACCGCAAGATGATGGAGAAGGGCAAGGAGAACAACGCCGACACCAAGAACTACATCCGGGATAAATTCCGCTCGGCGCTGTGGCTGATCAAAAGCCTCGAGCAGCGCCAGCGTACGATTTTCAAGGTGGCCGAAAGCGTGGTCAAGCACCAGCAGGCATTTCTCGAAAAGGGCATTCACCACATGAAACCCCTGGTGCTCCGCGATGTGGCCGAAGACATCCAGATGCATGAATCCACGGTGAGCCGGGTGGTGTCGAACAAGTATATGCACACGCCCCGTGGCGTATTCGAGATGCGCTATTTTTTCCACAGCGGCATCAGCTCCGATGGCGGCAGCGACGTGTCCTCACTCAGCGTCAAGGGAAAGATCCGGGACTTCATCAAAGGGGAGAATGCGGAAAAGCCGCTGAGCGATTCTGCCATCGTCAAGCTGCTCAAGCAGGAGGGGCTTGAAATCGCCCGCCGCACAGTGGCCAAATACCGGGAGGAGATGAAGATACCATCATCCACTCATCGTCGACAGCTTCTGTGATCACAGTACTCGAGGTCCTGTTCCCGCGGGGTAGGGATTGCCGGCGTTCGCCAGCGGCATGACGTGCCCCTTTTTGTTGTTGGCTCCCCAGGGAGTCCCATGACCAGGCAACGGGGGGAAACATGAAAGACGTGCGGATCCATTTCACCGGAAGGCAGATGGACGTCAGTAACGCGATGAAGCAATTTGTAACGGAGAAGCTAGAGAAAATCACCAAGTACTGGACATCGATACAGGATATCAACGTCACCCTCAGTGTTGAAAAGTACCGGCACATCGCAGAGATCGGTGTCACCGGCAAGCCCTTTTCCCTCAATGGCGAGGAAGTGACCAGCGACATGTACGCCTCCGTTGGTGCGGTGGTGGAGAAGCTGGAGCGGCAGGCCAAGAAAAAGAAGGAAAAGGTCCGGGACCGCAAAAAGGTGCGCGGCGGCAAGGAAGCCATGCTGGAGAAGATGAACGCATATGCTGACGGCGGTGAGGGCGGCGAAGGGGCGGATGACGACGGGTCAGCCGACGACGAGGGAGGCGATCTGGACGGGGAGGCGGAGCTGCAGCCGCGGGTGGTCCGCTCCAGCAGCTTCGAGGCCAAACCGCTCACCGTCGAGGAGGCGGCTCTCCGGTTGTCCGACTCCAGCAGATCCTTCATCGTCTACCGTGACGCGGACTCGTCACGGGTCAATGTGATGTTCAAATCCAGTGATGGAAATTTCGGGCTCATCGATCCTGATCGGTGAGGTGCGGCGTCCGGGGATGACCAACAATACAGCCGAACAGAAAAGTATTCCGGTCCAGGCCCTCCTCGATGAGGGGGTGCCTGGTATCGAAGCCAACCTGCTGGCTGGCCGCGGCGGTCTCACCAACCTGGTGACCGACAGCCGGATCCAGAAGCCGGGACTCTCCTTTGCCGGAAAGCGTGACTATATCCGCAAGGGTCGGGTGCAGATCCTGGCCCGCAGCGAATCCGAATTTCTCCAGACGCTGGAGCAGGGAGAGGGGTGGGAAGAGACGCTGCGCCAGGTCTTCTCGGAGGAGATCACCGTCTTCGTGCTGACCCACCGCTCGCGGGCCTGTGACCTGTTTCTCCGCCTGGCCGACGAGCACAATGTCCCGGTGATCAAGAGCCGGCTGGTCAGTTCGGTCTGTATTCGGCGGCTCACCGATTTTCTCGAGGACCGTCTGGCCCCCACCGCGCAGATCCACGGTGTTCTGCTGGAAATTTTCGGCCTTGGCGTGTTGCTGGCGGGGGAGAGCGGCATCGGTAAGAGCGAAAGCGCTCTCGATCTTATCTCCCGGGGACACCGCCTGATCGCCGACGACATCATCCTGATCAAGCGCCGTCCCGACTCGGTCCTGGAGGGCACCAGCCCCGAACCGCTCCGCCACCTGATGGAGGTCCGGGGGATGGGCGTGATCAACATTGAAGAGCTGTTCGGTGTGACGTCGGTTCGCCGCTCCAAGACGGTGGAACTGATGGTTTCCCTGGACAAGTGGAAAGCCGGGCAGGCCTACGACCGCCTCGGGGTGGAGCAATTCCACCGGGAAATCATGGGCGTGGACATTCCGGTGCTGCTGATGCCGGTGGCTCCCGGCCGCAACATCTCCAATCTCATCGAGGTGGGTGTGCGTAATCACTTGCTCAAGCTCAAGGGCGTGAACCGGGCGCGGGAACTGGTTGACCGCCTGGATGAGAACCTGCTGCGACGGGGACGGCGGAGTTGAGCACCACCCGGGGCGGTAAACTGTTTGCGGGACCCCTCCGGAAGGCGGTAGAATAGAATTTTCCAGGTTGTTGGATAACGGTCCGAATCGCGAGGCGGTGGGCCGGGGATAGATTAAAATGTTTGGAATTCTTGTAGTGACCCATGGCAACCTTGCCGACGAACTGGTGAAAGCCGCGCGGATGATCATCGGCGAGGACTTCCTGGGAATCGACGCCATCTCCATCGGCTGGAACGATGAGGTGGGCAAGGCCCGGAAGGAGATCCTCCAGGGTATCGAATCGGTCAATGAGGGCACCGGTGTCCTGATCCTCACCGACATGTTCGGTGGGACCCCGACCAACCTGAGCCTCTCCTTCCTCGAAGCGGACAAAGTGGAAATTATTACCGGCGTCAATCTGCCGATGCTGATCAAGCTGTTCAGTCTCAGGAAAGAGAAGTGGAATCTGGTGGAGGCGGCGCAGAAAATTCGTGCCCAGGGGCAAAAGAGCATTCACGTGGCCAGCGACATTCTCAACCGCAGTTGACGCCCTGATCTCGACGCGACCGGCCGGCTGAATACGTTTGCGTCCATCTCGCCACAGTGTGAAGCAAGCAACAGATTCCGGCACCACGCCCGGGACTTGAGGTCAGGATGATCCAGGAGACCGTGGAAATTGTCAATGAACTCGGGCTCCACGCCCGGGCGGCCTCAAAATTCGTCAACGCGGCCACCGCTTTCCAGAGCCAGGTTAAGCTGAGCCGGGCGGACAAACCGGGTGATGAGGTTGATGGCAAGAGCATTCTCGGAGTGCTGCTGCTGGCTGCATCCATCCGCACCTTGATTGTCATTAGGGCTGATGGTGAGGACGAGCAGCAAGCCATGGAAACTTTGAAGGACCTGGTGGGCAAAGGTTTCGGCGAAATACCGGAAGAGGAGCCTTCCGGCTTTCCGCACGGTACCCCACAAGATAATACCGTATAGGGTAATTATTCTATGATAAGAGGATTGGGTGTCTCATCCGGAATCGCTTACGGCAGGGCGCTGGTCCTCGATCCCCAGAAATTCGTCCTCACCCGGAAAACCATACTCAAGGACGAGGTCGCATCCGAAATCTCCCGCTTTCGCACTGCACTGAAAAACGCAACCAGTGACCTGAAGAACCTGAAAAACGATGTGCGCCGATCCGTGGGTGCCGATCATGCAGGTATATTTGAAGCCCATATCCTGCTACTCCGTGATCCGGCCATCATCGAGCAGGTCATCAGCAACATAAAAAAACAGCTTGTGGTGGCGGAGTGGGCCGTTCAGGAGGTATTCCAGAATACCGTCATCGCCCTCAGCGGCGTTGGGGACCATTACCTCCGTGAGCGCATCAGCGACCTCGAGGATATCAGGGATCGCATCCTGAGGCACCTGCTGGATCCTGGGTACGATCCAGACCACCTTCCGGACCTCAAGGAAGATACCATAGTGGTGGCCCACGCCCTGTCGCCCTCACAGACCGTATCATTCCGAAACAGGCCGGTGGTGGGGTTTGCAGTGGAGGTGGGCGGGCCCACGTCCCACAGCGCCATCATCGCCAAGTCCCTTCGCCTTCCCGCGGCAGTGGGCTTCCAGGATATCGTGGGCAGAATCAAAACCGGCGATATGATCGTCCTCGACGGAAACGAGGGGACCATCCTGATCAATCCCAGTGCCACCCTGATCAGCGAGGCACGGAACAAGGCCCGAAAATACAGTGACTATGCCGAAGAATTGCTGTCGCTCAAGGATGTTCCGGCTGAAACCCTTGACGGCCACCGAATCCACCTGCGGGCAAACATCGAACTGGTGGATGAGATGGAGACAAATGGCATGTCCGGGGCGGAGGGCGTGGGGTTGTATCGCTCCGAGTTTCTCTTCCTCAAGTGCTCCCCGCAGTTGCCCACGGAGGAAGAACACTTTCAGGTTTACCGGGCACTGGCTGAAAGGAGCTCACCGCATTTTGCCGTGATCAGGACCCTGGATCTTGGAGGCGAGAAATTCTTCCACGAGGTGCTGGAGAGCGATGAAATGAACCCGGTGATGGGTCTGCGGGCCATTCGTCTCTGCCTCAAGCGAAAGGACCTGTTCCGGACCCAGCTGCGAGCAATTCTCCGAGCAGGTTTGCATGGCAAACTGCGACTGATGTTCCCCCTGATATCCGGAGTGCGGGAATTGCGGGTGGCCAAAATGGTTCTGGACGAAGTGAAAGAGGACCTGCACCGGGAGGGGCAGCCGTTTGACGAAAAAATGAAACTGGGGATCATGATCGAGGTCCCCTCGGCGGCAATCGTGGCCGACCTGCTGGCCAGGGAAGTCGATTTCTTCAGCATCGGCACCAACGACCTGATCCAGTATTTCCTGGCCACGGACAGGGGCAACGACAGCATCGCCCATCTTTACACCCCGCTTCACCCGGCAATCCTGCGCACACTGAAGTTCGTGGTGGAGTCAGCCCATGCCGGCCGCATCGACGTCTCCATGTGCGGCGAGATGGCCTCGGACCCGCTGCACGCCCTGATACTGCTCGGCCTGGGCCTCCGTGAGCTGAGTATGCATCCCACGGCAATCCCGATCATCAAGAACGTGATCCGCTCTATCAGGATTCGTGAAGCACGATCCCTGGTCAACAAAATCATGGGTTTCTCCACGGAACAGGAAATCAGGGAATATGTCCTTGAAACCATGATCTACAAGTTTCCCAAGGGCCTGATCTGCCAGCTTCACTGAACAACCCCGCAAGATTCCCGGGTTAAATAATGATGAACAACTTCACCTACCATATTGAAACCTGGGGCTGTCAGATGAACGTCCACGATTCAGAACAACTGGCCGACAGCCTCCAGCGCAGCGGGTATGAAAGGGCTGAGGATTCGGATTCGGCATCGGTAATTATTCTCAACACCTGCTCCGTTCGGGACAAGGCCGCGCAAAAGGTCTTCACCCGTCTTGGTCGGCTGGCCGCCCTCAAAGACCGCGAGCCCGGTATCGGGCCGTTGATCTGTGTTGCCGGCTGCGTTGCCCAGCAGGAAGGGGAGGAGCTCCTGGAACGTATCCCGACAGTGGATCTGGTGCTGGGCACCCGCAGGGCCGGTGATGTGGGGGACCTGTTGGAGCGGATCTGGAATAACGAGGGGCCGCTGGTTTCCACCGATCTGGGCAGCGAAAAGCATCCCCAGACAAACAAGCCCATTCACCGGCGTTCACCGTGGAAAGCCTATGTCACCATCATCGAGGGATGTGACAATTTCTGCGCCTACTGCATCGTTCCCATTGTGCGGGGGAGGGAGAAAAGCCGCAAGCTCGATGATATCCTCGAGGAAATCGACCAGTTGCTGGCCGGCGGGGTGCGAGAAGTCGAGCTGCTGGGCCAGAACGTCAATTCCTTCCGTGACAGCGGCGGGCACGATTTTGCCGACCTGCTGGAGATGGCGTCGGAAAAGCCAGGCCTCCGCCGTTTGAGGTTCACCGTATCCCACCCTCGAGACTTCACTCCCCGGCTTGCCCGGCTGATGGCGGAAAAGAGCGGTGTTGTCTGCCGTCACCTCCATCTGCCGCTCCAGTCCGGTTCGGACAGCGTTCTGCAGGCCATGGGACGGGGCTATTCGCTGGAAGATTATCTGGAGAAAATCGGGCACCTGAAATCCCTGATTCCCGATATCGCCATCTCCACCGATCTGATAGTGGGGTTTCCAGGAGAAACCGAGGAAGATTTCCGGCAGACCCTCTCGGCCATTCAGTCGGTACGCTACGATGCCACCTTCTCCTTCATGTACAACCCCCGTCCCGGAACACGGGCCGCCCGTCTGGAAGATGATGTCAGTGACGAGACCAAGCGACAGCGACTGGCCCGTCTCCAGGAACTGCAGAAATCGATCCAGGTGGAAATCCACCGGCTGCTGCTTGGCGCCGAACTGGAGGTCCTGGTGGAAGGGGAGAGCAGGAGGGGAGGGGGCCAGTTCTTCGGCCGGGACAGTGGAAATCGCGTGGTGAATTTTGACTATGCCGCACCGGCGGAACGCTCTGGATGGCCGGCCGATCCCTGCGGTCGCCTGGCTCATGTACGGGTAACCCGGTCACACCCCAACTCACTTTTCGGTGAGGTCCTCTCCGTTGAAGATATGCCTTGACAGAGTCCCGGCAAGTCCTTATATATTCAGATGAAGGCTGTAACAGTATTCACCATCAACGGGTTCGTGGAGGGTCTTTCAGCCCTTCCATTCGGTCCTGACTGATCGTGCCGGAATCCCGGCGTGATACGAGGTAGGTAAATTCATGGCCATTGAAATGAAGATCAAGGGCTTGATGATCGATCCCATAACCAACATGCCGATCGTCATCCTCAAAAACATCAGCGGCGAAAGTGTGCTCCCCATCTGGGTCGGCATTTTTGAAGCGAATGCCATCGCGCTGCAGGTGGAGAACATCACCACCCCCAGACCCATGACCCACGACCTGATAAAATCGATCCTCGATGATCTCGATGCGACCCTGATGAAAATTGTTATCTGCGAACTGAAGGACAGTACTTTTTACGCCAACATCTTCCTCAAACGAAACGGAAAGACGGTGAAAATCGACTCCAGGCCCAGTGATGCCATTGCACTGGCCCTCAGAACAGATGCCACGATTTTTGTCGAAGAGTCCGTGGTGGAACAGGCCAAGAGCATCGACCTGACCAACGACACCGGTGAAACCGTGCGGTTGAAAAAACTGCTGGAAAACCTCTCGGGAGACGACCTCGGCCAATACGAGATGTGAACACAAAACAGATATACTGCTGTCAATTCCCCCTAACTGCTTGACTGTCCCTCCGATGCTGTTTTATCATTTCGCATTACCGAAGTATCGTTTGATCCATCCTGACCTCATGGCAGTTTGCGGACGGCTGAACCGGAACCCGCGTTACCTGAAAGGGCAATACGTTGATTATCACGGTCACCAACCAAAAGGGTGGCGTCGGTAAGACCACCACAGCCATCAATCTTTCGGCCGCTTTGGCCATGAGAGGGCACAAAACATTGCTGGTGGATATGGATCCCCAGTCAAACAGCTCGGTTTCTTTTGTGGATGTCCATCCCCTGGAGAAATCGGTATTTGAAGTGTTGACCAACGCACGGGAATCCTTTTCCAATATTATCGTTCCCACATCCATTGAGCATTTGTTCCTGGCCCCGTCAAAGATTTCCCTGGCCAAACTGGAGAGCCGGTTGATCGGTGAACTGGATTCGATCTTCCGGCTCAAGGACCGGCTGGAAGAGGTTTCCGACCAGTTCGAATACATCATCATCGATACGCCGCCCACACTTGGCATCATCACGGTCAATGGCCTTGTTGCCGCCTCCCACGTGCTGATCCCCATTCAGTCTTCCTACTTTGCCCTGGAGGGCACTGAGGACCTGCTGGAGACACTGGGCAAGATCAAGGACCGGCCCAATCCCGACCTGGAGGTTCTTGGTGTACTGATCACCATACACGACAAGCGCACCCTGCTGGCCAGAGACATCAAGGAACAGGTGGAACAGGTTTTTGGTGACAAGGTCTTCTCGACCTGCATAAGCAAGAGCGTTCGCCTGGAAGAGAGCCCAGCTTACAAGGAGTCGATATTTACCTTCGCCCCGCGTTCCAGTGGAGCGGCTGAATACAGCAAACTCTGCGAGGAGGTTATCAAGCGTGGAAAAAAGAAAAAAAGGCCTGCCTAGCAAGACTCGGATCAGGACTTCGGCCCACCTCGTGGAGGAGTTGACCGGCAAGGGGAAATCTGTGGGCAGATTGATCAAGGCGGATCTCATCGAGCCCAACCCGAAGCAACCGCGCAAGGACTGCGGAGATCTTGCTCAGCTCTCGAAATCCATCAAACAGAAAGGCGTTCTGGAGCCGTTGCTTGTCAAACCCGTGGGGGAGAGGTTCAGAATAATAGCAGGGGAGAGGCGCTACCGCGCAGCCCTGCTGGCCGGCTTGTCAGAAATTCCCTGTATCGAGATGAAGCTCAAAGACCATGAGGTCATCGAAGTCTCCCTGATTGAGAACCTCCAGAGGAAGGATTTACACCCCTTCGAGGAGGGTGACGCCTTGAGGGACCTGGCCAGAAGATTCGATCACTCCCACGAACAACTTGCACTGCTCATGTCCAAGTCTCGTTCATCCATCACTGAAGCCATCAACATCTCCGAGATGCCGGATGACCTGAGAACAGCCTGTCGGAGTGCCGACATATCCTCTAAAAGATTGCTACTACAGATAGTTAGAGGCGGTTCACCGGAAAACATGTGGGAGGTTTTCGAGAGGGTCCTCAAGGGAGGCGCCTCCAGAGATGACCTGAAGGCCGACCGTGACAAAAAGAAGCCTGGCCGGCGGAGAAACTTCGCCTTTAAGTTTCAACCACAAAACAAGTCGTTCACTCTGAACATGTCCTTCAAGAAGAAAGACGTGGACCCTCAGGAGATCATAAACAGCCTGGAGGAAATAATCCTGGAACTCAAAAATCACTCAGCCAGGGAAAGCGAAACAGAACTCACTTCAGCGCCGCCGTCCGCACCCCAGTCTGACCTCGATTCGGCCGTCCCAAGCTAGAACCATCCCGAAGTACAATATATCGGTCCTCGTGGGGACCGTTTTGTACCGTCGATATTGCCAGATACCACTGCAAAGACAGCAAGAAGATTGTTCGAGCAAAACGTAGCAGTTTTACGATCACAATGCACAACAGGCACCAGGATGCCTATATGTTGCTGATATCATAATAGTTACTACATATCGCACCTAAATGCACGCGTGATTCAAGAATATGGTAGTTTACATAATATATCTTATCGGACGTTATCTACATGCTCAGGATAAGCTGACCTCCCGGTTCAGTCACCAGTCCCCTGTCATCATTTCCACACGTGTCAGCTTCAGGGAAATCCCTTTGCAACCACAGGACTTCTCAGATGTGCTCATCTTGCCGCCCGGTGGCAACTGTGTTATCTTTTCGTTGCAAACAATTCCCTGTTACTATCTGGCTGTCCTTCTACCGTAGCGACGGCTTTTCACGGCTCAGAATCTCGCATGAAAACCATCCGGAAATACCTGATCCGTGAAATACTCCCCCCCACACTGATCTCCCTGCTCGTCTTCACCTTTGTCATGATCATGGATGTGATCTTTGACATCGCCGAGCTGGCCTTGAAACGGAACCTCGGACTGGTGCTGGTGAGCAAGCTTTTCCTGCTCAACCTGCCCCACATCATTGTCCTCACCATCCCCATGTCGGTTCTGCTGGGAATCATCGTGGCGTTTTCTCGACTGTCCGGTGACAGCGAGATCATCGCCTTCCGCTCCGCCGGCATCAGTCTGCAGCGTTTGATGGGCCCCACACTGGTTTTTGCCACCGGAGCGTTCCTGGTTACCCTCTACCTGATGGTTTTCTTCCTGCCCTGGGGTAACAAGACCCTTCTGCGTCTCGAGGAGGAGATTTTTTCCCTGGCCATGTCCAGCACGGTTGAACCCCGGACCTTCTACGAGGAATTCGCCAATAAGGTAATCTATTTCAATGATTACACGGAAAACGGTCGTGACTGGGAGGGTGTCCTGCTGGCCGAATCTTCCATTGAGGAAGGTCGCCGGATCATCAACGCCAGGCAGGCGCATTTGCGATACGATGACGAAACCGACCGTTTGTGGCTCAAGCTCTTTGACGGCACAGTGAACGTCAGCAATATCAAGGAGCCCGATAAATTCCAGTTCAGCAGTTTCGGTGAGATGCGGGTTCTGCTCAAGGATGGTCTGCTCCGGGAGAACCGCATCAAGACCCGGCGGGACCAGATCCACGATCCAAAACTTCGCGCCAAGACCATCCGGGAATTGCTGGAAATAGCCCGTCAAAGCCGCACTCCCGAACTGAAATCACGATACAACCTGGCCTGGATCAATATCCATAAAAAATTCTCCATCCCCTTCAGCTGTCTGGTGCTGGCGGTGATCGGTATCAGCCTGGGCATCTCCAATTCCCGCGGGGGGAAGTCATCCGGCTTTGCCATGGCCATCGGGGTGATCATCGTTTACTGGATACTCATCGATACCGGTGAGGCCATGTCGATCCAGGAGAAACTGCCGCCGATCATCGGCATGTGGCTGCCCAATATCATTCTGGGCGGAGCCGGTCTGCTGCTGCTCAACCTGCGCAGCCGCAACGCCAATTTCGACCTCTCGGCCTACGGGGAAAAATTCTGGCACTGGCTGGTCCGGCTGTTTACCCGCAGGCCGGTTGAATCGGTGGCGGAGCCGCTTCCCGGCGGCAGCACAGCCGACGGCCAGCTGCCCCTGCCCTTTCACCCTGCGGATCGCCGCCACCACGTCTCCCGGCGAATCCATATCCCCTTCCCCAACCTTCTGGACCGTTACATCCTTTCCCAGTATTTCCGTGTGTTCCTCCTGGTCTTCCTCGGATTCCTCTCGCTCTTCATCATCGTCGACTTCTTCCAGATGTTCGACCACATGGTGAAAAACGATATTCCGGTGGCGACCATGTTGAAATATTACCAGTATTATCTGCCGCAGATCGTCTTTTTCATCATGCTGATCGTCAATCTGGTGAGCACCCTGGTCACCTTCGGCATTTTCTCCAAGAACAACGAGGTGACAGCCATCAAGGCCGGCGGCATCAGTCTCTACCGGATCTCCCTCGCCGTATTTATGGTGGCCGCGCTCACCTCGGTGTTCAATTTCTACCTGCAGGAGAGGATCCTCCCCGCCTCCAATACCGAGTTCGACCGCCTGCGGGATGAGATCAAGGGCCGGCCGGTGAGTTCCCGCTACCGCATCCGCAAATGGATGTTCGGCGAGGACGGCAACCGGATCTACCACTACGAAAACATCAATTTCGACCGGGAGGTGATCGCCGATCTTTCTGTCTTTGATTTCTCGCCAGAGGATTTCTCGCTCAAACGCTGGACCTATGCCCGTCACGCTGTCTACACCGACGGGTCCTGGTTGATGAAAAACGGCTGGTCCAAGGCATTCGCCCGTGGCCAGGAGGTCTCCTACGAGGACTTCGAGTCCCAGTCCTTCCCCTTCTACGAACCACCGCTCTACTTTCAGAAGGAGTGGAAAGAGACTGAGCAGATGAGCCTGGGAGAGGTGCGCGAATACATCGAGGAACTGCGGGTCAGTGGCTACCAGGTGGAACCTGAGCTGCTGGTGGACCTGCACTCCAAGGTGGCCATGCCGGTGGTGCCGCTGGTGATGGCCCTGCTGGGTATCAGTTTCGCCTTCAACATGGGGAAACGGGGCAGCCTGTACGGTATCGGGGTCAGCATCTCCCTCGGTATCCTCTACTGGATCTGCATCGCCTTCAGCCAGCAGCTCGGTGATCTCGGTGCCCTGCCCCCCTTGCTTGCAGCCTGGGCACCCAATATATTCTTTGGCATTGGCGGGGGTTACCTGGTGCTCACCCTGCGCACCTGATCCCCTCCGGGCAGAGGAGAACCGATGGCCGACCAGCCCACCATCATGATCGTGGCCGGTGAATCATCCGGTGACCTGCACGGCGCCGGTTTGATGGCAGAGATTCAGCGACTCTCACCGGGGGTGCGCTTTACCGGCATGGGCGGCCGCCGGATGCTGGACGCCGGTCTGCAGCCGGTCCACACCGGGGAAGGTATCTTCGGCACCGCCGGCCTGGTGGAGGTTCTCTCCGGTCTCGGCCATGTGCTGTCCGGCCTGCGGGCGCTGAAAGCCGCCATGGCCGACGACCCACCGCAGCTTTTCGTCCCCATCGATTTCCCTGATTTCAACTTTCGGCTGGGACGGTGCGCCCACCGTCTGGGGATACCGGTGGCCTATTTTATCAGCCCCCAGGTCTGGGCCTGGCGCCGGGGCAGAATCAAAACCCTGGCCCGCATGGTGGACCGCATGCTGGTGATCTTCCCCTTCGAGGAGGAACTGTTCCGTGCCGGCGGCATCGACACCACCTTTGTGGGCCACCCGCTGCTGGACGTGGTGGGGCCAGAGCGGACTGAAGCGGATCGCCAGACGGCCCGTGAGGATCTGGGCTTCGGGGCCGAGGAAAAAGTGGTGGCCCTGCTCCCCGGCAGCCGCAAGAACGAGGTGCGCCGCATACTGCCCACTGTCCTCGAAGCTGTCCGGCGGTCGGTGTCCCACAGACCGCTGCGCCCGGTGCTGGTTCGCGCCGAACATTTGAAGAACGATGCGCAGATGGACAAGCTGCTGGCCGATCACGGCATTTCCGGCCTCACCGTGGTTCCCGAGGAGCAACTCTACCCGGTGCTCCGCTCCGCCGACGCGGCGCTGGTGGCTTCGGGCACGGTGACCGTGGAGACAGCCCTGCACCTGGTGCCGATGACCGTTGTCTACCGGGTGAGCCCCCTGACCTACCTGCTGGGCCGGGCCCTGGTTCACCTGGAGCATTTTGCCATGGTCAACCTTATCGCCCGGCAACCGGTTGCGGTGGAACTGATCCAGAACGACCTCACCCCCCGGCGGCTGGAGGATGAACTCACCCGCCTGCTGGACCCGGAAACCGCGGCCGATATTCGCTCACGGCTGCGGGAGGTGCGCAGCCGCCTCGGTTCACCGGGGGCCTATGGCCGCTGTGCCGAGCAGGTGCTAGAGCTTCTGGGGCAGAACAGCTGATCCCTGAACAAAAAAAGAGGGCCCCTCCCCTCTTGCGGGAACGGGCCCTCGTAGCCTTCAGTCGCCGGCCCCGCGGCCGTCGACCCGAATTACTCGTCCGACATGTAGTGGGCCATCAGGATCTTGGCCACTTCGGGACGGGAGAATTCACCGGGCAGATCCTCGCCGTTGGAAAGCATCTCGCGAACCTTGGTGCCGGAGAGGAAGACGTAATCTTCCTTGGTGTGGTCCGGATGGTCCCGCATCATCACCACCTTATTCAGCTTCTTGGAGTAGGCGGTGTGGTCAGCCTCGAAGATCTGCAGTTCCAGAGCGCCCTCGGGCACTTCGTCGTGGAAAATGGCCTGGGCGTCGAAACCGCCATAGTAGGAGCCGACGCCGGCGTGGTCCCGGCCGACGATGAGGTGGGTGCAGCCACAGTTCTGGCGGAACACAGCGTGCAGCACTGCTTCCCGGGGACCGGCATAGAGCATGTCGTAGCCGTAGCCGGTGACCAGCACGGTGTTGGGCGGGAAGTAGATCTCCACCATCTTGCGGATGGCGGCGTCACGGACGTCGGCGGGGATGTCACCCTTCTTCAGCTTGCCCAGCAGCATGTGGATCAGGATGCCGTCTGCGCCAAGCTGCTCGTAGGCCATGCGACACAGCTCTTCATGGGCCCGGTGCATCGGGTTGCGGGTCTGGAAAGCAACCACTTTTTCCCAACCGAGAGCAGCCATTTCCTCGCGGATCTGCACGGCGGTGCGGAAGGTCTCGGGGAACTCGGTGGCGAAGTAGGAGAAGCTGAGCACCTGGATCGGGCCGGAAACCGCGAACGTGCCCACGCTGTTGAACGCGGCCACTCCGGGGTGTTCCGTGTCGTCGGTGCGGAAGATCTTCTCCGTCATCGTCGCCATCTGCTCGTCGGTGAACTCCTCGATGGCCTCCACGTCCTGAATGGCGATCACCGGGTTGCCGTCAACGTTGGGGTCGCGCAGGGCGATCCGCGCGGCGCCCTGTATCGGCGAGGCGTCCTCGAGCATGTTGAGCACCGGGACCGGGAAGAACAGGCCGTTGGTGGTGATCATCTTGTCCGCCACGGCCAGCGAGTCGGCGGCGTTCATGTAACCGGTCAGCGGATTGAAGTACCCGCCGCCAAGCATCACGGCATTGGCCGCCGCGGCCGAACAGACCACCACCGAAGGCAGGCCTTCGGCTTCGGCAAGCAGTTCCGCCCTCTTGGCGTCATCCGCCACATACAACGGGTTGAGCGTTTCCGAACCATGGGGTTTGATCATTCCCTTGCTCCTCACAGATGTTTAAAAACTCACGTGTTGCCCGGCAGCGGCCCGGGCGTTATTCAGGGTGACTTTACAAAATCCTCACGGCTCCGCAGCCGTCGCCGAAACGTATTGTTAACGGTGATCCCCGGAATCCCGGGGGCCGTCTCAGTCCTGTGCCGCCGTGTCGGCTGTACCCAGCAGACACGGGTGAAGACGCCGGAAAACATCTGAAATATACACCATCCCGCACACCCGCCGCCCGCAAATCACCGGGATTCGGCGGATGTGATGTTTGGTCATCAGATCGATGATATCGGCGATGGTGTTCTCCGGTTCCACGGTGATCACCGCGGGGTTCATGATCTCCTTGACCTGCATCTTCTTCGCCCGTTCGCAGGCCGCCTGGAACTGTCCGCTCCAGGCCAGCCCCACCGTATCGGCCCACATCTTCTTGAACGGCGGCCGCACGTGGTGCAGGATATCGCTCATCGACAGCATTCCGGCCAGATCGTCCCCGGCATCGAGCACCAGCAGGCCGAAGATCCTTCGTCCCTGCTGCCCGTGGCGAGTGAAGCGCATCAACCTGATCGCTTCCTGAACGGTGGCCTCTGGTCGGATGGTTTCATACTCATCCACCATCAGGTCTTTGGCCAGCAGTGACATCGTTTGCTCTCCATCAGGCACGCAGGATGGACGTCGTCAGAACATCTCGATATAGCCGCAGGGGCATTCGTCGGCGCACTTCTTGCAGCCGTCACAGAGTTCGAGCTTGAAGGCATACGCCCCGCCCGGCTGGTCGGGCTTGACCACCGCCGCCGGGGTGCAGTACATCCAGCAGTTCTCACAATCCATGCAGTGCCCGCAACTCATGCAGCGCTTGGCCTCTTCGATGCCGTCCTCACGGCTCAGGCCCAGCGCCACTTCCTTTTCCATCCCGTCGTCAAAACGGTCGGCCACCGGCAGCTCGGGCACCTCGTGCCGTTCGAGCTTTTCGTAGAAGCTGAGCTTCATCTTGTCGTGCTTGACAACAGCGAAGTCGTCCCAGGGGCCGCGGGGGCGCTGTTCATCGCCCAGGTTGGCAGCAATGGTAATGGCCGCTTCCTTGCCGTGGGCGATGGCCTGGATCACCGTGGCCAGGTCGAGAGCGTCGCCACCGGCGTAAATGTCGTCGAATTTCAGCATTTTCTGCTGCTGGTCGACCTTGAGCCAGTCCCGACCTTCACGGAGAAACTCGAGGTTGTCGAAGTCGGGTTCCTGGCTGATGGCGGCGATGATGGCCGTGGTCTCCACCGAGAACTCGGAACCGTCAATCGGCACCGGGCGGCGGCGGCCGGAGTCGTCAGGTTCGCCCAGTTCCATGCGGATGCAGGTCATGGCCACGGCCTTGCCGTCTTCGCCCAGTTCGATGCCTGCAGGGGCGGCCAGGAAATCGATCTGGATCCCTTCGTCCTGGGCCGCGGTCACCTCGTGAGAGATGGCCGGCATCTCCTCAATGGTCCGGCGGTAGATAATCCGGGTCTCGGCACCCAGGCGCTTTGAGGCCCGGGCGGCATCGATGGCACTGTCGCCGCCGCCGATGACGATCACCTTGTCCCCCACCTCCACCTTTTCGCCGGAGTTCAGCTTGTGCAGGAAGTCGGCGCCGGTCCAGACGTTGGGTGCCTCCTCCCCTTCCACACGAAGCTGGCGCCCCTTGTGGGCGCCGATGCCCATGAAGACGGCCTTGTAGTCGTTTTTGAGGGCGTCGTAGCTGATGTCGGTGCCCACGGCCGTGTCACACTTCAGCTCCACCCCCAACTCGAGGATATTGGCCACCTCGGCGTCGATGATGGTGCGCGGCAGCCGGTACGGTGGAATCCCGTAGCGCAGCATGCCGCCGGCCCGGGGGAACCCCTCGAAGACGGTCACCGGGTACCCCCGGCGAGCCAGGTGGTAAGCGCAGGACATGCCCGCCGGACCGGCCCCCACCACGGCCACCTTCTGTTCCTTTTTCTCCTCGGTGAGCCTGGTCAGTTTCAGCCCCTGTTCGATGCCGTAGTCGCCCACCGCCCGCTCGAAAGCGTTGATTCCCACCGCCCCGTCCACTTCCGTCCGGTTACAGCCTGTCTCGCATGGGTGCGGGCAGACCCGGCCACAGACGGAGGGGAAGGGCGAAGTCTCGGTGAAGGTGAACCAGGCGGCCTCCAGCGACTGTTCGTAACTGCGGCCCTGTTTCTCGGAAGAGGCGACGACCCGCAGTGCTTCGCGGATATTGTTCTGGTTCGGGCACTTGTCGGTACAGGGCGGAGTTTTCTCAACGAACTTGGGTCTGAGATCGGATTTGCCGCCCCCGGAACCGCCGGCCGAACCGCCACCGAACCTCGAAGCGCCATATTTTTTCTTTTTCTTCTTCTTGACCATCTTCGCCATTTGCAGGTCACCTCAGCTTTCTGTTCGTGTGAGCGCCGGAGGCGGGCACGACCCGTATCCAACCCTGCTCGATCAACATTTCTCTACCGGTTTTCACCGTTATCTGAACGTTTTCCAAACTGCCGTGCCGCCTCCACCAGCCCGGCAGCCCACAGCGGCGAGCCGCGGGCGTGCAGGTGGAGGTAGGTCGCCAGCACATTTCTTCTGATCAGCCCGTCACGGCCGGCCAGCGCCCCGGTGCCCCGTTGGACCCGGAAGGCCGTTTCCGTTTCGTGCTGAGTTTCCACCACTCGCGAATAGTGGAACTCGTGGCCGGTGAGTTCTGTGCCCACCGGGAAGAACGGATTCTCCCGGTCCACAGCCACCCGGCAGTAACCGTGGCCTGCCGGCCGCCGGTCAAGTTCCACGGTCACCGGCAACACACCGGACATCGTGTATTCGCGCCCCTCCCAGCGGAGGGTCCGCGCGAGATAGATCAGCCCTCCACACTCGGCGTAAACCGGAAGCCCCTGCCCCACCGCTTCGCGAATGGACCGGAACAGGTCACGGTTTCCGGCTATCCTCGACGCGTGGGTTTCGGGAAACCCGCCGCCAATGTAAAGGGCGTCACACTCAGGGGGCAGCTGTTTTGCCTCCAGGCTCGACAGCGGCAC